>OLYV01000018.1_pt1 | contig 177560 bp, 265 predicted proteins | sample 1644371 | NCBI WGS metagenome assembly OLYV01 (sample SAMEA103958124, study PRJEB25191) | human gut metagenome | biome: human-associated habitat [ENVO:00009003]; feature: intestine environment [ENVO:2100002]; material: feces | place: Germany | collected 2013/2015 | reverse complement strand
AACTCAGATTCAGCACTCTATATTATATTAGATAATCCATTATCTATAAGGATAGTACCTTTAGTACTTCTAGTAATTAGAGTGTATAAGTCCTTAGAGAATTGATTGATATTTATATTGTTATTATTCCAATTGTTTCCTAAGTCAAGATTCCATTTTTTGTCTACTACAACATAGTCAAATTCTCTTCCCTAGACATCTAGAGGAGACATTGGGTCACTAACCTTTAGTCCTGCATCTCTCAACTTTTGGTACTCAGTAGATGATGAATCTCCTATGAATCCAACAGAAGCATTCTTTGGAATTTTATTGAGAACATCTTGAGGAATAGTGTCAGTAATCATTTCCCCGCTAAAGACATCTTTATTATAATAGCGCAATTGAATATTCTTGAAGGTCTATTCATAAACAGTATTTCCAAGAGTTCCTGGATCACTAACTGACAATTTATCAATTACAGAAAGTAAAGGCTATTGATTAGAAACCTTTAAAGCGTTTCCATTCCTTAATGATAAATATAGTGAAGGAGACCTCCATGCTATAAGAGAATTTTCTTCAATATTTCCTATATTATTCTTGTTATATCCATTCTAGTGTTCATCTCCTATAAGAATTAAATTTATTCCATTAAGGTCACAGAATTTTGATATAATAAGTAATTCTGGAGTACTAAAATGAGTTGCCTCATCTATCACTAACTATTTAGGAGCATTATCAATCTTCTTTACATTCAGATTATCCTTTAGATTTACAATGGTACTTCCATTCTCTTTCTAAGTTGTATATAAATCTTTAATGTTTGGAGTTTTACCTCCAAAAATAGTATTAAATAAGTCCGATTTTAATTTTTCAGTGCTATCTGGTAAGCTATCCTTTAAATTGTCTACCTAACTCTAAGTAGGACCAGAAACCCAAGTATTCTTTCCAGTTCCAAGATTTAATCTCGCTACTGCAAATGTCTTTCCGCTTCCACCAAGCCCAGTAACTATGGAAGTATTATGAGCTACATCCATCTTAGAACCAGTTTTAGCTTTAATCCAATCTAATGCCTCATTAATTGCCTTAGGATTTTCTTTCTGTGCATAAGCAAGTTTAGATACATACTCCTACATAGATATTGGAGCCATATTAGCATTCCCATCAAGGAAGGTCTTTAATCCCCTATAGTACTTTACAGTACTTGCTGACATAGCTCCAACTATTAACTAGAACTTGTCATAATTTGTCAACTTGTCGTAAGTTAGATTCTCATCCAGCTTAGCTGATTCCTATCCTAGTACCTAATTAGCATCAAATATACTATTAGATAGATTATCCAGAATTTCAGCAGTAGACATATTTGACTTCTTTCTATTTTTATAAAGTAACTCCTATAATGCTACTAAGGATGAAAGAGAATCATCTAATGTCAAGTCTTCATAACCATCCAATAAGTCTAGAGTAGGGGAAATCTTGAAGGCAACCCTATTTAAATCAAAAAATTGTTTAATTGACTTAGTTAGTGCTTGATTTGCCTTAATAAATTTTATTTCTCTCTATCCCGTATTCTAATCATGCTTATTAATCCATGAATTAATTTCTCGTCTATATGCAGAAATTTCTCCAAGAAGCATATTAGCATCTCTTTCTTCAATCTCTGGAAGCTCTTCTATTTTACCAAAGACATCACTATGATTCTTTACAAATTCATTCACATATTTATTGTGTCCTACAGGTGTTCCATCTGTAGTTCTTACTGAAGCGCCATATATGAAGGATTCCGCAGTTTTGAAATCTTCCAGAATTTGCTTTAAGCTAGATAGCTAAGAGTCACTTAATTGGAAATCAGCATTCGTTTCCTATGAGTTATAGGAGTTATATATATCTTGAAGCAAATCTTCAACGTTGACGTCATTATTAGAAGAGAACTTAGAAATTTTATTGAGAAGAGGAATAACTGGATTATTTACAAAGGTAGTTCCTTCTAAGGCATTAAGAGTCTTAGTCTGAGGAGAATTGTTTACCCCTTCGATAAAGGTATCTAAATTCTTAAAATAAGAGTCTGACATCTAGTCAGATACATTATTTACTAGTTCATTATATTTACTCTCTGAAATATCAGCTACTGTATCAGCTACTTCTGATTCTAAAACCGATGGATCTATTGTAGCCTCTGCATAGAATTTCTATAACGGTTCAAGATTATCTGAGAAAAATCCCAAATAATCCCATTCGTCCTCTAAAGAATTTCCATTTCTCGCCATATCATATTTGATAAAAGCATCCAGGTCTCGATAAGTAACTTCTCCATTATTTTCAAACTAGTAATCAGAAGGAATATTAAAAGCCTACTTCTCGTCTGTAGACAAGCTAGATATAGATTCAAGAGATTTTATAAAATCAGGATCTGATGAAAAGGCTCCAACGGTTTCATACTTTCTTCCAACTATTGAGGAGGCAGTTTCGTTAATTCTATTCTTAATTGCTTTCTTTAAAGATGGAATATCCTATATACCCATCTTCAGAATCAGGTTATATAAGTCAGTATTTTGCTTATCAATATCAGAAACATCCTTAGGATCTACTTCCTATCCATCTTTAGGGGTAACCTACATTTCCCACCAATGCTTCTTAACATCAGCATCTGTCTGTTCAGCTACATTGTCAAGATAGTACTTAAGTAATTCACCTCTAAGAGCTCCAACCTATGATACAAAATATCTGAAATCTGTAGAAGTTATAGGCTACTTAGCAAATTCCTAAATCCATCTAAATTGATTATCAATATTGTATTTACGTATTGCATCAGCGTGCTTTTTCTGGCGTGCTCTAAAGTCTTCTTCAGATTCTCCTTCTAATGGAGAAGCTAAGGCTGCAAATTCTTCATCAGACTCAGAGTTAAGCTTATCTGTTACCTGCAGTAATTTCTTAGATGGATCATCCTTTCTTAATTTCTCAATTACAGATAGTTCCTAATCAAAGTTAGTATTCTAGAGAGCCTATAGTTCTGGGAGAACCTACTTCTCCATATCTTTATATAATTTAAAAGCAGTATCTAGATCCTACTTACCATTCTTTTTCCAGGCTTCATATCTAGTCTAAACCGTTTGAAGTTCTGAAGGAGATAACTATTGAAGAGATTTTCCTGTGAGCTCTCGTGCAAACTAGTTAAAGTTAAGTGATAAGAATCTTCCACTTAAGTTAGTATCCATTGCAAATAGAGTTTTCTCTACGTATCCTAAAGAACCTTCTCCGAATAGGTAATCCTTCTACTCTATAAGCTCCTACTTCTCCTACTGGAGTTTCTAAAGTTTCTCCTAATATTCAGGACTTTTCCTTTTAGCTTCATCAGTAGTAGTATTTACTAATTCCTATATTTCATTCTCTTTATTAATTATAGAGTTTGAAAGATTCTAGAAATCCTCCTAAAACTTAGAGATATATGACAGATTCTTAACATTCTCTGCATTATCTCCCTTTAGAAAATCTGATAAGGCATTTGCTCTATATTCTCCCTGAACCATTTTGTCAAATAGTTCATCTTCAGATAGATTTAGTTGATTACCATTAAGGATTAAATCTAGTTGGTTTATGATGTTAGAAAGTCCTTCATAGTTTGCCTATGCTTGAGACTTATGATTTTCATCTGCAGTTATATAGGTCTTCGTTCCATCGGAATTTGTAGTACTATCATAGGATAGTTCGGAACTTCCAAGATAACCCTTGTCTCTTAGAGTTTGAAGCTCCTGCAAAATATCCTTTTTCTTTCCTTGTCTTAGAAGGTAAGTAATTTCATTTTGGAACTCTTTAGTAGAGTTGTTTCTATTATTCCAAGCCTCTATTCCTCCAAACATAGCACCACCGGCAGCTCCTCCGAAGAAGGACATAAGATATCGGTCTCCCATATTTTCCCAAGCACCATAATCAGTTTGTGAGAAATATCCGAGTCGTCCTGCTAATTCTCCTAAAGATTTAGAAAGGTCTGTTACGAGTTCCTCACTTACTTCCTCTGTACCCTCTCCTAAAGCCTTACCTATAATACCTATTGTTCCATCCTTATATTTTTCTCCGAACTTATCAACTGTTCTCTTGCCTAAGTCGATTCCTTTTTGAATAACTCCTATAATACCTTTCTTTGTTGATAAATCAGCTGCTTCTCTTCTTCCAGCCATATATAGGTCAGCATTTTCTTTAGCAGCTTTTCTTAAAGCAAGTCTAGCAGGATCCTTTTCAAAGAACATCTCACCAAGACCTAGGTATTTATCAACAGAATACATACCAAGTGTTGATCCAAATGCAATAGCAGCAGCTTCCGCAGGAGTACCACCCTTTTCTAGAACTGATTCATATACATCGGTATTAGATATAAGTGCCATATATCCAAGAGATAAATCCTGAGCAAGTCTATTTCTATTCTACATTACCTTCTCTGCTGCAGGAAGATACTTGTTAAGGGCAGCTTTACCCAAGGAAGTTTCTGCCCATTTTCCAGATGCAAGTAATTTTCCAAAATTATAAGGGTCATCAGTTCCAAGATAAGAAGACAATTGTGCTTTACTTATTTTTCCTTCTAAACTTTCCTGTATGTATTGATTTGCTTTATCAATATAATCCTTCTAAGCCTTAGCAGCGGCAGTATTAAGGACTGAATCTCCTCCTCCCTTAAGCTTATTGAAGGTATTTGCTATGAACTTCTGTTGTCCCCATTGCAAAGCAACATCTGACATTAAATTTCCAAAGTTTTCAAAGCTAAATGTATTCTCCTGAGCATAATCAGATGTAGAGGTAGAGAATTTCTAACCGTAAGCTGCAATAGTGTTTGCAAGCTAACTATTAGGGTTCTAATCTCCAGTTAATGAAGCAAGCATACCGTAAGCCATAGGGAGAGTCTTAGCCAATTCTCTTCCTACTAATAATCCAGAATAAGCTGTGTTAACATAAGGTATAAACATTGGAATTATAGCTGCAACATTTTTTGCAACAGTTCCTGCAACTGACTTCTCTAAATCGTCAGAATCAAAGAAGTCATATTTGTTTATAGCACTATTTTCACTAGTGAGATAGTCTGCTGCAGATACTACTGTCTTTCCCCTTAGATTTCTACCATTAGCCTTCTCTGTATAGTATTCTCCATCTTCATTTACCTTCCATTCTCCTTTCTAGTGCTTAACTTTATTACCTGTAATAGGGTCTACTTCAATAGTATCCTCATCATAAGTAGCATATACAAGAGGGTCATCAAAAAGAGAGCTAATATATTCAAATGGGTTAGTAAACAGAGAAATATCATTAACAGATTTGTCCAAAAATGTGCCTGTAGCTGGATCAAATATTTTACTATTCTGAGCTAACTCTCTTCTAGACTTATCTGAATTAGTAATTTTATTTATTCCACCTACACCAATTCTTATATGATCTGGATTATTAACAGTATTCAAATTGAAGTTGATGTCCTTTACTTTACCTCCGGCAGGTCTATTGACATCCCACATACTATATTCATAATTGTCTACAGAGTTCTCTGTACTGAAGTCTCTAAAGGTGCTAGCAACATTATTATAGTATGCATCAAATTTCTAATCTGAGAAATTACCGTTACTATCCTAAAACATCTTTTGATTTCTAATATATGGACTATTTTTATATACATCTTTAGACATGAACTGTGTATTGTCTAAAGTCATTCCTGAAACATCCTTGAAGTCCTGAGCAGTAAACTCAGGATTATTCAAGGATGCAACAAGCCAATCATTCTATTTCATTGCCATAGCGTTGCTGTATTTGTAGCTTTTTGCTTTTGTTGTTTATCCCATACCTGTTGTCTCTATTCATATCTATATGCAGTAGACTCCTTAATATCATTACCATCAGCATTAGCAGCATTAAGGGGATTAGTGTTAATAGGAATGTATATATTACCTTTATACAATTTATCATTGTTAAATGTAATCCAGTTATTATCGAGTTCATACTCTCCTTTATCCTTATCAGATAGCGCTCTCTTAACAGTATCAAATAGTGCATCATCCCCTGATGCATTTTCTATATACTAAGACTCTTGTAATCCCTACTTCTTACCTGCTACTATTCTATATGCCTTACTACTTGCAACGCCTTCTAGAACTAAGAAATGCCCAAAGTATTTTGGATTCACAGCGCCTCTAGAAGCGTCTACTAAATATCCGAGACCAACTCTTTTAAGTATTTCTGCTTTCTTCCTCTCATAGTCTTGAGTTCCAACTTTAGCACCTAATTGCTTAAGTTTATTTATTACCTTTGAATAAGTGTCCATAATACTAAAGTTAACCTTTCCATCAGGAGTTATAGGCAGAGTTACTGTCATAGCACCTCCACCAGAATTAACCATAATATCATCAAAGCTATCAGAAGAAATCTACTAGTCTCCAAAGGTAATGTTCTGTCTATTTTTGATAAGATAGACTACTTTAGAATCACCAATATACTTAGTAAGAGATTTGTTGTCGTCCATACCAGGAGTAGTTCCGTAATACTTACCATCAACAGAAAGCTGTCCTCTTCCTATGAGTAGATTATAACTTTGCTCATCACCTGCTTTATCAGATTGAAGCTATCTCCAGAATCCCTCTTTAGGATCTTCAGAACTTCCTCCATCACTACTGCTCTTTCCTGCTTTTTTAAGCTTCTCATCAGTTCCAAGATAGTCTACTTTATATGAAGATGTACTTTTTAGGCTACCAGACAAATACTGTGTAACTAATGCTTGAGTAGCTTTATTTGGATCAGATATTCCAGTTTTTAAAGATGCCCATACTTTGGCTCTCTTAGGGAGACTTACAGTTAAGTAATCAACCAAAGCTTTTATTTGCTATGCATTTGTATCAGTAGAAGACTCTGTCTAATATTTTCCATCAAGAGCACTCTATAGATATTCCTATTGTTGCGACTTTGATAGATTCTATAATGCTTTTAAACCAAGAAGTGCCTCTTTTCCAGCAATTCCTTGTTCCTCATATTTATAACTTCCTAATGATACTTTAGCCTAGTCAAGGAGCTTCTAAAATGCTTCATACCCCATTCCATTATTAATGATCTCAAAAGCATTGTCATCCTTTGAGAATGCATATTTAGGAGAGTATTTTCTAAGCCAAGCTAAATTGGAGTTAGTAAGAAGACTATACTAATCTGGATTCTCTTGATACTGTTGAAGAGTAAGTTCCTTAACTTTTCCAGATTTATCTGATGCAAGAAGATTTCCTCCTAAGGTAATTGCAATCTCTCCAATGCTGCCGTTCTCTTTGGCATCCTTAATAGATTCGTCAAATCTTTTTTTATTCTAATTAGCTACTTTTAACTTATATAAACTACTCAAATAAGTATTAGCTAATTCCCCAGTATCTATTCCAACTAAACTTTTAGTTGCCAAAGTTCTTTTAAGATCAGTAATGATAGACTTCATTTCATTTGGAAGTCCATCTACATCCTTAATCATATTAAATAGGTCTTTCTCAGTAAGTTCTCCCTTCGTGTCTTTCTTATCTTCATCCTTAGAAGAACTCTTTATTGAAAGAGATTCCTTATCAGAATTTAATAATTTAACACTCTATGGAGCCTAAACCTATGGAGTTTGAACTGGTCTATATGTTGTAAAGAGGGAGGAAATGTCTCCTCCCCCGTATAATTTAGGTACAATGTTCATTACTTCATTACTTTGTGTAGTAAATTTATAGTAGATGGACTCAGTTTACCTCCCTTTCTAAAGAGTGTACTCTAATTCATCTTAGTTCTGAGTCCTTCTATATACTATCTAGTTCCTCTTGATTGTTCTTCTGCAAGGGCATCAGAATCAGTATAATATTTATCCCTAAGAGCTCTTGCTTTAGCTATATAGTCCTTGTAGAATGGCTAAGTAGTGTAGTCAGCATCTTCTCCATTAACTGCCTGCCATGCAGCTAATTTAGCATTAAACTCTTGTGACATATCATTAACAGAATCTTGGTATTGCTACTTAAGATTTCTTGCCTTTATCTCGTAAGGGCGATTCATATCTTGCATATCAAGAGATAGTGAACGCTATTTATTCTCAGCTAATTCTACTCTTCTATCATAGTCTCGTTGAGCATTTCTCTACTTGAGGTCAGCCTCTACTCCAGACAAGAAATTATCCCTAGACTGCCAATTACTTTTAAGTCTTCCTGCCTCAACCTGTGCAATTTCTCTATTAGCCTAATTAATAGAAGCTCTATTGAAGTTAGCTGTATCAGTTCTCCTAGCTATATTATCCTCCTATCTCTTAAGAGCTTCCTATTTAGTTCTAAGAATTTCCTTATCATCAGCTAGGAATCCCTAATATTGTAAGTCTGTTGCCTACCTGTTAGCATCTAATGATCTTGCTGCATTTAGAGATGCATCAGATGTATATGGCTAAGCTGCCTGTCTTCTTACATCAGCTGCTTGCCTATTCCTAAGCTACATTTCACTAAAGGCTCCAGTTACTGGAGAATATAATTCATAGGTATTTTTTAGAACAGGCTTTATAGATCTTCTAACAACATCTGCAACCTTATTGTTAGTATGTAGAGAATCAAACAGTCTTCCAGCTCCTACTGCTAGAGGTGCAATATCTTGTGCCAATTTTAACCCATTCTGTTGGAACCAGTTTGGTTTGCTTTCTGGTTGCTGAGTAGGGTTTATAGCAGATCCATTATTCTAGTCAGGAGTGTTTGAATTAGGGTTATTTGGAGTAACTCCGGTTAATTCATAATCAGTCCAGTTAGTTATACCGTCTACACTTTTAATACCATTAGAACTTACTTGATACTTTCCAGATTTAGCAATTTCAGGATCCACCCAGTGCTTTACTCCATTTGTATCAGTATAGAAGTAACGTGTACCTTCCTTCATTAAGTCATTGTGTCTATTAGCAAGAAGTTGGTCATTTCTAATACTACTAATGTAATCAGATAAATTAGTTATAGCTTCTCTTGGACCTCTCATATAGGAATCCTTATTAGTAACTTTCCAAGAGGTTCTAAGATTTCCATTCTAATCAAAGAACGTAGAAGTAGAATTGGAAGGTAATCCTTTATCAACTAAATGTGCCCATTTGAGGAAAACATTATTGTCATCATTAAAGGAACTCCTATCCTAAGCGTTAGCATATTCCTAGGCTGATGATAAAAGACTATTTGTAAAGTCCTTATAATATTGTTGTCCTTCTACTTCTGAGGCATAGGATTTACCTTTCTGAGTATAGTCGGAATAATTTGAATCTGTTTTGTATCTGGAATCATTCATACCTCTTCCACTATTTCCATAAGAAGATCCATATACTCCTTTATTATTGATTCCATATAGAGTGTTTCCCCAATTAGAAGAGAATTTATTTACATCAAAATCGTTAATTCCGTTGTACCATGGAAGTTTAGCACCTTGTTGAGCTTTCAATATGCCTCCAAGTTTGCGTGAACTAACATATGTAGTAAAATTACTCTACTAAGGTTGCATATGGTCTTTAGCATATGGAATATTCTATAGTGGTAACTCAGTTACAGTATTGTTTGCTTTATCCCAAACCCATCCTGTTCCATTCTTAGTCTTGAGACCTGGAATATAATAAAGATTTGGATTATTAGGATCAGCATTCTGTAGCACACCCTAAGCCTAGAGAGCATTAAGAGTAGCAGTTACGCCTGCCTTACTACTAATATTAGAAGCTCCAAAGATCTATGAAACTTTTGGATCAGATCCAAACCTATAATATCTATTATAGAAGCTGTTTCTTAGAATATTAATTAAGCCTTTAGATGGGATTTTTACCATGACAGAAGTCATTCTACTCATTGTATTAGCATCATAGGATTTATCAAATAAAGAGGCATGTTTAGTTTTTATTTGAGGCTACTGTACAGGGGCATCCTATGACTACTGTGTAGGCTATTCCTGTACAGTAGGAGTCCCAGTTGCCATCATTTCTCTAAAATCCATTCCTCCAACCGCCTTACTTAAAGCTAAATAATCTCCAGGGTTAATAGTTCCATCACGTAAGGCTTTTGCAGCGTTAACTAAAAGAGGAACATACCTTGATTTATCAGCATCCTAGTACCCTTGGAAGGTATTATCCCAGTTATCTGCAACAGATTGAAGGGCATTTGATAAGTAAGTAGACCTATTCGCTATACTTCTTACACCATTTTTCTCTGCATCAAGTTCAAGGAAATCTTTAACATTTCCATTGTCGCTATTGAATAGCTATCTCATTAGAGCTGTCTTGACACTCCCATCTCCCCATTCGATTTTAGATGGATCTTTTGGAGCCTAATAAACATTAGACTTTCCCATTTTCTCATATATGTAGTTGGCTATCAAACCATAATAATCTTTATTCTTTTTGTCAGAATTTGTATATCTGCCCTTTGAATCATGGAATTGTCCATTGTCGAATGTAATAGATCCATCCTTAATTCCTGCCATAATGTTAGCATATGCTGTTCGGAAATCATCAGAATCCTTTTCACCTCTTTTCAGGGTTGTTAAATATTCATTCAATCCCTAGTCAGCAGCCTATGCTAAATCATTGTAATCATATTGCTTTCCGTAGAAGCTATATAGATTAGGAGTAGTTCCTCCTTGCTACATTTTCTTTGCTAGTGACATTATAATATGTATAAAAAAAAAAGAGGAAGAGGAGTTGATTATCTCCACTTCCTCTCAATGAGTAATAGATTATTTCTTAATTCTATAGGCTAAGCGACCTCCCTTACGGAAAACAGGTTCACCCTGTGGTTCTTCGGCGCCTCCACCCTGTGACTGCTCTACAAGCTGCAAGAACATTTGAGCACCCTGTACGAGCATTTGACAATCTTGATTCTGTAATCCCTGTGCAAATAATTGTGCTAATTGCATCATAGGATTTTCTTGACCTTCTTCCTCAGGAGCTGGTTCTTCAGGAGCTTCTTCCTGAGATACTGGAGCTTCTGCACCCTCAGCAGGAGCACCAACTGGACCACCTTGCTGAAATTTCTTAGTCTGTTTTACTGCGTTTTTATAAGTAATTTTCATAATTATATATAATTAAATTAAATGATTTTGTGAGTAAATATACAGTATATTTTTAGTTAACCAAAATTATCAGAAGATATTAAGCATTTTTGTTATCAACATACTCTGCAGGTCTAGTATCTTGTCCTTTGATTACCTTGAAGATATACTTTCCAAGTGATCTACATTTGTTATCAAACTATGGAGAGCCCTTAGCAGCCTCTGCTGCCTTAGCTTTCTTTATGAGAATTTTAGTTTCCCTACGGCTAACAATTCTTTCTCCTCCCCATAATTCCATCTACGTACTACCATCTGGAGCCAAAACCTTCATAACTGGATCAGAATTATCTTCAATATCTAACTCATCTCCAATCTTTATACCAGATTTCTCATTTACCTCTAATACGTATGCAGTCTCTGGAGACGATATTAAAGTTTCATCATTTGGTTTTCCATGATGAACCTTCGTAACTTCCTAATCCTCATTTATGAATATAATATCAAGAGGAATCTTTGTATCCTTCATCCACATGGAAATTTTCTGATCAGGGTCAAAATAAAATAGCATACCCTCATCCTTAGAAAGTTTCTTTACCCCCTGAAGACCTTTTATCTTTTCCTAATCAGTTTTGGCTTCCTTTACATTATATTCATTACCACCTATTCTTACTACCATTGGTCGTCATCAAATAAATCATTGATTGCCTGCTAATCAACTTGTGGCATACTTTCTGGTTGCTGCTATGGCGTACCCCCAAGGTTTTCGTTTGTAATACCTGCTAGAGTTTGGTCAACATTGCCTCCTTCTACTGGAGGGGTCTAATTATTAGTCTAATTAACTGGAACAAAATATCCCTCCGCAGACCTTTTAATAGGGATTTTAGTACCATCTATCATAATGAAATCCTAAGCGGTCTCTGATTCAGGTACAGAATTTCCAAACCATGATTCTGGATTTGACTAAATAGCTTTCATAGCATGTCCAGTAACATATCTTCCAGGACCCGTTCCAAGAGCTAACAAAGGAACTCCTATAGTAGTTTTAGGGTGATTATTCATCCAAGTTTTTGCCTGTTGCCATCTAGATGATAGAGTCGTTCCTTTAACAGGATTAGCTGAACGTGCTGGCTATTCAGTTGGAGCTTCTGTAGGTTTTGGAGTAGGGTTCCTTTTAGCAGCTATCTATTCATTTATCTTATTTCTTCTATTCTAATAATGTATATTACTTCTCCTATAATTCTAAGCTAGTGTTGCCAATCTTTCTGCCTCCTTATCAGAAAGTTTAGGTCCACCCTATTGAGATTTAGCTAGTTTACTAAGTAGCTTAGACAGTTCCGGCTACTCTTTACTTAATAAATTTGCATGTCCCTAAATCTTAGCTCTTCCAGCTGCCTTAGCTATTTTTGCTATCAATCCTCCAACACCAAAGGCTGGTATTGTATTATAATAATCCTGCATTGTCTTTAGTATTATGTAATAATTCTTCTGTAATTAGTTTTCCTGCTTCTAAAGCATATTCATCTTTTTCTTTCTAAGAAGCTTCTTCACTATAGTATTTCTTCTCAAGTTCTTCCAGTTTCTTAGTTACTTCTAGCCTAAAGATTACCTCTTCCTTTTCTATCTCCGCTTGCTATTCTATTTTTCCATTATCTTTTTCACTTACTACTGGAATCCCTTTTTCTGTTATTCCATCTAAGTTCATATTGTGCTTCCTAGCATGTAGAGCTCCATCAGGAATTACATTTATAGAACCTCCATTTTGAAACTCCGGAACATTAAGTGGATCTACTAAGCTTATAGTAGTTTCAGAAGTAAGTTCTATAATAGAACCTCCATTTCTATGTTGTGGAGTTTCCTGTTTAATAGGAGTTTTCCTTTTAACATATTTATAATAGGGTTCTGTTTTTACTAATTTATATTGACTTCTAAAGTCTGCCCCATCACCTGAATTATACCAGTCTAATTCCTTCTATATAGTAGGATGTTGAGAAGATTTCATAAATTCTAATTCTCCAGTATTAGGGTTCTCTGCAACTGTAAAGCCATGCCAGGATTTTCCTAAGGATTTGCCAGTATCATCAAAGTCTTCCTGTTCTACAAACATTCCCTTTCTTTTTGCCTCTTCAAAGTCCTTTGGTCTACCGTTATATTCCCAGTAATCTTTAACCCTATAGTTGGTAGAATCTCTCTAATTCTCTGGAAGGCTCTATAAATAAACCTAAAATGGATCAGAAATCTTTGTTCCCTACTGAGCTTTTATAATAGTTCTAGCTTTTTCAAGTAATTCTATAGGCATTCCCTGGCGTCCTACTCTTATAGCAGCCTGATCATAACCGCCCTGCATGTGAAAACCACGTCTATTTCCATTAATTGCAGCCATAGCAGTTCGTATAGCAGTCCTATCTTGAATGTCCTAAGATATATCTGAAATTATATTTTGCTGCCTCTTTGCCTCTGCAATTTCCTGGTTGGCTCTTTTTCTAGCACCACTACTAAATAGTCCATACTTTTTTCCACTCTTCTGTAAAGCATCGTTAACAGATGATTCACTTCCAGTATATGAAGACCCAACCTGTGAAAAAGCTTCATCATCTTTAGTAATCGTATCTGCTTTCTTGCCACCAAATCCATTTATTAGTCCAAGTGGCGTAAGACTTAAAAAGGAACTACCCAAGATGGCATCAGTGTTTGTCATTCCGTCTGTACCCCCTCCTAAGGCATTTAACCCCTTACCGAGAAGTGCTCCTCCTTTCATTATACCTCCCACTAGCATTCCAGGAGCTCCAAAAGACATAGCAGCATCCGATATTCCATCGTATACGGAATCCATAGTCTAGGTTATATCCCCCTTAGCTCCATCATATTCTGTTTTCTATGGCATAAAGGATCCTACTAAATCTGAAGCAGCTCCTATTGTTGCTCCTATACCTCCCATTTTAGCAGACTTAGCTCCTTCCAAACCAGCCTTTATTCCTTTATTGGCCTAACTTATCATCTTAATGCTGGATCCTATTTTTCCAGCACCATTTAGTACATTTCCAGCTTGACCCCCAATCTTACTACCTATTTGACTTAATGCGTTAAATCCCTAATCCCAGCTAAAACTAACTCCTCCAGAGTCATTCCTCTGAAGAAGCTAGCTATCTGGAGAATTAGGATTCATAGCATCATTCATCATGTTTTTACCATTTAATGCTATTAATGGATCAGATGAATTAGATGTAGCTAAACCAACTTTAAATTTCAAGTTGTTCATCTATGGCTACATATTTATTTTGAATGCATTAGCATAGTCTGGCATCTAATATGGAGATGATTGAGGCATTAAACTAGATAATGGAGAACTTGATTGATTAAATATTCCCATATTATGAATAACTTATACTATATAAAGTTCTTATAGCTGTTATAATTGCTAATTTATTACCCTTGTATCTTATACGAACTTTTAACCATTTATCCTTAATTTTTGCTTCCCTAATCTAGGATTCCTACCAATTCCAAACAACATATCCACGTCCCTAGCCCTTTTCAAAACTACTTGGAACTTGCATAGTCTTAGGATTAAGAACATCACTAGGTAAAGGATTCTATTTTAATTCAACTGGGACACAATTAGTAGGGTTTCCATCTAAGTTAGTCCACTGAGGTTCATTCTTCTATACAATGTTTAGAGGATTTATTTGTACATGCCATTTGTCCTCTTTATATTGCATATTTCCTCTCATACGTCCTTTAGTCGGGTCTGATACATCAACTGCCTTAGTATGATTCCAGATATGATATTCATTTAAGGTATCATATCGTATTATTTCCCCTCCTGCGAGAGCAGAGTAATCCTTAGAAGGTGCAGTAGCCCCTGCATAGTAATCCTCTATCTCATTTATACTATCTCTCCTCTAATAATAGAGTGGGAATAAAGTAGACCTATCATATCCCTTCAGTTCTATTCTCTATCCTTCTTCTATTCTATAGTTCTTCCTATGTTCAGAATCTAAATTAACATAATCGGAATTAAATAGAATATCACTTCCGTTATACTGATATAATTCCTTTGTAGCTTCCTACCTGATGTACATATTTTTCTTATCTTTAGAGAAATTGTAACAGTCACCTACAATCTCATAATGGAATGATTCTGGTTCAGCATTATTACTTATAATCTCTAAATCATCGAATATTTTATGCGCTTGCGGATTATCAGCTACAACAAATTCTAGTTCAAAAGGATGCTATTTACCATACCAGTAGCATGGATATATATTATCAGAAATATCAATAATTCCAGCTTGACCATGCTTCCAGAAATCTGTGGATAGGAACTATCTGTTATACTCTGTAATCACAGCTACACTAGATTGATAGTAACCTGCATCAACTTTAACCCCATTATTAAAACCATTAGTGTATGATTCTGCAAGTGACGGAGTCTATCCTTTATATGTAACTAGGATGTTAGCCTTAATATTTAACATCTATACTATTTTAGAAGGATTTACTCTACAATCTGGCTCTGAATCTAAGACAATTCTTCTACCCTATTCATCCTTACATATAGTATATTCATTACTTTTAATGCATTTTTCTATCCATTCCTCTTTCTAAGAAGGAACATTCGGATTAGTTATCTTCTATATATATTTTTCCTTCTATTTTACACCTCTAACATAGAACTCTGAGCAGAGATTTATTGCGTCTTGCTTCAAATATAAATAATATTTTTCACCTTCCTATTTGATTTCAAAGTTATTGTAGTTTTTGAAATTATCATGTTCGAGGGTGTACTTTATTTCACATGACACATCCTGTCCAGTTGGGATAGTTCTATTAGCAAGAGATAATTCTCCGATGCGGTATCCAGATTTAGCTTCGTTCGGAATAATATTATTTGAGAGAACTACTCCGTCCGAGAAGTCATTTCCGATGTGGCTAACTCCTAGTTTAGAAATCCACTTTGAAGTATTCCTATCAAAGCTAAAGTATTGATTATAAATATTTTCGGAATAACTAGGAACCCAGCTATAGAAGGTAATCCACTTCTACATAAGTTCATTGTAACATAAGTTCCATGCTTTTTCTTCAAATCCATAAAGATTATCATAGAAAGTAAACATAACATCATGTTTAAACTTATTGTAATGAGTCTTTACATTCCTTATTCCTATTATAGGGTCTATTTCCCTCTCAGTAAGAGTAATATTTTTATTTAAAAACTCTTGAACTTTAAAGTCTGATATACATTCAAAACTTTCTCCATTAGTTCTCCATATTTTCTTTCCAACTGTATCAACTCCATAGATACCCATAGGAGTCTTTATAACAGAATCTTTCCACTAACTTCCAAAAGTATCAGAAATAATTTTAGGGTTCTCTGGCAGCACATTAGAGGTGTTTATGTAAATATTTCCGCCTGCTCCCTCCCCAGCCACGGCTCTTTCATTTACTGGGATTAAAGCAATTCCATGTTCGAAAACACATAATAAACTACCTCTTAACTCTACAAGCTTAGTTATCTAACCGTAGGTCTTAGGGTAATCTCTGTAGTGGGTACCTCTAAAGGTTCTATATCCGTTTTTAAATGCATCATTTACATGAATATCTGAATAGGATATTCTATTTGTAAAATCATTCTTGATAGCTGGAACATCCGGAACCTCAAAATTATGTCTTTCAGATAGAGACTTATTAAATCCCTTATTATAACATAAAGCTTCTGGGATTTTATAAGATCCATCTGCTGACATCCCAGAATATGGATAGAATGCTCTGGCATGTCCAGTTAAAGATACCTCATCTACTATAGAATCATCAAGAGCTCTAATGTTCAAGTTACTTGAGGATACAAGCTAAAAAGTTACCCATGTTCCAATCTTTACTGCATTTACGTCTCCCAGATTGATTTTATCAAAGTTCTCAGTTTTTACAACCCCGTCTGATACTTCATAGTTGTCTTTCCAACAATCTTCATCTACTATTTTATGATTAGTAGGAGCCTATGGGTCCTGGAAATTTCTATTCAATCTGTGAGTAAAGGTACAAATGTATGTATCTCCTCTATAGAGCAGAAATCCCTTATTATCCTCTTCTATATCATATCTGTTAGATATTGCATAGTATGGAGACTTATCTGAATATCTTATTTTGAATAGCTCCTATTTATTCATAGTTTGATAATCCTTAATATAGATATTCACTAGAGTTCCAGGATATTTATATCCATCAAATGCTATATAAGGTCCAAATGAACCCCTTATAAGGTTAGAAGAGTCAGTAGATTTTATTTCAGAATTTATATATTCATAACGGAAAGCTTCCTCGGCTTCTCCAGCTCTTGCAGAAAACATCTTATTTCCAACCTCAACCAATTTAACATTATCCTCTACTCCAACTATTCTAGTAGTAAAGGTGGTTGGCTTCTCGATTTCCTTTACTCCCTCTACATAGAAATGCCTAGTTTCTGTCTCATCCTACTGTAGAGGTGTGCTAGCGGAAGCTTGTTCTACTATATATTCATCGCCGCAGAATAGTGTATTATAATATGGACTATTTATGTCATACTCTGGACAGATAGCTCCATACTTATATACATTAGTTTTTGGCACACAATATAGTCTATCCTCTAAGTTATGAACGAGCCTTTTGTCATCACTTAAAAAACGCTCTGCTATGTAAAAGTCTTTTAAGTCCGCAGTTTTTGATTTAGAGTTAACTACAGTATTAGAATCTGTATACAGTAGTGGAGTATTAGATTCCCCATCTACTCCTATGGTAAATGCCTAACACAATCTAAGAGGAATCCTTTTCTACCTTACAAAGAAATATCCTTTTATATTATGTTTCCTTAGTTCCTAAAATAGAGCGTCCCTATCCTATATGTCTATCTAGACTCCAATTACATTAGAAATTTCCTAATTCAGTCCAGTTTCTATTCTTAATACTCCATATATATTTTCTAAAGATTCAGTAGCCTCTGTAGAAGCATCATTTCCATCCTTATATACTATTCCAGTATCTTCGTTACTGCTTATATAAAGTCTAGATTGCTAACCATCCTTTTGCTGCAGCACAGGAAAGTTAGTGTATTCTGTATCCTTTTCATTAAAATACATTCCTCTAATATTGAATACTGGAGATAGAGTTCCATTCTTTAAAAGATAAACAATTCCGAACCTATATATTTCATGATTCTAATATCCTGTAAAATTGTATATAAATAATGGGTCTACATAAGTATTTCTTGAGGCAACATTATAATCATGAGTTCCAGGATCATAACTCTATTCCGTATTAGCTCTAGCTGTAAATCTTAAAGACAAGTCGCTTAACTCCGTGTAGTCTATGTTCTAATTCTAAACATTTCCAAAGAAGAGCATATTCTAACAGGACTCCTGCGTCTAAACATTCTAGGCTATCTAATACTAAGGATTTATTTCATCAACTGTTATCGCAGTTTTTTGTTCGTTTCCTGTAATAAAAACCTAACACATAAGGGAATTATTAACAAGAAATTTCTAGTCTATTTTATAAGCCTATACTACTGCATTTTCATTAATATCTGATGAACTTCTAGTATAATATACATTTATATACTAATAAGCTGGATCTATATCACTAATAAGAAATTTAACAGACTTATATGAATTTTCATCTCTAAATCCAGAAGTTATACTTCCAAACTATGTTCCCTTAAATATTGACACCATACCAGATTCACCAACAAAGTCTGTTTCATTTCCATCCGCGTCTACGTATCTGAAGTAGAAGTGATAATTTCCTACAGGAAGATTACCACTCTAGTAAACGTTTATAAATTCAATTTTTGGAATACCTACATAAGTTTTATACAGAGAGGTATCAGAATCAAACTAGGCTCCCTAGTCATATATGTTAGTATCATTATTTCCTTTTCTATCTACTATCTGATATTTTCCTCTTCCAAGAGGAGAGAATCTAGAATTTATAAGTCTAGGAATGTTCTTTCCATCATTTATGATAAGATTTACAGAACCATCATAAGACCATTGTGGAAGTATATCAACGGGATGATTTATGTCAAAAGACAATTCATCAGTATCAAAATCTATTAATTGATTTTTGTCATAAAATATAGGATCATCCTCATAACTCTAAATTCCATTAGGTAATCTAGGGTATTTGTATCTTGTCCAATCCTTTTCTCCGTCTAAAATAGGGCTGCCTAGCTCTTCTTCTAGTTCTTTCTTAGAGAAGAACTTCCCTCTAAAGTAATATTTAGCTTCAGATAATCTGTAATTTCTGAAAGGATTATACTCCCAAGCTATATTTCCTTTAGAAGGAAGAATTTTGGACATTATTCCAAAGTCTATAGACTTTTCAAGTGGTTTAGTGAATGTCATATTATGAATAATATCTATATTTGTTTAACAATCGTGCTTTCTGGAAGCCTCTTACTTTACCTGTATCGTTATCTCCATCCCTTTTCATTTCTAGTTCTGAAGTAGTAGGATCTTTAAGTATCAAAAGACCCCCATCGTTTAATTGGAATCGGTTATTTAAGTTTTCCTTTCCAACTTCCAGAGAGGTATTAGTTGCACTAACAACTATATTTCCAGAACTATCCTTAGAATAGTTTATCCTCTTAAATGGAACATTAGTTGCAGCTTTTACTGTTACAGTATCTCCTTTGGTTATGTAGTATAGCTTAGTATTACTATAGTTGGCAGAGGATCCTCCAAGTAGGTCTCTTCCATTGTAGTCCAGTATTCCTATACCCTAGTTAGTAACTTGCAAATCAAGCATATGATTCCTAAGAGAAATTCCTGAGGTATTATCTGAACTAGTTATGTTAAACTTATAAGTAGAGTCGATACTCTCTACAGTGTATGTTATATTTGGTTTAAGAGTTTCCTCTATTTCCTCCTGCACTGCATCTATTACCCCTTTACTCTATAGAATACTTATTACGTCTGTTAAGTTAACTCTATCCTATTCAAGTTCAAGTTGAACTTTACAATTTTTTAGAGAAGTTGTTGACTTAATAGAAACAGGCAATCCAAATCCGTATGTACAATTATCCATATAATATATAGACTGTGGAAGCAAGCAAGACGTGCTAAATCCCTCAGCATCATATCTATATAGATTATTTAAAATCTAGGCAAAATCATTAAAGAAATTCTAACCATAAGACAGTAAAGAGCTATAGTTACTTGCTCTAGATTTATTGGAGAAGTCTATTGGATAAAAATAATTTCCGTTATTGGAACGTAACATTAATTGCACTCTAGTTTTACCGTTTTTACCATTATATTCAGTCATGGATTCCGAATATACTTTATCAGATCCACTATAAGGATTACTGTACATAACCTATCTAGAACCTCCACCACCATTCCAATGAACTGCAAATATTGCAGTATTAGACCAAGCATGTGATTGTTCAGCAGATGCAATATCCTCATCAGTTGTCCAATTTAAATCAACGTTGTCTCCACTTTCAATTTCAGTTTCATTAACTGTTCCGTCTGAATTAGCTATTCCTACATAAGCATGTCCATCCTTTCCACCAGATTCGTGAAAACTATAAGTTCCAAATTTCTTTGGTTTCCAGTACGATCCAGACAGCTCTAGATTATATAAATCAAAAGAATCTGTATCATATGCCAGTGGAAGTAATCTACCAGAATAGGTAAGACTAGTTTCATATTTAGTGCAATAAGCCTTAACTAATTGCAAGGCTGAATATTGTATTTTAAAAGAATATATATTTTCCTTGAAATCTGGAGCTATGTTAGAAGAAGTTAGTTTTACAGCATTAGTAGGGAACGGAGCCTCCTCTGTTCCAATAAGAACGTCACTTTTGTCTTCACCACTCGATGACTATAGCTTATACTCTGACAAATCTTCAACTAATTTTGCAGAGGAGAATAAGTACTAACCCTGATTACTATCCTCTCTATCTGTATACTTTATAGTAGCCTCTGTAACTGGTTCTAAATCATCTTTAGATAGAGTTAGAGAGAAAGCATCCTTTAATCCCTATAAGTAGAATGTATCATAAGTTTTAGATAATCCTATAGATACCTCGCAATTTAAGGTTGAATCCCTCAACGTCTAAATTGCACTAAGAGAGGATTTAGATGATTTGAGTTGAGCCTTTGTTTCGTCTGAAACTCCCTCTATGCTTGGATTAAGCACTCCGTATATAGTTGATGATTCTTTGTCAGTACTTTTAACAGTATAATTCATGGAGAAATCTGGTGTTAAAGTTAAGGACAAATCCTTAAAATCAACAGTATCTACATAGTGCTAATTAAAGATTTCATTTGTATATAGCCACCTATAAAAAACTCTTTCCTCTGGAGTATTTTTAATAGATTCCTCCTTACTTGCTTTAGTATAAGTTACTTTAATTTTAACTAGATATAGAGTATTAGAGACAAGCTTCTTATCAAGCCTAAAGTAGTCCTAATCTAGAGGAAGAATATCATAGAATACTCCGTGGTACGAAGCTTTTTTATTAATCGTATATACGGTTGTATCAATTGCATTTTTACTGAGAAATCTTGTTAGCTCCATAGATACTCCTGTAACATTGTAGCCATCTTCCTCATAAACATCAAGTCCCCAAGTTAAACTTATTTTGCTATCCTGCTTATAGTATCTCCATGAACTCAATCCTATGTAACCAGTTCCTAACTTATCCAAATCAACGGATCCTGATACAGATAAGTATGATACAGGTCCCCAGTTCATACAAGGGGTAAATGTGTATCTTAATATATAATTACCTTCTCTTTCCTTTTGAGTAAAATATCCAGAGGTTGCTAAGGACTATATCTAAGACTTAATAGTAGATCCATTACTTAATATATTTTCAGCAAGAACTGTATAGGACATATTATTCTTGTCTATAGTTTTCTTAGCATTTTCTAGAGTATCAAAGTAAAATTCCTCAGATGCAACTGATGCTCCCTCTTTTAAGAGGTTAAAGGAGCACTTTACACTATTTGGAATAAAGGGATATTCCCCTCCAAAGTTAAATGTTACGTTAGGTATATAATTTTTCTTTTCATCCTAACTGAATACATGAGATAGCTCAATATCAAAAGTATTACACTAAACTAATTCAGCTATCAGAACTAGTCGTCCTGATACCTTACTATTAAATATATTATATGGCTGTGACACTAGACTCCTATAATCATCTAGATCTGGTTTAGAAGTTCCCTAATGTTGCCCCTAATATTCATATATATGATATTTCTAGCCATTACTTAGATTATACTATTTTAAATCGGAAAACTTAACGAGTTTTCCAGTATCTGTTATAGTGCCTATGTCAAGACGTATCGTCTAATTTTTTGCTACATTAAATCCCTCTAAGTTATACTTTGTTGCATTATAGAACTTAGAGTAATTACCAGAAATATCATGTCCATAAACTATAAATTTATCACCTGGATTAAAGATTAATTCTGAGTCTAAATCCTTTTTAAGGTAGTATACATACGCACCATTGTTTTCGTCCCACTAGAAATCTTTCTCACTCAATGTGCACACTATATTACTAATTTCATCAGAGGAAATATTTCTTTCTGGAGATGGAAATGAACCTATTTGACATTTATTATTTAATGGGTTATATGAAACTACATATATAATTCCCCCAAGTTCCGCAGTTCCTAGTGGAACATATCCCTCTGGAAGGTATGCTGTTTCTACCCTTCCATTTCCCATGTCATTCTATAGAACATTTTCATTTCCATTAAAAGTAGTAATTGTTCCATTTAGACAGTTAGTGAGTGCACTATTAGGGGTAACTAATGGGTTTAAATCCATAATCATACCTTCCTAAAAAGTATTAACTGCATCCGCTTTTTTCATAGAAATTCATATTCATTGTCATTTACTAATACATCTTTAAACTTTAAAGGGGATCTGGTCTCTATTAATTCTGCATTTGCTTCTAACTTTGCCACAAAGTATTTAAGTTTTATAGGAGATATACTTGGGATTCTAAATATGTATTTCTTGGAGTGCTCATTAAGTCTGCATTCATCTAGTATTTCGTACATGAACACCTAACCAAAAGTAAACTTCTTTCTAGGTCTACCCTTCTTATTTTTCTAAAGCAAGTAATTTTCATACTACGTATCAGATAATGCAAAGTAATAATATCCTTTCCAAGGACTCCCTTCTCTCCTATACGCAATTCTTATTTTTGTAATAAGTTTGCGTATATAATAATGAAAATGCTATAGAGAACTTTTCCGCAGATTTCCTATATAATACCACATTGAATCTCCAGAAATTAAAAGATCCCCTCCGTAACTATTATGTAAGTATACAGATTTCCAAGCAAATGTCAAAATTCTTTTGATATCCTCCTATGGAACCTTTGGAAATTGCTTATAAATCTATGGGTAATAGTCAGAAATTTTAGTATCTATATTACCATCTCCGTACTGCTTACCCATATTGGTATATCTAGATATAGCTTCCTTAGTTTGCTTATTAACATATACAGTCTTGACCCTTGGTGTTCTCTTACCTAACATATAAAATCCTATCTCGTATCCAGAAAAGTTAGAATTTACAATATCTATATCATCCCACTTTCCAGCCTAACGTAGTTTCTAGAAATCCTTACCAGAAACTCTTTTCATGTGCATATTGCATTTCTTATCTCCAGTTAGTGGGAGCCAAAATGTAACATTACGTTCTACTATGTCTTGTATAACTATTTTCATAGAAGTCCGAAATATTTTCTTTACTAGAAGAGATCTATGGGCATCCCCGGTTATTTCTAAACAGTCTCTGCAATTTAATTTTAACTTCTTGTAAGGAAAGTTAAAGAATAAGTCACTAATATTGAATGAACATCCAAGGGAGTAATTCATTATCTATACAATTTTAAAGATTTTCCAAAGCTCTTTCTATTCCAGCTAACCTTGGCATCAAGTACTTCATCCCACTCATTCTATGACATGTAATGGTCAATCCTAGCTTGATCACATTGCGTGTCCCATCTTCTCTTAAGTTCATTAGCCAACTAAATAATGTTTGCATTATTAGTCTATAACCCCTCTTTAAACTTAGAAATGTATGCACAATATGTAGCTAAAGCAGAAGCTTCTTTATCAGTTATCTAAGGTAGCCCATCATCATCTAAAATAAGTCCTTTATATAGAATGTTAATCTTTCCGTAAGGTCTATCAAAATAAAGCATATCTCCTACTCGTTCATAATGAATAAGCTTTCCTGGAAGATATAGTGGACTTCTAAAGGCTTTTCTATGCTCTATATAAGATTCCGCATAAGCAGAATTAACATCTCCATTAGGAGTGTCATTAGTAGAATAATTCCATTCCTCAAAGTTAGTTGTCACAGCCTCTATAATGTCTGCATTGCAAGGTAGCTGCACTCCTTCAGAACAGTCTGAAACACATGTAGAATATCTATATAGTCTAGTTCTCTTGTTACCAATTAGATTCCACCCAACTAATGCTGTTTCCTCGAATTGATCTTCTTGTAATGTAATTCCGTACAGAGTTTCCATTAAACTCATAGCGTAGTGAAAATCATTCATCATATTATATTATATTAACCTGGCTAGTATGTCTAATCATTAGGTAAATTGCTAGGGACAAAACTACGATAATATCTTAGTTTCTTTTCCGTAACCCTTTTCTTTATCTCGTTATTAATAAAAGTCATATTATCATCCTACAAACCAACACAACAGTTATAATTTTCTAGCTACCTTAAATCTTTAAAGATTGCTGAAATAGATACTGTATTTAAGAGAGGTGCATTAAAGATAAAACAGTCATACATTCCATTTTCATTTGGAGTAGTATCTATCCAAACATATGGTCTATTCTTACCCCTCTTTCTATATTTATGATATCTAAAAGCAGTAGCTGAAGTGTAATATATAAATGGAAGTTGTCTATCAACAGATCCTATGTAGTCAATTGAAAGACTTCCATAGTCATTAAGAATCTATGGTATTTCAAAGTGAGCAATTGGTGGATCAGCACAAGGATCTTCTTTGCTACATCTACACCTATCAATGCTCTTACAATCTACAGGAATGCAATTAATTGAGAGGTATAAGTCTTTAGTTGGCAATACCCCCTTTAAGGAATACTCTTTTAAGATTTGAAGTCTTTCGTCAACTATATCCTATTCAAGCTATTCCATAGACATAGAGAGATTAGTATGATACCCTCTAAGTCCTGCTACTACATCATTTCTAATTGCAGAAGCTAACTTTTCAAGTTGATTATATATCATAGTAAGAAAAAAAAAAATGGCGAAGGCGAAAAATCCCGCCTCCGCCTTTTATTAGGTTAGTTATTACTATTCAGTAAATTTACCATCGGTAACTTTCAATCCCTTTGCTGATGCTGTTAAAGTATCACCATCGATTTTAACAGAAGCAGTATTTCCAGCGATGTTAATACCATTACCAGCAGTTAATTTATCCTGCTTAGCTGCTACCTGAGTCTTTAACTGTGCAACTTCTTGCGATAAAGTCTCAACATTAACAATTCCAGGGTCTGGAGTTTTAGTTCCAGGAGCAACTGCTAAAACAGTTCCTATCTTAGCCAGTGCTGCTTCAAAATCAGAAGCGAGATCACTCTTAACATAGAAAACATGAGTTGTAACTGATTTAACAGTGTCACCTACGGCATTCAATCCAAGAACACCTCTGTTAGCACAATAGTGAATAGTATACTGATTATACTTCGCTCCTACTATAGGGGTTTCGTCTTGATTGATTCCAAATGCACGAGTACGTGCAGAAGTAGGGAGGCGCAAATTGTGAAGAAGGAATGAATATGTTCCGAAACCTTCTTTACCTACAAAGTAACCTTCCTCTGTTGCAGTAACTTCAGCATTAGAATCTTTCTTTGTGAGATTCTCTAGAGACCTTACAACATTGTATTCACCCATACCAAGGTGTGCTTTTTCATCAAATTTCTCAAGATTTACCTTTCTAAATCTCTGATATTCTGTAGTAGCTTCTATAGTAATATATGTACCACTATAAGATACATTTAATAGCTTATCTCCATAAACAAGCACGTTATACTTCTTAATAGTCTTCTCAAGAGCTTTTGCAACCTCTGCTGCAGAAGTTTTCCAAACAAAATCTACAGCAAATGGCTTGCCCTTTAGAATCATATCATTAGAATAACGAGAATCTTGTGATGCCTGTGAAAGACCTACATAAATAGCAAGTCTAAAGGAATCTCCATCTTTACCGTTAAGCTAAGATAAATCAAGAGTGACCTTTGCTAGTTCTGGTTCACTTGCCTCTGCCTTGTAAATAGCAACTACGCTATCGCTCTTAAAGTTATTTACTCTCTTTACATTAAGGCTGGCAGGTTTAGTAGAAGTCTTATCCTATGCAGACCATAATGGTTTGCCAGTTGTAAGATCTACATTTGAATTAATTACGTTAGTTGTAGTAAATTGAAACATAATTTAAATTATTTTTAACCTCTCTGGGCTTGTGCTTGCTGAGGTTGTGGTTGAGGTGTCTATTGATGAGCTGGATTTGCAATAGACTGTGTAACTATAGGATTAGTTTGTAAACGTGGGTCAGCTGTATTTTCCATGACCAACATTGTCAGCTCATTTATGATCTCTTGACATACGTAATCTGGAAACTCCATGATTTGTGATGTGTCTTCTGTAAGGTTAACCTGTTCCTATGTTAATCTAATTGTCTAAGGTGATTTAATGTAGTCAATAAATACTTTCTCTAGTGAGAAAATGCTATTGTCATGACCATACCTAATTTCCATTCTAACATTAGAAGCATTACCATATCTAGTTCCTGCATCCCTTTCAACTGTACTAACAGAGCGATTATCTGGTTCTCCCAAAGTAATAGTTCTACTAAAGTTAGATTTTCCATTAGTTCCATCGACTCCTCCAACAGATGATGTACTTGTAGTTACATCATATTTTGTAGCTATGTCTGTGCCATTTGGATTGCCTGATGTTATAGGATTAGTTGGGACGGTATTGTTTATATTAATATTATGTATATAAAAATAAGGTCTTTCTGGAAGAGGTCTATTGTAATAATCATTTACAATTACTGACCAGGAATCAGCAGTTAATCTTTTTGCAGCAAATTGCACGTAGTCTCCTGCATTGTAACACTTCCAATTCTTATTAACCTTATAAATGCATACACAATTAAGTATATGAAGATAGTCAGAAGGTAAAGTTACTTCGTAGGTTGCCCCAAATAGTTTAGACTTTCCAGCACCTAAATTAACTAGTGCCTTTAAAGGTTCACTTTGGGTAGCTAATTTGGCCTCTAGAATTGAAGTAGCTTTTAGGACTCTTAAATCATCCGAGGTTTGTTGATTAATATCATAGATATTATACCTCTTATTAATGTATTGGTTTATAGCCTTATTGAAGAAGTAGTTGAAATCTTGCAACAGCATACTAGGTGCATTTACCTTACTGAGCTCAGTCAACATTCCTTCCCAAACTTGTCTAGTTGTCATTTGCCATGTTTTTAGCTATTTTATTTTGTCTTATCTTACCTGTATATGCTATATTTCAACACATACATACTGATTACTCAGCTCTATAATAATCTGGGTAAGTATCCTTCTTGATTAGCTCCAAGACTTTCTAATTCTTAGGATCTTTCATCCATGCAATAACTGCATCATCCGTAGCACCAAGAACGATGTTATCTCCATATAAGTACAGCTTATTCTTGATATAGATTACTTTCTTCTCCTTAGCCTCTATAAAGGTTAATCGTAGAGAAATATCATCCCCTGTATAAAGATTAATAATCTTATTAGGGTCTTTCTCTGCTACTCTAACCAAGAAGTCAATAACATCAGCAGTAGGTTGATTACGCATATCCTTGCCAAGGATCCTAGCCATATTAAGATTTCCTTCTGCACCACGTGGATCATCATAAATGAATGATTCTGCTTTGTGAATCAATTGTTTATGAGATACCCTACGTTGTGTATCTAAACCAGGTCTATCAATATAAAGCTCTGCCACGCCATTCCTAGTAGGTTTACTAGGAGTAGATTTAGGTCCATCTATGATTAGATTACCCTTCTCATCACGGGCATCTCGACTCTTAGCAATATAAGGGCAATTTTCTATTGCTTCCCATTCTGCCTTATCGTAAATATCATTTAAGTTATAAGTTTTTCCACTGGTAACTTCAAATAAGTGATTTTCTGGGAAGAATACTGCAGTTCCCTCAGAGAACTCATTCCTTTCCTTTTCACTCATAATCATATCACCCTATGAATTAACTCTTTTTATACAACTTGGATATTGTCCATACTTATTCTTACAAGGCATAATCATATATTTAATATTTGCCTTGTCGTATACGCTTCTTAATGTAATTATTTTGTCGTCAAAAACGACATCAGTTTTGGTCACTGTCTTTTTTGTTCCAGTATTTGTTGCCATATTAGTTCATATTATCATTAAAAACATACAGGAGGAGGGTTTTACGGCTCCTCCTGTCAATCTAACCTCTATTATAAATTTTATTAAGCTTCTCTTACGATTACACTTCTATAAGGAGTAAATGCAGCAACACCTGCATAACCCATCATAACAAGTTTAGAACCAGCAACGTTGCTAGCAACTTCACCAGAACTCTTTCCATCATAACCTCCAACACCAACAATCTTGTTAGTCATGAAGTCCTTACCAGTCAAGCTAAATTTAGCAATAGCTGGAGTACCAGAAGTCTTATCAGCAGTCAAGTCGATACATACACCATATCCCTTTGTAGGATATTCACGAGTCAATGCACGGTCAACTACAAAGCTTACCTGGTTTCCTGCGTACTCATAAGTATCAAAAGTAGCACCTACCTTTACATATCCACCTAATCCCTTGTTAGCAGACTTAGAATACATATAAGTACCATCAGTCCTATAATTAGCAAGATACTCTCCAAGAGTCATTTGTAGGTCATTCCACATCTTCCTGTTAACAATGAAGATAAATTTATTACCTGTATCAGACTGAGCCTTATCAGCCATATCTGACATAATCATGTTAAACAGCTATAGATTAGGTCTATTGCTATAACAATACTTATTAGCAGCAGCTTCAATTTGAGGAATAAGTCCCTCACCGATATAGATAGGACGTCCAGTTTCTGGCTCTGAGATAGTAGCCTTACCATTTACATCAATATTACCTTTATTGAATGTAAGACCTGTATTCATTGCATACATAAATGTGTCAAGAAGTTCCTTCTCTTTCTTGAGCATCTTATATACACCCTCAGACTTAGTTTGGTCCTTATCATCAGCAATACTCATGAATACATTTTCCTGAATAGCATACAAACTAGACCAGCTAGCATCTGCACGGAATGTAGTCATAAAATTGCGGTGACGTTCCATCTGACTCTAAAATTTACTGTAGCCCTCTTCTGATAGCTCAGGCATAGCTACAGATTGGAACGTAGTAGTGTCACCTACCTAGCATCCATCAGTATCAAGTATTGTATCATAATCATTGTCGATTAGACGTACCTGAACTTCCCAATAATCGTCACGTTTCCTAATTGGGCGGCTTACTACTTGGCATTGCTGCTTTGTCTTATCAATACGGAAGATATCATACTTCTGATAATAATTTTCCCTGAATGCCATTGTGATTTCTGTTCCATTTTCTCCTGTTTCAGTTGGAACTTCTGCAAATTCAACTTTCTTAATATTATTTGTTTCCACAATCCACTCAAATAAAAGTGAACTAGAAAGTTGGAATTGGTCTGCTTTCTCATCCTTGTAGAAGATATTCCTTAAACCATCAGTGATGAAGTTAAGAGTATTATCTGTGTACATACGGGCAACTACACCGATACGATGAGGTTTACTTCCGAGGTACTTAGACCAGTCCTCGTATGTCTTTGTCTAACCCATTGTAGGGATTCTGCTTGTAAAATTTGCAACTAACATATTACTAAAATATAAAGATTAATTTAAAAATTAAAGTTCATCAAGGTCATCAAATATTTCCTTTGATGGCTTAGTGTGTGTATCCTTAAATACAACATTATCAGTTTTCTCCATCTTCTTTTGAGTATCAGTAACTCCTTTCTTGTAACTTTCTTTACGAACACTTGCTATTTCTTTCTGAAAGTAGCTTGTAATGTCGTTGATCATTTGATCACCATTTAGAGCTAACCATGCAGTCTTAACTAAGACGTGAGGATCTGATAAAGCTTTGGCTAAATAATTATTTCCTGCAGCATCTTGACCAGTAATAAAGTCATAAAGTTCTTGCATATCATCATTTTCCATATTTAACTCAAATCCTTGAATCTCCTTAAGGTTGTTGATTTCGTCTACAATCTAGTCAGAAAACTAATCATATTGCTATTGAGCAATCTATTCTTGCTCAATCTGTGCTTGCATTTGATTCTCCTGTTCCGCTTGCTTATATTCGTTACGAATAGCTTCTATTTGTTTCTTAAACAGACCTTCATTAGCTTTAGCCCTCTCTAAAGCTTCGGTTGCCTCATCTTCAGTTACCTCTCCCATTCTGCTCATAAAGTCCATGAGAAATAGTTCATCATCTGAATATGCATCAATTTCATATTGTGGCTCTTGAGAATTTTGAATGTAGCGCTCAACCTCGCCATTTCCTATAAATTGAAGATACTCAGACGGACTCATGCCGCTATTTCTGATAGCATTTATAAGTTGAATTTCGGACTCATCTAAGCCGTTTTCAGGGGTGCTTTCAGAAGAACTAAGAATATTAAGTTTGTCTTCATTGCTTAGACTATCCCAATCTACTTCTTCTACATCACCTTCTTCTGTTGCAAACTTAATCTTAGATTTATCTTCAATTCCTCTAGATTTTAGAAGAGAGGTAAGAAAGTCATCCTCTTTTCCTTCCTCTGGATCTGGAGTGTCTGTATTGTCTGGATCCTTTGGCTCTGGATTCTCTGGTTCTTGATGATTATCAGGCTCCGGATCCTGTTTTTGTTCATTAGATTGCTGTTCATCGTCTAATTCATCGATGAAGTCAATGTCATCATTATTTCCTATTTCCATAATTTAACTTTTTTAACGTTTGTAAATATAATATTCTTTTTTCCACTGAAAAATACTTTCAACTCGTTTTCATAATATAAATAAGAGAATAGTATAAAGGCTCAAACTCTATAGGCTTTCCTCCTCCCTAATAGCTTAACTAAGTTACACTCATATCTATTGTATGGGTATGTGCTCCAGACTATGACGTAGTAATCAAATCAGTTTCTGATCCGGTTTCTAAGCAGTCTCTATCATTAGCATTATCGGATTTTCCATACTTTCCTCTAATAGTATGAGTATGTGCTCCAGATTCTGAGGTAGTTACTTGATTTCCAACAAATGTATGAGTATGCCTTGGCATATTTTCCTCTAAAATCTATATAGTGGATTTTCCGCCAGTTTCCCCAGATGTATTTGAAGCTTTGATAAATTTCCCAGTTAGATTTGGAGTCCCCTCAGTACCATCACATATATGCCATCCCTTTGGAATTTCAGAAGAAAGTCCATTAAACATTATAATAGAACCTTTAGGAATCAATTTATTAACCCATTCTGTTGATGCAAACTTAGAAGAGGAATCTTGAGGAGGTAACTCATAAAGAGATGTATACTAAGCCTTCAAGAAGCAGGAATTGCTAGAATATATACCAGTACCTTTTATAGGTACTTCTTTATTATTCTCTCTCCCTAATAAATTAAGTTCCTCTACATTTCCTACCCTAGTCTATACCTTCTTAATATTCTATTCATCAGTAAATCCAGAAGAAGTTAATAAATCAATATTCTAGGGATCTCTTCTAATTAAAGATATTGGTTCATTCCTTCCAGCTAAAAAGATTGTCTGAAATTTCAACGCACTCAATACCTTATCAGAAGTTAATTTTTTATAGTCTTCTTCACTTATAAGATTCTATTGCAGACTTACATATATTATATTACCTGTTTCAGTATTAAGAGCTTCTACTTTAAGAGGTAAAAGTATCTAACTACTCGCTGAGTCTCCATCTTGCTTTATAGAGACAAAAGCATATAGGGAATCATTAACCTAGAACTTATTCTAGTAAACTAAATCAACAGCATATCCAAGCTAATCTGGATTGTCTGGATCTTTCATTTCAGAAATATCTGAAATTAGGTTATTCTCTCGATACCAGTATTTTGGATATAGGTTAGAAGAACTATTCGAAGATAGATTAGAACCCTTTCTTACTATTAGATTATCGATTTCCAGAGTAGATTCACCCTAATCAACATACAGCCTAAAACCAGAAGATTCCGTTGCATTTTTTGACTAGAATGTCTATGAAATTACATTATTAGAAAATACTACCTATGACTCTCCTATAAGGATTTTTTCTTCTTCCCCAAGTCTAATGTAAACTTCCCCGGAAGAATCTACATAAGTGTTACCTCCTGATGAATATAAAAATAAAGAATCGAAAGCTAAAGAGTTTTCGATACCAGTACCCTTTATTACTAAGGCTCCTTTGTCTTTATCAGATTTTGATAAAATAAACTATTTTGGATAAGGATTTGGAAAATCTATAGTGAACTCTGTTAGTTGCCCATCTTGGACAATATAAAGTTTCTATTCAGATTCCACATAAACTATACCAGTCTTCAATCCATTAGACTAAACATCAGAAACATTTTTATATAAAAATCCAATATTCTAGAGTGCAGTATGTTTCTACTTAGGAGTTGTTTCCTAAGTACCAAAGAAAGATACATAAGTTGTTCCTACTTCTCCCTTTAAGTCTATCTAAGATCCTCCTATGGAAATAATTACCTTAGCATCCTCTCCGTCTCCTATAATATATATTCCATCCTTTGACCCTACCTCTTTTTCTTTAAAGATAAATTTAGAGTCAACATTTATTTTTCCGTCTTTTAAGAGGTCTATAAATTTATTTCCAATTTGGATCTTAACTTTTCCTCTAGTCTTTATAAGATAATCTGAAGAAGAGGAACCAGCACTACTGTAAGAGTTTCCGAATAAAACATTTTTCTGTGCTTCTAATGAAGCTATTCTCTATTTTAATTGCTATAGTTCCTTTTCTATATTCATTATCCTAAATATTTTATAATTCCATTATAGTGAGCATCTACTATAGCTTGTTTCCCTTTTTCTGAGAGTAAAAAATTAACATCATCTTTATTATCCTAAAATAGATTTTCTGTCAGCACTGCCGGGCAAATAGTATCTCTACACATCGCAAGGTTCTATACCCAGTAATGTTCTTTTGGAATAGCTCTATTTCCCTTAAGATTTAGTAGAAGAGCCTCATCGTAAAGAGTCTTAGCAAGCTTCTTTGAATTTTGAGAAGCATTCTAAGATATAAATACGCTCCAACCTGAGGCAGTATGCCATTTACCATCTGCTCCAGCAGCATTACAGTGTACAGAGATAGAAATAGCCTTATTTCCATTTTCTCTACATACCCTATTGATTCTTTGACATCTTTCCCTTAGAGAAATATCCTACTATTCTGGGGTAACCACATATACCTTGTAGCCATTTTCCTTCAATTTAGATTCTAGTCTTTTAACTATTTCTCTAGCGTACTAATACTCTTTAAGCCTTTTGTCTGGACTACATTTTCCTGGAGTATTTACTCCATGTCCATTGTCTAAACATATAATGTAATTACTTTTAATAGTTTCCATAACAAATTCTTGTCAATTAGTTTATATTGCAATTATAAACAATAAATGCCTAATGTCCAAATGAAATGAACACTAGGCATTTATTTAAATCATATCTTCCCATTCTATAGGAATACCCTACTTAGCCATATCTGCGTACCACCTATTGAAAATGAAATCAGACTCCTTATCAAAAATGTCTTTAATAAAGAGAACAAAATGCTTCTCATCAGCAATACTAGATCCATAAAAAACATTTCTACACCAGTTAGCAACATATACAGCGTCGTGTAACTTAGCATTTTGGATCTCGATATTATGAGATTGTAATAGTACATCAAGCTTTTCTTTAGAATATTCTCTCTTCTACATTTGCTTACATGCAAATTCGCATAATTTTTTATTAAAATGAGGGCCGTAGTACCTTAAGTAGTTAATAAATCCCTCAGGTTTAATATCATATTCAGTAAAATCCTCTCTCATAGTCTTAAATGAAAATAGGCGGAAGCAAAATAATCTGCCACCGCCTACCTATTATTAATAGTTATATCTTCCCTTAGACTTGCGAGACATAGACTCTTTGTAGCCATAGCGTCTATCTCTCATATCTTCATCCTCGTCCTCATAGTCGTCATCTTTATCATAAACTTCTGAATGTTCAGAAAGCATTTTTATAAGTTTACATGCGAGTAGCTTTATTCTGTGAAGATGCTCAATAGTATCTTCATAAGAATCTTCCTTTATTTCAATAAATCCTTTCATAGCAATAATGTTATTTATTTCCATCCTTCTGGAGTAGGCCCAGTATCTTGTCCATCTTAGATTCTATACCTCCCATTTTATCCTTTAGGTTATTAATATCTTCATCCCGTTCTTTTTCCTTAGCAAATCTAGGATTAAGTTCCTTAAGGATACTTTCACAGGAAGTTATTATATTATTGTGATAAGCAACACTATCCACAATACTCCTACTGCTCTATAACATATTGTCAACCTCATTTGACATTAATTCTTTTGTTTCTGTTATAACAGCATTATTATAATTAGCTACAGACTAAGAGGACGGAACGTTCTTAAAGTCCATATTCTAATTATTAACCTTTACATTAATATCAATGGTTGATCCATTCATTAAAAAATTACTACCATAGTTGGGTTGTGTTATACTTACTACTTGTCCTACCTTCAGAACTGGGTTTTCTCCCTTTTCCAAGATGTAAACCACACTGCCCTATCTCAAAGCTGAAAACATATTATAAATTTTATAGATTAATTAATTGTAAGGTATTAGTCTAGCTTTCATACCAAACTAAGTATATCCCAGTTCCCGATATATCTGCTACAGTTGCAGGAACGCCGTTTACCTTAATTAGTGGCTGTTCATTATCTCCAGAAGTAGTAAACACTACTGGAAGAGTTGTAGTAGTTCCCGTTGGAATAGGCTATGCTAAATTAATAACTAATAGTCCACGATAAGGTCTTCCTACATTTCTATGATTGTTAAAATCATATTGAACTTTAGAAGATGTAACAGTCACAGATAATGAACGAAGTGTAGGGATACCACCAGTATTTACATTAATATAAGCAGGTAATATCATATTCCCTCCTTTCTCAACCCCATAGTGAGTTATTTCCACATGAGCATCCTCCTAACCCATAGTTTGCTAGATTATATCCATAAACCAAATTGGTAGGAACTGCTGTTGCACAACTATATGGAAGTGTTACAGTCTCTGGAAGTTTACACTTAACCCCATTTATATCACTCTACAAAGTAGCTAAAGCACCAGCTAATGGTGCAGTTGCAGACTGAATCATTTGACTGAATACTGCAGTTTGATGACCATTATTTATAGCAACGTCCTTCTGAGAATTTGCCTCCCTTAGTGCATCTATCTTATTTTGCATTTCTCTCATCTCTGCATCTCTCTGACCTGCTAAGATTGAATCTGTTGCAGATTTTATACTATCTCTAATGTCACAAGTTTGTCTTTGTGTCTCGTAGGCAATAGAAGAAAAACCTCTCTCCTGTCCATTTGCAACTGTATTTATTGCATTCTGCAGAGTGTTTGTTTGCTGGCATGTTGCTAGCCTATTTTCGCAGCAACAATCTGCAATTTTACTAGCAATTTGGCAATTACCTGCCTGTATTGCATTAATAATTTGCTAAGAAGACATACCAACTTGGTTTCCTACTCCCTAAATCTGTGACATAACTCCATTAATGGCACTCTAAACATCACCAAGAGTGCAATTAAGGGTTGTAGCAAGCTGACTAATAGCGTTACCATTTCCTTGAATAGCTTGCATTAAAAGTTCTCGACCATTATCATTGTTAATTAAGTTTCCTAAATCTGCTCCTACTTGACCTACTCCACGATTTCCTCCGAAACCATTCCAGCCATTTCCTCCCCATCCCATGAGGAAGAATAAGAATATTACCCACATGAACCATCCACCTTCTCCTCCAAAGCCAGAATTATTCCTTGTGGCAAGTAATACATTAGGATCTATTCCCCTCTACTGAAGTAGAGGAGCTAACATTGATATTAGTCCGTTGTTATTTGTTCCATTTTCTGGGAACATAAAAACTTTACTGTCAGACATAAAATTATATTTAGAAGATTGTTATAATAAAAGATCTATAATGCTAAAGTAAATCTGGTTTTAAACTGAAGCGCTTCGTAACTAAATTAGTACAATTTTGTAACAATCAAATTACAACTTATTTTAATGAATCCAAATTAAATAATGTTAACAAATGTTAAAAATAATGGAAAAAATTTCTAAGTCGGAATATGTATATAAACAAGAAAAGCCTGGTCATAAGACCAGGCTCGCTTTGATAATTATTGAAGAATAAATATTTAAGAACGCTAAACATTCTGTCCAGAATAGCTTATCTTTAACATTAAGCGCAAATATAAGTATTAATACTATTAGCAATAATGCTGGAATTAATAGTGTTCCAGAAACTATATTCCAAACTATAGATAATATACAAGTTATGCTAGCTCCCGCTATATGAGGGATTCTATCTTGCCCTAGATACCTTGGGCATAATCCAACTAATACTAAAGCTATTACCGATAGGAATGGAAGAAACTGAAAGCATATAGGGCTAATCTCTACCCACGCTGGGAAGGTAAGAAATGCAATTGCCACTATACATGCAGTGAAAATATTTCCATTATTGAGTAAATAATAGCTCTATGATATACAGTCCGGTTTGTATTTAATTCTAATGTATACTGTATATCCAATATATATAGCAAGTGATAGTATTAAACAGGATAAAGCAAAAGTGGACATCAAATCTTAAATGATAGCTTATCTGGATAACCAGCAGTATAATCATAAGCCTTCACTTTAGACACATCGGTTAGCTAACTAACTGCTAACTTATGCTCTGCAGTTTTGTTATAACAAGCCAATGCATATAACTCCAAAGAGCTTAACATTTGAACTGCCGCATCACAGTTAACGGTAATGCAAATTCCATTTAACCATAAAACTGATTCCTCTTTTCCAGCATTCTTCTCGATATTTATAGAGTTCATAAGTCCAACTCTGGTATCCTTACTTAACCAAACCTATACTCCATTTAACATAAACCCATTAATATTAGGAGAAGTATCATACTAGTCAATCTCTCTAAGTACTAGCTCTTTAGCTCTATCTAATGGGGATTTTTCTGGGGCAATATTAAAGTCAACTTTTATATTGTAATTAATGTCTTCTATCTAGTCATTAGTTCCCTCTGATAAGAGAACATCATAAAGGCTAGTATTGTGTTCATCTTTATATGCTCTAAGTATTGCCTCAAAGCACTTAGATAAAGTAGGCTCTCCAGAAATTCTTACTTGAACATAAGAATATCTAGTTTCCTCTGTTTCTTCTCCTTCCATAGAAGAGACCTTAACTACTTTCTCCTCTACGTCATAGTTGTAATACCAAATACCATTGTTTAGTGATTCAAAGCTTTTAGGCTCAATGGTAGATTCAATTTTTGTCGCTGTAAACATTGTTCAATTTTAATTGATGCAGGATACTTAGGTATTGAGTTTAAATAAATAAAGAGCTACTTATTCTAGCTTCTCACCTCATATGCTCTCTTATTATACATAAATTGTAAAACAAAATACTTTCTATGGGGCACTATATTAACTAAGTAAATCCATTTTCCTTTAAACTTACTTATATTAGTCTTTATTCCATTCCAACCTGAGTATCTAAAATTAGTTTTCTCTTCTATCTTTTTCAGTAAGTTCTTAGAATCACAATACTTTAGCCATCCAGAATATGATGCCATTCGTGATATGTAAGTTTCCTTACTTATTTTCTTATTACAATAAGCATCTACTAATTTCCATAGTCTTAGCTTAATACTTTTCCTTAGTAATGTATGATTATGGTAACAAACATATCCTACGAAGTCTATACCTCTAGACTCTACAGGGTATATTTGATAATTATCCTTTACATGTAAATCTAATACTTGAGTAAGATATATTTTCATAGCAAGAAACCATGATCGTAACTGATCCTTATTACTAGACAATAGAACAATATCATCTGCGTATCTATAATAATAAGTAACTTTTAATTCTTCCTTAATCCAATGATCAAAGTATGTCATATACAGGTTAGCAAAGAACTAAGATAAATAATTACCTATTGGTACGCCATCAGCAGAGTCTATGATTTCATCAAGAAGATTCAATAAGGGTACGTCTTTTATTTTCTTCCTTAAAATTCCCTTTAGGATGTCATGATTGATGCTAGGGTAAAATTTTCTAATATCAATTTTCAGATAATACACTGTACCCTCTGGGTCTCTCCTTAAATCGCTCTACAACTTCTATACTAAACTATGAATACCTCTTCCCTTAATACAAGAATAAGTATCTCTAGTGAATACTTTAGTCCAGACAGGCTCCATTACATTCATAATTGCATGATGAGTAATTCTATCTGGATAGTATGGAAGCCTAAATATTAAACGCTCTTTAGGTTCATATATTTTGTAAGTAGTGTATTCAGACGTGTGATAATCTTCTTCCCTTAATGCTAAATAGAGGGCATAATTGTCTATCTCTCTATGTTCGTCATGTTTTCTTACTCCATATCTATTTCTCTTACATTTTCTAGCCTTTTCATCGGCTAATTCAATATTCTTCTGGTCATAGATTTTGGGATACAAGTCCTTAACTCTCTTCACTACAGTAATACAATTTTTATATTATTCTAACCGAGCATTCACTTTCGTTACTAACACAGTTTATTTATATACTTTATCTTTTGCCAAGTGGCAAGGATATACACCCTCAGGAAAAATTTAATAGCTCGCCGAGAGGCGAAGCTAAATAAGAAATATAAAGGAGAAAGACATGAAACTAGAAACTGACTGGAAGCTGATATTCGTCCAGGCGTTAGACACGCTGTTATTCGAGTTGAAGTTACTGAGACCTGCATTCGTGCTGTTATTAGCGTTACTGCCTACGATAAGTGTTTTGTTTATCGACAAATAGTACTAGTACATGAGTTCCAGCAATCCTCTCAACGAAAATCAGTAAAATCACGTACTTTCGTTGGATGCATTCCTAAAATGTTTCAAAAATAAATAATAGGAAGCAGGAACTAGATCCTGCTTCGCTATTATCTACGTGTTTACATACTAAGGAAGTAATTAAGTCAATTACTTTTCTCTTTTATTTATTTTACCTTTTTGCCTCTATTATTTATCTGAAGAGAAAGACATGAAACCAGAAACCGACCGGAAGCCGAGATCCGTCCAGGCGCTAGACACGCCGCCAAGCGAGTGGAAGCCACCGAGACCCGCATTCGCGCCGCTATGAGCGTTACTGCCCACGACAAGCGTACGTAAGATCTTGTCTTTATCTCCTGTCCAGTGATAATCACAAATATATTGGGTAGTATTACCTCCCATAACATGAGGAATTATATGGGCAGCGTCTCCTAGGTCAAACGACTTAGTATATCCATCCTAATGTATTTCCTCTCCTACCTTAACATAAGAATCGTTAAGAGTGTCTGCATACTTACTAGCATCCTGGCAGGTATATACATAGTTCATGTTATTAGGATGATTATCCGCGTCAGCATCTATTATAATTCCATCAAGATTAGTCCAAAGGTCTCCAAATGGATTATCAAATCCTCTCCATCTTGCCATTTGCATTGTCTATGCAGCTCTTACAGTACTATCAGCACCATAAGTAAATTCAGGAATAGTTAGAGATACAAGTCCTGTTCTATTTCCGAGAGTATTACCATAGCCACAAGGGGTTAGTGGATAGTATCTATTGTACTCATTCCATTTATCCATAGTAGTAATACTATCTCCCATACCTCCCTAACGATAACCTTCACCTGTGAGAGTTTCATTATAAGCCTCCTGTGAGTTAAAGTTAGCATACTCTACCACATAAAGCCAATAGAATATATTCTTATACTGGTCATAACTCAACATTTGAGAATTAGCATTTCTAGAGTATGTTCTCATAGTAGCTCTGGAAATATTAGTCCTAGGCTTACCTAAGTCTGTTCTGAATGGATCAGTTGCTAAATACTGATCACTCTCACTTCTATTTCCTCCACCTCTACAGTACGCATTAGTATTTACTACAGAGATAGCACTATTTACAGTAAGATTACTAAGGTATCCCATGTTCTCTGGGACAGTATTTAGAACTGTACTCCTGTAAGCATCAACTAAGATTTCTGGTTGATAAGTATAGGTATCATCAATCTTAACAGTAGACAACCATACTTTAGCTACATTGCCAGCAACTATAGACTTAATATAGAAAGCTGGGCAATATACTCTCACTGTACCATCATAACCATTCAGAACTGCTCCTAGTTCTATAGACTTTGTAGCACTCTATAGAGAAAGAGCTCTAAGTTGGTCATTAACAAGAAGGGTTGCTGTATTAGTACCAGTATCAATGCTGCTAATTTGGCAAGCTACTCCATCAACCTTTACCCACTATTTGTCATACTGTAAAGTACTGAATACATCAGCTACCATAGTATAAACATCGCCTGCTACAGTTAGTTCTACTGACTTAGTAATAGCCTCTTTTCTAAATCTCCAATCAGATTCATTTAACCAATAGATTACTTTATCTCCCTAAGCAATACAACCTTTCAATTGAGATTGAATAGGAAGAGACTTATGAAGAGACATGTTACCAATACGAGTAAGGTGTGGATCAGATACAGTCGTATCAAACTGTACACCATAACCTAATACTTCTTCAAGACCAGTAAACATATTTGCTAGATCTTCCCATTTAGCTTCTCCACTAGCCTTCCATGCTAGTATTTGCCTTTCATGACCTTCTTTAGGAATAGCTGAATAATACTTTCCCTTAGCCCAAATTTGATCTGAGTCCTCAATAAAGGCTATTGAAGTGTCTTTAACATCTCCAGCCTTGAGTCTGCTCTCAAAGTTGGACTTTGTTTTTACTTGAATAAATTGTTGTTTAATTTCTGTCATAATATATTAGTATTATTCTATAGTTGTCCAGCTACCAGAATCTGCATCAATACCAATTGAATCTACCCATTTTGTACCAGTCCACCATATTGGCTTATTAAGTGTAGTGTCAAAGTAACAAAATCCTTTATCCCAATCTTCTATGTTAGGACGATTTTCAGTTGTTCCTCTAATTACTTTAGGAGAATGATTATCTTGAGTTTCCCATCTTGAACCTGTCCAAATACACCATCTATTTAAATCAGTTACAAAACATTTAAAACCCCTAGACGAAATATTTAATTCTTTTAACTCATTAACTCTTGTTACAACAGTTGCAAAGCATTTTTCATCTATTGGTATTCCATCTGTATTAACCCAACGATTCATACCGTTATAATCGGAATATATAATAGGAAGCCAAGTTAAACAATCAAAGTCTATTTGTCCTCTAACAGGATTTTTAGGTCTTGAATTAGCATACGAATATGGAAAATAAGCCTGGGAATATATAATCTTTGTATTAAAATTATCATCAGACTTACCTTTTTTTCCTATAGCAGGATACCTATTATTACTTATTCCTAATATATATTCTGTTAAGTCTTTATTATAACCAATATAAGACGTATAGTAATTACCAAAAATTCTATTTTGTGTATCATCTATATTGACGAATTTACAAATAGGTCTATCAGGAGCTTTATTTGTTTTATTTTCTTTATATGGCAAAGCACTAATATAACTATCAGTCAAAAGATTCTCACAAAATATAATATTGTTATAAATATTATAATCAGTTTGTAATTGGTCATTAATATATAATTGAGCATTTATATCAACAAAGTCGCCACTCAACCGCATTCTAACATATTTATCTTTAAATATATATTGTGGATGAGTTTTAGGAATATCCCAACAAGTACAATCATTTACAAATAATCTTTGTGAACCTGTAATAGTGAAAAAAGATTTAGAATTAGAGCCAAATTGAGATTCTACCCTAATAAATCTAATATTTTGATACATATTTATATTTGGTTCGTCGTATTTTAATTGTTCTAATTTAACAGCATTAGCTATATCATAGAAAAAACAATCAATAACTAAAACATCAGTAATCCAAGGATTAGCGATATTTCCTTCTTGCTTTAATGTAATACCAGTTCTAAAATCACCTTCACTTCTAATATTAGATATTTTAATAGTATGGAATCCTTCAATACCATCTCCACAACTCATAGATATAAGGTCTATATTATCACAATCTTCATTATTATAAAAATTTATATTATCTATATTGATTTTTACATAATCCTTTATTACATATTTTGATGATATATCTAGTAATGCTCTACTTTTGTTACCATAATTTTTAATATTAAAATTACTAATGTTATTGCTTGCTTCAAATTTAATAGTATCAATAATCAATGTAGCAAAATTTCCAATTAAATTTGTATTATTACGAAGTATAATTGGTTTTTTGCATGTATAAGTTTTACTATCAAATATTATAGTATTACTATTATTTGATAAATTATTAATTAAATCACTAACGTCATCATTTAATGATTCTACAAACCAATTAATATAAACTTGTTGAACGTTTAACAAATTAATATTTTGAAAAGATAAACCTTTACTATAAATAAAAGTGTTATTTTTAGCTGTTATAGTACCATTATATAAAATACCGCCTTTAAAGTTTAAAATACAATTATCCGGTAAATTAATAGTTCCTCCATTTAAATCAAAATCATATCTAATTTCATAAATAGTATTAGGTTGATTAATCATATCTTGAGTAAGAATATTTTTATAATTATCATCTTCCTACTATACAAGATTTTTTCTTAAAATCACATAACCTTTAGACTAGAAGTTATCAGCATTAACTTCTCTATCTTTCAAATGTAATGACCCATTAACCGAAGTTAGGTCCTCTTCATCAGCAGGAACTGCATTACCATAACTTTCTCCATTTAGAAAAATCTCCTTACTATCTTTAGAGAAGTAGACTCCTCCTTGCATTGTGGAGGAGTCATAATTTCTCTTTGAACCCTGTATAAAATTTACTGTTTCACTCATTAATCCAATATTGTCCATGTGAGTTTAGTATTAATCTCATCTATTGCTGCTTTAACAGCTTTATTTTGAACTGTATTTTCACTTTCTTTTAATTCTGCGTCTGGTAGATTTAGTTTTGCTAATTTAGTAATTTCTGTTGTAAGTACCAAGGATTTACCCTCTTCTTTATCAACCTTACCTTCTAAAGCTGAATCTATACCAGATACCTTTACTCCATCAGCACTAACAGTCAGATAACTTTCACTGGTTGCGTCTTTCTTAATTGAGAATTTTGAATTTTCTAAGGTCAGTCCATCTCCTGCAAGATAGGTATCAATAAGATCCGATACTGGGATGTAGATGTGTTCACTAGTTGAGTTAGCAATAACTAAATCAATATACTTATCTCCCACTGTAGCTCCAGTATAAGGATCGTCAGTAGATGTAACACTCTTAAGAGAACCAGAACTAACTACCATATCCTTTGGAATATTAATAGTTCCTATCTCTTTATTACCTTGGCTCAATACATATGATTTTGCATAAGCTGTAGAGGAATTTTCAGCAAGGCTTATAACCGCACTAGCTTCTCCTGCAGCTATAGAATCAGATAAATCTTTTATTGATTTATCTACGTCTGCTTTTTTGGCATAAGTGGTATCGAGATCAATAATAGCCTTTTTATCTTCAGCAGTAACAATACCAGCTTGAGTTTCACTGGCAACAGGAATATCTACTGAGTGAGAAGTTGCTTCAGCACCATATTGGTCTCCTACATAGCAATCATAGTGAAGACTAACTTTTTCAGCAGTGGCAGAGAAAGTATCTGTATCCTTAATATGAGATAACTTAGTATTTCTGACTTTAGCTAGTTTATCAGCTACGTCTTTTCCTTTATCTCCTGCATAAGCAGTAGAAGAAGTTTCTCCTAAAGCCAATGAGGCACTTATTTCAACATACTAGGTTCCAGACCATCTATAGGTAAGATTAGAGTCCTTTGCCACATAAATTTTTCCAGTTTCTCCAGTAGTAGGGAAGTTATCCTTTAAATCAAACTCAAGCACATCATCTACAAAAGAAGGAAGTTGGCTAGAAGGGACTAACCCATTCTCATCCAAAGTTGCAACTCCATTTGCAGTACCCATTTCAGACCTTTTAACTTGAGCATCGTTGGTTACATTTCCAAGTCCAACTTGTACTTTAGTTACTTCATGAGGATTCTCCTTATTGCCAATGTGAGCAGTTAAATTAGTTTGAGTATCTGTTCCTGCTTTTTTAGCGTCGGCTATAGCAGAATCTAAATCAGCCTTATTAGGGAGATTAGATAACTTATCAATTTCCGTATCATCTACTAAAGATTTTCCAGGGACTTTATCTACCTTTTTATCAAAGTTTCCTTCTAAGGAATTAATCTTCTTTTTATCTTCTGCTGACAGAAATCCCTTAGCACTCTCTGTTGCCTCGTCAAAAGTAATCTCTAGAGTCTTACCAGAGGTCATTGTAAGAGTTAATACTCCGTCAGCTATACTCCAGGTGTCAATAGTTTCACCGTAAGTAGCATTATTAGCTATAATTTCGTGAGTGTCAGTAGTGAAGAATATTCCATCACCATGCTTTTGCTCATCATATTTTTCTTTAAGACCTCTATAATGAGGTATAGATAGGTATTCCATTATACGTCAATCCATTTTAGTGAACAATATAAATATCCGTTTTCATCTCTCTCTAACATATTTCCTTTTTCAGGGGATAGTGTAAAGCTATTAATCATTGGCTACAATGACAAATAATCATTGTATACAAAGCTAGTAGAAGGATCTCCAGTATCTAAGCTGAAACTCATAATCAAGTAAGGTTCTCCAACGATTAGTGGATTAGTTAGCTAGTCATACTCTTTTCCATCAACCCTCCTAGGAGGATAACTCTTGTAGGTGTCAGCTGTAAAACTTTTTACGAAGATACTTTGAGTTAATGGGTCTCCTACTATAAACTCTCCGAGTTTATCTTCTTCAGTCTAGGTCTTACCATAGATTACTACTTTTCCTGGCTTTCTTACAACTTGGAGATTAGATTTCAGTCCATCTCTGTAGATGTGAAGCATCTTATCTTCCGAGCTAATATTCAAATCAGCACTAATTTCATTAGACTTAGAGATGGATACATTAATTGATTTAGTGTTCCTTCCAATATAAACATCTACTAAGTCTTGAAGACTTACATAGACTTTGTCACCCGATGTTAGAGTAAGTATTAAAATTTGCTAACCCTCTGTTACAGTGACTCCCTATGTAGCTGCTGCCTACACGTCTTCAGCTTCAGCAACTTTGCTAGTAGCAAAACTTAAATAATTTTCTGTATCAACATCAACTGTTGATAGAATATCATTTAAGGCATTCTTTAAGAGAAGTTTTCTAGTAGTTCCTACAGTTTCTCCCCATTCTAGCTTAATAGCAGCCTTACTAACCTGAGTTCCTACATAATCCTTTACATTTACAATTCCGTCTAGAGCAGTCTTAAGAGTTCTTAGTTCAATATACTACTCTTTAGACATCATTCCATTTGCAATGTCGCTTGCAGGTCCTAGACTTATAAGTCTTATGTCACTTTCATCAGATCTCTTATAAGCAAGAGTCATAGTCTCTGGGTCATATACTAATGATACTATAGGAGCATCCCCAGGTTCCATATTTACTCCATACCTTCTAGAACCTAAAAAGATATAAGGTACATCAGAAATGAAATAAAGTGTTCCAGGATCTTTAATAGGAATATTCAAATACTCTGCTAAAGTTAAGTTCTAGAACTTAATATTATATCCAGTAGTTCCAAGAGGAATTTGTGCAAATAAACCATCCTATTCTTTTGATAATACTACTCCAGAATTTTTCTAAGAAAGATCTAAAGTTGCATATAGTCCAGTGTTAGAGGTTTTAAGCTTAACTACGGATAGCGTGTTATTTCCTTTATCTAACTTAAGATTAGAACTTACAACCCCAGTAGAACCAACTTCATTAATGATTGTATTGGTTTCTCCTCCAGATATTACTAAATTCAATTCATCTAGACTAACCAATAATTCCTCTCCATTACTTAGAGTAATTGCTAATACTTTAGAACCTACTGGGAATTTAAACCCATTATCTACATCAGCCTAGGTAGCTTTTCTTCCTACAAAGGATACTACATGCACCTCTTTAGGCATCTTTACTACTGTGATAATTGAGCCATCCAAAGTCTAACCAGTCAAACGAGTCATAGTACTATCTAATGGATCATCATCAAATAATAGACTAGTTATACCTCCCTTGGTTGATTTCTATATTAGCTCAGTTAAAGCCTTTTCTGTTAATAATACATCTTCTTGTGGAGTTGTAGACGCTTCATTCTCTATACGTCTACCTCCAAAGTTGAGCCAGAGGTAATCCAACTGGCTCATTCCTTGAGGTCTTTTAATGTCGTTGTTCATTCTACGTCTATCCAATTATTTACTGGGAGTTGGGACAAAGGAACTTTACCGTTTACTAAATCTGCTTTCTTTGCAACCATTTTCTCAACATCCGCCCTAGTAATATATGCAGTAACGTCTATCTTAGAAACTTCCTCCTAAATTCTATCTCTAACCCAGTTAGTAGATGGAATCCTTTGGGATGAATCTGAGGCATCTGGAGATACAGCAACTTGAGGGACTCCAGTAAATACTGGTGAATCAATATCTGCCTTTTGGTTAACCTTAGCCTCTAACTCAGCCAAAGCATCTACTAATACATCCTCCAGGTTTATATCTGTAGTAACAGTCCCCGTAGTTGTTTCAAAGACAAATCTCAGAGTAGATTTTCCCTCTAGCGTAACAGATTTCAAAAATTGATCTTTAGGTATGTCAATCTAACCTATGCTAGTACCATTTACCTCTATATTGTACTACAAGTTAGAAACTTTAGTAAGGACAACTGAGTCAACCTTGGTACCAATCCTCTAAAGTAAGTCAGCTTCAGAAGCTGTAGCTCTTTCTATTTCCTTCTAAAGATTAGTGTTAGTTTTTGTTACTTCCTTAGAGACCTCACTTACTTCACCCTTGGTTGCGAGAGAACTAATGTCTTGATGCTCTGTTAGGTATTTAGCATCACTTTCTGACTTTGTATAGGAATCTCCAACATTTGCTTTTAGTGCTAGAGCTTCATCGATTCCTACTATGCTAAGTCCATCAGCCGAAATTTCAAGATAATTCTGACTTCCAAGACACTTTCTCACAGAGAATTTATTGTTCTCTAACTGCAATCCATCTCCGGCTGAATAGGTATCAATCAAATCGGAAAGGTTTACAGAAACTACTTTAGTACCCTCTTTAGTTGTAAAGGTAAATACGAGACTCTTGCTTACACTGTCATATCTGACATCCTGCAAGAACTAATCATCTGGAATATTTATTTCCCCTGCTACCTTACCATCAACATAAAGAATATACTGAAGGTCACTTGTTTCACTTTTCTTTATAGTTACAGCTCCAACTTTTGTATTCAAAGCTGTAGATAATGCCTTTTCTTGTTCTACTGCTCTGGCAGTTTCATTAGATATTGCATCAGTAAGCTCATAATCCTTAGCAGTAGACCTAGCAATTTCCGAGTCGATCTTATTAGTAAGTGAAACTACTTCCTTACCAGTATCAACTTGCTGTTTACTAATATTACTTAATTCTGCCTCAATAGCACCAGCTCTCTAAGTTAGAGTTTCCTCTGCATTTTGAGCTCTTTCTGCTTCAAGTCCTATTAAATTCTTGGCTGCAGTAATCTCTCTAGCATTATTCTAGACAGAAACTTTAACTTCCTCAATGGATTCTTTAATAGTTGCATCTGAAGCCTTTAAGTCTTGAACTGAAGCTTTTAGATTATTTTCTGCTTCTGTAGCCCTATTAGTTTCAGCTAATACTGCTGCCTATATTTCAGAATCCTTTAACTTAAGATCTGAAATTGCTTTGTTAGTGTTGTCCTTAAATTCTACTAAAGAAGTTTTTATAGACTCCTCTTCTGCTTTAGCCCTGTCTACTTCAGCAGTAAGTTTCTAAGTAAGATTTGAAGTAGATTCTGCTTCTGTAGTCTTTATTCCCTCAATAACAGAGTTTAAGGTCTCATCATTATGTGTGATGCTATCGGTAGTACCATCTACTGATAGGGCATTTCCGACCTTTTTAAGGATATTGTGTCTATCTGCATGTATACGAACGTCAGCAGATAATTTATCTGTACCATCAACTACAGTCTCTCTAACTAACTCAACAACCTTATTAGGCTAAGAGTTGTCTACTTCTAGTTCTCTTATAAGAGTTCCTACAGGAATTGTAATAGTCTGCTTCTCTCCACTGAGTAACTTAAATACTATAACAATTGATTCGTTAGATGAATCATAGAATGCAGAATCAACAATTGAAGAAAAACCAAGAATATGCTAAGCTACTAGCTTATCATTTACATACAAGGAGAGAGTTCCATTATTGTAAGTAGATTTTACATTAAAGTAAAGTCCGTCTTCTTTCTTTATAAGATCATTTCCAAGTACATTAGACAGATTTAGCTCAGCTCCTATTACGTATCCCTCTAGTTCCTTCCTTACATTTAAGTTAACTACATCTTCGTTGCTAGCCTATATAGTAATACCTTTAATAGCCTCATACATTAAAGAATCTAACACCTTAAGAGCATTCATTATAGATGTTGCATCCTTCAAATAATAAGTTTCCTTATCAGCATTATAAGAACCATCCCCACTAAGTCCCACTCCAATTTGAGTGTTATCTAGTTCGGATTGTATATTCCTATCAGTTGTTTCAGAATCCGCTTTTAAGATTCTTACGAAATCTTCTATTGCTCGAAGTGTTCTAAATTCCTGTGTAGGAAGGGGATTTCCTAATATTTCTGCCTGCAAGTCTAGTAACACATGACGCAACTTCTGAGTATCGTTATATCCTTCTAAGAAGAACTAGAGTTCTGGAAGAGTATTTATCTGATTAGAGTCTGCATCAGTTGTATTAAGAAATTTATTAAGAGCGTTAGCTGCTTCTGTTAGTGACTTATAAGGAAGGGTTTTAAGATAAGAAACAATATCATCCTCCTATGTGCCAACAGTTGCTTTTATTTCTGTCTTTAGAGACTTGTGTATTGATTCATCAGAGTCAATTAGTTCCTTATGAATGTCCTAAACTTCCTTTATAAGATTGGTTACAGCCGTAGCCAAATCTAATAAACTATTTAACTCTTCAGGTACATTAGTAGGGTCATTAGTTCCCCAGATAGCAGTCTCTCCATCCTTTCTGTTCCTGATTTCTTCCTCAAGCTTGTTCTAAAGGTCCTCTAGCTATCCATCAATGGTATCTATATCTATATTTTCTATAAGCTTAACAAATTCTAAGTCATCATTTGTTTGCTTTTTAACAACCCAATATAATGCTTGTTTTCCATCCCCACCATTTTCTACTACTTTTAATAGACCTTTATGAAGAGTTGTTGCATTAATAGGATCATTATAAAATTCTTTTAGAGCAGCTTCTGTAGGGAATATGTAATTAGCCTCCATAGGATAATTACCAGTCCTTATAAAGCTACCCATCATTTCACTAAATTGGCTCATTTACTTTCAAAATTAAATGTTACTTCCTAGTTAAGGGTAGCCAAAGCCTACCTATAAATATACACTTTGAATATAATATCTTTCTCTACTCCTGGCACAGATAGAGGAATATTATTAATTACATCAAAAGCATCTACACCAAAGCTCTATGACTTAGTTACCATAGTATCCAAGTTTGGGTATGCTTCTGGGAGTACAATAAAAGGATGGCGGAGAGATGCATCTGAGAATACATATTTGAAGGTAAATGACTTCAAATCCCCACCATAATTTATGAATCGATTCTATGTTCCCTCTGTATCTTCCTCACATAACTGAATTAAATAATCCATAGTGATTGTACTTCCTGTTTTCCACTTAGGAAGCAATCCGACGAATACAGGCATGTAACATTTTACCGTAGCAGTTTCCTCATGAGTAGAACCATTTGTATAGGTTACTCTGAATACAAATTCAGCATCTTCTAAAAGAGGTTCACTGTCTACAGTTATACAACCATCCTTGAAATCCTCACCAGTAAAGGTATAGATTACCTTTCCATTCTAAAATAGTTGAGCAACTTGTACTAAGCCAGTTGATCCATGAATACATAAGGTAATTGGACACTTTTTAGTTATTACCACATATTCAGGTACTTCCATACAGATTCCTTTACCGTAGAATATAGCATCACATACTTCTTGTAATGTCATAGTTGCAGGCATAGGTGTATTGTCCTCTACATGTCCAACTGTAGATTCTACAGGTCCAGAAGTAATCCATACACACTCCTTCTCCTATATTTTAGACTCTAAATCTTCCTTTATTTCTGAAGTCTTGTCTTCTACCTATTTCAAGGTTACAAGATGTTCTGGTTCTATTGCATCAACACCTGCTTGAGGATTTCTAAATGGAACCGATCCGTCTTGTTTAACGTATCTATCCTGACGTATAGATTCAAACCTATCGTCTACTGTTTCCATATACTCTGCAATAGCTCCAGCTACAGCTTCCTAGACCCACTTGTTAATAAATGCATCAATTTGACTTCTAGAGTATGTTTGAGTCTTATCATACACATTAGCTATCTTAGCGTAAGAAGCTAACCTTTGATTTAAAATAGTCAAAAATCCGTGAGGATCCACATCTACTAAGTGAGCATAAAGAGTTTTATCTACGTAACGCTTAGTAGCTAGATGACTATCTATAGTTGGATCAACTCCTATTTGAGCAATAGTGAATGGAGTACTTCCATCCTTCTTCAAGAAGGCCTTTAATAAGTTATCTACATCCTGTTTTGTATAGAGCTGTGATTTAGTAAATATGTCAGAGGACTTAACGTATTTCTCTAGGATAGTTCTTACTTCTGGCAATATTTGGTGAGGATCATCAGGTCCAACTAATCTAGTATGTTCATTTAGTAATCTAGTTACAAACTTCTTTGTTGTTAAATGACTATCAGAAATAGGCTCAACTCCAGATTGAGGAGAGGTAAATGGAGTACTTCCATCTGTTTTAGCCATGTCTGCAATCATCTCTCTTACAGTATTCAAGGTTCCATGAGGGTCTTCAACACTAAGATGCTTATTAACAGCAGTTGTTACTGTTGTAGCAATGTTAGTATCTGTCTCGTCCTTGGTATATACTGCATTCTTTGGATACACATTTAGATTTTCTCTTACTACTGACTTCTCTGATTCATTCTCATATTCAGAAAGAAAATTATCTTTCTCCAAATACTGAACAGATTTATCAACAGTTGTAGGAACATCTACAGTATCCTAGCATCCCGGAGTTAAGATTGAATTATCTGCCATTTGTTATTTAAATAGTACTATAATGCAGTTAAAGATAATTTATCATCTATTTCCCTATTCTTTATTAAGTCTATAAAAGAAATTTCTTCTAATATAAATTCATAGTTTGGTTTGTATCCCCTTCTAACTCTACACATGAGCTGGAAAAATTCTTCGGATACCTTTTTCTTTAAATCATTTAGAGCACCCACATCCATTACTATTCTAAGAAGAGTTAGACTGAGAGCATAAGCCGTTACATCCATTAATTATCTCAACTAGCCTTTCAACTTCTGCAAGTTGTTCACACTCTGTGAGATATTTTATAACATTAATCGCCATCCAGACTAGATCTCTTTTATATATTAATTCACTATCTATCTTATTTTTATTCCAACAAGAAGAGAATCCCCTATCGTTTAGAATTTGCTTGCACAAATTTATATAACATTTTCGTAAAAAACAAATAGATACGAAGTCTTCTGATGTTCTTGAAATTGTTGTATTTACAGGATTTACTTCTAGTATTTCAGATAAATCAACCTAGGAAGTATTCCCGTCTATATACTTATATACTTTATTATTGCTTGCAAAATATACTAGGTTATATAATCCAAGTGCTGAACCTTCTTGTTTGTTTAATTCTCTTTCAAACCATTCCTTAGACGGCAATACAATATGAACTAAACTATACCACCCATCTGAAGATACCTATAGAGTAGAATTACCTAGAGAAGAATGATCAGTAAACGTAGGATCTAAATATATTACCTCCTATGATTTATTTAGCTAAAGTATATCTATAGAGATAGTATCAGAGAATTTGAATTTTCCCTTTACAGTCCCTACATTGTCCTCTGATAAATAAGTACTATTGTCTTGTACAGTAACCTTACAATTATCACAGGCATTGCAAGTAATTATTTTAATTTTTAGTTCCATTAATCAGTTTGTCTAATTTTATCATTGTAAGGGTTTCCATCTGATAGCTATGCTATTTCCGCTTCAGTACGTCTCTTCTACTCTTCGGCAGTAGCCTCCTTATAAGTTCTATCAGTATCAGCCTTGTACCATTCAAGTTTGTATTTCATTTCTATTTCCTTCTGTTCAAGGCTTAGCTTAGCTTTATTGAGAGATTCAATCTCACCTTGAGATTTCTTTAACTCTGTAGAAGCTTGCTTCAACTGCTCCTATAACTACTAAACCTACTAGGTTAACTACTAAATTTGGTTGTTTTCATCTTTCTAAATTTGCATAGCTTTTCTAACTTTATACTTAAGATCAGGCAAGCTTTTACTTGTTACTGCCTCAATAATAATATCAGGAGGCAGTCCTCCAGATTTAACAAATTCTGGAATAATATTCTTTATCTACTCTAAATCCTTTACAATATCTGTACTAGTAATAATCCTAATATCATGATCAGTCATTGTAAAATACTCTGGAAGAGCAGTAAATATTCTTTGGTATTTATCTCCTAATATTATAGTTCCAGTTAGTCCATTTTTGAATACAACCTTAGCAAGGTTTAAACAATCTAGTAACATTTCATTTACTATTAAATCCATTTGATGGTAATACTGTTTAGTTATAATAAATGAATTGTTCTATCCAATTTTAACATTAGTAACGGCATCTCTCTACTCAATACCATTCAATCTTTCCCTAAATACTCCAGTAATAGATGATGTAGTCTACTCTATAGCATCTATTGCTACCTGTATAGCTTGAACAGCCTACATTTTAATGGTATTATCGAATCCATTAAAAATAGTATTCAATGGAGCCTACCCGGAAGCTAGTCTTCCTTCCTGTGAGGAATCAAGTACACCAAGTCCCTGCTTCTTTAAAGCCTACCATTTTATAAGTCTTTCTGGAAGATTTACTCCTAATTCAGCAGGTATTAATGTTAAATCAATCCAGTCTCCAACTGTTCCACTATTTGCAATAAGATTATCTCTGTAGAAATTCAGAAGGTCATACTAGTCCTATAAGTGAGCACAAGCGAGAACCATTGAGTAAGGCTTTGTACCTCTATTTAAGAAATATATACCATTAACGGAAAGACTACAATAAGAAGGATTTGACTTAGTTCTCATAACCTTTTCATCTTTACCTCTAAGTATATATATTTGTTCCCCAATTCTAACGGTCTTATATCTCTACATTACAAAGTCTTTATCAGTTTCTAGCCACTCGACTTCATAAACAGGAATAAGCTCATGAGTTATTCCAGACCTACTATCTGGATATCCTGGGGTAACTTCTACACCTGCCTAAACTCCATCAGTATTTGGTATGCCATTAGTTTCGCCCATTCTAACATAATACATAGCATTCTCATAAACTGAATCCCACTTCTCATCTAAGAGTTTCCTATCGGAGGCTTTCATTTCCTTACCATACTCATTTAAGATCTGATTCTTAGTCATCCAACTTCTTACTACAACTCTATAGGAGTTTTTAATATATGGAGATTCAAAGTTTCTATCAATGAATGTGTTCAGAGGGCTTAAAGCCTATATTCTAATACTATTATTTTCCACCGTAGGGAGGACTCTATAAAAAGCATATCCAGTAATTAAAAGGTCTAGAAGAAGATCTCTCAATACTGTAATCATATCAGTATCCCTAGATTGCATAATATATTCTACTACATTCTAGGCAGCAATCTCATACTCTGATACGAAGGTATTATTTATATCTTCCACTATTCTTTTCAATTGCTATTCAATGAGACCATCATTAATATTCTTTCCATCTATAAAGTTTAGAACTGAATTTCTAAGATGATTTTTTAAATATTCATGAAGCTCTGAGGCAATCTTTAATTGCTTTTCTCTATCTATATTAGTTATTGTCTAACTGTCCTTACAGAATATCTTTGGAATTATAGGGGTTCCCAAATATTCTCCTATAAGAGCATCAATATGCTTCTTTATTAAAGGGGTAAAGTGTAATGTAGTTGGTGCATTAGCTCCGTATACCTCCTCTAAGTATCTGAACTAGTCTGAATCTCTTACACCATTATAGTAGTTATATGCTTTCTATAAATCATATTTAGGGTAGACTAGTTCAGATATTGCTTTGTCTGTTTTCTCTATCAATTCATCCTTTGTCATGACAACTACATGCTGTATTTATTGGATTACAATCATATGGGTAAGTTAACTATAGTTTACCATAATATACTAGGTTAAAGCGCCTATCTTTAAGTTCCTACTTGAGAAACTTAAGAAACTTATCATCCTCTAACTCTGCATATATAATTATAGGCTAATGCGGATGATCCATACCCAACTTAATATAATATCCTATTGGGTTTAATTTCTCAATGACTATTTTTCCTATATACTTCTTATGATAAATATCCAGAATATAGTCTTGTATTACTTGTTCTAGGTCCTAAGTCGTCATATAACTATCCAAAATTATTATTAAACCGTATCTATGGAGTATTCCTTGGAAGTGTTCCATAGCGTCTTCTTCCATACTCATCTGTATAAAATCCTATATCCTACCAGGTATCTTTAACCTCTTCTACAACTTTAGGTACAATTCCTTGCAATTCTTCATCTGCTAATAGAGCCATTGCTACTGCTGCAACAATATCAAATTTCTTCTTATTTTCATCGGTGTATCTATTAAATTCATCAAGCATTTCATCAAACCATATAAGATGACAATAGTCAGTTATATAGTCTGCTATTAAGTCAGTCTAATGGTCTATAATAGCAGGAGTTGCAGGAGTTCCATATTGCTTATTTGTATTTCTAGCAGAGTCTGCAAGTGTAGCTCTAGGTCTTTTCATAAAGAGATTAAGAAGTTTCCTTTCTCGTGCATATGGAATTATACTCTATCTGGTTGCTTCTATATTTATTGTAGCATTATAATACTATGCTAGTTTAATAGCTATCTTATAGCACTCTCTAACATCGTTAGGTCTATCCTTATAAAGTGCTACGAATTTTGGTTCTTCTATACCATAAGCTCTCTTGTAAACAACAAGACAGAAATCAGATGGATCCTTAGTAGCTTCTGATGTTTGCGCTGCACCAATATCGATACCATCTATTCCTATTACATACAGGTTTCTAACCTTTTCAGTAGGTGGCTTCCAGATTACTTTTCCATTTTCATCCTCAACTGGAGGCAAAGTCCAAATTGGATGTTCTAATATCTAAAGTTTACTATTCTAATTTGGAATCCACTTAAAGCCATCTATATTCTACTAAATATGAGCCCCTTCTTTGAATTTATATTCAATATAACCTCTTTCGATTGGAGGGCATTTCTTTAGAGCCCTGATATTTGTGAGTTGCTCAGCAATATTTACCTTATTGAATTTGTTATCACCCTCCAAAGCAAAAGCTTCTTCAGCTGTATAACAGTACTCAGCAGAGTGGTCAATCAAGGCTCTAGGATTTGAGGATAGATTAGCCCTATCTAAATCCAACTATTCTTTATAGTTTTTCCATAAACAGTAACCTCTCTTATCAAGTAACTATCTTCTTACTCCATTAATATCAGTTCCATATTCTGTAATGGCTCCTATATAAGACGGAATGAAATATCCTGTATATACCCACTCACCTCCTTCTGTATAGTTATGATAAAATGGAAGTACATCAAATCCATTTGGATCATAGTATATATCTCTAAGCCCCTACAATGCCGGGCCTTTATCTCCCAGTAATGTTATCATACGGCTTTTTATCCGTATTTCTATGACTTCTTATTTGTCATAGCTCGGCGTACATTTTCATCCGTTCTGGATGTCGAGTACTCTTGGAGAGATTATATTTATTCACTCTCTACGCTCTACGGTGTTCCCAAGCCTTTCGCAGTCTCAGGACTTACCTCGGGATTAGCATCACAGCCTTCCCCGATTTTACTCGATTTTCTTCTAGAAGATTCCTCTTCTATGCGGCAGAATTTTAAATATTTGTCATACTTTCTATCCAAGTAAATTGTGGCATTTTGATATAAGTATCGTGCGAATTTTCTAGAGGGAACATCAGAGAAAGAAAGCTAGAATGCATTATTCTCCCAATTTTTAGAGGTCTTACTCATAATATTTCCCTTGTTACCAAATAAGGCATTTACTGTACTAAGAAAGGATTTAGTTCCCACAATACTTACCATTGTTCTATAGGAGGTTTTCTTTTGATTTAAATAAATAGATAAGCACCCATCGCCATCCACATATCCCCTAAGGAAATGTAAAATAGAAACCTTACTTGGAAAAATTGATAGATCTGGAAACTTCAAAGTTAGAGATTTTCTAGGAGTGCATCCTAGATCATTTAAAGTCTACCATAAATGTTTATTTCTAACAGAAAGATGGCAGAATCCATGCTCGTCGCATATTCCAGTTCTTATTTCCGAAGTGAAATTTAAGAATTTTCTAAACTTCTCTAGATGTGAAAGATCTTTCAGGGATAGTCTTACTTCTACTCTATTTCCTGTTGAAGATATATTTCCATCTGCATAGAGGAATCCTAGCCAATAAAACTATTCCTCGCTGCACATCACATCAAATACATGCTCATTTAATCTAGATCTATTTTGATAGTTTATTACCTCAAAACCTCTCTACTTTAAATATTTAGAGATAGTCTAACGTTTAACCCCATATTTTTCTCCTAGTTTTGTTAAACTTCTCTACGTTTCAGGAGTATCTAAGTACTCCTAAATTGCCAAATTTATTAGATATTCTCTTTGTTCTCTTGACTTATTACAAATCATAATTCAATTACTTAAAGAAATTTATTTAAAATTATAATCTACCGGTACCTCCAGCCAATCTAATTCCAAACTTTGTACCTCCAATGTATATCAAAGCCTTTCCTTTAATGTAAGATTTTCTTAAAACGGAGTTAGATCCAGCTTCTTCATATACTAGTAAATCAATACGGTCACCTCTAATTTTAGCGTCAGTTTCCGCTACAACACCTTCAATCTAAGACATCCAACCTGTCTCAGATGTTATACCGTTTGAGTCTTTTACTAAAGTAGAAGCTCTTTTTAAGAACTATGTATCCTTAGCCTATCTAAGTTTAGCAAGACCTCCCTAAGTATGTTCATTTGCAAAACTAAGTGCATTCCATACCTTATCAAGAGATTTCTCTAAGTAATTAGACAAACTCGTAGTAATCATACACTTACTGTTTCTAAAGCAATTATAAATACAAGCGCAAATAGATGCATTTATTTCAGAGAAACCAATACCACGAGACTTCATAAGACATACATCCTTCTTCTCCCTTCTACATATTTCAAAGTAGTGGAAGAACTCATATTGAAATACCAAAAATTTAGGAAATATCTAGCTACGTCCACTACCAGCTATTTCTACATCAATATTAGGAAGTTGATAATAATTAAGATAATAGTAATTCGGACCAGTTAGTGTATATCCATTTACTGTATATCCTTCACGACACCTACGATATTCCTCATGCCAGAAGTCATTATAAGGTTTACTGTATATTCGATAACTACAATATTTTCCAGTTCTTATATAGGTGTCTCTTGCTACCGTAAACCAACTTGGATCAAAGTCCAATCCCTAAGTTTCTGTAATTGGCTTGTAACCTGTCAGCTCATAAGAAAGTCTTTTATCAAAGAATCTTATATATTCTTCCTTTGGAACATCCCATTCTGAAGATTTTATTGATTCTGGTATAGGTTCCTATATTTTAGTAGGTTCAGTCTTCTTTTCCTACTGGGCTTCCTGTACTAGGGTTTTTATTTCCTCTGGAAGTTTAACCTTCTTAGGTCTTCCCCTCTTCCTTTTAATTTCTTCCATAGTTGTTAAAAGTTAGGTTGGTATCCGTCTATAGCTCCACCACGTACTGAAGATTGTTCTGTCAATTCTTTCTTGACTCTTCCTTCCAAATCGACTAACTCATCATGAACTTTTCCTAAAGAACTCAATTCAGCCATAATGTCTTTAACTTTATACACGGGCTTTCCAGTCTACTCATCTCTCTCTAAAGGATCTACTGAATTAAAGTATTCTATGAATTTATTAACAGTTTCCTGTGCAGCATGTAGCATTTTAATAGAAAGATTAGATTCTTGTATTTGTCTAAACTTCCTACATGCTGCTCTAAATTCCGGGTTATTAAATTCTTCTTCCGTTAGGTTTGCATCCTTTAGGGATTCCTAATGTCTTACCTATTCATCATACTCGCTATATACGGATTTCCAGCATATAGCAAGCCATATATAAGTAAATTCTCTAAATGCACGAAGACCCATTAATCCACTTGGGTCTTCTTTGCATTTATTTCTATTTGGTTCAAGGAGAGCTTTAAATTCCTTAACCAATAATATTTCGTGTGTATTGAGATCAACCCTATTAAGTTGATTATTATAAACAAATATATCCTAAACCATAAGCCATTAATTCATTTACATATTTCTCCAAAATCATTTTCTCTTATAAGGAGATTTGCTCCTATCTGGAGTCCATTTTCCGTTTTTATACGATCCAGGTTTTGTAGCCTGTACCTCTTGATCGTTGTATCTATTGGCATATAAAGAATCCCTAGTAGCCTAATCTTTTACATAAGTTACTTTCTTCTTTCCTTTATCATTATATACTATAAATGGAGTCTTATTAGTCTTTGTTGGTTTAGAGGTTTCTAGATCTCCTCCCTATTGCTTTTTCTTCATTTTATTTCCACACTTATCAAAAGAGATTAATCCTCCGTTTTCACACTTCTTCTTTTTTATCTTAGCTCCACATTTATCAATATTAACAATACCTCCATCTTCGCATTTCTTTTTCTTCATTTTTGCTCCACACTTATCCATATCAACTGTTCCCCCAATTTCGCATTTCTTTTTCTTCATTTTTCTTCCGCATTTGAAAGCGTCAATTGGATTAGAAGGATATTCAATTTCTTCTTCATTCTATTTAGCCTGTATACATTTTCTACAAAGTCTTCCTCCCTGTTTGTAGTAATACATTTCCATTCCTTCTGGACACTAACCATTAAGTTTCCTTATGTAATTGAGTTTAGCTCCAAACTTAGCAGCTTGAATCTGCTATTGCTGCATTTCCTGCATAAACTAAGCATATGCCTACTTTAAGCCATCCTCTCCTAACTACTAAACTACTTGTTCTAATTGCTGCTCATTTTGAGCTCCAGTTTTCTACATTAAATACTGTAGAAATGCCTATTGTAATTGCTGTTCATTCATATTAAGTTGACCTCCCTATTGCTTCTTAGGTGTTCCAAATAAATTAGTCCCAAATAAACTGGTATTAAAGGTAAATGTCTTAGGTCTTAAGTGTACCTTGTCAAACAAGTCTTTTACCCTACTATTAGCATAGACTACACCATCCGCGCCAGTTCTACTTTGTAAATCCTATTTATCTATCTCTCCATTATTCTATCCTACCCATCCAGCCATTGCTCTGGACATATCTCCAAAATCACCTCCTCCAAAACTTCTATAAGTTCCTTTAACACCGAGGTCATTTTCTATAGTATTCTGATTCCACTTACTGGTATCAGAGCCATATCTATCGATCATAGCCTTTACAAAGTTATTATTTGCATTGGCTTTATTTCCAATAGCACTTACCATTCCAGCATAATTTCTAAATCCTAAATTTCTAATATCATCATTAGTAAACATAGATAATTTAGTTCTTGCTGGAGTTTGAGGCTTTGAACTCTTTGGAAGGGGTTTTGTATATGCGTCTGGGACCTTATTTACCTTATAAGAAGTCTAGACTGGGTCAGATGGTTTCCATCCTCCCTAGTCCTTTGCTACATTCCCAAGGAAGTAGTCATAGTCTGCGTGAGCCCTTCTAAACTCATCGGCATTCTCACCTTTCTACATTGTATTATACTACTTGCCTTTATAAGTAAATACTCCCCTGCCATTCTTTCTGGCAGCAGCAAATGCCTACGCTCTTGTTTTATAGGAGTTCCCATCAAAATAGGAGTCTCCATAATTCCAATTGTTAGCCATTATTCTTTAATTAATTCAATGTCTTTAGTATTAAACACCGCTTCTTGCATAGCTCCAGTAGTAGTAAACCAACGACATCTAATTCCTATAAGGATAGGACGTTTACCCTCCCTTCTTGAGTCATGCTTAAATAAAGATGTTTCTTTCTTTACAACAATCATCCTTGGCTTATTAGGTATATCCTACTTAAGCTATACTATCTAGCCAGGATTAAAATATATATTATTCTCTTCCATTATTATTAAAACGGTCTTGTAGACCTTCATTAACAACTGCTATAATTTGACTCTCTGCTAAACTTACGAATCCCTGCTTAAAAAATGGAACAGGTACTGCAGTATCAACCCTATAAAAAATAACATCTCCTTCCTTTAAGTACTTAACCTCTGGTCCAACTTCAACAACGCATCCCGTAACTATGAATTGCTTTTGTTCTTCATATCTGCCAGTTTGCTCATTAAGTTGAGTATGAGGGGTATATCCTCCAGTATCAATTATAAGTCCATTTTCCACCTTCATTTTTTGGAACGGATTAACCTTAAAAGGTTGTACTAGAATACGAGAAAACATTGGTTTTATTTCTGCTTTGGAAATATCATATTCTACCTTATCCTGGCTTTCTTTAAAGTCTTTATTATTCTGTTCCAGTTTTTCATTGTACTTTTCTACTTCTGAGTTAAACTTACGGGCTTTCTCTTTTTTAATTAAAGAATCAAGTGAGTTTTCTTTCATGTTTACTGAAGTAAAATTACTATCTGTTCCAAGTAATTCTTTAGCAATTTTTTCATTCTCTGTTGAGTAAAGTCTTACGTCTTTCATAAATCATTAACATTTAATTATTACCATTTGCTTAGTGGACATACTGCATTTGGAAGTCTAGTCTTAGCTTGCAATCTACATCCACATCCACGTTTATATCCAGGTTTCTGGACACTACTTACATCTCCTGTATTAACATTCAACCATAATTTGTTATTACACATTCCTCCAAACTTACTTGAGTATAGAGGACAACTATAGCAGATTTTTAATCTATTGCTACTTAAGTCCTAGTTAAGATTAAGGACTTCTTTTGTATGACCATTAATAATATCAAATACATTCATAATCTAAAAATAAAAAGAAAAAGAATAGATTGCTTTTAGTGTATAGTGTTGACATTTAATCCAAAATTGGGATTCAATATGCCCTTAATAATGATTAGTATTCTATTCTTTTTCTTGTACTTCTTTTCTATTCCAAAATGAGACTTTTCTTATAATGATAAAGCATTTTTTCTACATCATGCTTTAGATACTCACAATGATATAATGTGTTATTACCATTATGATCATAGTGATTTAAAATCAAGTCCTTAATTACGAAATTTGGATTTATCTTCTGCAACATCCAAGCATAAGTAGAGAGCTGTAAAGTGTAATGATAAAAATTACAGTCCATCAGATTATTTAGAGGATATTTCATCTTGGTATTTGATTTTGTAGTTGTATTGAATCCAGACTTTTGATCAATTTTTTTATTTGTCTTGTGGTCTACAATTGTTATTTCATTTCCAGATTTAATTATAAGATCCACCTGTCCTGCTATGCGTAAGATTCCATCATCTGATTCTCTATATATCAAATACTCTGGATATACTCCATGCTCTAAATCTAATTCTGAATAATCTTTTTTACACTCGAATTTTCCTCCTAAACCAAACTTCTTTAAAGAAATATCGGTAGGATGATCATAAAAGGAATTTTCTATTTCTGAGTGTATTTTAGTTCCTCTTTCACATGACTTTCTATTTTCTTCATCCCAAGCATCTAAGATGTCTTGCTGAACCGCATTGAAATCATTCTCATCTATATCATATAAACTCAACAATTCCTTATTGAACTTCTTAGTATTTAGTAAAGACTTCTTTTCTATTTCCCATGACTTCTTTGGAAGCAATTTCTCTAGAGCCTTATAGGAAGACCAAAATTCCTTATCAAATTCTTGAGTGTATCTGTGAATTAGAGTAGTAACTGAGACATATCTCTTATTGTCATTTACATTCCAATAAATATGCTCTTGATCATTGAACGCAACCGTTCCATTCTGCTTATCAATTTTCATATTACACTTTATTTAGTTTACTTCATTATTTCATTTCCCATTTCCACTAAGTCCTGAAAGAACTTTGTTTTTGTACATCTAATATTTATAATTGTAATCTATTCCAAGCAATGCAGCGACAAATGTACTAGTCTCTCCGAATGCTACTAAAACTGAACTATCAATTATTCCCAGAGGAGGAACTGAAAATCCAGCAATTAATAAACCACTTCCCACTATAGTTAAAATTACAGCAACAAGTAGTCTAGAATTTAAGTTTGTTTTGTAACTCATTTGTTAGATATTATATAGTTAATCTATTAGTCTTTGAGTTTGTACAAGTATATTTATACAAGAAATTTTCTATTTAACTTATGAGTTATATTCATTTCAATTATACAAATATAAATATTAAATTTGAATACCCAAATAAAGTATGTGTTACTTTTAACAAAATCTAATATGAAATATACTTAGAATCAATTAACCAAATTTTCTTAGTTTTTTGAGGATAATTCTTAGCTTAAACTCCCTTTAAAGTTAGAGAATTATTCAGATCCAATTGAACTTTATAAGAAAGGTCATAAGATACGTATTAAAAAGGAGAATAGAGGTAAGTTTACTGAGTACTGTGGAGGAAATGTAACTGATGCCTGCATTCAAAAAGGAAAGAATAGTCCGGATCCTAAGATTAGAAAAAGGGCTACATTTGCTGCTAACGCTAGAACTTGGAAACATTAATTATGAAAAGATGGGAACCTATTAAAACTGAAAAGAAACAACTAGGAGGAATTATCAAGCTCTTGAAGAAAGTTTCGCCTAAGTTAGCTTCTAAAGCTAAAGGAAGATTACTAGTGTCTCGCCTTAGGCAGGTAAAAGATCTCAAAACTCCATATATATTTCCAGGACAACTCGGATGGAGTCCAGCGGAGACTCGTACAGTATGGCATAGAACTAACAATCCTAATTTCAAAGTTAAAAGAGTATTTGAAGGAAGATGGGATGCTAAAGAGCATGGGGCACCAAAGAATGGATTGTGGGTATCAGAGAAAAAAGATATTGGGTTTATGAATGATAGACCAATATTAATATAGCTTCAATAGATTCTTAAGAAACCAATGGTATAGATTGGAGATATTCCTGCCCAAGGTAAAAATAAACTGCGCAACCATATACTTAGAGAAGCTGAATAGTCTGGAGCAGATGCAGTTAAGTTTTAGGGAATTAAGGATAATAAAACTTCTAACCAGAATGTTACATTTATCTTCGACCCTACTGCTTCTACTACAATTCCTCCGAAAGAAATGAGAGCATTTAAGGAATAGATAACTAAGCTAACACCATAGTAGATAGGATAGGAAGCTAAGGAAGGTGTTAGAGATGTAATGATGTGGTATAGAAGTCCACAGTGGGAAACTAGGGCGGCTTCACGCGGATTGACATAGGATGAAATAAAAGCCTTTCAAAACTTACAGGGAAGAGTTTTATCTCAAAAACTTCCTATGAGTGATAGGTTTGGACCAGTAAACGTTATGGTAGAGGATATGGGCAAAGGCGTTTAGGGATACTCTCAATTTTTGCCTAAGAGCATACATACTAATAAGTATCCATCTGAACATTTTATAGCTATATCTAATTAGGCATCGCATCCCTACTATACAGCAATACATGAAGGAATGCATCACGGTACTTTCAATATCGGCTCAACTGGGTGGACTACACCTCAAATAACTTTATCTCCAATTGAATAGAATGCGCTAGATAAAGTTCTCAGAAATGCTAAAGCCCTTAATGATAGACTGGAAATAGACCCTAATAAGTTTACTACTTTAATGAATAAACTACAAACTAAATATGGAATGTCTGAAGTGGATGCTAGACATTGGATCGGCAATAGAGTAAAGTATTGGTAGACTCCTCAAGAGTCAAGAGCTAGAGCAGGTGCGGTAAATTAGTACAAAAGAAATCACCCAAATGCATCTGAAGAAGAACTTACTCAAATAGATAATGCTAGATAGATATTTACCAATGAATCTCTTAATAACTTATATGGAAAAACTATAGCATTAGGAATCCCAGTGGCACTGGCTTCCAGTCAGTTAGGAAATGGAGAATGACTTTTCATCTCTTATTAAAGATAATACTTATCTGTTTGATTACATTAAAATAATATTTGCACATAATAATTATTATAGTGAAAAGGTTATTAGGAATAACTTTAAACAAGCTTTAACTCTTTTTAAAGTTTATCCATGTTTAATGCCCTCTTAGTATGCTTGCTTTTTTAAAGATGGCAAAGAAATAGCACGATGTACTATAGATTGGGCTAATAAAGATGTAAAAAATTATTTAGATAATATTCCATATAATATTGAGATCAATTTAAATGATTTAATATAATGGCTGAATTATTTACAACATTTGAATCGGTATCTCCACCAGATATAGTTACCCCAGATGTGCAATAGAATTATCAGGAAATATAGTTAATGTAGTAGCCTACTTAGGAAGTAGAAGACTCAAATATAGACTGGAGTTTCCTAGACGTACCTGAATAGGACATTCAGGAACCTACTTTTAATTATACTCCTTCTAAATCTGAGAATACCTCTTCTGCAGCTTAGAAAGTAATTAACTAGGCTAGATAGTTCTTAGGTGGAAAATATAGTTGGGGAGGTTCTAGTCCAAGTTCTGGATTTGATTGCAGTGGACTTATAAAGTATGTCTTTAATAGTGTAGGAATTAATCTTCCTAGGACTGCAGCTTAGTAGGGAAAAGTTGGACAAGAAATTAATCTATAGTAGGCATAGCCTGGAGATGTAATCTGGTTTGGAAGTAAGAATAGTCCTAGTGGTTAGCATATAGGACTTATAAGTAGAATAGATAATGGATAGATATATATTATAGATGCAGCTGGAAAGAAGTTAGGAATAGTTGAAAGGCTACTTCCGAATCTAAAAATTAAAAGTGTTAGAAGGATACTTGGAGGATCTACTAATGGCATTAATACATTTGCGAATGGTATATCTTAGTAGATGGCTTCCTAGATTAAGAAAATGGAAGGGGGTTCTCAAACTGCTAAAGTAAATACATAGTTTGGAGAATCCTTTGCTACTGGTGCATATGGAATGACTCGTGAATTTGATAAACCAGGAGCACCTGCTATTAAAGCTGGAACTAAATTCTCTAGAGAGAGATGGAATAATATTTTTAATGCCTTCTATGGCAAGAAAGCAGAAGAATGGAGATAGGTACTGGCAGGACTCCCTAATGTGACATAGGATAAGATAGATGCACTATCTTCTATATCAGCTTCTGGTAACTGGGCTAGTCCAAATGGAGAGTTTGGAAGATTTATTGTCTAGAATTGGAATAACCCTCAAGCTATCTATAATAAATGGATTAGAACAGGCATTACTGCTAGAGGCACTGGTAAGATATAGAAAGGACTTATAAAGAGAAGACAGTTAGAAGCTAATTGGTTCTTCGGAAATAAATTAAATTTCGCATAATATGTAGTTAGTTCCAAAAAGACAAATTGGAGGGAATCTTTATAAGATTGATAACACTATGCCTCAAATAACTCAAAGATATGTAGCTCTACTAAATAAAGGTATCCCAGCTTAGGCTGCTTTTGATACAGCCCATTTATCTCTGATAGAAGATGGAAGACCTAATAAATTTTATTCATTTGGTAAAAGAGCAACTAACTTACAAGATTGGACTAAAAATGCATCTGATTCTTTGACTGTTGGGCGATATAAAAATTTATAGAATGTATAGAACTTTAATCAATTTAAGTAGAAATTAAAATAGAAGAAGTATAATAACAGACCTGCATTCTATAATATAGAAATGAACCGAGGAAGAAATAAAGATAAATAGATTATTAATTAGTGGAATAAAGAATAGGGATTAAATCCAATAGCTCAGATATATAATTATAATATTAATTAGGTATAAGAGCTATAATTATTCTTATAATATTATGAAGGAATTTCTTAGGTTGATGATTACTTCACACTCTGGCATTAGTAGCAAAAGAGTCTGTGGAGTAATTGGATTCCTTATTATTATTTTCGTATTAGTCTATTGTACAATATCTTCTATTCAAGCCCCTCTAATGATAGAGCCTTTTATATATGCAGTATGTTTATTACTAGGAATAGATTCAGTAACTGGAATTTGGAAAGGTAAAATGAATGATTAAGTTTTAGAGAGGTGGTATTGCAGTATAGGATAATACTAGGGTTGTTAGAAAACAACCTCTAGCTTTCCGACTTACTAAAGAACAGTAGGCTAGAATTAGGTAGAGAAGATTATAGGAAGCTGCTAGAAGAAATCAAGCAGTAATCTATGATGCAAACAAAGCTAAATACTATTAGAATATGTAGAACTTCTATAATAATAACTTCTTTGGATATGGGGTATTTGGAAAGCAAACTAATTATGACCCTTCTAAAGAGGAGGATTAGAAGAAAATATAGTCTAATTTTAATTATGCTAAAGATAATGTAAAGAATATAGGAACCTCCCTTATAACTGTAGGACCTGCAAGTTCTTTTAAAGGTGTTTTACCTTCTGTTTCTAGAAGAGTTACAGTAGGTAAGTTATCCGCCTTAACTCCTTATAAAATAGGATAGGGTTCAGAAGCTCTTGTAATAAGAAATTCTCCTACTACAGTAGGAAAGATAACTTAGGTTGGAAGTGGTGAAATGTTGAAAAGGAATGCAATTCCAAATTCCCTTCCTCTAAAGTTTGTAGGATATGTGAGGGATGGGTCTAAAAGATTTCCAACTTTCATTTAGAAGAGAGTAAAAGTCCTTAGTGAAAAAACTTTTCCAAAGTATGTTGGTAAACTAGATAAAGCCATGTAGAAAAGTGGTTTTAGAAAAGTCAATGATCCAAATGTACAATATAGAGCATATACCAATGGTACTGTAGTAGTTGATGATGTATCTCCTGGAAATGTAGGATTAACTTTCTTTAAAAAGCCTAAACTATTGGATTTTAATCTCCAAACTGTCCCAAGTTGGACTAATTAGGGATTTACTCTTAAAAATGGAGGTAAATTTAAATCTTAATAGTTTTTAACAATATTCTATTTTTGATTTTTAGAAGGAGAATATATATTTGCTATGTAATCAAATAAGCAAAATAACATGGATAAAACTATTAATTTTAACGAACTTCCAGACCTTACGAATATATTAGGTTTATGTATTCCAGACGGAACTGTAGAGACATTTGAAAGTGAGGATTTAAAATGTCATTTAGAAAAAGATAATGGACATCTTAAAATAGAGATTGAAGCAAATATCCCTGAACAAGATGGAGAATTTGATGATTCTGCCACTAAAGAAATTGTTGAGGAATATAAAGAGGGAATTAAGGCTCTTGATGATGATCTATTTGTAGAAATAGTGGAGGAACTTAAATCTAAGTTGGATTTAACTAGATTTAATGAACTTCTTGATTTAGAAAGCTTTGATGAAGACCAAGCACAAGAAGTGGAAAAAATGATTGATATTTCTACAGATATTATTTGTTTGCATCTTCAGCATAAAATTCAAGGTATGGTTGAACTTTATGAAAAGTTTTAATTTTAAGGTTGGCTACTCCTTTTAAAAAGTAGCACTTATTGCCCTATGGTGTAATGGTTAGCACAGCGGTCTCTAAAACCGCACGTTTCAGTTCGAATCTGAGTGGGGCGACCAATTAAAAATATGTATTATGAGAAGTGAATTAATGAAATTGATTAAGTCAGGTAGATTTCCAAATGAAAAGAATAGAGTTTGGACTATGTGTCAAGTTGCATTGCATATGGCTACCCTAGCTGCTGATGAAGCAGAGAAACTAAAACTAACAGATGAACAATTCTATATTAATTTTGAAGATGCACTTAATATTTTATCTGTTAGAGATCATTCTGGCAATCCAGAACAAGTTAAAGAATTTAAGGAAACAATTGAATCATTTGAAGCTGATCCAGAGTAATCTGGGTTAGCTTTTTTTTTTATCCCCCCCCCCTATTTGTCGGAATCTAAAAATTTTAGAGTATTATGAACAGGAGAGTCCACAACATCTTTCAGTCCCCCCTACAGTCTTGAACAAAAACAAAAATAAACATTATTAATTAAAAAATTATTATTATGAAAAAAGCAGATTTTAAGTTTGAAGACGTGGTAGTTAATGGTGGTGAGAAAGAGGCAAGAATGGTGCCTCTCGCCGTTGGTGATGAACTCAACTTCACTCTCTCTAAGGAGATGTTTGTACCTCGCAAGGAGACCATTAATGGTACTCAGCAGGAATGGACAGACCTCCAGACTGATGGAGATGTTGCTGTTTCAGCATCTCAGCTCACACGTCGAAATAATGGTCTTACTTTGGAAGGAAAGACCATTAAGGAGAGATTGGCATCTTTCGTTAACCTCTTTACTGATGAGGGAACACTCAAGTTGAAGGTAACAAAGGTTGTTGAGAGAGCTTTCGCTCAGGCTGACGGAAGCACTTCTACTTCTCGCTATCTCAAATTTGAGGTAGCTTAAAACATTGGGGCTTTATGCCCCTTTGTTTTGGTGTAAGTGTATGCGTTACGAAACTGTGAAAGGATACTTGGTTAATGATCATATTATCTTAGATAATAAGACTTTATGGTTAACTAAGGATTCTAAGAAAAAGTGTAATGGTTACTTCTTAGTGAAATGGCTTGGATTCAAGTATGACCTTTTAAGAGTAATGGAAGAGAAGGAGAAGTAAAATTCTCTTTCTCATTCTATTGCTCTTGATTGGTTATATTCTCATAGTGATAGTAAGTTTGCTTTAATTGATGATGTTTCGAGAGAGGGGAAATGATGAAAACGAGAGAGGGGAAATGATATAAACGAGAGCACACACACATGTGAGACACCAAATCCTCAAAATTTAAAAGTTTAAAAATTTTCCCATTATTGGGATTATATACAAGTCAACAAAAATTTAATAATTAAACCTTTTTAGTAGTATAGGTTAAACTATAAAATTTATGACAATTTAAACTTGAACTAAAAAGTAAAAAACATCACTAGAATAGATGATTTTTTCTCTCTTCATAAAGAAGAGTTATTAACAGAGGATGTTCTAGAGGTTATTCACAAATACCTATAAAAATTTTCTTATTCCTAAATAAGTGATAATGGAATAAGACGTTAAACACTGATGTAATAGTGCGAACTCTCATTGTATAATGGACTTAAAGGCATAAGTAGATACTATATTTATATGAGGATTTAGAAAGTGTAAATCGGCTGCCTTCCGACTCGTCATCCAGAAGACGTTAAAAATCACACTGATGAGGCTGGACGAAACACAGAGAGAAACTATTAACTCAACTTTCTAGTAGCTAATAATGGCTCTGTGAAACAAAACAAAGTAAGAAAATGGAAAAGTATACAGTATTCGTAGTTTATTCTTTAGAAGGAAATAACTATACAGAGAAACCAAATCTTAAGTCTACTCATAAACTCTTTAATACTCCAGAAGAGGCAATTGAGGCAATCAAGAATGAAGTTGAACAAGAGTATCACAATAATGACTATAGAGGATTCAAAATAGAACTACCAGAAATTAAAAGAGACGAGAAAACTGGTAATTGTTGGATCTATGCAGGTTATTTTAAATGCGCATATACATTTGGACCAATGGTACATTATGATATTTATATCAACTCTATTCATATGGACTAAAGATAATTCTCACTTAAGTACTGAGGTTAGAACTCAGAGTGAGAGCAAACAAAACAAAGTAGATATGAAAAAGGAAAATATGTTAAAAATGCTTGAAATCATTTATGATGAAGCAAACAATTGTATTACTGCATCAAGGGCAAATAACTATTGGTGCACAGTCAATGAAATGACTGAGGAAAGTTACAATAGTGTTGAAAGCTTCTATTTGGAGTTTGTACATGAATTTTTTAAATCAATTTATAAAACAAAGTAATTATGTTATTTATCACATCAGACATTAAAGTTCTTGCTACTCTTGTAAATGTAGAGGGCGAGAAAACTGTTATCTCTTATCAGTTTCGAACAGCAAAGAGAGGTATGTTCAAAGAGGAAATGGAAAGAGAAATCCTCAATACAATGAACAATAGTGGAATAATAAAGAAAATAATCAAAGTGAGAGTACACTAAGTATTCTCACTTATAAAAGGTGAAAAGAATATGAAAAGAATCAGACCAATTCTTATGGTAATTATTTTAGCATGCCTGTGTGTTTTAGCATGGGCTAGTGTCTTTGTGTGGCACAATGCTGTCACAACAATAGTATTTACAGCTTGCATAATTATCTGGCTGTTGATCTTGAATTTGGAAAGCAATAACTAGAATGATAACTATGAGAAAGAATAATGCTTGGAACAGATTGTTCCATAAAGCTGAGGTTCAGAATAACCTCAAGCAAATGTCCATTTATACTAAGCAGTGTTTAGAAGGACAGAGATTCCTCGACAAAATCGAGGGACCTAACACACTCATCACTCTTATGAACATTCATAAGGATGCATGGGGAACTGGATTCCAGAATGAGAATATTGGACCTTGTCCTTATGGAGTATTTAGAACACTAGATATTCCAAGTATGACTCCTGATCAGATTTATCTGGGAGGAATATGGGGACTGGTAACCAAACCAGTTTCATTCTGGGAGGAGCGTAAGGAGGATAAGTACGGATGTAATGGATTCGGGATAGATGAAAATCTCAGTCTTTATGAGATGATTGTCGACCAATATAGAAAACTTCTAAGTTCTAACATCCGTGCTATGTTCAACAAAGCAAGAAACAATTACCCTTATTATAAGAGTTTAGGCTATTAGAATTTCTTGTGTCCATTTATAAGAGACTATTCATCTAACGGTTAGGATACTGTGCCTTGGCTAAGTCACCTGGGTTCGACTCCCAGATAGTCTCTAATTATTAACAATAAAAACGAAAAGAAATGAAAAAGATTTTTGCATGTTCAAACGGAATAGAGTTCTTCTCAGATGGAGAATCAGTATTTGGTGCCCTTCCTAAAGAGGAAGCAATAGACTTTGTAAGTAGTATTGCAATTGATGCTCAGAAGTCAGGAGAAGAGGTAGTAGCGCAGGCTGCATCAATGCTTCTTCAGGCAATTGATAAGTCTTATGTTCAGCTTCCTAAAGTTGTAGAGATTGAGATCGTAATCATAGTATTATGATAAAAGCAACCTTCATACTTTATAGGAAGAATGGTCCGAGGGATGTTCTTCTTTCTATACCTATAGCTCCAGCTAAAGGAGATTTAGTATATATAGATGGAAGTATGTATAGAGTGTTAGATTTATGCTGGCACTTTAATTAGTTAACTAAAAAAAAAACAATGGAAAAAGGAAACAAAATGTACAGTTCTGAGGTCGTAGACAAAGCAACCTCAGCTGTAGCAATGGGATTTAGTTTAGATGACCGTAGCTTCAAAGAAAGTATTAAAGAACTTCCTGAGGAAGTACAGGCTATGGTTGTTGCATCAGTGTTAGCGGGACACGTTGCAATTCATGCACGAATGAGAAAGGTTCTTTCTAAAGCTTCTGAAATTGAGAAGAAGTTGAAGGAAATGAAGAATCCTACCAAAGAGGATGCAGACAAACTTTTCAGAGAAGCCTTTGAGAAAATGGGCTAGGGAAAGTAGCAATCCTAAAAGAATTGAGTTACACCTCTCAATTAAATGAAAAGGTGAACTTGGGAGCTACCTATGTAGTTGCAAATACATAGGACAGGTGATAAGGCGAAATATGATTATTATCTAAGTAACCAAAGTACGTTCGATTCGTATGGCTCTCACAATTCCCTCTAAAATAGGATAACATCTCCTTAAAAGAAAGTAAATAGTCCCTGTCCACAAGTATAGCTGTTAACTTTCTTATCTGTAGGCTATAGAAGAGATAGTTACTAGGTTCGATACCTAGAGAGGGAACACATTTCTAGTTTTGTATAGTTTTGAGTGAATAATAGTAGCTCCGCTTGAAAAATTATACTGACTGACAGTCAAAGACTGTAACTTTTCCTAGACGTAACAAATCCTCGCTAGGGAGGTGAAATTCTATGTTGAAGAATTTTAAAGCTATTATCACTACAAACAAAGATGCACAGGTTGGTCAGAATCAGCAGAAGGCTGTTGTAAATCTCCCATTTGAATTGGAGATTACAATTGACAAGAACAATCAGATTCATGACATCCAGCCTAGAACTTTCCTTGGCGTGGATTTATTCTCCAAGTATCATGGTCGCACTATGGATTGGTGCTCAGACTTAGTAGAGGAGATGCGTGGACTTCACGAGGAGAAGATCAATGGCTAAGAAGTTTGATGCTGAGGCGCATATTGTAGGATTAAATACATTGCGCCACCAGCTAGCTAAAACTCCTTTTACAAGTGATACAATCCGAGAAGGATTTAAGAGTTGTGGAATACCATCAAATACAGTATTTTGGACGGTATTTTCCAACTCTGAACTTGTAAAGCAAATTGGAGATGACTTGTATTGCTTTAATAATCCTAATAAGCCTATTCATTTTCATAAGCTTAACGAGATTTATAAGGAATACCAAAAGAAAGTGAATACGTACCATAATAAATGGTACGATAAGAAGAGACGTAAGGATGTACTTAAAAGACCTGATATACAAGCTGCGATCAAACTCTTAAGAGAGAATGGTATGGATGTTGTACTCAGTGTCCAAAAGATATGTCTTGATATGTAATCTTTTATTGGGTTAGGATAGTATTTATGAGGAAGACTTGATTTAGATCAATTTACAAATTTTAATAGTATTTGATTTTGCAATTTTCTTTGTAGATACTATCTTTGCTATACAATTTTACAAGGGAGAACAAAAAGTTCAATTTTATGCGGGAGTAGCTCAGGGATTAGAGCATCTGCCTTCCAAGCAGAGGGTCGTGGGTTTGAATCCCATTTCCCGCTCTTCTTTTCACCAACAAGATGGCGCACAGCAAAATTACTTATTCCAAACGCAATTTTATGGTAATTGAGTGTTCGGAGGTTGTCCGAAGTAAATAAACAACCAAAACGCCATCTGATTAGTTTATGAATTTTTTGGTTATAGATATAAGAACACTGACAGCAATTTTGTTCCGCAACTTTTTGGAAGTACAAAAGTGTTCTGTTCTCTGACATTTCTTGTAATTTTTAAAGTTATAATAAGAGTACTTACAGCAAACTTTACGATTTGAATTTTAAACTTATTTTGCTAAAAATACCTTTCGTTTGTACTCTGCTTCTATCGCCATCGTCTAGTGGTTAGGACTCAACATTTTCAATGTTGCAACACCAGTTCGAATCTGGTTGGCGATGCCATATCTAGTGATAGAAGTGCGGACCTATTACGCACATAGGTCATAGAATCCTCAGTGCTATCTGTACACTATAATGACAGAAGGATGTGACTACGCCAAAAGAGAGTCAGTTAGAAGGTAATCTAGAAACCTTCCACCACTATCTGTATTCAATTACAAGAGCTTGAGGAACTCAATAGTGGATTCGTACCCTTAGTTCAGTTGGTTAGAACGTCTGACTGTTAATCAGAAAGTCGCAGGTTCGAGTCCTGCAGGGTGCGCTAATAAGATAAGGAGATGAAGAAATATATTTATACTAATGACATTACGAGAAATATTTGGACAGAATACCCTATGATGAATTTTCCAGATACTTCTCATACTTATGTCTCTTTAGAAGTTCTTAAGAAAGTTCTTTCTAAAGATGAATTTAGAGAGTTACAATTAAAGGTAAGAAAATACTGAGTCCTAAAAACAAAGTTGAAGTACAAGACTAGTTACTGTTTGTGCCAGAGTGCTTTTTCAGTAACATTTTGGGGTCTGTGATGTAATTGGCTAACATATCACTTTTGCAAAGTGAAATTTAGGGTTCGAATCCCTCAGACTCCACTTCCCTTTTAGTATTTAATAAAAGTAGTAAATTACGTAGAACTGATCCAACGACGGATTTCCTCAATATAGGTACCGAGTTCTTATTCATTCTTAGAAGTACCTTTTATAAAATAATAGTATCGGTATGTGAATATAGAGTACATTTTTATCCACGGTTAGCTCAACTGGACTAGAGCGAGAGTTTCCTAAACTCTAGGTTATAGGTTCGAGTCCTGTACCGTGGACACTTTGTTTTGTAGGCATGATATGCAAGCTAGGAAGTCTATGTGAATAGATTTTCTAGCGAATTGGGACAATAGCTTAGATGGTCTGAGCGCAAGTCTGAAAAACTTGAGGTCGTGGATCGTTACCACGTTGTCCCACTTCTCAAATCAACAATTAAAAGACACAAATCAATAACAAAACACAAACATTGTTTTATTGTTTGTTTTTGTTTTAGTAGAATTGCCTGTGAAGGTAGTTCTACTTTATTGGACTATGGTGTAATGGTAGCACAATAGATTTTGGTTCTGTTAGTCCCGGTTCGAATCCGAGTGGTCCAACAATTTTTGGATGTAGCATAGATAATTTAAATGTTTAATTAAATTGTATTAAAATGAAAAAGTTAATTTTTGCATTTGCACTGATGTTTGGAGCAATGTTTGCTTCATGTGGAAATTCTACTAACTCAGCTAACGCTAACAATGACAGTATTGATACTGTTCAGGTAGATACCCTCAATGCAGACACTGCTTCAGTTGACACTGTGTGTATGGATTAATCCCAACTTGGCAAGGTCTCTCTAAAGAGAGTTAAACCCTTAGGTGGAATATACTAAGGCACGCACATCGAAAGATGTGCTTACGGGTAGTTAGCTCAGTTGGTTAGAGCACTCGGCTTATACCCAAGCGGTCGGGGGTTCAAGTCCCTCACTACCCACATTATTAACAATAAAAATATATAAGTATGTTTATAGTTCAAGTAACTTCTAGAGCATTCATCAGAGTATTTAATGATGAACTCGTAATTACTCCTGATAAGGAGAAGGCAACAAAGTATGAAACAATTGGTGATGCAATACGAGCAGCTGCACTTGCCAATGACCTTCTTGAATCAAAAACTATTCGTGCTATAAGGTACAATGGTAATGATTTAAGAGCTATCCTTGAATATGCTAAGGATAATAACTTAATGGATAAACCATTTGTAGAGGTGTATAATCTTTATAAGCGTCAGTAAGAATATAGTTCCAGTCGGTACTGGATAATTTCCTTAGCCCTTCTATGAGTCCTAGGCTAGAAGAGCTCTGTCTTTCCTATAGAAACCGGTGCACTCCAAAATGGAAAGATTACTGTAAAAACATCGAAGCGAAGTTTCCTCTCTTGGAGTTTTGTACCTTCACATTCTCAGGTTTCTAGTAATCCATAAACTAGTGACTTTTGTTGATTTTCAACAAGAAAATGCTGAGGATTGACATTATCCCAAAATTAATGTTAGGCTCATAAAGAGTAACACGTAGGAGACCTTCTAGTAGTTTGAGAATAAAGCTAGAAACTCCTACGTCATTCGTTCCCTTAGCTCAGTTGGTTCCGCAAGGCTAGAGAGCATCGGACTTTTAATCCGAGGGTCATGGGTTCGAGTCCCATAGGGAACACCAGGTGATAAATAATCATAGACGCTGTTTGAATCAAATGGCAGTACTACTGTTCGTGAGAATCGTGTGTGGGTAGCTTTCGGGCTATACGTGTTCCTAAGTCTCTACACGATAAAGAAGAGACGAGATGGCGGAATAGCTCAGCTGGTTAGAGCGCAACATTCATAATATTGAGGTCGTAGGTTCAAGCCCTACTTCCGCTACTAAGGTATAGAAACTGCAAACAAGGTTAATTTAGACAATGCCCTCCAATCGTAAAGATAGCGAACTATTCGTAAGGAATTAGTCGTTGCGTGAGTCTATCTAATCGCCTGATACCTTTTTAACATCGCGGGATAGTAGCAGTGGTAGCTCGTCAGCCTCATAAGCTGAAGGTCGGAGGTTCGAATCCTCCTCCCACATAGTAAGAACCTCCACGTGGTGTGAATTGGGTTACGCTAATCTTACTAATACGTTTAACTTTTTAAAATTAAATTATTATGTTTAAATTTGTAAAGAAAGCCGTAAGTTGGTACTTTAGAAAGTACTCAGAATTGTATGAAAAAGGATACCTGAATCCTTATTATGCTAAGATTAACTAATTATTTACTAAAATTAATTACGATGATGAAGACACTTAAGAGAGCAATTAAATGGTACTTAAATTTGGCAGCCAAGACATATGCTTGGACTCCAAGTTGCACAATTCCTTACATTAAGTACAAAGATTAATAGATTAATTCTAGGATATTCTCAATTGGAGAATACTCCTGCTGCTGTGGTGTGATGGTCGCAAATAGAGTTCGATTCTCTATACACTAACTAATTTCCTGTCAAGCATCTTAACAATGCTCAAATCGTACAGGACTATTTTGAAAATAATAATTATGACATACAAATTTCTTTAAGAAAGGATGGCTCTATGGGGGAATGGTAGACCCGACAGACTTATTCATTAAATGTTTCATAGTTTTGAGTGCTCTATTAGAAATAATAGAAGTAGAATCTCCCTAATTAAACAACTTAATAAGGTTGAAACACCTATAAGACTAGAATCTTAGAAAATGGAATTATACTGAGTAATCGTTATAATGAATTAAGTTGCGACAGAAGCCTCATCTATGGTGACATAGGTTTTGGTGATGACGAGCTAAATTGAATATGCAATAGTACGTATAGAAAATGATTAGTATCTTCCGAGACTAGGCAAAAGGTATTAGTAAGTTTAAATACAAAATTTTCTATATTTGTGTATTCATAAATGTATAGAGACTATACAGGAGATACCTAAGTTAATTAAAAGGAATGGTTTAGACTTCATCCTTAGTAATAAGGTTATAATAGTAATGTATTATGTAAAAAAGGAGACGCTCATTGAGAGGTAAAACCTAATTCCTTACTTCGAAGTTAATTGATAAGGTAATAAAATAGTCCAGACTACAATAACTTAAAAAAGAACAAAAGTGCCTGAATAGTTCAAGATGTGGCGCCGTAGAATAGACGAGAACATTTTTAAGTTAGCTTGTGTAAAAGCAAGTGTGGTAGGAAAATCTGTTGTCCAGGAATGGGCGTGCGAGTTCGACTCTCGCTAGAGCTACAAACATTAATTATATTAACTATGGATTTACAAGAACTAAAGTATTTGCTAGATTATGCCAAAAAGCATAATATGATGCAGCAACCATTTATTAGTGTTTATCAAGCTTGGTCTAAGGAATTAGAAGAGGCTTATAAGTAATACTTTATCTATAGAAACTTAGTCTTTTATGCATCTTTTCTCTAGGGTTAGCTATTATAATAGCAAAGGAAAAGGCACCACGGAGTATGGTGGAATGGTAGACACGTATGCCTTAGGAGCATATGCAGTAATGCGTGTGGGTTCGAGTCCCACTACTCCGACTTTAAAAGTAACTAATATGAAGAAAATTTTATGTGCTTTGCTACTTGTACTTATAAGTACCAGTGCAGTCTCTCAAAAGGTATTGAGAGCAAAAGGATGCTATGATTCTAACAATACTCCATATATAAAGACAGAAATACTTAATAATACATGGAAAGACATTGTGTGTCTAGTATTTACAGTAGAATATGGATATACCTCTAAGTATGATGTTAATTGTTACAAGGAGGCTGTGGTGAAAACCTATATAGAATCAGGCACATCCAAAATAATTACTTATTATCCTCCGAAGAATTATATTCGACCTATGAGGCAAACTCTTAGTAAGGTAATATTCTCGGATGGGAGTTATAAAAATTTTTAATAATCATGTAAAAAAAAAAAGCATGGAATTTCAAAAGAAGGTAAATTCACTTCTCGACATTAAACCTGCCGAGAATCAGTTCGTAAAGCAAGCACTGAAAGTGTCTTCTGAAACTGAGTCAGGCAATGGAGCAAAGAAGTATTCCACAACTGGAAACGATTTTGTTGATAACTTTGCTGCTGCTTCATATTTCAAAGAGCCTCGCTCTTATGAGGAAGTAGCAAAGGATATGCAAACTCTATGGGATTCAAATCCTACTCTCTGTGTAAAACTTGCACTCTATTTCAGACTCATCACACGTAAGTCCAAAATTGTTACTAAAGACAAGAGTGAAGAACTAGAAGTTCAGCGCGGACAGGGCTTGAAGAATGAAGGTATTATGAGAATGCTGTGGTTGGCAATCAATCAACCTGCAACATTTAAAGTAAATCTTCCTCTTTTCATTGCAGCAGGCTCATGGAAGGATGTTATTCAAATGCTCTCTTTAGACCTACAATATCATGGCTGGGAAGAGAGAAAGTTAGATTGGAATTTCCTATATCTGACTTTGTCAGCAGGACTTAACAATCCTGATACAACTCACCTGGTGCGTAAGTATCTGCCAACTATTAGAACCAATAAGAACTGTACAACGCTTGAGTCTCAAGCAGACACTCTTATAGGTAGATGGTTAGCTAGAAAATTCTCTCCTAAGTTGGAGAAGGAATCAGCTTATAAGGCTTATCGAAAGATTAAGTCTGAAGGTGTTGCTCATGAATGGCAACAACTTATTTCTCAGCAGCTGTATAACTCACTTAACTTTGACCACATTGCAGGTAGAGCGTTAGCTCTCCTGGTTGGTTCTAACTTCTTGGAAAATCACAATCTTACTAAGAAGTATATTGATTGGATTTCCTCTAAGCCTGTAGCTAAGTTCACAGGATATGTATTTGAGCTGTTTGCTCCTTTCGATGGAAACATAGAGGATTACAAGGAGAAGACAATCAATGCGCAATTCGCACAACTTGTAAAGACAGGCAAAGAGAATGTAGATGCTAAGTCGTCGCTACTTGTAGTACGAGATACCTCATGCTCAATGGAATCAACCGCCAGAGGATGCAAGGTGTCTTCATTCTGCATTGCTAAATCTATGGCATTGTATTTCTCCGAGTTCTTAGAGGGATGCTTCGCCGGCACATTTGCAGAGTTCTCTGATGGTTGCAAACTCCATAAATGGGCTGGAGCAACTCCAGTTGATAAGTACATCAATGATCATTGTGAGGCTTACGGAAGTACCAATTTCCAATCTGTAATAGATCTCTTTATAAGGTTAAAATCAGAAGGAGTTGAGGAAAAGGATTTTCCAAGTGGAATCCTTTGCGTAAGTGATGGAGAGTTTAATAGATGTGGTACTAACAAATCTACAAATTTCCAACTTGCAATTAGAAGACTTCGTGAGGCTGGATTTAGTGAGGAATACGTCAATTCCTTTAAGATTATCCTTTGGGATATTCCTAATGGATGGTATGGCGATGATAACAAGGTAAAGTTTGAAGACTTTGCAGATGCTCCTAATTTCTTCTATATGTCTGGCTATGACCCAAGTGCTGTGGCATTTATTTTAGGAGGAAATAGACCTGAACTTAAGGCTCCTAAGAATGCTGAAGAGTTGTTCTTAACAGCAATGGATCAGGAGTTACTTAATAGAGTAAGAATCGTGAAGCTTAGTATAACTAAGCGTAAACGTAAAAAGCATACAGTTCGTACTGGTTCGTGAGAATAGGTACGTAACTCTTTTCACCAAAAGTAGGAGGGCTCAACTGACTGGGAGCCCTCCGAAAATGCCCTCTTAACTTTAATGGTAGAGTGCTTGTCTTGTAAACAGGAAGTTGTCGGTTCGAGTCCGGCAGAGGGCTCTAACATTCTAAAGGTGTCAATATGGAAAAGCAAGTAATTTATAAAGGTCCAAGTATTCTTGGACTATTGGGTGTTGCCTTCGTAGTATTAAAGCTAGTTGGCGTAATTGATTGGTCTTGGTGGTGGGTTACCCTTCCATTCTATGGACCAATAATCTTGTTAATCATTATCTTAATCATTGCAGGTTTAATTGTATGCCAAAACACAAAGTAGGTGAAATAAACGGCAATGAAGTTATTTACATTTCTGAGAAGGATGTGATTTTTTGTAAGAATACTACTGTTAAGTTCCCTATAATAGAGCGTATCATTAGAAATGGGGAAGACAAAGGAGAAATTCCAGAAAAGAATCTTACAATCACTAAGGACAATGGAATTGTCCATCTCGGATGTTTAACAACTACTATGGAAAACTGCCTAGATATTAGGCGCAGAGTTAATAAATTAAAAGTGTAACAAAAAGAAAACCAGATGAATCAAATTGCAAGAAAAAGCAAGAGTTCTGTTCTTGAGCAGAAGGTAAACAACTATGAAGAGGCTATGAAGAGTAAGTTCATAGAGGTAATGCAGTTACCAGATGTAACTTACGCTGATTGCCTTGACTACATTGAGAGTGAGATTGCCCAGTCTAAGAAGATGGCAAAAATCAACTATCGCATTCAGTGTTTCCGCAACGATGGTATCTATCAGCTCAATCAGGCTATTTCTCAGGTGTTTGGATCTGTTGTTTCTAAGGAAAGTGGCAGTCCATCAGGTGAGAAAAGTGTTCAAACTGTAGACATTACTCTTGCTGACGGAACTAGAGTTAAGGCTCCTTATGGAGATATTCAGCTCGATGGTCTTGGAGAGGATTCTTCAATTAACATTAATTATCGTTCTGAGACACATGAACTGGTAATTACTGGAAGACTTCAGTTCCGTTTTTCATCTTTAATGGATGACATTATTGAGCAGACCAAAACGAATTTGAAGACTAATTCGATTTATAAGGGTCAAGCTCTGGAGATTTCCAACATTAACAATCCGGAAATTCTCGACTTACGTAACATTGACGACCAGTTGATGGTTGTTAGTAAGGAAACTGAGTACGCCCTTCGTCCAATCAATGCTCGTATTCTCAATCCAGAAAAATGTATTGAGAAAGGTATTCCATTGAAGTTTGGAGCATTGTTAGAAGGAGGCTATGGAACTGGTAAAACTCTTCTTGCCTTCAAACTTGCTCGTCAGGCTGTCAAGAACAATTGGATGTTCATTTATCTGAAGGATCCAAAACTCTTGGCAGAATCTCTTCGCATGTCTAAGATCATCGATCAATCTGGACATGGCGTTGTAATCTTTGTTGAGGATATTGATCAGGTAACACGAGGCAATCGTGATTCTGCTATGCAGGATATCCTTAACACATTGGATGGTGGTGATACTAAGGATATGAATGTCATTACCCTTTTCACTACTAATCATATTGAACTCATTGAGCCTACCTTCTTAAGAGGTAAGCGAGTTGGTACCATCATCTCTATGGGTACTCTGGATGCTGCTACAGCAGAAGAGTTTATTCGTAAATCTTTCGAGATTGGTTGTTATCAGATTGAGGATGACCTTACAGATGTTTGTAAGTTCATCGAAGAGAACAACATCGCTCCTGCATTCATGGCAGAAATTATCGAGAAGGTTAAATCTATGATGGTGCTCACCGATGAGTGTGTCGTAAAGGCAGAGTATATTCTTAACTCTGTTAAGTCTTATCTGCACCAGGTTAAGCTTTCCCAGAAGAAGGATATGTCCCAAACTCCTGAGAAGAGACTTGTTGAGGCACTCAAGGAATGTCTCAATGTAGACGAGAAGCGTACTAAACAGTTCATTGCAATGACTGAAAGTTACTTCAACGATAGCTTGGATAACTATAACGTGCAATAAACTAGCTATCATAAGAGAACTTCAGCAATATTGCTAATGGTTATTTTATGATTCTTTTTAAGTTCTCTGTTTAAGGTGCATTCCTCAGTGGGAAGTAGAGGTTCGAATCCTCATGCACCTCGACTGGATACTTTTTTGTTTTTTATTGTTAATAAATAAGAAGACTAACAGCAAGTATTTCATACACTCGATTAGGGATCAAGTAAGTACAAACAAGTCTTCTGTTTATCTAGGTGTACTCTAATTGGCTAGAGCCCTGATTTGGGATCAGGTGGAGGCTTAATAAGCGGATGCAGGTTCGAGTCCTGTCACCTAGAGAAGTATGTGTAAGCAACCTCCGCGTGGTATACTTCGGGTAACTCTAATAGCTTATAATAAAGAAAAAAAAAAGTAATATGGGATATATTTATTGCATTACAAACTTATTAAATAACAAAAGATATATAGGAAAAACTACTAAAAATCCTGAGGAAAGATTCAAGGAACACTGTGTAGATAGCTAGAAGAAAAGATGTAATAAGCGACCTCTTTATGATGCAATGAATAAGTATGGGATAGAAAACTTTCGACTAGACATACTAGAAGATGGAATATCTTAGGATGTCCTCTCGCAAAGAGAGATCTTTTGGATCAAGGAGTTGCAAACCTTTGGCTCTGGAGGATACAATGCTACCTGTGGTGGAGATGGAAAGATACTCTATGATTATCGTGAAATAGTTGATCTCCTTAAATTGGGGTATAGTTCTGCTCAGGTTTGCAATAAAGTTGGATGTTGTTCTGATATTGTATATAAAGTAGCAAAAACAAATTCCATTAAAATAAGGAAGGGAGATTCTAAAGTTGTTCTTTAGTATGATCTTGCTGGGAATTACATCTAGACATTCCAGAGCATTTAGGACGCAATGGATTGGTTGGTAGAGCATGGATTAGCAAAAAATAGAACAGCAACGAGTAAAATTACAAATTGCTGCAAGCACAAGGCTAAAACTGCCTTTAAGTATAAATGGGAATATGGTAATTTACCAGAATAAATTATAAGAAGGAATCTAACAGCAAATGTATTCTTGTAAAAGCCGCAAGTCATTGGTTCGAATCCAATCCTCAAAGGTAGCTCAGCTGGTTTAGAGCAGCAGCCATAAAAGAATAGATTCCTGTTTTAGATTAGTATTTATTAATTAAAAACTATGATTATGAAACAACAGATTTATCAAAATGGATTTTACCTGATGATAGGTTTAATCCTTGGCGCTTTAATCACCATAATTTCAGTGCCAAAAAATTCTCCTAAACCATCCGAAAATACTATTCGTATTGAAATGGTAAAGGATTCAGCAAAGGTTACATCTAAGGACAAAAATGTTAAAGTTGCTCAGGTGAAACCAGTTGCTAAACCAAAAGTTCTTAATGAGACTAATTTAAGGTCTGAGCTTATTAAGAACAATATACCTCACGCAAATATTGTACTTGCTCAAGCCAAGCTTGAGACAGGTAATTTTAAGTCCGACTTAGTTCGTACTCATCAGAATATCTTTGGACTTAAGAAGGGGAATCGTTATAGACGATATTCTCATTGGACAGAATGTGTAGAGGATTATAAGAAATGTATATCTAATAGATATAGTGGAGGTAGTTATTACGCCTTTCTAAATCGAATTGGATATGCTAGTCATCCAAACTATACTGGACTGTTAAAGGAAATGGTATAAGTGAAAGAAAGTCCTAAGCATGACCTGAAACTGCTTACTATGGGGATGTTTGGTTTTGATTGCATAGGAGATAAGAAGCACAGCAAAGACAGTTGGAAAGACAACAAAACAATAAATGCTAGAGTTATTAATATGACTCCTGCTTATCAGGCTGCTGCCTAATAAGCCGAGCAGCACTTGCTTAGGAACAGAAAGGTGCGCCATTGACAATTCTATAAGTTCTCTGTACACTTCAGGAACAGAGTGGTGGAAGTTGACAGTATATCAATCCTGTCAACCCTAAAAGACAAGGATAGTCTTTAAAACCTATACTGTAAGAATGCTTTGATGCAAATATGTAAGACAGGGGTTCGACTCCCCTCATCTCCACTTTAAATGTTATATTTAGAAGGTTGTTATAGGAATGCACACAGCAAACTTAGACTATAATACAAGACTTTTAATCTTGAACATTTCTAGTAGCATTCCGTTTTTGTTTTGAATCCATTTTTACTATATTGTTTGAATAAGAATACTAACAGCAATTTTATCAAGAATTATTGTGGTCAATTTCTAAAATGTATTCTGTTTTAAGGGTGGTTGTCCGAACGGTTAGGTCACGGTCCGCAAAACCGTGTAAGAGGGTTCGACTCCCTCACTGCCCTCTACTTATTAAGTAGAATTGTATGAAGAAAATATTATCTTTCGTTAAATTATCTGAACGTTGGTTTGTAGATATTCCTTGGGAAGGAGATGTGTCTGATCTGCAAATGGTAGCAGGTGCAGATTTACTTCTAGATTCCCTCTATAATAGAAATACTAGAATTTCTATAGAAGTATCAACAGACCCTATAAAGGATTATATACACCTCAATAGAGTTTCTGAGGATGAATTTGGAGCTACTTATGGAGTAAACACTCCTAACTTTAGCGGGGAAATTTGGCTATGTCCGGTTACATTAGCAGTTTTTCCTAATTATCCAAAGGACTTGTATATGAAGGTGTTATAAGAATGGTCCATTTAGTGTAACGGTTAGCACGCAATGCTGTGAACATTGAAGAATGGGTTCGACTCCCAGGTGTGACCCAAATAGATTATTAATTAAATATTTAATATGGAAAGAAACTTTAAAGATGAAGCTCTCAAGACCGTAAATGGTTTCAAAGAGGTAAAGAGTATAGTATGTATTGTAAGTGATGGTGAATACTCCTCAGCTTGCATTGGTTCTGAAGGACGAGCAAATCTGCAGAACATGATTGTTAATGCAATGCTTCAGAATGATGCTGTACTAGCTCTATTTAAGGCAGCAGTTATAGCTGCTGAGGTGTTCAAAGGTGAAGAGAAGTAATTCTCTAGGAGAGTTGACTGAGCGGTTTAAAGTGGCGCCCTGCTAAGGCGCTGATCGAGTAATCGGTCCAGAGGTTCGAATCCTCTACTCTCCGCTATGAATGATAAAATTAATAAATTTAAGGAGGAACATAGAGAGTTTCTGGATTGCTTAATGGATGATACTTGGTTATGTGAAGAACCAATTCCATTAAAAGAAACTAAGGCTTGCTGGTATTGGGCTATACAAATAGGTATAGAAACTGTGCCAGAAGATAAATTTGAAGATACATTTGGTATTACTTTTCAGGAATTAACTGATTGGTGGAACCAAGACATATTAAAAGTAGGACAGGAAGAAGCAACACACGAAACAAGTACGCGCGTTAAGGTGAATGAGTAAGGCATATAGAGTAATCTATAGGACACAATGCTTTTCTTAGTCCTATTATTTGGAGGGTTGGCAGAGCTGGCTTAATGCACCGGTCTTGACCAAATTAAAATTAAAATTTAAATTATGAATCCTTGGACATCTAATTACAAATCCCATTAGGGAAATGTCGGACTAGGAAGAGCAATAGCTTATTATACAGCTAATTGTATTCCTGTTATGCTACCTTTAAATGATACATAGAAATATGATCTAGTAGTAGATAAAGATGGGTAGTTATTACGAGTGTCGGTTAAAACTACATAGGGTATGAATAAAAATAATACCTACTATGTAGTCCAACTTAAAAATTGTGGAGGCGCTTCTGGCAAATCTACAATAAGACGCTTTGACAACACGACTTGTGATGTTGTGTTTATCGTAACTGTAGAAGGAACTATGTATGAAATTCCTAGTAGTCTTATCAATGTAAGTGGGGCATTAACCCTTACAGAAGATTGGAATCCTTATATAGTTAATTTAGATTGGGGTACGAGTGCTCCTGAAGAAATTCAGGAAGTAGAAGCAGGCTAAACGGTGAAAGTATACGCCCTATAAAGTATATTAACGCCGTGCTAAATAAAATAAATAAATCGAGGTTGAAGGAGTGACGATGGGTGACATATAAAGATGGGAGGTACCTGAAGTAAACTTTAACTTTACTATGCCAGGATGAATAGAATGGTTGTGTCAAAGGAGCGACAAGCGTGTAGATTTATTTTATTTTTAAATGTGTACAGACTATACACCTGCAACCTAAACGAGAAATCGCATGGTTAAGACATAGTCGGAGTAGTATATACTACTTGGAAAACCGGAGAACGTGACGAGCGTTCCGTGAGTTCGAATCTCACACCCTCCTCTAAAGCTGGCACTAGTAATAGTGTCAGCTATTTTTGTATATAACGCCGAAAGGCATATTTAATAACTTTTTAAATTTTTTACACAAAATGATCAAATCAATTTTGTACACTTCAAACCCTAATTTCGTTCCAACAACTTTGGAGCAGGTGTCTAACTTCGCAGAAGAGAATGGTAAGTTCATGACTTGCTTTGCAAAGGAGGGTACTGAACTCTACTCAGTAGAGGAAGGCGCTCACATTCTCAGCAGCAAGGGCAATCACATCTATGTCCTTGAGACAGGTGGTGACTACAGCTACGCTAAGAAGAGCAACATCATCGGTGTTGTACAGGTAGATTATCCATTTGGCGCAAAGAAGCCTCTTGTAAACACTTCTACAGAGGGTGTTACCAAGAACACTATTGCAGGTTTCTCTGATCGCTTGAAGGAGACATTCATGCCTACAGAGGCTAAGGATGTTCGCGTCTCTAAGGATGGTAACATCTGTGTTGCAACAAATCAGGGTTATGTAGCAATTGACTCTCAGAATCACCTGACTGCTTATCCAGAGGAGCTCACTCTTCCACTGCCTGTGTTCATCATGAGCAAGCCTAAGGAGAACCTCGTAGTAGGTGATATCATTGCTCTTGATCGTAGCTATGCTAAGGTTACCTCTATCAAGGGTGAGAAGATCAACGCTATCAGCTATACAGGTGCTGGTAAGCTAATCCGCACCATCAAGGACTTTATGTTCAACCAGACTATGGTCCGCGTAGTGGTATCTCTTACTGGTAACATGGGAGGCCAGATGAATCCTATGATGCTTATGGCACTTGCTAAGGATGGCAAGAAGGATGACTCATTGGCTTCATTGCTCCCTCTCATGATGATGAATCAGCAGGGAGGTGCTGTGGCTGGTAATCCTATGATGTTTGCATTGCTTGCTGGTAAGGATGGTTTGTCTACTAAGGATATGCTTATGATGAGCATGATGGGAGGCAATAGTCCTTTCGGCAACATGTTTGGCGCTGCTCAGGCTCCCGCTCAGGCTGCTCCTGAGAAGGAAACAGAGGAAGACATCGAGGACTAATCCACCCTCATAACCTTAAGAGGCTCTGAATAATAGTAGGAGCCTCTATTTTTTTTTTTCTTTAATGAAAGATTTTCAATTTTTAGATTACCACACGGAATATTCATGTAAAGGTGCCTTTAAGAAGGACATGGATGTAGAAGCATGCTTCTCATTCGTATTTAGACACACTGACGAGGAAAATGTAAGTGAAGAATATGAAGTTATCCTTTATAAGGGAACTAATTTTTCTAGAGAGAAGCATAATTCAAATTCGTGTCTCTTTACAAAGAAACAGATAAGAAACCATCTTAGACAAGCTCAAGGTATTTATCCATTCGATTTCTACATTACAGAAGTCACCAACTGGGGAGATGGTTATAATGTATTTAAGGTTCGCTTAAAACTCACTAACGTTCCTGGTACGTTTCATAAGTATCTTTTAACTTGGCTAAGATATATGTATGAGTACCCTTATAATGTCATCTTATATGATGCTTATAAGTTAAAAAAGGACCCATGCTTTAGGTTCACCTCTATGTCTGACTTGTTTAATCTTGTGCTAGGCTGTTTTAACGAAAATCCTAGAGATATTCATCAAATAGCTAGGAACCAAGTTAGCAAGACTATGTTAAAGAGAGACATTAGAGAGAAACTTCAGAATATCAAAATGTTAAATAACGTTTATGATAAGTTGAAGAATAAAGGCAATAACAACCAAATTCCAAATGAAGATGGAGATCTTACCACTTCTGATTTTGAATTTTGGGAAAGCGATGACATCTTTGAAAGACGAAGAAAACCAGTTTATATGAATGTTTATAAAGAAGTAATAAAGAAGAAATGAAGATTTATGTTGTAGGTGGAGCTGATAACTACGTCAACTTCATTGAAAATGTGCAGCTTGTTGATAAACTTGAAGATGCACAATTAGTAGTATTCACCGGAGGAGAAGATGTCACACCTTCTCTTTATGGATGTAAGAAGCATAGAACTACTTATTCCAACCTTAGAAGAGATCAGGCGGAACAGGCTATCTTCAATAAGATAGATCCAAATAAACAGGTTTGTCTTGGAATTTGCCGTGGATCTCAGTTTCTATGTGTGATGAATGGTGGCAAGCTTGTTCAAAATGTAACAAGTCATGCTACTGGATTTACTCATGGGATAACTGATGGTGACAAAATTTATCAAATAACTTCTACCCACCATCAGATGCAGTATCCGTTTGATCTTAATGAGGATGATTATGACATCCTGTTTGCATCTTATGGAGTAGAGAGTGACTATTATGAAGGGGAAGGAATAGACCCTAACGTTGTTCTTGGAAGAGAACCAGAAATTGTTTTATATCATAAGAAGGGATTGCCTAAGTGTCTCGCAGTACAAGGTCATCCTGAGATGATTCCTGACTCTCCTGTTGCTGAAATGATTAATAACCTTGTAAAAGATCTCGTAAATGAAATTGCGTAATGTAACTATTGGTGCAGACCCAGAACTATTTATTATTAATGAGAAGACAAAGAAGGTAGTGTCTGCCGTTGGATTAATCCCTGGTGAAAAAGGCAATCCATGGAGATCTGATGATATGCCAGAGGGCTTTGGACTTGAGACTGATAATATTCTTGCAGAATTTAACATTCCTCCTGTTAAGGATGGAATAAACTTTGTTAACAACATTGTTTATATGCAGGAATATATAGATAAGTTTGTTAAGAGTAAAAATTCAGACCTTGGCATCAAATGTATAGCTTCCCAGACCGTACCTACATCTGAATTGCAGAGTGATCAAGCTAAGCTTTTCGGATGTGATGTTGATTATAATGCCTATACAATGAAGGCAAACCCTAAGCCTAAGGGTACATCAACTAATCTTCGCTCTGCTGGTTTCCACATTCATGTGGGATATGAAAATCCTGACGTAGACACTAGTCTCGCTCTTGTAAAGTATATGGATGCCTTCTTAGGTATTCCTTCTGTCGTTAAGGATAAAGATAAGAAACGTCGCTCTCTTTATGGTAAAGCTGGCTGCTTCCGTCTAACTGACTACGGTGTTGAGTATCGAGTTCTTAGTAGTGCAATGATGGGTTCCCCTTCTAAGTTGTCCTTCATCTGGAAGCAATTGCAGAAGGCTTTGAAAGCTTATCAGACCAACTATAGTCTTCCAAGTAGAGATTTAGTTCAGGAAGCCATTAATAACAGTAATGTTGAACTAGCTGAACAGTTAATAACTCATTATAATTTAGCATAATTATGTGTGGAATATTTGGTATCGTTACAAAGAGCATGAGGTCTTTTGACTTTCCAACTTTCTGTACATTAGGTATTGCTAATGACAGTAGAGGTGGTGACTCTTGTGGCTATTTTATTGATGGACACTACGAGTATGGAGCAAAAGGCGATGATAAGTGGTTCCAGTGTTTTTTCCAAGATAATAAGTTCCTTAATGAGCTTAAAATGAGTTCGGTAGCTTTTGGTCATTGTAGAAAAGCATCTGTTGGTATCATCGACGAAACAACTGCTCAGCCAGTGGTACTTACTAATGCCAATGGAAAGGTAGAATATGTTCTAATGCATAATGGAACTATCTATAATTACAAGGAGTTAGCTAAAAAATACATACCAGATATTGATATTACTGGTATGACTGACTCTCAGGTAATGGCTAGAATTTTCTATCGTTCTGGATACAAGGCACTCAGTGAGTATAACGGTGGAGCAGTGTTTGCAATTGCAGACTACCGTGGTGGAAAACCAAAGATTTTACTCTTTAAAGGAGCCTCCAAGAAAGACAAGTGGGATAAGAAGGAAACGGATGAACGTCCATTGTACTTCTGTGTCGATCCTATAAAGGGAGAGTTAATTTTCTCTTCTATTGCCTCTTATTTAATGTCTCTTAGACATAAGCTCACAACTTGGATTTTAAATCCAAATTGCCTCTTTGAGTTTAATGGTAAGGACTTAATTGCCATTGAGGAAGTTTCTAGAGCCAATGCTTGTCAAAGGAAGGAAACCATATATGTAACTCCATCTAAATATGGTGGAAAATATTGGGGAGAATTTGGGCTGGAAGAAAGCAATGGTAATCTTTACGACGATTTTATTTCGACTAACCAAGTAGATAATACTTATCATGGAAGGGGCAAAAAGCTCCAAGGACGAGTAATACTTAGTAAGTATGGAATGATGATGGATGAAGCTCCTAAGAAGTCAACATATAAAGAGATATTCTTCTGGGATGGAGTTGCTCTTAAGAATGTTGCGTGCTTTCGATTTCTTACAGTCCTTAAGAAGGACAGTAAACTTGAAGATAAAGAGTTTAATAAGAAGTTTAAGAACCTCATAAGGTATTTGAGTGTTGATGGTGTATATCATGAGAAGGATGTATGGTATCGAGCTACCTCTCCAACTAAGAGAGTTCCTTTTACAGGAACATTAAACATGATTACATCAACTTCTTCTACAGAATTTTTTGCTGGAAGCAGAAGAACTACTAAATATGGTAGGACTTCTGATGAGGCATTTAGTTCTCTAGAGGAAGCTAAATTGGATGTTAATTTTAAAACAATTAAGGAAGAATGCAAGTCTTTGATGAAATAACTAAAAGATGGGTGAGCTCTCGAAATTGTGCGAGGATTATCATCCAACAACTCCCAGAGCAAGTTATCTTCGGATATACTAGTAAGCCTGATAGGGTTGTTATAGCTAGCTCTAGTGGGTATAGTAATTACTTCGAAACGGATTTAAATCTATATAAGGGGAAACTCTTGTATAGTAAGAGAAATGGAGTATACTTTTCTCCTATCCATCACAACGAAGATTTTATACTTACAGAGCAGCTCATAAAGGGTTCCGGAGATTTTCCTTACATTCTTACTAGAAGGTATGAAGCTGTAGAGAATTTCGATGCTTTCAATGGAAAGCAAGAAATCAAAGACCATGAAACTTTGTATCCCTTATCAAAATATTTAAAGTACACTTTTGGACTGGAGTTCGAAACATCTCAAGGATATGTGCCTGAGGACGTATGTTATCGAGATGGATTAATCCCATTAAGGGATGGATCCATTACCGGACCAGAGTACTCTACCGTTATACTGAAGGGAGGAGAGGGACTTTCTCTTCTTCATCAGCAGATAGAGACACTCAAAGAGTATACTAACTTTAATAAGGAATGCTCTCTACATGTTCATCTAGGAGGTTATCCTCTTAAGCCTGATACTATCTACAATCTTTATCTTGTATGTAAATCTATTGAACCTGAGCTGGAAAATATGCTTCCTGCTTTGACTTTCAATAGTGCTAGATATAAGGATAATGGTAAAGACTATTGTAAAAAGCTTGCTTTGTACGGTAGTTTTGAGGATATGTATTCACATCTGGTAGGAAGGCAATTCTTCGGAAGCTTTACCCAGGCTCATCCTGATGATAAAGAACGAAAAAGAAAGTGGAATATACCAACTCGTTATTATTGGTGTAATTTCATTAATGCCCTTTGTTATCAGGTAAATAAAACTATCGAGTTTAGATTTCTTCGTCCAACCTATAGCTTTAAGAAGATCCTCCTATGGCTTTATATATTCAACGGCATTTTAAGATATGCTGAGGAGTACTATGTACCGGGATGTCACACCAATCTAACTGTGATTATGCAGAAGTGTTATCCTTCGGACTTGGCAAAAGAACTTTGCCTTGGTATAAAGAAGCTTTGGGCACTTAGTGTAAATCAGCGTGGAAACGGTGATCCTATTGGAGCTGACGTTTGGATGGAGGAAGAATTGTTTAACAGCTTAAAGATTTAACAAAGTATGGTAAAACAGGTATTAGAAATTGAAGTTCCAGATGGTAAAAAAGCCATTTGGAAGGATGGTCGTGTTGTCTTCGAAGATGTAGATACTATGGAAAGTATCAAAACTATCGAGGACGCTGCCAAATTTCTTGCAGACAAGAGGATCTGTGAGGATATTCTGGACTCACTGTCTAGACTTCCTAAGGACTCATTTGAGTGGAAGATAGCTGCTTACAGAGCAGTAGTCGCAGCTGTAACCTATAATGAACAGAGGCATCTTACCACTGGAGAACGTTGGTTTCCTACTATTGAGTTCTGTCGTCCAGGAAAGCTTAAGAATTGTTACGGTGACATCGTTGTAGGACGAATCAAATCAGAAGGAGAAGAGTTCGATGTCGTGGGCGGTAACGCTGATCACGGCGCGTATGCGGGTCTCGGTGGCTTCTACTCGGATGACGGCGTGTCTGGCGCCTGGACGGATGTCGGCTTCCGGTCGGTTGGTTCAAAGAAAGCTGCCCTATACATTTCTAAGCAATTTGGAAAGCTTCTTTTTGAGGTTAGTTATGGTGGTACAAACTGTGATTGGAGATGGATGGCATAGTCATAATCTGTATATCAGTAGTGGTACTATTCATTATAGACACAATTTGTGATACTATTAAGGATTGTAAGAAAAAATGATGGAGTGGTATTACATTCTGGGAATTATCTCTTATGGTATTTTCATTGTCCAATTCCTTCTCTCCAACTTCTTTGGTTGGGGAGATCTGGATTTAGACATTGATTTTGATGGTGAACCAGACTTTGGACTTGGAGATGTTCTCTCCTTCAAAGGATTAGTTCATTTTGCAATGGGCTTCTCCGGATGGCTTATGCTAGCAGGAAAGGTTACCCTTACTACTCTAGCAATAGCTTCTGTAATTGGTTTTGCATTTATTGTAATTTTATACTATGCCTATAGGCTGTGTTTAAAGTTCAATAGTGAACCCCAAATCAAAAGTGGAGAAAGTTTAGTTGGAAAGGAAGTAGCAATTTCTGTCCAGATTTCAGAAATGGAATACTCTGGAAACTGTATAACAGACTCTGGATACATTCCATTGGATAAGTGCAGACTTTCAAAGCCGGCAAACCACACAATAAAGTGTGGAGACATTCTTCACATTGACTCATATAAGTCAGGAATTTATTTTATTTCTTAATTAATAAAAATTTTATAAATGTTAACAGAAAGTTTAGTTATTGCAGGCGCAATAGTTGTGCTTGTAATCTTGACCCTCATCGGTCTCATGTCACGTTATCGTCGTTGTGCAAGTGATGAAATCTTGGTAGTCTTTGGTAAGACTGGCAAGAAAGTTGGAATTAATCCAGCAACTGGCAAGAAGGAAACAACAATTCTTCCTTCTAAGATCATCCATGGCGGAGGTACCTTTGTATTCCCTGTAATCCAGGATTGGAAGAAGATGTCTCTGAAACCAATTCAGATTCAGACAGAGGTAGAAGGTGTGTCAAGTCAGATGATTAAGGTCAAGATTCCGGTTACCTTGACTACTGGAATTGGTACAACTGATGTACTCATGCAAAATGCTGCAAGTCGTTTCCTGACTGCTAAACCTGATGAGATTTCTGCTCAAATTACTGATATTCTTATTGGTGAAATGCGTGCTTTGATGGCTACTATGACCATTGAAGAGATCAATGCTGACCGAATCAAGTTCCTTGGTAATGCTAAGGAGGATATCGAGACTGAATTGAACAAGGTAGGTTTCAGTATTATTAACATTAACAATGCTGATATTACTGATGATGCTGACTATATTAAGAATCTTGGTAAGAAGGCAGCTACCAAGGCAAAGGCTCAGGCTGAAGCAGACATCGCTGAGGAGGAAAAGAAGGGTGACATTCAGATTGCTGAAACCAATAAGGAGAAAGCAATTGCTGTAGCTGCTGCAGAGAAGGATCAAGCTACTCAGGTAGCTCAGACTAAGCAGGAGCAGGAAGTAAAGGTTGCCGAGATCGAGAAGAACAAGGCAATTAGTCTTGCAGAGGCTGATAAGACTAAGGAATCTGAGGTTGCTAATCAGCAGGCTGATAAGGAAGCTGCTACCGCTGCTGCACAGGCTCGTTCAGCTGCTGCTGTAGCAAAGTCTGAAGCAGATGCTCTTGCTGCACAGGCAGAGGCAGAGGCTGAGAAGAATATTCGTATGGCTAAGGCTGAACAGCAGCAGGAAGCTGAAACCAGAAAGGCTATTAATGAGCAGGAAGCTAAGGTAGCTGAGTATGATGCTGAAAAGCGTAAGCGTACAGCTGAAGCTAATAAGCAGGCAGGCGTAGCTGAGCAGACAGCAACTATTGAGGTTTCTAAGGCACAAGCTGAGGCTGCTAAGGCACAGGCTGAAGCAGTCCGTGTTGAGGGTGTATCTAAGGCTGAAGCTGAAGTAGCAATTGCTAAGAAGAATGCTGAAGCTAAAGAGGCACAGTTGAACGCTGAGTCCATTGTTCCTGCTCAGAAGAAGAAGGAAGCTGTAGTTATTGAGGCTGAGGCTGAGAAGCAGAAGAAGATTGTTGAGGCACAGGCTGAGGCTGAAGCAATTAAGCAGAAAGCTTTAGCTGAGGCTCAGGCAATCCAGGCTAAGGCAGAAGCTGAGGCAGAGGGTAACAAGAAGAAACTCCTTGCTGAGGCAGAAGGTAAGCGTGCCTCTTTGATGGCTGAGGCTGATAAGGTTCAGGCTATCGAGATGGCTCCAGCACTTGCGATTGAGAAGATGATTGAGACAGGTATGACTCCAGAGATGATTGTTCAGTACAAGACTGTTGATCAGCTTAAGGGTATCGCCGAAGCTCAGGCTGAGGTTTATGAGCATATCCATCTTGGTGAGGTTACTGTTTATGGTAACGAGAACACTGCTGGTAATTTCATGGCTTCAATGGCTGAGAATCTTAATCCAGCATTTGAACTTCTCAAGTCTATTCCTTTCAAGAAGACTCTCAATGCTATCGCAGGCAAGGAAGAGGTCAAGAAGGATTAACCTTTGTTAATTTTGTAAATTAACTAAGAATTAGTATCTTTATAAGTCTACTTGATATGGGTATTAAATGTACTCTATCGAGTAGACTTTTTTTATCATTTGGAGGGATAGCACGTAATTGGAAGCGTCACAGTCTTCTAAACTGTTGCCATATGGCCTTCAGGGTTCGAATCCCTGTCCCTTCACATTATTATTAATTTTTGATGGGCATTCTTCCCTTATATGTTTAAAAAGAAATGATTTATGTATTATGTAGAGCAAATGGTTTGAAGAAAAAGAAAATTTAGAGAATATGATTCTCGTGTAGAAAATGAGTTATGAAGACATAGGTAGACATTATGGTTGTAGTGGCTCAAATATTAAGAAAGTTGCTATTAGAATTGGTATTCAACTCCCTTAGAGAAGAAAATCAAAAGAAAGTGAAACTTTCAATAAGGGAACTGGACAGAAGTATTACTGTCTGAACTGTGGAAAGTTGTTAAATCAAGACAATGGTGGTAGCTACAAGCATAAATTTTGTGATAACAAATGCTAGAGGGAATATCAGCACAAAATTGGGTATCAGAAAATACTAGATGGAGATTCATCAATAATGAGGGCTAATTACTCTCCACATGCTTTTAAGGACGATATACTTCAGGAACAAAATGGAGTATGTGGTTCAAAGCCTGAGTGGAATGGTAAACCTCTAGTATTTATTTTGGATCATATAGATGGTCATGCATCTAATAATATTAGAACTAATCTTAGATGTATATGCCCAAACTGTGATTCTCAATTAGATACCTATAAATCTAAAAACAAATGTGGAGAAAGGAGTTACTATCGCTATCATAAATATGAGGATATAACTAAGCAAAAAGATAATGAATGAACTAGTATTTAAGGAACTAAATCTCAATTTAGACATAAAGGTATGTACTATAGGGGGAGAAGAAATCAACCTTACAAGGAATGAATTTAACCTTCTTGAATTTCTTATAAAGAACAAGAACAAAATACATTCTAGACAGGAAATCCTTAATAATGTATGGGATTCTAAAGTTTCTTTAAGAACTGTAGATACTACTATGTCGAGATTGCGTAAAAAAATGAAAAATTTAGGTAAGTATTTAATAACTAGATTAGGATTTGGATACGGTATTTTGGAATGAGGTTTTGCCATAATCTTATAATAAGAGCACTTGCAGCAAAAATTCAAAAATAAAATATTATTCACAAAATGACTTTTGAATTTAATAACTAGCTGGTCTAGTCCGATTTCTATTGAGGTTAATGTAGAATATTCTCTTGCTACTATTAGAAGATAAATAGAAGTAGTGGAGGTGCTCTGTCTAGGTTGGAGTTAAGGCTCTATAGAGGTTTGAACCCTCTCAACCTTCTAAGTTTATAAAGATTAAAGTAGAATAAGATGAAAAAGAATGTTTTTGCCTTGAAATAAGTACACTTAGTACTCTTATCTTTTCGGTTATTATTTCACTGTGTTGTATATTTTAATTAATTTATGAAAAATTTTATGAAGAAATTTATTTTCATCATGAGTTTGCTGTTTACTCTGTGTAGTTTTACCTACTCGCAAACAGCGTATGAAGAATCTAAAATCCTTGATAACACTTCTATTAGTGTTGTAGGTGGAGCAACTACTCCCCTGGACTTTAACTCAGTATTTCCAGTAAATGGAGTTGCTGGTATTAAGTTGCAGAAGGACTTTACTCCTGTATTTGGGTTTAATGTCGAAGGATTAGCTTCCTTTGGCGATAATCACTACGGTAGTGCTTCTACTGTAGTAAAATCTGTTAATACCGGATTGAACGGAGTTGTTAACTTCTCTAACCTGCTGTGCGGATATAATGGAACCCCTCGGAGGTTTGAAGTAAGCACTGAGACTGGTATTGGCTGGCTGCATAGTTGGACAGGACACTGTAACTATATTACCTCTAAAACTGGAGCGATATTGTCATTCAATCTAGGTAAGGAGAAGGCTCACTCGATTATAGTTAATCCTGCAGTATACTGGAATCTGAACAAGACAGGTCATGTAGAGTTCAATAAGAATTATGCTCAGCTTGGTGTCTTGATTGCATGGGTATATCACTTTAAGACTTCTAATGGTACAAGAAGCTTTAAGGCGTATGACATTGCATCAATGAACAATGAAATTAATTCTCTTAAGAAGGATTTAGCAAAGAAACCTACGGAAATTGTAAAGGAAGTCGTTAAGACCGAAGTTGTTACTAATACAGTTGGTAATACAGTAATTTTCTTTGCACAAAATTCTGCAAAACTTACTGGAACCGCGATGTCTGAATTGTCTAAGATTCCATCTGGTTCTAAGGTAAGCATTATTGGTTCTGCATCTCCAGAAGGCTCCTCTAATTACAATCAGAAGTTGTCAGAGAAACGTGCAAAAACTGTTTCCAAATTCTTAACTGAAAATGGTGTAATCGTAGAGAATTGTATTGGAACTGGTGTTACTGACACTACTAGTGGTCGTGTAGCAATAGTTACTATTAAGTAAAACTTTAGGTAACAAACATCTCCCACTGACTCGTTTAAATATCGTAAATTACCTTAAAATTAATCATTTGGGTTAGAAAGAGAAAGAACGTACGATAGGTGCTGGGACAATGGAATGTTATAATAAAACCAGTGAAAATAACCTAAACTCATTTCTAGTTGGAGTATAACTAACTAGGTTACCTCCTTATATCAGTGGTAGAAGTTTAACAAAGTCTATATTAGTGAAACTGTCAGTGGTTCGAATCCACTAGGAGGTACTACCTGTTCCTGTAAACAAAAAAAAAAAGAAGAAAATGGCTGATTTTAATATGAGTAAATTGTGGCTCGGTAAAGATGGATATTACCGAGATGTAAACGGCAACAAGATTGCCTAGAAAGGGTAGCCCATTTCTGGTGCTGCTTGGAGATATTTAGCAGGAAAATATGGAAGGGAAGTTGCCAATAGAACCTCAATGAATACTAGAAATGGAAACATATTCTAGAATGGACGTTGGCGTTTTAATGATGTCAAATCTTCTAAGCAAGGGAAAACTGCTACATGGGATGAAGCAGCTTCTAGAATAGAGGAAAATGCAAAGGCAGCAGGAGCTAGAAAAACAGCAACTGGCTATACATAGAGAAACCCTTTCAATAATAAAGATACCTATCTAAATCAAGATACAAAGAATAAAGCTATGAAGGCTTATAGAGCACGACAAAAATCATAGACTTCTGCTGAGAATCCTGATGAATTTAGTTGGAGTGATCTAAATCCTTTCAAGAAAGGTGCTTGGGAAGGCAACTGGGATAGTGCAGCAAAAAACTTCGTTGATTCCTTTAAATCAATTCCTGATATTTGGAAAAAGGGATATGCTAGAAGAGGTGAAATGTATGATAATATTCCTCAGAGTGTGTTGGGACCAAAACGAAATACAGGTGCTTTGGCACGATTCAATGATACTCTTGGAGATATTTCTAGAACTGGAAATGCTGTTCTGGGAGGAACTATTGGAACTGCCTTGCAGCTCTTGCTACCATAGAAGGTTGAAAGAGAAGCTGGTAATCTAGGACAATATCTAGATCTAGGTAAAGATGTTAACTCTGTCAGAAGCTATTTAACTCCAGGAGAAGAAGGAATATTGCCGGATGATCCTAGGAATAAGGGATTTGCTGATTAGAATTTTGCCTGGACTGGACTAGACGAATAGTAGAGAAGAAATATTAACGATGATGCCAACTTTGCTATGGCTATCCTTGGAACTAAAGGTATGAAGGGTGGAGTCTCTAGACTTAAGACTGGAGTCTCTGGAATGGTAAGAGATGGAGTAGGTACTACGCTGAAGAACAATTGGAAACCTATTATGTCTCATACGCCAGGTGCTGCTAACCTTTATTAGGCTGGAAGTGCACTTAACTCTATAAGAAGAGCTTTAGCTCCTAAGAGACTAGGAGGAGCAGAAGGAATTGGAAGTAGATCTGCAAATGTAGGAAAAGCTGCATTTCAGGGGCTTATGGCTTCAGATCCTACTATGGCACTATACCCTTATGCACATAGCAGTTATATGGTAAATTTATCTAACAATAATTAAATATGAGTATTAAAAAGAAGGCACAATATTTAGGTGAGGGAGTAAATTGGTTAAAAGGTCATGGTTAGATGATACCAGATTACTTCGGAAACTTAATGAGACGAATTGGAGGAGGTGAGAGGGCTGTCGTTAGAGCTAGGCAAGCTTCTCCAGAATTAATTGCATCTAGAAACAGTTAGAGAGGAGCTGAAATTAGTCATAATCTTGCAGCCCAAAGATATAAAGAAGCTTAGCAAGCAGAAAGTAAATTATTAAACAGTACTAAAAATTGGAAGTAGCCTAACAGTAAAAGAAATGTGAAGAGAGTAAATGATGCTGCGCGAAAAACAGATGAAGCTGAGAGAAATGCAATAACTGCATCATAGAAAAGTAGAGAAGCCTAGGAAGCTTTCAATAATACTAAGAGACAGGTTACGAATGATGCCCTAAGACAAGTTAGGAATAAGGGTATTAAAAGAACTCTTAAAACTACTGGACTTATAGGTGGTCTTGGTACTGGAGCTTATCTAGTTATTCCAAGAAATTCTAAATAGCCTAGTGCTACAGAGGAGACTCCACAGCAATATATGTATAACCCAAACAATGGTTGGCAAGAGTGGAATCAGGAAACTGGTTAGTACGAAAATCAACAGCAAGGATTCGGAATAGATAGGTATGGAAATACTAACTACTACGATGGAACAAATTGGTTGACTCCTGATCAGTACCTACAAGGCAGCAATGGTTATATATATAATAAACAAACTGGACAAATTATAGGTACAGCTGATGACACTATGGAAGCTCATAATAGCGGCTATGATAGTGTGTTTGATTATCGTGCTGCTAAAGCTGGTTACAATAGTCCGGAAGCTGTCAAGCAACTTCAAGAGAAACTTGGAATAAATGCTGATGGTAAGTGGGGATAGCAAACCTAGGATGCTTTCAATAAGACTGTTTCAAATTGGGCATAGCAATATGATCCTAACAGTTTATTCTCTATATACTAGAGAAAGATGCAATTCGGATACTAATGAAAAAAAAAATGACACAAATAAATAAAGCACAGAGAGGAGCAATTCTTTAGTTTAGTAAGTTAGTAAATAAGGCTAAGTTAGCTTCAAATAGATTAGGGAGGATCTTTACGGGTGAAGCTGCAGCTGAAAAGAAATTAAACAAACTTGCAAAGTAGAAAATATTGCAGTAGACAGGTAGTTGGAGACCTACATAGAAGATGAGAGAAATCAACTTAGAAGGGAAGAAGCAGTCCATCAGGGATGCGAAAGCTATGAGGAGTGCAGCTTCTAAGGCTTAACTAAAATGGATGTATGAAAACTCCGATAAAGCTACTAAGGTTTACAAGAGTGGTGCTAGAGAATTTGGAGGGGATGAAAATAAATTAGCCCTTCTAAAGGTTAGACAAGAAGCAATGAAGCCATTCATTTCGGATGAGGCAAGTAAAATCCGAAGGAATAGAGCATTAGGTACTTTAGGCTTAGCCGGACTTGTCACTGCAGGTTATAACTTTGAACCAACTAACTTTTATGTTCACGATCTTCATAAAGGGTTGAGAAATAAAATTGGTTTAGATTCAAAGAGTACAACTCGTACTGAAAAAGATATGTCAGACAATTTCAATAATCAAATTCAAGAGTTGGCTGCTCTAGCAATAGCCTCTGATTAGAAGGGATTAACTCCTTGGGTTTACCAAGTGTATAATAGGTCACATGGTAGAGAAGCTAAATATGCAGATTTTAGTAATCCTATAAAATTCCTTAACCCTGGATAGAGAGTTGAATATTCTAATGGAGGTATGAGCATGTCATAGTCTAGAAATAAGAATGGATTTAATGTAGTATTAACTGACGAAGCAGCTTGGGATCCAGATGAAGGTGCATCCTATTCAGCACTTTCTCCTAGAGGACTTCCAGTTACATTAGGAGTGACTAGAAAGAATTTGGGAAATAATATTGACAAAATGAGGTATTAGTATAATATCCCACTCGAAAAGGTAGATAGTATGCGGAATGTATACAATAAATATTCTGAAATAATAAGAAAAGAAAGAGAAAATAAGGCATGAAAAAGATGTTAGTATTGCTTATTAGCGTTCCATGCATGTTTATCGCATGGTATTGCTATGGGATGGGTAAATCTCAGTATTCTGGAAATATCTATTCTTGTATAGATATGAAAATAAAATATGGACATATCAATCCGAATAATTTGAAGGAAGTTATTGATTTCTCAAATGAGATAACTTCTCGTACATTAACTTTTTCTACAAAATCTGAATATAAGGGTTTTAATAAGTTATCATTAAACAAAGAGACTAAAACTCATTGTGTCTATTATGCTAGAACTTATAAGAAGGTATTTGATTACATTATCTCAAAAGGTAACTTAAAAGCAACTTGTGAAATAAGGAGAGAACCCATAAAGGGTTTAGGATTTATTCCAAAATTCTTTAAGTCCATTGGAGATACTAGAATGTATAATTTTACCAAGGACCATGACTACTGTGTAGTTAATGGCGCAATTGTAGTAGACCCAACTGTTTATGATTTCTTACATTAAGAAAAAGAAGCTCTATATGGTATTTTTGGCAGGTTCGAATCCTGCCAGAGCTACAATTAACTTTAATTTTTAACATATGGTTAACGAATTTTATCAAGGATTACCTAGTAATTATGCAAATTATGAAGACGTTGTTCTTCCTAAGCACGAATCAATGAGAGAAAAAACTCGTAGAGAGGGAGTATATGGGTATCATGACCATTGGAATAAGGATGCCTATACTTGGATAGATAGATTCCTTGAGGATTCTGTTGGGAAGAAGTTTGACAACGTATATCCTAAGGTATGCGAGAGATTTAGGAAGAAGAAGGACTTCGGGTTCCGTGAAGAGTTTAAGTCAAGAATCGATCCTCGTAATATGTCTGATGTATGTTGGCATAGTAACAACTACTATTTGGATTCCAATCATATTATTAGAAGGTATAAACCTATCAAGAATAATAAGCGCAGAAAGTATGTTATGGAACTGGATAGGTCAGAAGATTACTACATTGTAAACAAGGAAAAACTCTTTTTGGAACATCCAGAAATTGTACTATATTTAAAAGCCAAATTGGGCAAGGATATAGATTATATAATTGCATCTAGTGAACGACTCTCGAATGACCTTGGAAAGAAGGTACAGGAGTGTATTACTGAGGCAATAGGAAAACTGTGTACAAATTATTCTCCTAATTGGCCTCTTAATTACTGGTATTCTCCTATCATAAGAAATAAAAAGTATAAGAGGCTTAGTACTTCTGACCTCATAAAGTGTTATTACGATTCTATCAATAAAACGTATTATGAGGGAACTCCCGAGTATTCAAAACATTATTATGAGGAGAGATCTGCAGAGCGAAAACGAATGAGGGAGTATAGAAAAGAGAAAGAACTAGTCCACGCTCAAATGTTGAAAGACTCATTAATTAGAGCCAATGCAGAAAAGTGGATTAGAAAGAATACTCGCGAATCAAACTGAAAAAGGGTTTATAGTAAGTAGAATACAAACCAGAAACCCTGAGTAGGCTATAAATTGCCAAACAGCCATCCTTGTAATGAGGTAGGAGCGTTGTTAGGTATCCTTATAAGACAACATACAGCAAAATTATTCTTCACTTCTTAAAAATGAATAAAGACCCCTCTATTTTGGGTTCTTCAATGGAGGTTAAAGAGAATGTTAGAACCTTGTTGTCTGATTTTATGCACCTATAGGTTAATGGTTAGACTAGCGGTCTCCAAAATCGCAGATGGGAGTTCGATTCTCTCTGGGTGTGCTAATTAAGTTTAGCAATATGGAAAATATAAAGGTAAAAGACGAAGAGATTATCGTACCTTGTGATGACTCAGTTAATGAGTTATTTATTTGCCAATGTAATAACGTAGAACATCAACTTATTTTCTCATACTTTTCTGATGATGAGGATAAAGATGTCTATGTATCAGTACATTTATCTCCAGATTCTTTCTGGAAACGCATTTGGAACTCTATAAAGTACATATTCGGATATAGGTGCATGTTTGGTCACTTTGATGAATTTATCTTTAAGAAGCAAGATGCAGGCAAGTTGCAAAGGGTAGTGGATTTTCTCAAGTCTTAAAATGTTTAGGGCTTCTGTGAGAATTTTTCTTGCGGAAGCCTTTTTTTTTTCTATGTCTAGTTATAAGTTAATAACCGACGGTGCGTATTCATCTAAACTAGACCAAGGTGGACTTGGCTTAGTATTTTTAAAAGATGATAAGTTAATCCTTAGATATTCAAAGATGTATAAACATACTACAAATAATCAGATGGAACTAGGGGCAATTATTACTGGGCTAAAGTGTATTACTAAGCCTATTGATAACCTAACTATTGTATCTGATAGTATGTATTGCATTGGATGTGCTACTAAGGGTTGGAAAAGAAGTAAAAATGTAAAGTTGTGGGAAGAGTTTGATAGGCAATATACTCGTGTATCTAAGCTATGTCCAAATATTGTTTTTGAACATGTTAAAGGGCATAATGGTGATAAATGGAATGAATATTGCGACAAGCTTGCAACTACAGCTTCTAAAAGAATGGGAGATTAAGTATGGGATTTTTAATTGTATTAGGAATATTTATGGCTTTAGCCTTATTTTCAATTCTAATGACGAAGTATTCCTCTATAGAGGTAGACCCTAATGAGGAAATTTAGTAATAACATAAATTTAATAGATTAATGGAAATTATTAATGCAACTGATGGCTACAAACTTGGTCATCATCGTATGTACCCAGAGGGTACACAAATGGTTTATAGTAACTGGACTCCAAGAAGTTGCCGTTACTTTCAAGAAGCCACAGAAGGCTCTGTAGTATTTGGTATTCAGTACTTTGTAAAGAAGTATTTGATTGAGGAATTTAACAAATGGTTTGCTCTTCCTAAGGAAGAGGCTATTAAACAGTTTGCTTATCGTGTAGGTAACTTTGTAGACCTTAATCAGGTTGGAACAAAGCATATTGAGGAACTTTATGATTTAGGATATCTTCCTATTGAAATTAAAGCTCTTCCTGAAGGCTCTATCTGCCCTATAAGAGTACCTATGATGACTATTAAGAATACTCTTCCGGACTTCTTCTGGTTGACTAATTATTTGGAGACTCTGATTAGCTGCACTCTATGGCTTCCTTGTACTTCTGCAACAAGTGCTCGTCTTTATAAGAAGAGACTTATGGAACATGCTAGAAAGACTGGATTCCCGGAGGAAGTAAATCTGGGTTTCTCCTGTCACGATTTCTCAATGAGAGGTATGGCAGGACTTGATGCTGCTATTATCTCTGGTATGGCTCACATGACTTCATTCTGTGGTAGTGAAACAATTCCTGCTATTGAAGCAGTAGAGCATTATTACAATGCAGATGTTACTAAAGAACTTGTAGCTGCAACTGTTCCAGCAACTGAACATAGTGTAATGTGCGCAGGAGGTGAGGATGATGAGATTGAAACATTTCGTCGTCTTATTAATGACTTATATCCAACAGGTATTATCTCGATAGTATCTGACACTTGGGATTTCTGGCAGGTAGTTGAGAAATTCTTGCCTAAGCTCAAGGCAGACATTATGAAGCGCTGTGGTAGAGTAGTAATTCGTCCTGATAGTGGTGATCCAGTAGATATTATCTGTGGTCTTCGTACAAATCCTCATTATCACACTGCTATAAAAGAGGGCAAGTACTATTGTGATTTCGATCCATTTATGGATGATGATAAAAATCATTATGTAGAAGTGTCTGAGGGTCAGTACTATGGAGCATATTATATGCTAGGTAAAATCTTTGGATGGAATACTACTGTAAACGATTATCGTTATCCAAGCACCAAGGTTGGATTGCTCTATGGAGATTCTATTACTCTGGAGCGTCAGCGTGATATCTATGCTCGATTGGAGAATGCTCATATGGCAGCTTGTAACCTCGTTCTCGGCATTGGATCTTATACTTATCAGTTTAAGTCTCGTGATTCTTTAGGATTTGCAGTTAAGGCAACTGCATGTACTGTTAACGGAGAACTTCGAGAAATCTTTAAGCATCCAAAGACTGATGATGGAACGAAGAACTCTCTTAAAGGTCTTATAAGAGTCGAGGAGGAGAATGGTAAGTATGTTGCTTATGACCAGCAGACTAGGGATGCAGAACTGGAAGGCTGTCTTAAAACAGTCTTTGTAAACGGAGACTTAGTAAGAGAATATTCTCTTTCTGAGATTCGAGAACGTGTAAATTCAACATTATGAAGCACCCATTCAATCAGCAAGCCTGCTTAGATAGGCTCAAAGGGGAGTATGATAAATACGGTAAGCTGATTGTTGCCTTTGACTTTGACAACACTATATATGACTTCCATAATAATGGAGGTGATTATAGTGAAGTCATTGAACTTTTAAGAGAATGTATTAAACTAGAGTTTGATCTCATTCTGTTTACCGTGGATGAGGATCCTGATAAAGTATCTGAGAAGGTACGATGGCTAGTATCTAATGATTTATGGAACTACAAGAGTTCCCATTTCTTTGTTAATACTAGTCCAATATTTAGCAGATCCAGAAAACCCTATTATAATATTCTGCTTGATGATAGAGCGGGATTGGAAGAAAGTTATAACATTTTAAAACAAGTTGTAGATTATGCAAATTCTAAATTTAGTAAATCTGGAGAAGAGTGATATTAAGTATACTCTATCCAGATTTCCAGATGGGGAAGTACAAATTTCCTTAGGAGACTTTAGTCACAAGGACCAAATCTGTGTAAAGTGTAGAATTACTAATGCTGAGGAGTTATTCATTGTAACTCAGGTTCTGGACATTCTTGATAGGCATGATGTCTGTTATGACGTCGATATATTTTATCTTATGGGAATGAGAATGGATAGAGTCATGGACTTTAACCGCCCATTTACTCTTAAGGTAATAACAAAGATGCTTGGTAATTCTAACGCAGAAAATATTTCTGTTTTAGAGCCTCACTCAGATGCAATATACGACTATAGATTTGGAGACAAATTTAGAGCCTTGTATCCTGAGAAACATACACGCCCAGATGGTTGGACAGTTGATTATCAGTTAGTCTTACCAGACGCTGGAGCAGTGGAGCGCTACGAATATCTTGATAAAGATCCTATATCTTGCAGCAAAGTTCGTGATACGGCTACTGGCAAAATTTTGGAGATTAAAATAGACAATCCTGAAAAACTTGATGGTAGACCATTAATGATAATTGATGATTTGTGCGATGGAGGGGGAACCTTCTGTGGAATTGCAGAATGCTTCAAAAAGATTGGAATACCTAAAGACAGACTTAACATCTCTGTAGTTCATATGGTTAATCCTAAGGGCATTGAGAATCTATCTAAGAATTTCAATCACGTATGGTTTACTAACTCTTATAAGGACTGGGAGAATCTTCCAGAAAACGTAACAATGATTAAAGTAGTATAATATGAAGTACAAGAAGAAACTTGAAAATCTTAAAGCGGCACAGGCATGGTGGGATAAGCTTCCAGAACGTGATAAAGCTGGTTTAACCCGCCCAGGTGGAATAAATCAGAAAACAGCCGCTTCTGCTTAAGCTTATGAGGAGAGTAGTTATTGTTGGAATGGGAATATATTCCAGCATAGGCACTAATAAAAAAGAGGTTCTAGAGTCTTTACGAAAGGGCTTCTGTGGAATTGGAATGGATCCATCTAGGGAAGGGTTTAACTCTAAACTAACTGGAATCGTCCCAATTCCAGATAAAATACCTCAGCATATTAGAAGATATATGGCTCCTCAAACCTGCTATATGTACAATGCCCTAAGCGAGGCTTTAGAAGATGCTCACTTAGAATGTCCTCCTGTTAACTGTGGATTAATTATTGGAAATGATAGTAGTTCTCAGGCTACAGTAGAGGCAGTAGAGTCCTATTCTAAACTCAAAAGGACTTCTAAGTTGGGTGCAACTCATGTTTTTAAGACATTAACTTCTAATCCTACAGCTGTTCTAAGTACATACTTTAGACTAGAGGGTCCATCCTTTAGTGTTGGGGGAGCATGTGCTTCTGGAGCTCACGCAATAGGAGTTAGCTATAACTTGATTGCTGGGGGCGCTGCAGACATTATAGCTGCAGGTGGATGTCAGGAGGTTAATCCTGCTGCCACCTTTGCCTTTGATGCTATTGGAACTTTCTCAAAATCCACTATTCCTAAAGAAGCGGTTAAGCCCTTTGATAAGAATAGGGATGGGTTAGTTCCTAGCGGTGGCGCAGCTTGTTTGATCCTAGCAGAAATGGATTGGGCATTGGAGCAGAATCTTCAAATTTATGGGGAGATAGTTGGATATGGAGCTAATTCTTCTAATCATCTCTCGAAGAGTAATTTGAATGCTGAATTAGAGTGTATGCAGAAAGCTCTTAGGGACTATTCTCCTAATGATGTTAGTGTAATTAGTGCACACGCTACTGGTACAGTTGATGGCGATCTCAGTGAAGCAGGAGCTATACTAGGATTATTTTATAAATGTAGACCCTACATAAGTGCAACCAAGGCTCTTACTGGACATGAAATGTGGGCAGCAGGGTCTACTGAAATAGTATATTCAATATTATCTAGTAAAGCTGGCTTTGTTCCACCTAATATTAATACTGAAGATGGTTCCTACTCCCTTAATATCCATAGAGAGTTAGTAGAAGTTGAATCCCCAAAGTTCATTTTGAGTAATTCCTTTGGACTAGGCGGTACTAACAGTTCAATATTAATTAAGTTATGATAGAGGAAATAATTTCTGACATAATTCACTATATTACGGAAGACATAGGATACCCTGTGCAGTTGAATGAGAACAGCAATTTAGCAGATGATGCAGGAATGGATAGTCTAGATACGGTAGATCTCCTAGGGCACCTTGAGGCTAAGTATGATGTTAAGTTCAACGAGGAGGATCATTCTATCTTTAAGAAAAGTATTCGTGAAATAGCGAAGTATACTGATTCACTAAGAGGAAATGAAGCATAAAATTTATCTAAAGGTTGTAAAGGGTAGATGGTATATATCATTGGGGTGTAAGGGATATAAATCTACATATGCCCTAAATAGAGCCTTATCTACATTAATTCATGGGGAGTCTGCAGAGGTTACATTCACCTCCGATAGAACAGAAAATTCCGCTTATAAGGCTGTAGTTACCAGAAAGGATGACCTATACATTCTGGAACTGCATGACTTAGATACTGATGAATTGAAGATGTCTATAGAGCAATGTCCAAAGATATTTAACGATTTTGATATCGGTTCTGAGTTTTATATAAATTATAAGCCTAATGATAATTGAGGAGAAGGATTTTCGGTTAACTCCAGTTTCTGAATCTAGTCCTATGTTCGACTTAGAACTTCTGTATACAGTACGTCCTAAGGGTAAGGAGGCTAGACAGGAATTTAAGAATGTAGCCTATGGAATAAGCTTAGAGTCCGCTCTAAAGAAGGTTATTCAGTATAGAGTATCGTGCAAACATGATACTACTGACTTGGCAACATATCTGAAGGACTTTAGAGAGGAATTAGATTCACTTAAAGCACTATGCGGAATTTAAATGTTCACAGCTTACAGAGATCATTAAACGATTTGTGTTTGCAACTTAACAATAAATACCTTATAAACAATGGTGGATGTTGTTTTGTTGCATATTTGATTGCCTTCCATCTAGATAGGTTGGGGCTAAGATATAAGTTACTTATCTTTACAAATGAGTTGAAAGATGATATTAGTATTTCATCGGAAATTCATTCTAAAGTTAAGAATAACTCAAGAAGGACCTCTATAGTAGGTTCAGGAACTTGTCATCATTATGCTCTATATTTAGAAGGAGGGGGAACTATAAATGTTGGAGGGTTTAATAGTCTTCCTAACAAATATCTGGTTGAAGATATAAAGTCCTCTGATATTAAATGGATTTATAGGTCTGGAAGATGGAATCCAAAGTATAATGTCCATAACAATAGAATTATTCGTAAAACTTTTAATGCATTTTTTAATGGCTACGAAGAAAGAAACGGTTTATCCAATCACTAAGACATTACTATGTCCTAGGTGTAGACAAAGGGGGAAGCATACCCTCTATGTTCCTGAGTATGCAATTTATAAATGTACAATTTGTGGTAATATACACGCATGAAAGAAGAAAATGTTAAAAGTCCTATTAAGGCAGCCCAGGGTGATGAGGATCGCTGGGTAGATGTGCACGATGATGCACTTATGGTTGAATTGGGTATTCACCCTCGTCCTGTAACTCCTAGAGACCCTAGTGTCTGGAGCAAGAGCAAACAGGAGAAGAAAATACTTCGAACTCTAAGATGTGCTCATAAGGGCAAGATGCATCTTGGTACCTCTCCTCGTAAGGTAATTCCTGTACGAGCTAAGCTTATTGTTCAGCTAAAGAAGAACAAACGATTCCCATATACAACATACTCCACTATCTGTGGTATGCACCAGATAGGAGATGTTCTTAACTTCTTCCATCAGTGGGATCGTCAAAATAGAATGATGGTTAGTGTTGTAGCTAAGTATACCTTCAATGGGAAAACGTACACGCCAAACGAACGACCATTCTGGAAGTAAGTTTTATAAGTATGAAGGAGGGATTGTTGAACTCCTTCCTACTTTCACGTATGAAGTAACCTTAAGTAAGTATTGGAATAATGGTTTCTGCCAACTTGGTAGTAAGTTATACAAGGCTGATAGGTTACTTCATATAAAGGATAATTGTATTGTAACAAAGTATGATGGATATAGTATCGAGAAAGAAATTTCCTTGGTAGGTGTCCCTCAAGAGTTTGTAGATGAAATGAATCTACCACTCTATGTTTCTAAACCAAATAAAAAATTAAAGAAAAAATGAATAACGAAATCGTACTTAAGGACAAGTTTGTTGATTATGCTGGTAAAGAGCATCAGTTTGTAATTGCAGCTACAAAGGTTGCACTCAAGAATACTGACTCTGGTTATCCATTAGTAATGAAGATTGTTAATGGAACTGGTGAGGGACTTGGATGTGTTCAGGTAGGCTTGCAGATTGGTGTATCTATCTGTAATCCAGTAGATAAGTTCAGCGAGAAGGTGGGTGTACTTAAGGCAGTTGCTCGTGCCAAGAACTCTGAAATTGCACTTTATGCTGCACATCCTGGACAGATGAGTGATAATCTCGTCCGTACTTATCTTGCTCAGGAAGCAGAGTATATTAAGGAGAATCCTGAGAAGTACATCAAGGGATATAATGACGCTAAGGCTCGTTTCTTGAAGCATCAGGAAATGGAGCAGGTGAAGGAGAACTTTACTGACATTGAGAAGGTTATTGTAGAAGGAGTGAAAAAGGATCCTGCTTACCTCGACAATGTACAGAAGTATCTCGACTATCTGAACAAGCAAACTAAGAAATGTGGAAAGCAGAGAAAGTAATTCTGGTTTTCTTCATATTTACTAGTTTAGCTTTAGGATATATTATATTTAAACCTGAGAAACAAGTTCAGGCTCCGGACTATTCTGAAAGAATAGATTCTTTGGAGTCTGAACTCTCCTCCATAAAGAGTAAAAGAGATTCTATAGCAGGAAGAATTGATACAACTATAATTAAAATTGAACAGAATGAAAAGAGCTACAAAGAGACTATTAGTAACATTGTTAATAACACTACTAGCGACGACTACATCTTCTTCATCAACTATCTCAAGTGGAATAGAGAAAGATTCGACAGTATCAATAACTCCAGCCCAACTGAAGGAGACTAATCTAATCTTTGCTGAACACCATAAGTTATTAATTGAAAACCAATTACTTTCTGAGCAATTAAATAATTATAAGGAAGATAATAAACTTCTTACAAGAGCTGATTCGGTTAGACAAGCTCAGATTAAAGTCTACAAAGATTGGAATAATTCTTTAACCAAGGATCTCAATAAGAAAAATAGAACTCTATTTTTCTGGAAGATTGGAGGCATTATAGTTAGTTCTGGTTTATTAGTACTTCTGTTAGTAAAGTGAGCCTTATAAGGATAGAAAAAGATAAATTTGGAGTTAAATTAAAGTTTCCTAATAGGGAATGTAAGTCTTGTAGAAGGTATCCATGCTTTCGTGGAATTGAAAAGTGTTCTTCTAATTTTGCAGCCTATGGTTGCACCTATTATAGGGAACTTAATTCTTCAAATTAATCATGACTGTTCTAGCTAAATTATTGGCTAGTGAAGAGGATGCTCTTGGCTATACAACATATGTCTTTGAGTGTCTAGATGAGGACGTGATTAAAGAAACTAGGTACATTATGTGCACTAGGTATCCAAATTGGGATCACCGTAAGATAGAGATAGGTGAGGTTGGGTTTCTAAACTTCTTTGAAGTAAAGGCTGGAGTTGATAAGTGGTTTGACGGAAATAAATTTGTCCCTTATCGCTATAGCAACATTCAGTTTATGAAGTTTGTAGAGAAACCTATTAAAAAGCCTCACAAGTTTACAATGTAAGATATAATTTAAAAAATAACAATATGAAAGACAGTAAATAAATTATGACAGTAATGAGAGACAAACTTATGGAGGCAATGGAAGCAAAGAATAATGACATTAAGTCATTTGTATGGAAACTTGCACGAAAGGCAGATGGAACTCAGGAGGAAATCCATCTTGTTGACGCTACTCCAGAACAACTTAATCAATTCTACAAGCATTGTTTATCAATGCTTCATAGTACTGATAAGTTAAATCCTGGTAGATATGTTCTTTTGGACATTATTAGTGAGCAGCGTAAGAAGTGTAATGTTGAGCTCTTCCTTCGTAAGTTGGAGTCTGGCGAAATATGCGCAGATGGTAAACCTTACCCTCGCCATCTGTATATTCAGGACCTTCGTGGATATATGAATAGTCATAAGGAGGATTTCCCTTCTAATGAACTAAAGAATATCTCTATTGCAGCTTGCACTGGAGGTCTTCCTAGAGAGTTTGAGAGAATCTCTATAGAGGATGTTCTTGACGGAGGCTTGGATCAACTTGGTTATTTTGATAACAAACATATAACTTTTAGTTTCATTCTTAATATGGGTGTATATCTTACTCCATCTGAAATGAAGGAGTTCGATGAAAAGGATAAGGATGGAAACACACGTAGTAAGCTTGAAGTTATTAAGGAGCGCCTTAATATTAAGAATACTGTACGCTTAACCGTAAAGCCTACAGGTCTTAATTTCAATGAACTGCGTGCTATGGTCAACTTAAGACCTAAGAAGTATTCTGAATTGACTACTGATCAACTTATGGTGCTTCGTAATAAGGTTCTGTTCCGTTTGGAAAATGAGGTTATGTTCCACATTGACCAGTGGGAGGAGAGAATCCGTCAGCTTAAACTAGTTGCAGAAAGTCGTGGAATCACACTTGAAGACTAATGGATAAGCTATCAGATTTTCTTATTAACTATCAGAACTTCATCAATATAGATAACTATGCTATATTGTTATATGGATTGATAGAATATGCAAGAATCTTCATTTAAAAGGACTACCCGAGACGAAAGACAGGAGAAGTGTCGAGTCAAATGGGTAAAAAATAAGTGTAAGGGAACAATAGTTGCATCCACTGGTTTTGGAAAGACTAGAGTTGGACTTAACTGTATTAAGACAGTCCTGAAAAAATATCCAAGCATGAAAGTCATAGTTATAGTTCCTACTACTGCTCTAAAAGAGCAGTGGCTGGGGCTACTTGACTTGAATGGATTGTCTCTTAATTGTGAGGTGTTAGTAATTAATACTGCTATTAAGAGATTATACAAATGTGACATTATTGTGATTGATGAAATCCATAGGGTTGCAGCAGATACATTGAAGCATGTCTTTGAAACTGTTAATTATAAGTATATTCTTGGTTTGACAGCAACCTTTAAGAGACTTGATGGAAAACATGAGTTGCTTAAGAAATACTGTCCTGTCATTGATGAAATTACCCTTGCTGAATCAAAATTCCAAGGATGGATTTCTGACTATAAGGAATACCAAGTTATACTGGATGTTGATGATATTGCTACCTATAAAGAAATGAATAGGGAATTTACCGAGCATTTTGAGTTCTTTAATTTCGACTGGGAGAAAGTTCTAAATTGCCTAGGACCAAGGGGGTTTATGTATCGTTCTCAATTGAGGGATGAAATGTGTCCTAATGGGACAGAAGAGCAAAGAAAACAGGTATTTAAGCAAATAACATATCACGCAACACAATTTATGCGGGTTGTACAGTCTAGAAAAGCTTTTATTAATAATCATCCAAAAAAGATAGAAGTTGCTAGACGAATTATTCAAGCTAGACCAAATTCTAAGATTATTACTTTTTCAAATAATGTCAAGATGGCAGAATCTATAGGCATGGGAGGAAAAGTGTTTTCTGGAAAAGATAGTAAGAAGAAGGGAAGAATGACGATAGAGGAATTTAGTACAGAAAAGACTGGAATATTACATACTATCAAAAAAGCTGATGAAGGCTTAGATGTACCAGGATTGTCAGTTGCTATTATACTTGGTCTGGATTCTTCTAAAATCCGCAAGACACAGCGAATAGGACGTGTGGCTAGGAAGGAAGGTGACAAAAAGGCTGAAATATTTACGTTAGTCTTAGATCAAACTGTTGAGACAGAATGGTTTAAGAGATCCAACAGTTCTGCAAGTGTTATTACAATTGATGAAAAAGGGTTAGATGACGTTTTAGCTGGAAAGGAACCTAGGCCTTATGTTAAACATATTAAGGACTTTACATTTAGATATTAATATATGATAAATGAGAAAATGAATGAACTTCTCATTCTAAGCTCCCTCTTAAGTACAATTAATACCAAGGATATTGAATATAACGGAGAAACTAGAATGATTAAAAGAAATGACGGAACTTATTACAACGTAGACAAAATGCAAGAAAGAGCAGAAATCTTAGTTGAGGAGTTTATGAAGCCGTATGCAATTTGATTCCACCTCGAAAGAGGTCTAACTTATGTGCAGTTGTAAGATTAGTATTTTTCAATATTAACTTATAAACTGCTTGAAAAATTTAACTTTAACACTAGAAGAAGAAATATCTATACTCAGTAAGTATAGAATAACCCCAAATGAGCTGATGTTTATCAGAACTTTACTGTTGCTTCAGGATGAAGAGAATGAAGATATATTCAAATCATACATAGAAGCATTGTATAAATGTGAAGTGAAAACTAGGGAGGTTATTCTATCTTTACAGAGTAAAGGAATTATTCTAAAGAGTTTTCATTGTCCAAAGGAAGGAGAAGCTTTTGATCCATATTCTATACCATTTAATAAGAACTTTATAAAGAATCTTTATAGGTGCTCTTTTGAAATGGGAAAGGAATTGTTTGAAGCATATCCTCAATTTGGAATTATAGGAACCTCCACGGTTCCGTTAAGAACTGTAGCTAAAAAGTTCGATTCATTAGAAGAAGCTTATTTTAGATATGGCAAAAGCATTAAGTGGAATGAAGAAAAACATAATCAAATCATTGAATTAGTTAGATGGGCGAAAGATAATAATATTATTAACTGTAGTCTAGCTAGCTTTATTGTTAATCAGGGATGGATTGATCTAGAAGCCCTTAAGAAGGGAGATGGCGCTAATGTTAATTTTGACGCAATTAAGTTAGTATGATAACTGGTAGAGAAGAGTTTTTTAACCTAGTTCGTGAAGGACGAGAGGGTAAGAATATTGGTTTATCTGTAGGTTCTAAAAGATTAGAAAGCTTTATAGATGGCTATTTACCAGGAACTAGCTACTTGATAGGTGCTGCGTCTGGTGTAGGTAAATCAACCTATGCTCTATGGACATTTGTATATCAGCCACTCATTCACTTTCTTGATGGAGAATGCCCGGAGAGAGATCCAAGATGGCTTCTCTTTAGTCTAGAGATGACTAGAAGTCAAGTATATGCAAAACTAGTATCCATGTATATTATGGATAAGTTTGGAGTAGAACTCAGATATAAGGAGATGTTCTCTAGAGGTAAAGATTGTATCCTATCTGATGATAGATATGAACTTCTAGAGAAAGCTTCCGAATTTATGGATGTACTTGATGAAAGACTAACCTTTTACGAGGGGAGTTTGACTGAAGCAGTATATCTTAGGGAAGTCGAAAAGGAACTCAGAAAGTATGGAGAATTTACGGAGGATGGTTATATCCCTAATAATCCTCAACAGATTCTTGGAGTTCTTGTGGATCACTTTACTCTCGTTAAAGCAACTTCTGGAAGATCTAAGAAAGAGGAGATAGATGCAATTTCTAGAAACTCTGTAATGCTTAGAAATAAAACTAAGATTATGAGTCCTATTCATATTGCTCAGTTTAATAGAGATTCTAATAATCAAGAAAGAATGAAGCAAGGATTGCAAGATCCTTCCTCTAATGATTTCAAGGATAGTGGTGCTCTCTATGAGGATAGTCAAGTAGTTCTTGCACTATTTAGTCCTCATAAATATAAGCTCTCGTCTTATAGGAAGTACGATATTAAGACGTTGGAACAATGTTTCATAGGTCTATTCCTTTTAAAGAGTAGATTTGGTACTTCCGACATAATGGTTCCTCTAGGTTATTATGGTGATAGTTCTCACTATATAGAATTACCTAAACCTGATGAAATATTTGATTATGAAAAATATAAAAGTCCAGAATGGGCTTTGGAAGAGCAGCAAGATAACGTAAAGATAGAAGATGATAATAAAACTATTCAAAAATCTAAATTTACATTATAATGGCTGAATTAATAGCAATCGTCGGTGAAAGTGGAAGTGGTAAAACTTCAAGTGTTAGAAATCTTGACCCAGCAAAGACCTTTATCATATCAACAACTGGTAAGCGTCCTGGAATTAAGGGAGCTAACAAGAAATATCCTTCTTTCACTGTTCAGGATGGAAAAGTTTCTGGCAATTTCTTTGCCTCTGCAAATGTTGATCAAATCGGTAAGGTATTACAGATTATTGACAAGAAAATGCCGCACATTACAACTGTCGTCATAGACGATAAACAAATCTTTTAAAACACATTAGATATTTTGAGAACCCACGAAATATTATTATATTTATATCATAATAATTAACTTAATTTATTTTTGATATGAATAGAAAATATAACGATTCTCAAATCATTGAATTGCATTCTGCTGGTCTTACAGACCGAGAAATTGCTGAAACTCTTGGTGTATCTCCTAATAATCTTGCTACTAAGAGAAGGAAATTGGGACTTACTCCAAATAAAAGTAAGAGAGACACATATAAATTAACAAAGAAAGAATTAGAAATTTTAGTAGGAACCATATTAGGAGATTCTACTATTAGGTATGTGCACAGTCAGTGCAAATATCCAAATCTAACTTTTTCACATGGACTTAACCAAAAGGAGTACTTCGATTGGCTTACTGATAAGTTATCTAATCTAAGATCTTCCATCGGAAAATATAATTCTAAGTATATTAGAACAAACGTGGAAATCGCTGAAAGATTAGTTTATACAGGAAGTAATATGTTCTGTTTGAAAGAACTTCGTGACGTTTTTTATACGAAAGAGGGAAAGAAAATTATTCCCATTGAGTATATCAAGAGTATCTTCTCTGAATTAAGTCTATATTGTTTATTTATGGACGATGGAAGTTATGATATTAGAAGCAATAGCTATATAATTAATACACAATGTTTTTCTAGAGAAAATCTCGAAGAATTTGTATGTTTATTACATAACAAATTTGGGCTTGATTTTAGTATTAAGTCTGATAATTGTCTATATCTAAAGCATTCGTCAAATGAACAAATGTATAAAATCCTTACTTCGGTAAATGAATGTAAATCAATGGACTACAAATGTGGTAGTCGTCGTAAAACTCCGTTAAACGGGGAAACCCCAGAAATGGACAATCCCGTGCTAAACCCTCAAGAAATTGAGGAAAATGCCGATCGACTAGAGGTGATGCCAAACAAGTAATGTTGTGGCTATAAAATCCTCCACGAAAGCGGGGCACTACTCAAAGTACAGTTCGAGAGAATAGGAAATGAGCCAAAGATATAGTCAGGACTATATAGTAATATATAGAACTGGAGGATAAAGAGCCTTCAGGATAACATATCGTTCCAGTATGTGATGGGCTTTGAGGCAATGGATAGAGCTAAGGAGAAGAGCTATGATAAATTTACTGATATGGCACAGCATGCGTATCAAGTATTGAAGTCTGCAATGAACATGCGTGATGACTTAAATGTTGTAGTCTCTACTCATAGTGAAAACATGGGTGATAGAGTGTCTCCTTATTACAAAATGAAGACTCTCGGAAAGATGTTGGATTCTGTGATTACTCTGGAAGGTTTGTTTACTTATGTGTTCTTCACTACTATACAGCGTGATGAGGACAATAAGCCTTCATATAAGTTTATCACTAATTCTGATGGTACTTGTACTGCTAAGTCTCCAATGGGATTATTTAACGATATTTATATCGATAATGATCTTGATTATGTAGTAAAGCGTATTAAGGAATATAACGAGGAAGACTAATGCCTACTGTAAAAGAAACTTTTATCCTAAGTCTAACCTATGAAATGTCGGTGGACACAGAAACCGGCGAAGTGTTAGAAACCAAGCTTATTGACAGGAGTGTTAATAAGCCAGTTAAAGCAATGAAAGCAACTGCAAATGAGGCAGTGCAAGATGATGACAAAGAGCCAAAACTTTATTTGGAAGATAATAAGTGTAGACTTAACTCTAAGGCTGTATCCCTTATGGGGATTAGCCCAGGAGATAAGTTAGACATCAAGTATGATGATGGAAAGAATGGTTCAGTTCCTATCATTGGAACTGATGAGTCTTTTGGTACGAAGGGAGGTAATAAACTGACTAAGTCAAATACCATAGCCTGCAGAGGTAGCAAGAATGAAGAACTTTCCAAATATGGAAAGGAATTTGTCCTAGCTGTACACCCATCGAAAGCCGGATTATTCGTACTTACTTCTGAAGAGGTGGCTGTAGATCAATTAGTTGGAGATGACAATGTTAATATTGACACTCCAGAAGGGATAGATCTTAATTTAGAAGGATTAGTAGATGACAAAGATGCAAATGTAAGTTCTATAGATACAAACTTCTTTAAACTTTAATTTGTAAATATTATGTCAGAATTTAATTTTGGTAGTCTTGCAACAACACAAGCAACTTCTAATGTACAGCAGCGTCTTAAACCTTGGGGAATTTATCCTGTAAAGTTCTCAGGAGCTCGCAAGGAAACTATTAAGGGTAAGAAAGACCCTAATGCAGTTTATGAAATTCTTAAGGTTCGTTTTGACGGAGCTGATGGATATTATGAAGAGTCTATCTTTTATCCTAAGGATGGAGACGAAAAACGTCCTACTTATACAAGTAAAGAGGGTCATGAATATCAGGGAGCATCTTCTTTTGATAGAACAATGACCTTTATTGCACAGGTAGCAGAGGTTCTCAATCCAGAAGGATTCAAAAAGATGCAGGCAGCTAGTGCTAAGTTCAGATCTTTTGATGATGTAGTTACTGCATTCATAAAGATTACTGATAGCGCCAAAGGTAAGGAAACTAATCTCAAACTTGTAGGAAGAACACAAAACGGAAACGTTGTAGCAAGTCTTCCTAAGTTTGTTGCAATAAATAAGAATGGAGAGAAGTTTACCTGTGATAACTTCGTGGGTGATAAACTTTTCTTCTCTGCTTATGAAGAGTCTAAAAAGGCAGAATATCTGAGTGCTAAACCAACTAACATGGATAGTGGTGAAAATTCTACTATTGCCAAGGAAGTTGATGGCAAAGCAGCAGGTTCTGAAGATATAGACTTCGAATCATTGCTTTAATAAGAATTGAGAGGTATCTACTGTGATAGTAGGTATCTCTATTTTGGTTTTTACTAGAAATTTAGTATTTTTGTGTTCTAAACACAATTATTATGGACTTCTCGTTTCAACCAAAAATTACTAAAGAATTAATTTTATCTAGGTTCTCTGAGGAGCAACTTATGGAATACTACTTACACATTCCAGTTAAGAAGGGGCTATTTCGCTCTCCTCTAAGGAGAGATAAGCAACCAACTTGTAGTTTCTATAGGAATAAGTCTGGAACATTAATATTTAAGGATTTTGCAACTGGACAGCATTTAAACATATTTGATGTGGTCCAATCTATCTTTAGATGTGACTATTTCGAGTCACTTAGAATCATTGCTAATGACTTTGGAATTGTTAGAGATAATGCTCTACATAAGAATCCAGGTAAGATTAATTTAAATCCTATTAAGATTAAAGATAAAGAGATATCAAAGATTCAAATTGAGGTGCAGGAATTTACAGACAGTGAACTTAGATGGTGGGGAAAATATGGAATCTCCAAGGACATTTTAAAGCGCTTTAACGTATATTCATGTAAGCATGTCTTTCTAAATGATCAATTATTTGCTGAATCACAGCAGCACTGCCCTATATTCGGGTATTATGGCAAGAAGTATCAGGGTCTTGAGCTATGGAGATGCTATTTTCCAAAGAGAACTTCTTTTAGGTTTATAACGAATTGGCCTAGTAAGAAAATCCAGGGCTATGACCAGCTGCCAAAGAAAGGAAAGCTACTAGTGATTACTAAATCAATGAAGGATAGCATGTGTCTCTACTCCTGTGGAATAACTGCATGTGCCCCGAATAGTGAAAATCTATTTATTCCTGACAAGGTTTTGGAGGACTTAAAGAATCGTTTCGAGAACATTGTAGTTCTATATGATAATGATAGACCAGGCTTATATAATATGGCTAAGATTCGGAAAGAACATCCAGAGCTTACTTACGTATTTATTCCTAAGAGGTATGGAAGTAAGGATATATCAGATTTTTATAAAGATCATGGAAGAAAGGAAACACTCAATTTAATAAAAACATTTATATTATGGTTAAAAGAACATAGACAGAATTAGACACATCTGTAAGGGCAACTTTCAAGGATGGAACTTCTAAAGACTTTACATCTATAGAGGAGGCTAGTGATGGTACAGGAATATCTGTTGCAGCTATTAAGATTAGATGTAATAAGCCTGGAACTGGTGGAAAAGACAAGACCACCTTTGAATGGTTAGATGACACTACTGCTAGACACTATAGAGCCAAGAAATCCAAGAACAAGGGAGCAGGCTTAGAAGCAGAAGTTGTGAATAAACTAAAGGAGATTGGTTATTGCGGGGTATGTAGAGCTGCTGGAGAGTCTAAGAATTTAGATGCTTCTAAGGTCGATATCGCAGATATTAACCATGAACTTGAAGTAGCCATTCAGTGCAAGCACTATGCTAAATTTCCGAATTACTTTGACATAAAAGACGAGTGTACAGATCCTCGTGACTTTGTCTTAGTTTGGAAGAAATCAGCCCAAGCAGGAGAGAACAGTAAAGGAACAGTAGCTGTTCTTGATATAGACTTTTTTTATAAGTTGTTAAAAACTTACCATGAATATGGAAACAAATAATGTTCATGGTCTAAAAGACCGGGACAAGTAATGAATAAATATATAATTCCAGTATGTAATATCTCAAATTCAAAGGTGTATAACCTTAGAATAATCGCAAATTCTAATGCCGATTGTCAGGACAAAATTATGGAAAAATTTGCAGACTATTCTGAATGTGATTCCTATCGTGATTTCATTAAAGATTTGAATAGCCAGGATATTCTTATTGGAGCAATAACTGATATAGAAGAATTATGAGATTACGAATAGGACTAGATATTGATGATACAGTCTGTGATTTTATAAATCCTTATTTGAAGCGCTTTGGCACTCCTCATAAGGATAGTGAGATCACCAGAAATGTAAACAGGATCCTTATAAAGGATAGAGAATTTTGGTTAAATCTTCCGGTTGTCAACCGTCCAGACTTTATGCCTGCTTTGTATTGTACAAAGAGAGTACATTCTAAAGCTTGGTCTAAGAAGTTTTTGGAATTGAATGATTTGCCAATAGCTCCTATATATCAGGTTTACTGTCAGGTATCTAGTAAAGCACCTAGGATTAAAGGTAGGGTTGATGTTTTCGTTGATGATAGTATCTCAAATTTCATTGACCTCAATTTGCATGGAATACCCTGCTTGCTAATGGATGCCAAGCATAATAGAAAGTGGGGTCCAGTTGGAAGGATCTTTAGTCTTAGAGAAGAAGAAATAGAGGATTGTTATAATCTATTCTTAGATACGCTATATCCTAACTTTAAAGATTTAGTATATGATAAGTTTGGCTGATTTAAATCAGATTCAGATTATACCTCTATTGGATACTTTAAGATTGCAGAAGATAGACGATGTAGAGTATTTTAGTGAGAAATACAATAGCTATATAAGCAATTCTAGACTGTCTCTTATAAATCCAGATCAAGACAATGATCCTAAGGCTTTCTTTGAGGGGTTGGGAAAGCACAACAAGTACAGTGATGCCTTAATATTTGGTAGTGCTGTTCATGAACTTACTCTTCAGCCAGAGTTCTTCCACATGTGTACAAGTGTGGATAGACCTACTGCCAAAGCAGGTTTTATGGCGGATGAACTCTTCGAAGAGTATAAGAAAAATCCTTCTTTAAGCTCAGATGCTCTTATAAGAGCTTCTGATAAAGTTGATTATTACAAGGGCAAATTTGATAAAGAGAAACAAGATGTCCTGCTCTCAAAGTGTTCAGACTATTGGGAGGGCAGACAGGAATATGAATCTTCTCCTTTAAACAGCACTCCAATTTATTTGGATGCTAAGGGTAGAGAAAGAGTTTTACAGTGTGTAAGAGCTTTAAAGGAAAACGAGAGTATACAGAAGCTACTTCATCCTGAAGGACTCTTGGAAGATCCTATTTCCGAGAATGAGCAAGCAATTTTGCTTGATGTCAAAGTTATAGTTCCAGGATGTGACCCTTTCGTGTTAAAGCTAAAGGCTAAACTTGATAACTATACTATTGACAAAGAAACTAATACTATTGTAGTTAATGATGTCAAGACTATTGGGAAAATAGTTTCAGAATTTCCTGACAATTTTAAGAGGTTTCACTATCATCGGGAGTTATCCTTGTACAGCTGGCTGTTATCTCTTGTAGCTAAGAAGCATTATGGTATGGAGAATTGTACAATTCGTTCCAACTGTTTAGTTGTATCTACTATACCAAAGTATTACACTAAGGTATATGAAGTTACCAAAGCTGACTTTACAAGAGGGTGGGAAGAATTTAAAGCTCTTCTAAGGCTTGTGGCCCACTATTATAATAAAGGATATAGGTTCGTCTAATGGATATTGCCATGGATGTTATAACCACTCCCCCATACCAAGATATGCAGCGGTTGTATAACCGTTACTACTCATTGGGATATTTAGAAACGGACATAAATGCTAAATTTGCATTGATTTCCCTTATAGGGTATCTAACTTTTAAGCTAAAGCAAAAGAAGCCAGATGTAACTGCTTATCAGGTTATAAGAAAGATAGTTGAAGACAGCTTGCCAGAAGACTTCATAAAAGGAGTTGCGGTGGTTGTAGAAGACTTTTCTTATGGCTGTAAAAGCTTCCCTACATTTGGAATAAACGACAAAGATATTCCTAATAAAATAAAGGAAATTCTGTCAACATATGTTCCGTTTTAATTATAAGTAGGTAGATTCATTTATTTTGTGCAGATAATTTTGTTAACATTTGTTAACAATAAAATAGTCACTTTTCGTTTGCATAGGTTGAGTAATATATTATATTTGCTTTACCGAAGTCAACGAAAGAAGATGAGGTAAAATTTAGAGCTTAAGATAAACTTTACAAATTATTGTTTTGATGATTCAATAAAGAATAGTATATTTGTAATGTTAGATGAAAGATGTTGATACGAATTAATGTTTTTGGTTTTAAACTTTTTAAATTTTATTGAATTATGACACAAATTATGAATTTTAAGAGAATGGAAGTAACTGGAGCAACTAAGGATGAAGCACTCGCAAAAGCTCCTTTTGACATTATGGGTGATGCTACACAGGCTTACAAAATCTGGAAGAAAAAGCAGGTAAACGGTGTAACTGACGCCGACAAGAAGCAGTTTATGCTTGATTATCTTTCTAAGAAATCTAAGAATGTTGCTGGCGTAGGATTCTCAATCACATTGGAGTCAGCCGTTGCTGATAGCCGTGAGCGTCCTTATAGTATTCACGACAAGAAAAATGAGTCAGGTGCTCGTAAGTACAAGACTACTTATCAGTTGATTGATAAGACTACTGGTTCAGTTATTGCTGAAACAAACGAAACTAAGGCTAAGGCTAAGGAAATTGCTAAGAATTTGTATGTAGATAAGGGCTTTAAGGGCAACATTATCTGCACATATACAAAGCAGGTAGTTGATGGCGAGCCAATCGCATTTGAAGCTGAGTACACTCCTTCAAAGAGTTCTCGTGTTGGTAGTTATCTTGTATTCGGAGTTGAAAGAGGTTAATTCCATATCTAAATCCTATATTAAGGGCAGTTGTTGAGAAACGACTGCCCATTTTTTTTATAGCATAATAGCTTAATATAAAATTGAATAAATCAATTAAAAATAATGAAACATTCGACTGTTAGAAAATATACTGAAATATTAACCGCAGCAAAAAATAGCGGACAGAACTTACATCTTTTCTGTGAGAAAAACGGACTTAACTATAATAGTATAGTTGGAGCTATCTCTACTCTTAAGAAGCAGAATGATGTTGAAACTGACGAGGTGAAGACTTTGCTTCATTTGTATAGTGAAGTAGTCTCTAAGAAGGGAAAGTCCTTGAAGGAGGTGATTGATACGGACGATAGAGCAGAAACTTCCGTTCTCAGAGGAGAAGATGGAAGGATTAACTTCTATAGTTATCAAATCTTTAGAAGAGATAAGGCACCTCTAACTGGTAAATTAACTAGGGAGGAAATGAATACTATTCATAGACTCTATTCTTACTATGGAGATTCTCTGACTCAGAGAGTTATTTCTAGACACTTTGTGGACTTATCTCTTGTAGACTTTAAGAGAATCCTTCGTGCATTCAATATCACTAAAGCATCTGCTCCATTTGCTCCTCATATGTTTGAGGAATTGAGTGAGGATGAGCTCAGAGAAATTCAACTTCGTGAGAAGGAGAATAGCTTCCTCCGCAAAGCGGAAGAGGATCAAATCAAAAATACGGAGAAGCTTCTAAAGAAGTATGCCCAAGAGAATATCGAACTTAAAAGACAGATGAAGGATCTGTCTGAATTTAAAGTAAAGCTCCCAGAAAATCTTAATCCTATTCTTTTAGAAGAGAGAAAGGAGGTAGGAAGGAACATAAATCTTTATCTTTCTGACCTACATTTAGGAGCTGCTTTGACTACAGGTTCCCTTTATAAGGAGAATATTAAGTATGGTTTTGTCGAAGCTCAGAGAAGACTCGCCGAAATTCTGGAGAGGCTTCATCAATTCGGAACTTTTGATACTATCAATCTTGTGCTAATGGGAGATAACATTGACTGTGCAGGAGTATATGGTAAGACAGCAAGGCTTGATCATGACCTTCCAGAAAATATGGATGCCAGAGAACAAGCTAACAAATTCATAGAGCTCTTGTTATGGTTTATAGGATCTTTAGTAGAGAAGGAAAATAAATTCTGTTCTCACATAAACCTGTATTCAGTTCCTTGTGGTAATCATGGAGGCAATTATGAATATATGTGTAATAAAGCACTGATTGCAACAGTAAATGCTAAATTTCCAAATATAAAAACTACATTTTGGGAGGATTTCTTTGGAATATTTGAGTTTAATGATAACACCTTTATATGTTGTCATGGCAAGGATGACCAATATATGAGACGGGGTCTTCCTCTAAATCTTGACGATAAGTCAAAGGTTATGCTCTATGAGTGGCTTCACGAAATGGGTATTCATAAAGACAATGTCCATTTTATAAAGGGAGATTTGCATTCTAATTCTTTAAACTCTTGTAAGAGATTAGATTATAGAAATGTTTTAAGTCTCTTTGGGGCTTCCGATTATTCTAATTACAACTTTAGCAGAAATTCCTATGGTATGTCTTATGACTTATTTGTAGGAAGCAATCTTATTAGAGGAACATTTGAAAATCTTTAGAAATTAAATTATTATGGTAAAAGAAAAGAAAGTAAGAAGAGAAGTAAAAAATAAATATGCCTTTGGTGTATATAAACCAAACAAGAATTGCAAACCAGTTACCTATAATGGTACTGAGTATTTATCTAAAGCACAGTGTATGGCTCTTGAAGGAATTACACGTAAAGAGCTGGATGAATACTTAAATGGGGGCTTGGGCGAAATTAACGAAGCAATCAATGAAGCAATTGATGTTAAAGAAGACCAACCAGCAGAGGGACCTCTAGAAGGACCTTTGGAAGGACCATGGGGTCCAGATAAAGCTCCTGGCGATGTGAACTTGGACGACATATTTTAATTATAAGGAGGGAACACTGTTCTCTCCTGTTTTTTTTTTAGACTGAATACAGATAAACCAGATTATGGAGATTACTTAGACAGTAGATATATTTTCACAATCAATCTGATATTTTAGTCAATGGAATTAAACCTTAACGAATTATTGAAAGGAAAAGCCACGGTTATACGTGGAAAAGAGTATTTGAGTGCGGAAGCTTATGCTGTTCCATTTTTGGAAAGAATGTCCAAATTTACTAAGGACTTTAGAATCCAAGCAAAGTTACCAGACCAAATGAGTCTCACAAGAGATAAAGATCTCAACGCTGAAGATACCGTCTTTAATAGAGTTTGGATTCAAGCAATTCTACCAGAGGAGTTTAGCATTGATAATCATAACGAGGTTATAGGTATGGTCTATGGACTTGATACTAGGAAGCCTGTAGCTAAGATTTATAGAGGAGCTTTAAATATGGCATGTCTTAACTTATGTGTATTTAATCCATCCTTTCTAAATTTACAGGAAATAGAACCAGAGAAACCTTTAGATTTTGGATGTATTCAACCTCTTATGGAACAAACCTCTACCTTGAAGGTATGGTTAGATAAATTAAAATCTACCGAAGTACCTTATGATAATCGTCTAATTAACGAGAATCTAGGAATGTGGGTAAGAGAAACGATAGCATGCTCCTATAATACGGGATTTGGAAAGGTAAAACTTGCCAGCAATACTGCTATTGATGCATATAAACTTCTTTATGAGAAAGAAGATTCCCCTTATTTTGTAGGAGAGGGAGAAAGTACATCTATGTTTAATGTGTATAATGCATTTACAGAACTTATAAGCAATGCAGACACAAGGGATATAGTAAATAAAGTTGAGAAGACCTTGCTCCTTAGAAATATTTTACATTTATCTTAAGATTTTAAAATTTCAATAACTTTTATTATATTTACTAAATATTAATCTAAGTAAATTATGTATAGAGTTACAAAACGCGAAGGAAATTTAGAGTCTTTTGATATTAGCAGAATAGAAAGTGCTATACGTAAGGCTTTTATGTCTTGTGAGACAGAAGTTAGTGAAGATGTTATTAAGAATATTGCAAAAGCAGTTAATATCTGGGATACGATTAGTATAGAGGACATTCAAGATCAAATAATTGAACTCCTTGGAGATTATGACTATCCTGATGTAGCTGCTGCTTATAGATCTTATAAGGACAAGCAATCAAGAGCTAGAATGCTTTGGCGGAAAATTCATTATATGGACGAATATATAGACAGTAATGAAAACGCTGCTACTATGTCCAATACTGATGGAAATGCAAATACTTCCGCCAAGAATGTTGCAACTCTTGAACCAGAGGTATTTAAGGATGACTTCAGAACTATACAGAGATATAGGATGAAGAGGAAGCTTAAGCAGATGTATCCAGAGGTTGCATATGATTATGAGAGAGATATAGAAGGACATGAAATTTATGTTCATGATGAGGCTTCAACTCCAACTCTAAAGCAATATTGTATGGCTGTGTCCCTATATCCTCTAATGTTGGAAGGATGCGGGGTTCTAGATAAAACTACTCCATCAGAGCCAAATGACTTGCAGTCCTTCAGTGGGCAATTAGTAAATTCTATATTTACTCTATCTGCTCAATGCAAGGGAGCTGTAGCAGTAGGTTCATATTTTATTGCTTTAAATTACTATATTATTGCTGAATATGGAGAAAAGTGGTATGAACATTTAGATGATGTAGTTACATCTAGCAACTGCAAAAAGTCTAGAACTATGAGAAATATGATTGAAAAAGCATTCAAGCAATTTGTTTGTGGAATCAATCAGCCTGCAGGTAATAGGGGTTATCAAAGCCCATTCACCAATATCTCATATTATGACCATACTTACTTCTCATCATTGTTTGGAACTTTCTACTATCCAGATGGTACTCAACCTGAGTGGGAAGCAGTTGATGCTTTGCAAAGATTGTTCATGAATTGGTTTAATCAGTGGAGATTGAGACAACTCGTGGCATTTCCAGTAGAAACTATGGCTATGGTATATGATCCAAAAACAGAGGATATCATAGATAAGGATTACAAGGATTTAACTGCTGAGATGTATGCTAAGGGTCATTCCTTCTTCACTTATATATCTGATAGCGCAGATAGTCTTGCTTCATGCTGCAGACTTAGAAATGAACTATCTGAAAATACCTTCAGTCCTACATCTGGTATGACAGGAATCAAGACCGGAAGTGCCAATGTTATTACTTTGAATGTAAACAGAATTATTCAAAACTACTTTGGACCTTGTAAGCATAAGGAGGTAGTGGAGAAAGAGCTCTGGAATGATTCTGTGCATAGGTCAGAATTTGTAAGGTACCTTACTTCAATCTTGGAGAGAGTTTATAAGTATCATATTGCTTATAAGACTATGCTTTATGAGTGGGAAAGTAAAGGTGCTTATGCCTCTTCTAATGGAGGATTTATTAATATAAAGGACTTGTATAGTACAATTGGTATAAATGGATTAAATGAGGCTGCCAGATTCTTGGGTTTAGAAGTCTCTAACAATCCAGAATATATTCAATTTCTACAATTAGTTCTTGGAACTATTAAGGAACAGAACAAGAAACATTCTATTCACGACAAGAAGAGACCTTTCTTATTCAATAGTGAATGTGTTCCTGCTGAGTCTTTAGGAGGTAAGAATTATCGCTGGGATAAATCCGATGGGTTTTGGGTTCCCGAAGACGAGAATCTTTATAATTCATATTTCTACAATGCTCACGATAATACCTCTGTTCTTGACAAGTTTATATTGCATGGAAGGCAAACTGCCTCTTATTGCGATGGAGGTTCTGCACTTCACTGTAACCTACAAGACCATTTAAGCAAGGAACAATATCTTAAGCTTATTGATTTTGCGGTAAGTCAGGGAACTAATTACTTCACTTTTAACATTCCAAATAGTCAGTGTGATGATTGCCACTTCATTACTAAGCATCCTATAAAGGTATGCCCAAAGTGTGGAGGCTCTCATATTACTCAATATACAAGGATCATTGGTTATTTAAGACCAATCACAGCCTTTGGTTCTGACAGGAAGATAGAGGCTGAAGAAAGAACTTACAATACATTATAATGGAAAGAAAGAATCTTAAATCCGTTTCAGACGATTTGAATAAATATAGTTATGCAGCTAAAGAGGGTGACTATATAATTGTCACTGAGTGGGCTAGCGGGGATGGATGGGATATAGACCTTAATGGTACTCCTATTAAACTTCACGACACGGAACTTTCTGCAATTAATTATTTAACTCAGGTATTATTGTATGAAAAATGAAATTTTAGTGATTCCAGATGTTCATGGGCGTGATTTCTGGAAAGAACCTTGCAGAGAATGGGAGGGGAAGGTAATCTTCTTGGGAGATTACCATGACCCATACCCTCAGCAGGTGAGTAAAAACAATTCCTTAGAAAATTTAAAAGTTCTTGTAAATTTCTATGAGAATAACAAGTCCAGAGTGGTCTGCCTCTTAGGAAACCACGATGGCAACTACCTTATAATAGATGGGTTTGCTGATAGAGTTGATTATGGCAATTACCACGAAGTTACTTCCCTTCTAAAGAGGCTAGATCTTAAGGTTGCTTATCATGTTAATGATGTTCTATTTAGCCATGCTGGAGTCCTTCCTAAGTGGTTAAAGGTTAATAACCTCTCTATAGAGGATGTTCCGAACCTGAAATTTGATCATAAAGCCTTAACTGATGTATCTCCTTGGAGAGGAGGATTTTCGGAGGTTGGTGGTATCCTTTGGGGAGATGTTAGAGAGTATGCATCAGAGGATCATATACCTAATCTCTATCAGGTCTTTGGACATACTCAAATGAAGAAAGAAATAATTCAACCTGACTTTGCTTGTCTAGACTGTAGGAAGTGTTTCATTATGGACTTAGATTCTAAGGAAATAAAGGAATATTAAATGTGAATGTATGCTTAAATACGTTAATTATGAAGTAGTATTCGCAGAAATTCCAGATGAGATTTCCTTAGCAATAAACATTTCTAATTGTCCTTGTAAATGTCCTGGTTGTCATTCCCCTTATTTAGCAGAGGACATAGGTACCTTATTAACTCAGAGAAGGTTGAAAGACATCATTGAGGAAAACAAAGGAATTACCTGTGTATGCTTTATGGGAGGTGATCTTGAGCCACACTATATCAATACTTTAGCTAAGCAAGTTAAGGAAACAACAGATTTGAAGGTTGGATGGTATAGTGGAAGGCAAATACTGAGTGCAGAAATTAATCCTAAATGGTTTGATTTTATTAAGATTGGACCATATGTTGAGCAATTCGGACCTCTAAACAATCCTAATACTAATCAGATTATGTATAAGGTAGTTCATGAAAGTGGTAAAAATGTGCTGCTTGACATTACAAATAAATTTTGGAAGGAATCATGAAGATATGGGCAATTATTTTAATTATACTTAGCTTAAGTAAGCTATGTATAATAGGAAGTCAGGAGAAACATGAGCTTGCACGAGATCTATTTTATCAAATAAGAGACAATTTAGAGGAGTTTCAAAAGAAAGCTATGTTTGTTCTGATTATTGACAGTATCATTGGATTAGTCTGTGGTGCTGCTATATTGTTTATTTTATGACAGACGTTATTGTTGTTTACAGTGACAAGAATCAGCTTGATAGAATCGGAGATACTTCTAAGTATACTCCGATTTTTCATTTTGTTGATTCTTTAGCTAAGAAGAGTAAAAAGGAAGCATGGAGGATTAAATCCTACTATGGAGCCAAATTAGATCCATTTGCAGTTATATTAGATGACGAAAAGCCAATTAAAGCTTTTTACACAGAAGCAGAAGATGTAATTGATTCTCTTATTAAATACTTAAACAACAATGGAAAATAAAATAGTAGTAAACGTAATTAACAAGTCTAACAACCCTCTCCCTAAGTATGAAACAGCAGGTGCTGCTGGTTTTGACATTAGAGTCGATTTGAGTCGTGTTACTCCAGACACTCCTATTAAGGGTTTCGGAGATGCCGAGGTTATTTGGTCTGGTGAAGGACATACAGTTCCAATGATTCGAATTGCTCCAAGGTCTAGAGCTTTACTTCCTACTGGTATATTTACTGCTATTCCTGAAGGATGGCAGGTAAGTTTCCGCCCAAGAAGTGGTATGGCTATAAAGAAAGGTTTGACGCTTATAAATACTCCATCTACTATAGATGCTGATTACCGTGGAGAATGGCAGCTCCCAGTGATTAATCTTGGTCTGGAGGATATATACATCGAAGATGGGGAGCGTATTTGTCAAGGTATTTTAGAGCCTGTTTACCACATTGAGTGGAATGAGGTGACATCTTTAGACGAAACTGAGAGAGGAGATGGAGGTTTTAATTCAACGGGATCAAAGTAAGCTATGGGACTCGATATTTATCTTTCCAAAAAGAAACGTTCAGAGATTGGTTACTTTAGAAAAGTTAATTTTCTAGTAAAATTCTTTGAGAAGAAGGGGTTTGATGTTTCAAATCAGACTCCACTGGTAATCAAGAGAGAAGATGCAGAAGAACTACTTTCTAAGTGTGAGGAAGTTTTATGGGATCACTCAAAAGGTCCAGAATTGCTTCCTACCATGTCTGGATTCTTCTTCGGAAGTACAGACTATGATGATTACTACTATGATGACGTAGAAGAAGTTAGAGACTACGTCAAAGACAAGTTACTTCCTGAGTTTGATACTCTAGAGGAAGGAGAAGACATATACTTTGAAACTTGGTATTAAATGAAAGGATTTATTAAAACAGAAGCAATAGATGGATGGTTAGATAAAGGAAATGGTATAACTACTGTATACCTACGTAGTGGCATTGCAATTAATATTCCAACTAGTGATTTTATGACTGGATGGAATAGTAATAAGGAAATTGCCGAAACCATAACAAAAGATCAAATGATTTGTATTGGTGGTTTAAATAAAAATAGTTAGAATGATAACTAAGGAAGAATTTATTGATCTTATTTTGAAACAGCAGGAGTGGTCTAATAGAATTGATGAAGTTTCAGAAGCTCTCAGTGTGCCTACACTCTTCGAGAGTGACTGGGTAGAGTATGCATCTGTTCTCTTCGATAAGACTTTAGATCTCTTGTTTAATGAGGATGGAGTAGATGACATAGACTGGTGGATGTATGAAAAATCTGGAAACCCAGAACTCAAGATGTGGGATGAAAATGGAAAGGAAATTCCTACAGATACAGTAGAAGATCTTTGGAATTTGGTTAAGGATAATCAGAAATGATTAAGTATCTCCTTGGTAAAGCATCAACTGGAAAGTTTCGTTTCGCAGTAGTTGAATGCGATGAAGAATGGCATGAACCTGAACATGGCTACGTAATACAGCGTAGCTATGGTCAGGTAGGCGGCAAGACTACACTATCGCCTAAGATTATTATAGATAGGACTAAACAGAAAAGAACTTGGAAAGAGCAATATACTCTTCAATTCAATTCTGAAACCAAGAAGTTCTTAGACAAGGGATATGTTGAAGTAGAAAAGCATCCTAAGGAATACACTCTTGATGAGCTTCAGTCAATTTTTGGAGAGGTTAAGACTAATCAATATGGGGTAATTAAACCCCAACTTGCTAAACAAGCAGATAAGGTGACTAATCCAAAGATATTTGAAAAGAAGTGGCTTATTTCAAAAAAGCTTGACGGTGTAAAAGCCCTATTCTATTACAAGGATGGGGTAATACATACTGCTTCCAGAGGAGGTGAAGACTATGATGCTGCTACTACTCACTTGCGTGAGGATCCGAAGCTTTTAAAGTTCTTTGAAGCACATCCTACTGTAATTCTGGATGGTGAACTTTTTGTTAGAGGTAAAACTCTTCAACAAATAAGTGGAGCTGCTAGAATGGAGAAGAATGCATATGATTGTGACTGGTTACAATATTGGGTTTACGATTGTTATGATTCTTCTAATGTAGATATGATAGCTTCAGATAGATATAAGTTTCTTATGTTAGAGCTATGTGATAATTGTGATATTCCTATGTACCTAACCATTGAAGATGATGAGCATAATGTTCCAATTCGCCTCCTATTGCATGAATATGTAGAGGGTTGGGATAATATGAAGAAACTTCATGACAAATGGGTTGCTGAAGGATTTGAAGGTGCAGTAATTACTGATCCTTCTAAGCCTTATAAGGTAGGATCTCGTTGCAACAATCTTATAAAGATTAAGCAATATAAATCTGAGGATTTTACAGTCGTTGGATATAAGCTTGGTCTTAGGGGTTCTGAAGATATGACCTTTACATGTGCACTAGAAGATGGAAGAACATTTGAGGCTATGCCAGTTGGAGACAGAGCTACTAAAGCTGAATATGTCAAGAGCTTTGATAATAAGTATAGAGGACATAAAGCTGAGTGTACTTTCTTTAACTATTCGGATGATGGCATCCCAACTCAACCAAAATTAAGAATATTTAGATTCGACTTAGAAGATTAATTATGGACAAATGTACTATTGAAAACTTCAAGCTGTTAGCTCTTCCAGGAGCTACTCTTGGAGTTTTGTTGTGGATAATTATGATGGCTTTAGATCCATTTGTTCTATTTTTAACACTTGGAGCAGCTTTAGCATTTATAACAATTGATAAACTGAATGAAGAAAGATAATTTAGGAGATAGAATGAAAGAGAACTACGAGAATAGAGCCAAGACTCAACTCCTTCGTAGAACTCCAGTAATTATAAGATTAGACGGAAAAGCTTTCCATACCTTTACAAGAGGTTTTAAGAAACCTTTTGACGATATTCTTACTAAAGCTATGCAGCAAACTATGTTAACTTTATGTAAAGAGATTCAGGGTTGTGTACTAGGATATACACAATCTGATGAAATTACATTGGTTTTAACTGACTACAAGAAGTTAGAAACTGCTTCCTGGTTTGATTATGATATTCAAAAAGTATGTAGCGTATCTGCATCAATAGCTACTTTAGCATTTAATAGAGGCTTCCTAGATGTCATATGGAGTAAAAGTATTCCATTGGAAGATATCCACGTAGATGCTGCAGTAAAGGGAGCACTATTCGATTCTCGATGCTTTAATATACCTAAAGAAGAAGTAGCTAATTGTATTTTATGGCGACAGCAAGATGCAATTAGAAACAGCATAAATTCTGTAGGACGGGCTAACTTTTCCCATAAAGAATTACAGGGGCTTTCTACAGATCAAATTCTGAAAAAACTTCTTGAGGAGAAGCAAATAGATTGGAATAAGTTACCAGTACACTTACAAAGGGGAAGTTGCTGCATTAAGAGAGAAGTAAACGGAGTAGATTCATGGTTTATTGACACTGAAATCCCTATCTTTAAGGGAGAAGATAGGGATTATATTGAAAAATTAATATGAAATTTAAGGGAACTATAATAATTACTGACCCATGCTATGTAATCAAGAAGGATAATTATCCTTCTCCAAAACCAGCAGACTTTAATCTTCCGGAAAGCATAGATAGAAAACCTTATAAAGAGTATAAAACTCCTGATGAATTAGCTTATAAAGCAGCCTGTGAGAAATATTTTGCAGAGTATAACGAAAATGATGACTGGTCAAGATGCGATTATGGATATAATATGGAGATTTTAGGTATTCACAATTATATTACAGAGAGTACTATTTATGGAGATTGGAGTTGCACTACATATAAGATTACAGAAGACCCTTATAAGGTGATTAATAACTTTATAGAAGCTCAGGAAAAAGGAGAAGATTATGGAATCCATTGCTCTGAACTTGGTAACTTCTGCGCAGATGCCGGACTAGTTTCCGTTTTTAATCTGGATGAAGTAAGAAAATATAATCCAGATATAGATGAATGGATTGCATCTCACGATTGGTGTGTAACTACTATACCTGACTTTGATGGAGAAGTAAATTACTACGTTGACAAGCAAGGCTCTGCTCACATAGTGGGAGTTGGTAATATTAATTTCTTTACGGATCAAACTGGGCTATGAGAATACCTGAAAAATTTACAATTAATAGCCAGGAAATAACTGTTGAATTAGTTAATACCCTCCCTAGTCAAAATTTTGGAGAGTATTGTTGTATAACTGACAAAATAAAGTTAGCAACTAACATCAAAGATGATGATGGAACAGTAATTCCTTTGAAAGAAGAGCAAATAGAGAATACCTTTTGGCACGAGTTACTCCATGCTTTTCAATGGCATTCTAAAGGAGACTTTTCTGAGGAGGAGTCTAATACCTACGCTGGGTATTTAATAGAGTTTTTTAAATCTAGTGGATTAATAATTAAATAAGATGGAATTAATTAAAAGTAAAAGAGCAAGTGAGAACTACCTTTCTAAGATTGTAAACATTACAAATTTCAGAAAGCACAATGATCCAGAGGTAACACGACTCAAGTGTTGTACTATTGATGGATTTAACATTATTACGGGAATAGATGCACAACCAGGCTTGTATGTCTATTTTCCAGCCTTATCCTGTATCAATGGAGATTTTCTAAGATTTGCTAATCTCTATAGACACAAAGAGTTAAACAATGATCCAGAGCAATCTGGAATGTTTGACGACAATGGACGAGTAAAGGCAATTAAGCTTAGAGGTGAATTGTCTGAAGGATTCATCTTACCAATAGTCATACTTCAGAATTATATTGTATCTGTAACAAATCATGAAATCAATGAAATCAAAGAAGGTATTGAGTTCGATGCAGTGTCACATGGCGGTAAAGAGTTCTGGATTAGTAAGAAATATGTCGCAAAGGGACAAACCTCACAGGGCGGCAGCAAGGGCAGGATCTCCAAGAAGGTCCCAAAGGGACTTGACAAGGTCATTGACACCCAATTTAGATTCCATTACGACACAACTCTTATTAAGAAATGTCCTCATGTAATTACTCCAGATGCATGGATTCAGCTCTCTTATAAAATCCATGGAACTTCTGGCATTTCTGCATACGTACTTTGTAAGCAGGAACTAACTTGGAAGCAGAAGATTGCTAAGTGGCTTACTGGTGAAGAGTTTAATAAGTATGATTACCTGTATGCATCTAGGACAGTAATTAAGAACAGGACCTATAATCCTGGTGTACAGGGAGGTTTCTATGGAGTTGATGTTTGGGCTGAGGCTGACAAGATTGTTCGCCCATGTCTTGCTAAGGGTCAGACTGCATATTATGAAATAGTAGGCTATCTCCCTAATGGAGGATTTATTCAGAAGAAGTACGACTATGGGTGTGTTCCTCCTAATGAGGGAGAAACATATACTCCTGAGAAACACTTTAAGGTTCGTATTTATAGAGTTACCTATACTAATGTAGATGGTAAAGTATTTGAATATACTCCTCGTCAAGTTCAGCAGTGGTGTGCACAAGTAGGTCTCACTCCAGTTGAGGAATGCTATTTTGGACAAGCAAAGGATTTATACCCTGACTTGGATATTGCCAACCATTGGAATGAGAACTTCCTAGAAAGGTTAGCAGATGATCCTAAGTTCTATATGGAGAAGGATTCTCCACACTGTAAAAATAAGGTTCCACACGAGGGACTTGTAATTAAGCTAGAGGATGGACTTAGCCATGCCTTTAAGCTTAAGTGTTTTAGATTCTTAAATAAAGAACAAGAGTTATTGGATAAAGGTGAAACTAATATTGAGGATGAAGCATGAAAAGTAATTTATTGCACATTTGTTTTGTACTAGACGAGAGTGGATCTATGTACAATTCCGTTGATGATGTTATTGGAGGTTTCCAGAAACTCATTGACGAACAGAAAGAAGAGAAGAATGGAGAATGTATTATTTCTTTATATATGTTCTCAGATACAGTTAAGAAGTACTATATAGGTAAGCCAGTAAATGAAGTTCCTAGACTTACCTATTCTCCTGGTGGCTGTACAGCTATGAATGATGGTGTAGGAACTGCTATAGATGAGATAGGCAAATGGCTCTCTGATATGGATGAGTCTGAGCGTCCTTCTAAGAACATGATAGTAATCATGACTGACGGTAAGGAAAATGCCTCTAGGGAATATAGCTTTGATACTGTTAAGGCGAAAATTAAACACCAGGAGGAGAAGTACAGCTGGACTTTCGTCTATATGGGTACTAATCTTCAAGATCTCAAAGATGCCAACAGGCTTGGTATCGAAATGAGATCTGTATCTAGCTCCAGAAATATTATAGCTAACTACGCTCACATTGATACTTATGCTAAGGCAGTAAGAAATAGTACTAATGCGGCTTCAGTAGCTACAGCTGATAGGTTCTTGACCAAACAACTTTGCGAAGATACTACTAGGTATCAAGTAGAAAATAATATTACTCTTTAATGAAGAGTTTTAAAATCACTCAATCTATAACAGATAGAAAGGATGCATCCTTAGGAATTTATTTCAAGGATGTGTCCAAACTATCTATGATTACTCCAGAAAAGGAGGTAGAGCTTACTAAGAGAATAAAACTTGGAGATAAGGCTGCTGCTAATGAATTAGTAACTGCTAATCTAAGATTTGTGATCTCTGTTGCAAAACAATATCAGAATAAAGGTCTTGACTTAGTTGATCTCATTCAAGAAGGAAATATTGGAATGCTTGAGGCGGCTTATAAGTTTGATGAAACCAGAGGATATAGATTTATTTCTTATGCCGTTTGGTGGATACGTCAATCTATTATGAGAGCTATATCTGAACAGTGTAGAACTGTTAGAGTTCCTATGAGTCAAATAGTTAATATGAGCAAGATAAATAAAATGTCTGAGAAGTTTGAGCAGAAGAATGGTAGAGCTCCTTCTATGGAGGAAATAGAGGAAGAGACTAATCTTGATAGAAAGAAGATAAATATGTCTTTAGCCTCAACCTACAGGTCTGTTTCTTTAGAAAGTCCTTTACGGGATGAAGATGTAAGTTGTTTGCTGGATGTACTTCCAAATGATAACTCAGAATCTACAGATACAACTGCTTTAAAGAGTGATTTAATCATTGAAATAGAACGTATTTTATCCAAACTCTCTTATAGAGAGCAGGATGTTCTCAGAATGTCCTTTGGAATTGGAGTACAAGCTATGTCTAATGATGAAATAGCAAATCGATTTGGAATTGGAGGAGAGCGAATCCGCCAAATCCAGCATAGTGCTATTAGTCATATTAGAAATAAATATAAAAACGAATTATCTGAATTATTATGAAACATGAATTAATTATTTTACAGGGTATTCAAGGCTCTGGAAAAACTACATGGGCAAAGAACTGGGTCAAAGAAGATCCTAAACATAGAGTAAGATTTAATCAGGATGATATAAGAAATATGTTTGGGGTTTACTGGGTTCCTAGTAGAGAACCTCTCGTAAAGGCAATGCATAACAGTTTCCTTAATGAGGCGATGTTAGAGGGATATGATATTGTGTTAGATAACATGAATCTTAATCAGAAGACCCTCGATGAAATTAAGGAAATAGTTGAAGAGTTTAATAAGTGGATTTCACTATCTCCAGTTGATTTACACTATGACATTAAGTATCAGACCTTCTTTGATACTCCTTTAGAAGAGTGTATCGCAAGGGATTCTAAAAGAGAGAATCCTATTGGAGAGAATGTCATCAGGAGTACTTATAATAAGTATAAGGACGTTATAAGTGGAAACTTATAATTTGTGTGTTGATCGTAAGTATACTATCTGGGAAAGGGAATATTATATGATAGAGGCAGAGTCAGAGACAGAAGCTTTGGAGAAATGCTTAAGTCCAGATGTGGAATGCTCTGACTCTGAATTTCAGTATGATACTGCTGACCATATGACTCCTAAGGATAACGATAATTATCCTACTCTGGAAGTATTTAACGAAGACACAGACGAACGAATTTTTAGTAATAATCCAGTATCAAATGAAGATAGATAACTTTAAACAACTCCGTGAGCATTTAATCTTTCACAATCCAAATGAGTTTTACTTTCTTCAAATAATACAAAGGAAGAAAGATGGAAATGAAGGGTTACATGTAAGGAATGGATATAGACTTATACGTTCTTATTATATCTATAGTCTTGAAGAATTTGATTCTTTAGAGAGTAGAATAAAAGAATTATGTGAGAGCAATAATGCTAGAGCCTACATCAATCCAAATGTAAGAAATGCTCAAGAGGTTGCGCTAGAATGTATTCGCAAGTACGCTGACTTAGTAGCTGGGAACTGCGCCTTTCAGGGAAATAATATCTGGGATAGCACGTGCGGAAGTACTCGTGCCAGAGGATATAAGGCACTATGGCTAGTGGATGTTGACAATCCAAATGAACTATCTCAGGTTAAGGAATTAATACTGCAATGTAAACATTCAGAACCATTTGTAATGTATGAAGTTCCAACAGTCCATGGATACCATTTAGTATGTAGCGGATTCAATTCTTTGCAATTTAACGAGGAGATTCAAAATAGAGGTTTAGATAAAGTAGATATTCACAAAAATAATCCTACTTTACTCTATTATAATGATCTTTCTAGTAAGCAAAAATAAGGGACTATTTAATCCGGAAAAGTATAAGCATGTAGATTTTCTTGATGCTATGAAGATTCTAGATCCCATAAGATTAGTTCAGCTTGATACTGAGACTATGGGACTAGATTGTCATACTAAAGATCTTTTAACTCTTCAGCTAGGAAATAAGGAAAATCAAGTTGTCTTTGATTGGACGACTCTCGCAGATTGGGAAAAGAGAGTTCTGAAAACCTATCTAGAATCAGATAGAATTTTTCTTGGATGGAATATTCAATTTGATTTAACCTTTCTATATGTTCAAGGAATTTATCCAAAGAATGTTATAGATGGCATGATTATAGAGAAACTTATATTTCTGGGATTCCCAGCTATTCTAGGTCCAGATCTGTATGATGGACAGTTTGGATATGAACCTATCAGAGATGAGAGGAACAATGAAATTAAATATTGGGAATTTAGTTATTCTTTAAGGGCAGCAGCTAATAGGTGGTGTAAGATTGATATCGATAAAACTGTTCGAGGTCAAATTATTAACCAAGGTCTAACTGAGGAGGTTGTAGTATATGCTGCAGGTGATGTAATGTGGCTAGAAGATATTTACAATGCTCAGATGGAGGAAGTACGAAAACAGAATCTGGAGCGAGCAGTAAAGTTTGAGTGTGAGGCAGTAAAGTCTGTTGCCTATACCAAATATTGCGGAATCCACATGAGTCTCTCTAGGTGGAATGAAAAGATGGCTAGGGATAAGATGAATCTTAATCAAGCTGTTTCAGAACTAAATCAGTACGTAGTTAATCTGTATAACAGTAATCGTGAATTGTATAAACCTTTCGTTAAGTGGATAGATGCTGACTTATTTGGTTTTGTCAAAGCTGGGTATACTTGTACTCTTAACTGGAGCAGTTCTAAACAAGTTATACCTCTATTCAAAATACTTGGTATAAAAACCAAGACATTTGATAAGAAAACTGGTAAAGAGAAGGATTCCATAGAGGAAAAGGTTCTATCTCCTCAAGCAGATCAGTTCCCAATTATTCCTCTTTTCTTAAAGTATCAAGGTGCTTCTAAGTTAGTTTCTACTTATGGAGAGAACTGGGTTAAAGCAGTTAATCCAAAAACTGGTAGAATACATGTGGAGATACACTCTATAGGAACTGATACTGCAAGAATGAGTAGTGGAGGTGGTGTTTATAAGCTAAATCTTCAGAATCTACCTCATGATGAGGTAACTAGATCCTGCTTTACTGCTGAAAGTGGTAATGTCTGGTTATCTACAGATTATCAATCACAGGAAAGTAGACTCATTGCTTCAGTTTCTAATGATAAATCTATGATTGATCTATTCGAAACTGGATGTGGTGATGTTCACAGCCTAGTTGCCTATATGTCTTATCCCAACATTATACCTAGGAGTACTAGGATTGAGGATATTAAGGAATTGTATCATGAACAAAGACAAGAGGCTAAGGGAATTGAGTTCGCAGTAAATTACGGAGGAGATGCACATACTATAGCCAATAATAAGGGACTTCCTATAAAAGAGGCAGAGAAAATCTACAATGACTTTATGAGGGGTTTCCCTGGTATACATCAATATCAACAGTATTGTCGTCAAGAAGTAATGAGAAAAGGGTATATTCTTATGAATCCTATCCTAGGACATCGCGCACATATCTTTGACGGAGAATGGCAGAAGAAGATGGCAGAGAAGATGCAGGATCGTGAGTTTACTAGTTATTACTGGCAGATGAAGAAGGAATCTCCTTACTGCGACACTGTACAAGAAGTTAAGCGTTTTAATAAACGTAAATCTTCATCTGAAAAACAATCTATTAATTATCGAATACAAAATAGGGGAGCTTGTTGTACAAAATTAGCTCTTATTAAGTTCTTTAATTGGATTGTATCTAATAACTACCAAGATATTGTTAAAATATGTGCAATAGTTCACGATAAAATAATCACTTGTCGTGATTAAATCTCGTTAATTGCTGGAAATTCCTAAAGGTTAAGAAACTATAAAACTCCCGAAAGGAAGTTTGAATGTTTGAAAATTCTTAATATGTTTGTACATGAAAATTCATGTTTAATTAAAATTATAAATAATATGATTGAATGTACAATAAATGGAAAATCAGCAGCTTTAAACCTAAGTAATGAACAACTACAAGTATTAGTATCTGGAAAATTTGGAGATGGATGCTTATCTACTCCAAAAACGTGTATGGATAATTCTATGTATAGTACTAATTGCATACACAAAGAGTATATAGACTACAAAGAGAAGTTACTTGGAGACCTAGCCTCTAAGTCTAACCTCTTACTAAATAATGGTTATGCAAAGAAACCTATATGGTGTCTACATACTCATGTTAATCCGGATATTACAGCCATTAAGAACATGAATATTGAAGATGCTCTGAATCTCTTAGACGACTTAGGGATAGCATTATGGTTTTATGATGACGGAAGCCTACATAAAACTAAATTATTCTACAATCTAAATACTCAAGGATTCTCCGAAGAAGTAAATAAGGAACTATTTGTTCCATTCTTTCTAAAATTTGGAATTAAGGCCAAACCTACGATTGAAAGAAAGAAGGATGGGAGAGAATTTTGGTACTTAAGAGTAGGAAAATATGATGGAGCTTATGAAATTTCAGAATTACTTAATAAATACAAAGTGAATTGTTTTGATTATAAGGTTTGGAGTTCAGAGACTATCCAAAATTGGAGTAAGCTGCAAGAGTGGCTGAAAAGCGAGAATAACTCAAATTGCTCTACTAAAAAGAAATCAATGATTCTTAAAAAGATAGAGCAAGGAGAATTATAAGATATAGTCCGAACTGCATAGAAATGTGCAGAGAGCATGTGGAATCGACATGTTCATAACACTATTGGAGATTAATGTGGAATGTCCTAAAGTAATGGAAAAAGAAGTATCAGATGTACTTGTTAAATGTATGGTTGCTGGAGGAAAGCCTTTCTGTCCTAATGTTCATTTAGGAGCAGACATTTCTGTCGGAGACCATTGGATTCATTAATATTATGAAAAAACATATTACGTTATTTGGGAAAGAATCTTTGTTTAGTAATTCTCGCCAAGAGTTGTGGGATGTTGATGATAGAAAGAAACTGTATGGAGTTTCTGATTTATCAGAGTGTCCTGAGGATGCTATAATTGGAAGGGCATTATTAAGTGGTGAAGAGGTTTTAGACCTAGTTGAATTGGGAATGAATTATTCCAAACTGGGCTATGACGAAATTGAGTATAACTACTTAGAATGTCCTGAGGATGTTGAGTTAGATGGATTTATTCAAGATTATCTAGATAATGAAAATGCAAACAATGGCAAATATAATAAAAATTAATGCCTCTCCAGCGATTCAACAAACCTTGGAGAGGTATATACTGGTAGGGTGGCCTGAGATTCAAACTTTCATGGACCACCCTAGGTGGGGTGAGTGTATATTTTGTACGGAAATTATAGGGCATCCATGCCCTGACAATTCGTATATGGTTCCAGAATCTTTATATAAGGAGGTTAATAATGGGATGGTCAACTGAATTATTTTGTAATGTCTCTTACAATAAGGAGACATTTAATTCCAGAGGGGAAGTAGAAGACAAAATCTCTGATTTGGATAAGAACATTGAGTCTTGTAAAAAGACTATCAGAGATATGGCTCTAATGACAGAACCCTCTAAGTTTATGAGTAAGGACAACGACGAAAGTCCATATTACTTTGTAACTGAACAAGTAGAAGACAATTTAGAACTTCTAGAAGAATATACAATAGAGAGATGGAAACTCTCTTTGTTACTCGAGAATTGGAACAATTGCCACACTAAAGAGGGACTTGCTATTTATCCACCTGATAATGTGGATTGGAAAACGGCTTACCTTCATGGCGATTTTGTTCACAGCACAAAATATCCAACTAATAGAGACTTATTGGGATGAGAGGAATTAAAGCTAAAGTCACGATGGAGAGAACTCTCTATGTTGATTTACCAGACGATGCTACTGAGGCAGAGGTATTAGAGGCAGCAAATAAGGAGATTATTCTCCCTACTAATGCTCTCTATACTGCCTCACAAGCTTTAAGAAATTTACATGTTGATGTTCCACATCTAGACTTAACAGACTGGAATACAACAGGCATTAATTATGAAGTAATACAATGAAAAAGATTTTATTTTTATTTAGTATAGTACTGCTCTGTTCTTGTAACGCTAAGAGTGATGGTTCTAATACAATACATGCCAAAGATGGCACTGTTCCATTTGGATATGTAGAAGCATTTAAATACAAAGGACACTCTTATATTAAATTTGGTGGAGATGGAGGAGTAGTACATGACCCAGACTGTCAATATTGCTATGACAAGTTCGACTAAAAAGATTGCCATCTTCGTATCAATATCTAAGGTAGTTGATATTAAAGTAAACGAAGGTCAATCCATAGAAGAGGCAGCTTATGATTGCATCGATGGTATTAAAGATGACTGGGAAATTGAAAACATTATAACAACTGAAGTATGAAAATAATTAAATTCTATTCAGACACATGTGGTCCTTGTAAGGTTCTAGACTCTAATCTTAAGAAGGCTGGCATTAATTATGAGTCTATTAACGCCAATAGTGATGAGAATGACGCTCTCGTAGAAAAATATAAAATACGAGCAGTTCCTACTCTTATAAAGGAGGACAATGGAGTGGAGATTGATCGTCATGTAGGTATTATGACAGAGGAACAACTTAAACATTGGTGCAATGATTAATTTTGAAACTAAAAAAGTACTGTTCATTGATTTGGACGGTACTTTAATTAAGACTATTTCAGGTAAAACATTTCCTGAAGATATTACAGATTTTAGAATACAACTTCCTGTGTTAAATAAAGTTATAGAGAAATTTCCAAATCTTGGGTATTTCTTTATAGTAACTAATCAAGGAGGTATTGGTAAGTTTATAACAGAAGATGATTTTAAAACAAAAATATCGTCTATTTGCATATTCTGTGGTTACTATTTAGGAGATAGGTACAATCAAAGAATTATTAAAGACAATTGGGACTACTGTGATTCTATGGATAAAGCGGATCCTAGGAGAAAACCTAATACAGGAATGTTGGAAAACTTCTATAAGTATGCTTGTGTAAAGAATAAAGTAGAATGTATAATGATAGGTGACGCTTCTGGTAAACCCGGAGATTTTTCAGATTCTGACAAGAAGTGCGCTGAGAATTTCGGAATTGATTATATTGACGTTAGAGACTTTTTAGAATTATGAAGTTAAGACTAGACGAATATTACTCTATAATTAGTGGTACGTGGGAAGGTATAGAGAGTTATATGCCTAAAGATATGGTAAAAGAATTACTCAAATTTGAGTTATCCCATAACTATTATGAAATCTCTGATTATTTAGAAAATTTATATTCATACATAGAAGTAATAGATAGCAAATATAATATTAATGATATTGACTTAGAAAAGTCTTACATTAACTATACTGCTATCATAAAAATAAAGGATAAATATTATTCTTTTGATTGGTATGATACTTGGCATTGGGCTTTCGAAGACAAAGTAGATGCAGATAAGGATTTAACAGAAGTAATTCCAAAGGAAGTTACTATAACTAAATATGAAGTGGAATGAGTAAGGAAAAAGCTATCAAATACATTAAAGCAGCCCAAACTGCTATTGATGAAGCACCATATCCATGTACGACAAAGGCTAAGTTATTGTTAGTGGAAGCACTTAAAGAGTTAAAGGATTGAGAATATGATACAAAAGCAGACATGGAAGGACGAAATCAGAATTTTAATAACTGATGAAGAAAATCTTGGCTCAGTTCAAATACTTATACCATTATATGTTAGTGATATTTTTGGCAAAGCTGATGCTCTAATATATGCACTCTTTGTAGATAATAATCATAGAAGAAAGGGTGTCGCAAAAAACCTATTACAACTTGCAGAACAGCAGGCTAAGTTGAATGGAGTAAAAACCATCGGATTACACTTTGTTGAAGAGGAATCTGATAGATTTGTTCTAGATTGGTATCTCCGTAGTGGTTATAAATCATTTGATGAGAAAAGTAATTTACTAACAAAAGAGTTGAAAGGTTAATATGACAAGAGAAGAATTTGATAAAATTGTTGAAATTCCTTCTAAATCTTTATGGGGTAATCATAGTATAAATGCAGAAAGATATAGATTTAATAATAAAGAATTTCATAATTGGGTTATACGAGACTTAAATTATGGTGGTAATAGCATCTTTACTAATGAAGAGGGAGATGCTAATTTACAAGAAATGTATACTTCTAAAGTGTTTACTGAAGAAGAATGGGATTCTCTGTTACCTCATATTTTCTATAGAGACTTTAATAAAGATTTCAATAAATTAGTTGAGAAGGTTATTCCATTATTTAATCGTATACCTCAATATTGGAATGATTTACATCTTGAATTTTGGCAGGGAATATTCAGCTTTGGCACACATTGGCGTACAGAGGGACTCTCTTTAAGAGAATCCATAAATAAGCCAGAAAATGGAGAATTATATTGTAACACTTTGTTAGAGATTTATCCTATATTTGAAGAATTTGTAATTAAATGGGAGGATCAAAGATTTTTATATAAATTCTGTGAAGCAGTTGGTCCAGACAAATATAGAGGATTATTATATGAACAATAATATATTATGATTAAAGCAAAAGAAGCAAAAGCTATATCTAGGTCTGCTGTATTAGACCCGCATATATTAGATCAAATAAACTTTGCTATAATTAAAGAAGCTAGCAAAGGTAATTATGCAGCTTGGATTGGTTCTATACTTCCGACAACTAATGTTGACAAATATTATGATTATCTTAAAGAACTAGGATTTAATATTTGCACACTTTATAAAGGTGAACATGGAGTTTATGTAACTTGGAGATAAAAATAAAAGATATGAATAAACTGAGGTATGGAAGTAACATTTATACTAGGTATATTAGGTATCAGCTTGTCTTAAATAGTTTAATGTTTAACGCCTTCGGGCATAAATAATAATAATATGAATATAGAAAAATTAGAAAGAGCAAATATCTTAGCAAAGAGTTTAATTCCTAAAGTAAATGAACTCTTAAATATATCTCCAAAATCAACTCGTAGTAGTATTGCTGATGCTATTTTGGGGCTTTTAGCATGTGATAAAGAGTTTAAAACAAAATTTAAACAGTTTCTGAATGAAACAAAACAGAGATTGCAAAAAGAGTTTGATGAGCTTTAGTAACTAACCATCCACAAGGACATAAAAAGTAGTAATATGACAGAAGAAGAAGCTAGAAGAGCAGATGAAGATGCTTCATTAGGATGCGCTATACTGTGGTTTATAATTATAGTTACTATTGTAGGTTGTATAATTCTATAATTATATTATTAACTATTAAAATATGAAAACAACATAAGCAAGATGTTAGGAATTAAAGAAAATAATAATCCGATAGATATTAAATACTTAACAAAAGCTCTAAGGGATACTATACATAAGCATCCTGAAAGGGAAGAATATTATAAAATTACTTTTAAAGACATTTACATTATGGAAGAATTTCAAAAGAGTGTGAACACATCAATCTCTATGAATTTTGGAAAGGCTATTGAGGCTTTGAAAGCAGGTTCTGCAATTCGTCGTAGTGGTTGGAACGGTAAGGGCTTATTTGTTGTAAAACAGGTGCCTAGTCATATCACTGGTGACATCATTCCTAAGATGCAATCACTCCCTCAGTCTGCTAAGGACATCTTGATGAGTCGTGAGAATCCTCACATTGACTACACCAATCAGATGCTTATCATCAATCCTGATGGTAGAGCAGATTCCTGGGTTCCTTCTTCTAGTGATGTCTTTGCTGAGGACTGGGAAATCGTAGAGTAATAGTTATAACTATGCACAAGATTAAAAATATTATAAACAATATTATCGCTATTACAGTTGTATTTTCAGTTGTTGCGTTTATAATATATGGGATTGTCCAATGCTCTAATGAGCAAGATAATTTATACAGTTATAAAATAAAGTATGGTATAGAGCATCCAATATACTATGAAATCTCTTTTATTAATGGTCATAAAGACACAATTACAGTGTGGACAGACCCAGAGTATGGAGATTATATAGAAATGTACGATAACGGAGGTGCCTTCACAAAGGGTAATATCGTGTTAAGATATGTTCCTTATAAGAAGTATACACGGTCTGATTTTCTTGGGAAAATCAATGTATATAATGTACTATATTACAATAAACTAAAAATGCGACATTATTAATGACTAAAATAGTATGGATAAAGAGCAATTACATTCAGCCTTACTTCTTCTAATGAGTAAGTTAGAAGATATTAAGAGCAACCCAATGCAAGACAAAACATTCGTTGTTGCATTAACAGAAGTGTTACAATACTTCCGTGACAATGGCGAATTGAAGGAGGCTTTTAAACAACATAAAGCTATAATAGCTGATATGGAGAAGCAACCTTTCTGTAAAGCTATTATGGATATGTTCTGTGCTAAGATTACTACGGAACATCCAGAACTTCCTCCTCTTAATATAAAAGAAACTGTAGAGAAGTTATCCTCAGATGAATTTATTGAAAGTAAAATTAAAAGTGTTCTAGAATGAATAGATTGTTCAAGTCAATGGGAATTGCTGTTATGGCTTTATTATTTATAGCACTTCTTCCCGTAACAATACTTATAATTGCAGGAATATTGATGTACTTTGGTATGAACTCTGTTCTTGCGTTACTTATTGGAGCAGTTGTAGCTCTATTTATTATCATTACAATAGACGTATATCATCAGCAAGGTAACTAAAAAAAAAAGAAAATGAAGAAAATTTTATTATTTTTGATGGCTGTAATGTGTCTAACACTTACATCTTGTAAAGAACATTTCTCTGATGGAGAACGTGTTGGTACTGTAACTAAGTTTAGTAAAGCTGGAGTCTTTTGGGATTCCTGGGACGGTTTACTTAACGTTACTCAAACTGGTATGAACTCCAGTGGAGAGCCTTTTGCTTTCTCTATGGATAATGATCGTAGCGACCAACAGAAGCTTATTGATACATTAGTCAAAGCTCAAGTAGAAGGTTGGAAAGTTAAAATTAAATATCATCAAGTTTGGGGAGCAAAGAATGTCTTCAAGAATCGCGGTGAGAGTGATTATTTCGTCGATGATGTAATAGTTCTTGATAAGAACTTCTCAAAAATTGGAGATATTGTAAAGGGAACTAATAAAGCAGCTCCTCATGATACATTATACGTTAAAATAGTTAAATAATGAAACTTATAAAGCAATCTTTTGAAATTCTAGAGCAGAAAGACTTTACTATTAAAGGTATAAAGCAATTCGTTGAAAGATGCGCTAGAGTATCCTATAAGAGTGAAGATAAAATAACTGATACTTCCTACGAGAAGTTTGTAGGAATGCTAGAGAGTAGAGACCATGCTCGCCCACTTGAATTTGGAACTGTACACATTAAAATGAGCAATGCACAATTTGAATGTTTACAAACTCTCCTTATGGATAAAGTTTATAATGATTACTGGATCAAGTATAATATTATAGACACTGAAGACAAGGACAATTGTTATATAACTACTAATTATAGATACTATCTAGAATTATGCAAATATGACAAAGGAGTTCCTGAATACTTAGATCCCTCTGATAATCCACTCTATCCTAGGAGATATACAGTTCACATGATTCTTGATCGTGGAGTTATGGATGAGTTCAGAACTCACGTAGGATTGTCTCACTTAGCTGAAAGTACTCGTTATTGTAACTATTCTAAAGACAAGTTTAATAATGAGGTTACTTTTGTTATTCCAAGCTGGTGTAACTCTCTCATAGAGGGGTCTAAACAAGAATACTCTCCATTTGAAATAAATGGGGATGAAGTGGAATTTATGAATGCGTTACAAAACGCCCAAAATTCCTACTTATCTCTTTTAAAGATGGGTTGGACTCCTCAGCAAGCTCGTTCTGTACTTCCTCTAGGAATTAAGTCTGAACTTATTTCCTGTGGATTTGAAGACGCATGGAAGAATTTCTTCTATCGTAGAGATGCCCCTGATGCCCATCCTATGGCTCAGGAGATTGCTAAGCCAATGCACAAAGAATTTATTGAAAGGGGTTTTATAGATAAATAAAATAACTGAAAGAACTCATTGGATGATAAAGTTTGAAATTGATAATGATGAGGAGAAAGCTGCTAAGGAATTTATCCAGCAGCACTCCGAATCATGTAAAGTTTGCAATAGGATAGGAATACCAATAGGCCCACTATTCACGTATTGCTTTACACAAACTGGTATAGGTGTAGGAGTAAGTATTTTATGTACTGAATGTGGAGATAAAAAGGATATAACTAATTACGATAAGTGGTAAAATGGAAAATATTATATGTATAATTCTATTAGTAGTCTGTGCAGTATGCCTAGTAGGTATGGCGTACTGTGCCGTACAATCTGCTAGATCTCTTAAAGAGTTGAAGCGCAATGATGATGTGGCTTCTTATCGTCTCGATCTTATTCATAGATGCTACCCAGATGCAGATCTCATAGAGAAAATAGTGAATAAGCATACATACGAAGAAATGCTTCAATCATCTAAACCTTTAGAGGATAGCTACTGGTTCACTCTGGAGGAAATTGAAGAGATTAACAATAACCATATATCTCACCTTATAAGAACGTACGTAGCTGAGAAGATTAAAGCACAATGACTTTTGAAGAGTATTTTGGAGACTGGTCTAAGGTAATAGATGAGCAAGAGACATTGAAGATAATGCACTGGCTAAAGGATGTAAATCCAGAGATACTATGCCCAGCTAAACAAAATATCTTTAGGGCATTCAAATTATGTCCTCTTAAAGACTGCAAAGTTATTATGTTAGGGCTTGATCCATACCCTCAAAAGGGTGTGGCTACTGGAATACTCTTTGGTAACTCTGCAGATACACCTGAAGAAAGACTCTCCCCCTCACTCCAAGTAGTGAAAGAGTCTGTAATAAACTATGAGATGCCTCATAATAGAATAGAATTTGACAACACTATGGAATCCTGGGCAAAGCAAGGGATATTAATGATTAATACTGCGCTTACCTGTGAAGTAAATAGGGTGGGTTCTCATTTTAATATTTGGCAGCCCTTTATGTCCAAATTAATTCATAATTTAAGTACTTATGATGGAGGACTTATATATGTATTGTTTGGAAATCAAGCGAGTCTTTTTAAGAAAGATATAGTGCAATCCTTTGGAATATTTGAGATATATCATCCGGCTTTTTATGCTAGAAGGTGTGAGAAAATGCCATACGATTTCTTTCCTAGGATTAATATAGCACTTCAAGAACATTATAACACTAAAATAAAGTTTTACAATGAAACAGAATATGGAACTTGTTAAACCTCTAAAGATTGACTCCTCTAAGCAGGGAATCTGGTTTACTTCCGATTTACATTTCGGACATCAAAATATTATAAGGTTCTGCAAGAGACCTTGGAAAACAACTGAGGATATGGATTGGAGTCTTATCCAAAACTGGAACTCTGTAGTTAAACCAGATGATCTTATATTTAACCTAGGAGACTTTGCATTTGCTACAAATGCACGATGGAAAGAACTTTTAAGTCAGTTAAATGGACATCATTATTTGGTTTTGGGCAATCATAAAATTTATTGAATTTTAATTTGGAAATCTGAGGAAACCAAATTATATTTGTGTCGTAATAAAAATAAAAAATTTATGAGACGATACAAATTAAACGAAAATTATTTTAATAAAATTGATACACACGAAAAAGCGTATGTATTAGGTTTCCTCTATGCAGATGGATCAAATAGAGGCGACGGAATAACATTTACACAAGACATTGAAAGAATAGATATATTAGAAAATATAAAGAAAGCTTTAGAATCTGAAGCCCCTATTAGGGAAATGGTTCCTGGACACTTCTCGTTTGAGGTATTTAGCCATGTAATAGTTAATGACGTGGAAAAGTTAGGAGTAATGAAAAATAAATCCCTTGTACTACAATTTCCTGATTTTAGTATAGTTCCAGAAGAGTTCATGCCCTCCTTTATTTTAGGGTATTTCGACGGAGACGGTTGTATTTGGAATGGAAAAAGAAAGAAAATGTTAGTGAAGGACTCTACACGTAAAAGAGGGTATAGAGAGAGAATAGTGCATAATGTAAAATTTACTTTTACTGGGTGTGTCTCCTTTATAGAACCCTTGCAGGAATATCTAGTTAGAGTTGGAGTAGTAAAGAGGAAAACCAAGTTAAATTTTTCTAAAGCTAATAATCCTAATACTCAGACGTGTGATAAAGTGTGCACTATGGAATATTCTGGAAGAAGACAAATAGCTAAACTTTATGAATATATATATTCTAAATCTCCTATTTGGTGTAATGAAAAGAAGTTAAAATTCAAAGAAATATTTTGTGCGTCAGAAGAGAGATCTTCTGAGGACACCTCGTTAATTGCTGGGACGCCTGAGATGGTAATCAGCAGCCAAGCTTCAGATAACTCTGATGAAGGTTCATCGACTATCCCTGAAATGGGAGTAGAATCAAGTGATTCGAAACGCGAGGCCCCTAACTCTATTGAGAAGGGTGAAGATATAGTCAGTTCTGTAATTAAATGAAGTTGCAGCGTAAAATGGGGTTAGACTAACGATCTAGCTTAAACAAAAAGGATATTACTAGATGGCCTGGATATAAAATAATGGAGCTCTTTGAGGGAGTATCCCATCAAATGATTCTTAAGATAGACGGGAGAACTGTATATCTTAATCATTATCCTTACTTATGTTTCGGAGGAGCATGGGGAAAGCCTGAAAATGCAGTATATCAACTGTTTGGGCATGTTCACTCCGGTCCAAATTGTGGAGGAACTGACACTGATAGATTAGTTAATCTATTTCCATATCAATATGATGTTGGAGTAGATAATAATAATTATACTCCTGTATCTTGGCAACAAGTGCAGGAAATTATAAATAAACAAGTAGAATATGGTATAGAAGCTCAAAATAGAGCACACACTATCCCAGATGCTGCTTATAAAGAATGACAAGGGAACTATACAATTGGTTGCAGAGAGACTTTTATCTTTGCAACCATTCTAAGTATCATTATTTATTTGAGATGTGGGTAGGCAACATTACCCAAGATCAAATAGACGGATTTAGTAAACAGATGTATAACAAGGAAAATCATGTACTATGGATCCAATAGAAATAACATTTAAAGATGGATTTAGACTGTGGTATGTTTGTGACTGTACTGGTCCAGCAATTATAGTATCTGAACCAAACAGAGTTCCTACAAGAGATCAGGAACACAAAATTTGGATAGTGGATGGCATATACAGAAGTGCATATGTTGAAAGTAAATTCCTCTCTAAGTTATTTGGGCTATGCGCCCCAATGATTAGGAAGGAATTAAAGCATTATCCAACTATGAAATGGGAGGATGCTCCCATTGAAATAGAAATAGGTAGGGTTAAAATTTGTTATTATTAAATGAAAGAAATATTAGCTGGAACATATTGGCTTGTAGCAAGTAGAGATGGTAGTAGAGCCATCTGTAAAGGAAAAAAGCCTAAGGGAATAGGAAAATTTGGATGGGTAATCGAGCGTCCGGAAATGGGATGGATTACCTTAGATAACGATGTCCACGTCAGAGCAAAATACAGGGACAAAATCATTGATAAGAGTGACTTTCAAGGTCTAGTTTTTCCTAAGATTTCTTATGAGGAGAGTCCTATGGAAATTGAAATAGGAAAGTCTGGAAGAGTATACACGTATGAATCCGAACACACTAAAGAAAATTCAAAGACTTCTTAATGGGGAATCTTTTAGAACCAAAGAGCCTGGAAATTCCATGCTTCCTCTTTACAAGAGCAATGAGGAACATCTACTAACCCCAATTACTTGGAATAAATGTAAAGTCGGAGATGTAGTTTTTTGTAAGGTTAAAGGGTCTTGTATAACTCATAAAGTCTACGCTATAGATAACAAGAAAGGATGTCTAATTGGAAATAACTCTGGACATATGAATGGATGGACTAAAAATGTATATGGATTAGCACATAAATTATGACGCATATATTACCAATACTTTGTTTATTAATTTTTGTTTTCTTCCTGGAGATTCGTATAAAACATGAACTTATGGAAGTAGAGCAGAAATTTAAAATTCTAAAAGAAGAGATATTAAAAAATAGAGAGAAGATTAAGGAAAATAGGGGAGTAATATCTAAAATGAATGGCTAACATTTGTGAGAATACCCTTCGAGTATACTCCGAAAATTCGGAGAATCTGAAGTGTATAGAGAACTTCTTTAAAGATTTAGGAGATGTAGAAAGGGTTGATGACGAGAACTTAGAAGTCTATTTTGACTCAAAATGGAGATTTCCAGAGGAGGAAATGGATAAGTTATACATGAACCTCCCAGATAAAAGTAGTATTAATATGACCTGTCTCTCAGTTGAATGGGGTTGCCTCTATTGTCAATTCCACAGTTGTGATAAAGATGGGTGGACAGCAGAAGAATAATTATGAAAATAGAAAGTGTTACTAGTTGTACTTGTGATTCACTGACAGTTGATAATGTAGAAACTGTTGATATGGACAGGACGGATGTGCAAAATGCCATCAAAAAATTAGTTGACAGAGAAGATGATCTAGGAGTTCTTCAGTCTGTTCTGATAGACCTTGTGGAATCCCAAGGCGAGTTTGAGGATTTAGGTTATTGTGATCAATGTGGTGATTGGATAACTAAATACACAGTAGAATTATGATAAAAATTTGTGCAATAAGTGATCTTCATGGCTATCTTCCAAAGATAGAGCCATGTGAGTTAGTATTAATTTGTGGAGATATTGTTGGTCTTCATGCTCAACGATATCCAAAAAGCTGTAAGGAGTGGTATATTGACTGGTTCAAACCTTGGGTTAACGAATTGCCATGCGATAAGGTTCTATTTATTCCTGGAAATCATGAAGTAGGAATGGAAGGTCATGAGGAAGAATATAAAAGGTTATTTGGACCTCACAACAAGGCAACAGTCTTATTCCATGAATCCTACGAATATTTAGGAAGTGATGGAAAAACTTATAAAATCTTCGGAACTCCTTACTGTAAGATTTTTGGCAATTGGGCTTACATGAGACCCAATAGCAATTTGAAGGAAAAGTTCTCAGAAATTCCAGAGGGATTGGACATTTTACTCACACATGATGTAGTATATGGATATGCGGATCAATCTTTACAGGATATAGGATGGGGGACAGAGGAGCACTTCGGGACAGTTGAATTACGTGATGCTATTCTGGAGAAGAAACCTAAACTTCATTTGAGTGGTCATATTCACACTGCTGATCACAATCTAGTAATGATTGGGGATACAAAGCACTATAATGTGAGCCATCTAGACGAGAAGTATACTCCTACATTTAAACCACTTTATCTTGATATAGATGGACGTACAGATTGATAAATATGGATATGTAACCGATCTAGAACTAGCCAAAGATATATTAGTTGAGTACTTCTCATCCGGACAATATAAACATCGTAGAGACTTAGCGGAACTCCTAGAAAAAATACGTAGTAGTCTTATTAAATATGAAGATGGATATACTTTTGACGATGAGGACGGACTAACTTTTGGTGGACCAGAAGGATCAAGTGGATATATAATATGTGAACTTGGTAGCTGGTTAAAAGATCATGATTCCCCAAGTATCTATGGCAGGGTAAGAGATTTAAATGATGAAGACAAAGTATTCTTCGAAATTAATGGAGAATTAAAGTGTTTCATTTTACACGAACTTGATTAATAAAATATATTATGTTAGACATTAATGAACTTATAAAATCTTCAATGAAATCAGGGAATAAGGTAGCACTTCGTGCTTACAAGAACCTGAAGGCAGAAATACAAAAGGTTAAAACGGCAAAGAATGCTAAACCTTATACTGATGCTGCTGAGATTCAACTTATCTCAAAAATGTGTAAGAATTTGGAAGATGCTATTTTAGACTTCTCTAAAGCTCACAGAGAGGACTTGGTATCTGACTATACAAGTGAATTGGAGGTACTAAAAAAGTTGCTTCCAGAGCCTGTAAATGAGTCACAGATATGTTCTTTCATAGAGGAGTACTGTCTCGCAAACAATTTTGTAGGATGTGCAGAAGTCGGCATAGCTAACCTCCAAATCCCTAAAAAAGAAATGGGAAAGGTTATAAAAGTAGTAAAGGAGACATATCCGCAAGCAGATGGAAAGTTAATCTCATCTATTGTTAAGAAATATGTTATTTAAGTATGGAAAATACAACGGATTGCCAAGAAAATACAATATGGAGAACTATTGACGAATTTCCATAGTATGAAATCTCAAAAAATGCAGAGGTAAGACACAAAATTAGAAAGAAAATAAGAAAAATAAGTATTGGAAAAAGAGGTTATCCAGTAATTTCCTTTAGGAAAGGTGGTAGGCAATATTTGAGAACCCTACATACTATATATGCTAAAGCTTTCATTCCGAATCCTGAAAATAAGCTGGAAGTCAATCATATAGATGGAGACAAATGTAATTGCACATTGACTAATCTAGAGTGGGTTACTTCTAAAGAAAATAATAATCACGCTAGAAATACTGGATTACATACTTCTGATGGAGATAAAAGAGTAGCTCAATATAAAGATGGCACTCTAGTTGCAATATATAAATCTGCTTCTGAGGCTAGTAGGGTAACTGGATTCAATAGGGGAAATATATGTTCATGCGCTAGAGGAAATACTAAATTAAAAACTGTAAAAGGATATGAATGGAAATACATTTGAAGATAGAGTATCGCACCCATCTCACTATACATGGCTAAAGCAACTATGTGGTATCGAGGTAATTGATATCACTAGGCATATGGATTTTGATCTCGGAAATGCTATTAAGTATATCTTGCGGTGTGGACATAAGGAAGAACTTGGGTATTCCAATAAAGAAAAAACTATAGAAGATTTGAGAAAAGCAATATTTTATATTAATGATAAAATAGAAATGCTTGAAAAACAGTAAACAATAAGCCTCTGACGGTGTGAGTTAATTCTCATACTGCCAGAGGCTTTTTTTTTTAATGTGCTATGTGATATTGATTGCAGTATCTACACTGATAGACTGTATATCCCATCAAACTCACTTTTCTAAGATACTTCTATGCAGATTCCTCCGAATAGAAAGCCTATTTTACTTTACCTAATTTATTATAGTGACATCTAGGGTATTTTCCCTTTAAATCACTTCTAGGAAGAAGATTCATATTATATAATAAAAATCACTCCTGTTTAATATATCTAGAGATTCTGCAGGACATCTATAATCTCCATTATAAAATATTAGAGAATTAGAACCAAAGTCCCATTTAAAATACCCTATAAAGTTAGGTAATTTACCTAGCTTTCCATGTTTCGCGATTTCAGTTATTTCACTGTAAGTCATAGATTCTTAAAATTGCTCTACTTAAACAGTAGAGCTTTTTTTTTTTACTACTATTGAGATTTGATATATGCAAATCCAGTATCTTTAATAGATCTAGTTAAACCAGTATTATCGAATATTAAATATTTCCAAGATTTGTCTCCAAATATTGCCTATCCTGCATCCTTTAGTAAATTAACAGGAGCACTGTAATATGGAGGATTCATATTCTCTCCAAAGAACTATATAACATTTATAGGACCCTTATACTAATCATAAGACCTAGAAGATGACTTATATAATATCTCTGTTAGAAGATTTACTAATACTGGATTGTCAGCAGCTGTCTTCTTGTGCTCTTTATATGCTGGGGTCAAAAGTAATCCGAACAATGAACCGAGCAAAGCAAACATTAATGCATCTGATGTAAGCTTAAATACATTAGCTTTTACCATATTGTTACCCTTTACATAGGCAACTGCTGCCTTTAACCCATCCTCCTTAGTAATGTTAATTAAGTCACTTAACGTAGGAAAAATACCCTATACTATAATAGGAACATTCTTATATACTGGCATTCCAGTATCTTCGTTGGTTATATTACCATACTCGTCAAAGAATAGCTTGTTACCTTGCTCATCTACTTCCTACTCTAATTTGAGGGCAGATACACCATTCTTCTGGGTAGGCATGAAATAATTGTTTATAATTCCGTTCATCCATGTAGAAAAGCTTCCGAATAAAAATCCATAACTGGCATTCTCTTCCATAGCTCTTTTACCTTTATCATATGATCCGTATATATTATCACCTAAACCTCTAATGGCATTAATCATACGTTTAGAATATGGCTCTGGTAAATTATCAGTCATTTCTATTGGATTATCTGGATGCTCCTGATTATATTCTCTAACTCTAGATAAATAAAGAGATTTAGCTTTTTTATACTCTTCAGATCCAACTACTCCATATTTAAATGCTTTGAATCTAGCATCCTTAGTCCAATCATACTTAAGATTTCCATCTGGATCTAAACTTATTGCTTCCCATACGCCATCGTGCATACACTTAGCAACAAACAAGGTCATTCTATTTAGGAAGTCAGGACCTCTAAGAGTACTATACATCCAATTCTCATAATTCAATATTCCATTTCTACCAGTTTTTGCTTTCTCTGCAATACGACCAACATCCGTATTTGATATTCTATATCTTAAACACAGTTTACTTAATAAGTTCTAAGCCATAGCATTTGAAGAACTATGAGTCCATACATACGCGTAAGCCTTACTTATATCCTTAGGATTCAAATCCGTGTTAAGTTTAATCACAGACCTTATAAAATTCTGCTAAGCACCTTCTATAGAGTCTCTTAGAGCTGATACAATATTTCCTCCAAGTAACATATGGGATACTATCCTTTTAATTGGAGAAATTACTCCAACTATTTTCTTTTCAGCTGGACTCATAATTGAGGTATGAAATACATTAGTTTTCAAGTAGTCCTGCATATACTTGATTTCCTTGCCTACTGTCTCCTTATTTCCATTATAGTTACCAGTAATGTGAAGCTCTAGCATTAATGCTTTAGAGGCTATAAGTAATTTGTTATACTACGTAGTAGATATATGTTTAGCTAGAAAGTCTACCAGTATATTCTCCACGTTAGTTTCAAAGAATCCCTTCCCGTATTTATCTAATAAAGCCTTTCTAGATTTCATAGTTTCATTAACTCCACTCTAACTAGTTGGCATACTTAAGCTAAATGGATTCTTTAGGTGCATTCTATAAAAGGAATCAGAATCTCTTCCAAGTAGTTCACGTTCCTCATCAGTAATTCCTTCCACGAACTCGTCAAATGCAGTTGATGCGTCCTTTACCTTTTTGCAAAAGTTTTTCATTCCAGCTAAAATAGCTTCTGCACTCTATCTTTTAGTAGCACCTGAAGCTCTTTCCAGAGGAACCCATAGGTATTCTGGATGTGTCTTTATCCATTCCTTAATTTTTGGATCATTAGATGAATAAAATCGGGAATTTCCATTCCTATTAATTTTATCTATTCTGAACAGAACCTCTTTTAACAGCTCCCTTTCCTATGGCTTTAGATCATTAGAAGTATCATAAGGATTTTTAAATGACATTAATTCATCATCTGGATTGAAAAAGTTTGAATATTGTTGAGCCTAATTTCCTACTATCATATTCTAAGCAGAAGTATATCCCTATTTCTTATAAAACTAGTCAAACATTCCTCTAATGTTAGAGTCATACTCTTTAAGGAACTCTTCTGCAATAGTGTCATGAGTTATTTGAAGATTATTTACAACTATTTTAATATTCTCAGAATCTACAGTGGGTGCAGTGAAGAATGTTGTATTTAACCCATTTAAAGAGTTTTTATTTTTAGGAGTTTCCCCTCTTAATGTTAGATATGCCCTAGCAGTTAATTCATATAAAGTTGCCATATTTCTAGTAAGAGACTAAGTATGCTATGCTAGAGCTTTTTCAACTTCCTCTGGGTCTGAAAATGATGGATATTGTGTTAGGATTCTATTTAATATATTTTCCAAGGAATGCATCTAAACTATATCATTATCTACTTCTTTCAATTCATCAAAGCCGTACTGAGCATATTCCCTAACATATGCCTCTGGTTTTCCAGTTGTAATAGTAATGTATTCTTTTAGAATTTCTTCTACTGGATCTGTAAACTATGCAACTGAAAAATTATTTTCAATATTTAATCCGGAGTTTTCCTTGTTTACTACTGTAATTATGTTCTAAAAATAATTCTTGTTAAATTCACCAATATTATAGGATCTATAAGCTGCTCCATTTATAGAACTTAATACACCTAGAGTTCCAAGTTTTACATTGTCCCCTAACTATGGCAACATTTCATTTAGCAGCTCCATGGTTCTTACTGCCTCCACATTACCATAATCACCTTCTAAGTCTATATACTCACTATCTCTCCTGTAGTACCCTAATATATTATTTCTCCCCTATCTAATAGGGGCTTTTGCTCTTAAATCAAAGGAAGATAAAGTAATTATATCTAAAGTATTATCGTCATTATTCTTAAACACGAGTATATTTGCGTCAATTAAATCTGGAAGGAGTTCCCAAGTATATTCCCTTTTTCCAGTTTTTTCATCAGTGACATAATCATTTAGGTACTTTCCTAAAACAGACTCCAACTAAATAGCAATACTCTTTAGACCAGGAACAGTTGAGAAAGTCATAAATCCTTTATCATAACTATTGACTATTGCTTCCTTAAGTCTTTGAGTAGAGTATCCTTTTGAATCCTCTAAATCAGATACATATCTAGATACTAAGTCAAGAATTTCTTGATTCTTTTCTTTAGGCTTATTAGACTTAATGTTATGTTTTTCTCCTTTTATAGTTACTTCATAAGCATGGTCTATGTCATTTACCTAAGAAATTACTAATGGCTCTGTTCCCTCAGGATCTATAGAAGGGGCATATTTAACCCATTCCTTAGCAGATTGTCCGATTCCTTCACTTCTTAAGTTTACAGTTGGAAAAATAGCCTTATTTACCTCTAAAGCTCTAGATATAGGCTGAGAAGATATATGATAAGGGATTGAATTATCTTTTATAAAGTGGGCTACCTACTTGTCAAACTTATGCATTGAGTATCCATTTCCAGATTTCTTAGTACTATACTGTATAGTTGCTTGCACTTTGGCTGAGGACACTACCCCATTTGAATCATAGACAATTCTAACTGGGATAACATTCAAATCTATGTTTTTAATATTAACTCCATTATATGCCAGCATCTATTTTAAAAAAGCTAATTGGTATCTATACTTATCAGCCTTTACTCCTGTCCACTCTCTTGGACTTTGTGTTGTAGTCTTTAATGCATACATATGAAGAGTTCCATCTTCGCCTACAAATAGCCAATCAATATGCCCAAATATTTCCTTATCCAACCCGGATAGTTTAGCTTTAACGTTTAAGCCCTAAATAGCTTTACTATTAAGATATTTTCCCTTTTCTTTAACCCAAACGCCATGCAGCTAGTCCCTTAAGGAAATTGCAACTTTCTACATACTATCTGGAACAGAATCTGTAATCAGATCCTAATATTTAGCATCATCATTCTCAAATAGGATTTTAGAATCACCAAGTAAGTGAATAAACTTAGCATCATTTCTTAAATACTTCCACTGCTCTATCTCCTGGGATACCTATTTTTCTGCAGACTCAGGATCTATTCCTAAGTCCTCCACTAAGTGTTTTATACTTTCCTATGTATATGCATCAATATTAAACGGAGTAATTAGTGGCTTACCCTCTATATTACATTGTGGCATATCAAGGAAACTTAATACATTTAGTCTTGACTAATCGAATGAAGGCTCTCCATCTATCATAGATGCCTAACTTAGAGTAAGACCTTCTACCTTAATAGAATTGAGTTTATCTATCTGTGAAGCCTACCTGTCGGCTCTACTAAATACTATATCTGTTATCTTATCAAGTTGCTTAAGTTCATTCTTGTTAGAAAAAACTTCATCCAAATAGTCTAGAAGTTCACTATATGAAGTAAATTCTTGACCATTGGCTTTCAAAGTATAATTACAATAATTCATATTAACATTTTTCTATTATATTACCATCTGCTACTTGTTTAGAGATCCACGCAGATATCTTTCTTGAGTTTTTAGTAGAACCGAAATCTATATCAGGAGACTATAGCATTTGAGCCACTTCTTTATTAAATTTTCCAAAAATGCTAGTTATACTCTTTCCATAAAATTCCTTTACATCTGCAATATTCGTATTAAATACTGACTTAGTTAACTTCTTTAACTATTCTTCAGATGCACTAAATACCTAGTCTGTTTGCAGAGAAGTATGTCTTCTAACATAGTTACTAAACAGTTTGGCAAATACCTCCTCTGCTAAGTCCATCTATGATAGTTCAGAATACCTATCTCTAAGCTTATTCATAGTGAATCTACCTTCATCAGTACTTAGTACTAAATTTAATAACCTTTCATAATTACCTCTTAATTCTGGATTGCTCTTTAACATCCCTAAAACTAAATGGACATGTTCATGTAACAGGTCATTAGTAGAAGCAATTGAAGTATTTACATAGACCTCACCATTATAAATAAAAGCCTTATCAATATTAGGATCTGCTATTCCCCTTAATTCTTTTGATACCTCTTCAGAAGTAACTAAGTTTATAGGAACCCCAAATTGATTCTACAGAGCAGTAGATATAGCAGACATCCACATAGTAATAGGGGCATTCTATTTCTTCTTATATTCCTCTATCTAATCCTTGTCAGTAGGAATCACCTTATATTCCCATCCATTAGAACCTAATGATTTTCTATCCTCTATATAATAGTAGTTTGAATCACTTTCTGCTATACTGTTAGCGATATTTACTAATTCCTAAGCATTTGTTCTATCCTCCATTCCCAATAACTCATTTATCTTATAAATATAAGTTACTGCTTTCTCTGGAGTATTCATTTCTGAAATTATACGAGCTTTGCTAGTTTCATCAATATTCCAAGACTATACTAACTTATTAAAGCTCTATAAGGTATAGGCATTCTTTCCCAGTAGAAATTGTTCATCCCCTCTAATATTAGTATTTCTATCAACAGGAACATTAATAGACTCTACTATCTATCCAGGAAGAAAATTAGTTGAACTTCTAACAAATTCACTTGGCAAGCTATTGTCCCAATTTGAACTTCCATCCTCATTTGTAGAATGGTCTCTGAACTTAAATTCTATTAAAGAATTTTTTCTAAGGTGTTGTTTAGACAGAGCTTTATCTACTGCAGCCTGGGCAGCTTTTTTAGAAGTATATGAATTACTTAAACTCTACTCAACTAAGGTTCCTCTACTAAGATAATACCTTTTCTTTTTATTAGGAAGTGCTTCAGCATATATTGTATACCCTCTATACGCCTCAGTACTCATGTTCTATATAGTATCATAAGCAATTCCATACTTTTCTGATATAGGAGTAAATTGCTATTTAAGCGTTATACCTTTCTTACTGCTATATGCGTATTGGTATGTAAAGTCAGGTTCACTTGATAAAACTAATCTAAGTAGTGCATCGTAACTATTCTTTACACCATCTAGTAATTGCTTTACATCGTCAACATTTCCGTCCTAACTATTTACATAGTCCAATATAGAATTTATAACTTCGTCAGCCTTTCTTGAACCGAACTCATTAAAGGCTTTCTAGGTAGATACCCCTATGCTATCCAAAAGAGGTTTATGGTATTGCTTTAACATCTTATACAAATCCTAGTTTGAAATAAATATCTCTCCATCTCCTTTATAAAACTTCCTGAAATTAAGATCCGTTACAAATGGATCCTCATAATCATTAGGAATGTCGTAATTTCTCAAATTTCTCAGAAAGCTCTCAGCAACCTATATAGCGCTCTTACCACTTTTTAAGAATATTCCGGAATATGCTTTTTTGTTAGAAACATAGTCTACTAGCATATCTTCAAGGTTGCCTATCTCCTAATTTTTCTATTTGCTCTCCTATAGAATCTCGTTTAATTCCTAATAATATGGAGATTCCTCTGAGACATTTAGACCATAATCTCTAATAGTATTTCTAATTTTTAGGAAGTTTGAAAGTTTCTAAACATCTTCCTTAGTGCCTTTTACTATAAATACCTCCTCTCCATTAGAGTTTATAGTTCTTCCATATATAGGTTTTCCTCCTATAGATAATTTATTTACAAGTAGGATATTTGCATTTCCATCAGGAAACTGAATTTCTCCAAATTCAGGGCTTTCTCTTAAATACTGTAGAGTACAGTTAGCCTGAATGCCTTCCTACTGCAAATCCTTTAATTTAATACTTCTTAGTCCACTATTTATAGACTAAGCTCTTATCCCTTCTACTATTTTATTAAGGGCTTCTGGATCTTCTCTTAGTGCCTATATAAAGCTTTCATCAATGAGGACTGAAGGAGAACTATCATTTAAGTTCAACTTCAGCTCTTCCCCATTGACTTTAACTGTAATAATACATTTACTCATTCGCAAACTTTACTTACGGTTAATAGTCCATCCCTTATAAAATTATTTATATAAGAGATAATGTTATCTGAATCTTTCAATTCTTGTATAGTATTTAGCTAGTTCTGTAGATAATCAGAGAATTGTCCTCCTAGTACAAAATAGCTTCTTTCATTATTTACCCTTTCTAGGTAATGGTTCTAATCCTCACTCTATCCTTTACGTAGGAATCCCTACATTGGCTGGTAAGAAGTTCCTATTCTTTCCATAATTACTGGTCCATCTTCAGTCATCTGAATGCAATAAGGATCAGTCTATCCTTTTGTAGAGCGAACATTAGACGCAGCTGATACCAAAATATCTTTATAGCTAAGATTTAGAATAGGGGCATCCTTAGAGTACTTAGAGGAATCAAACTCCATATCTGTATCCAATCTTGGAACTCCGTAATAGTCTACCTTTCCTAAGTAATCAAAGTATTTAGACAAAAGTCTCATAGACTAGTTCTTACTTATAAAGGCATCAAATAGGGTGGTCAATCTGCTTGCTCCGTACTGATTCTTATTTACAACTAGATTATAAAGCATAAATAGGTCTGATAAGGTCTAATCTCCTACCTTATATTTAGATAGGGCTTGTAGTCCAGATGAATATGCCTAATACTTCTTCTAAGATTCAGTACTATCTTTTATAGTCATCATATTCAGTCCAACCTTATAAAGAGGAACCTTCTATTCACTACTTCTTAAGAGTCCTGAAATGAATGGATTATTTGCTAAATCAGTATATTTCTTTTCCGAAATATTTCCATCCTAGTCTACTTCAGTTACTATTCCCTGTTTCAATTTAGGAATGATCACATTCTCAAATATATATTTAAAGGAGGCAATTGATGCTCTATTGTCTAGATATAGTAATCCGTCTTCTTTAAAAGTACCTGTAGAAGCATCTGCCTATAAGTATTTAGTTCCAGCTATTACAGGAATACTGATGTTCTAATTCTAAATAAAATTAGTTATAATAGCTGCATCTATTCCACCTAACATCTTTTTCTAATACTTCTCAGATATGTATCTGTAAGTACTCTTTGCCTAATTAAACACAGCATTGAATGCTCTTGATTTAAAGGAGAGATTACTATCAATATCAATAACTGAGGAGAGAATATCTCTAATAGCATCAAATTGCTGAATGTGAGTAAAAGCATCGAATATGTTAATACACTTCTTTACCTAGTCATATTCATCAGCAATCTACTGACGGTAATTAGCATCCTTTAACCATCTCAAGACATCCATTGGTGCAGCATCTTTTAACTATTCTTTTATTTCTGAAGATACTTTATTATCTCCAAGAGTAGCTTCTACTCTCTGAGAGAGAATACTCTAAATAAATGAGGTAAGTTTCTATAAGTCAACTTTAGAGGTTGGAAGTCCCTAATTAAGTCCAAGTAATCTACCAAAGTTACTAAACTCGTTAGCTCCCTCTAATACATTCTAAAACTCATCACAGTCAGCAACTACACTTTCAATATTTTCTGGATTTCCTAATCCTGCTTTCTCATATGCATATTTTATCTAAAGCATTTTTAATGCACCATACTTAGCTTCCATCTTAGGATTTATTTTGCCATTGGTCATGAATTGACCTCTAGCAAATGATATTGCGGTATTTATATCAACTGTAGTTCCTCCAAAAATATTTTCCTCAGTAATAGAATCTATGAATGAAGCCACTGGTGAGGTCATAAATGTAACGATATCATCTATATTCATTCCTACTGTAATTAAGAACAAATACATTTTTGCCAATTTATTACCCGCATTTACTTTAGCAAGGATTAACTCCTTAGCATTATCTGTTGCAGCTGACAGAACTTGACTAATCATCAAGTCAACATAAAGGTTTCCAGTAATTCTTAAATTAAATTCATTCTATATAGCTGCATCTACACCTTCCATATTTAAATCTGGTAAACCATTTATAGTTTGTGTTTTAATTTCGCCCTTTGCTCTTCCTATAATTCTACTAGTTGTAAATTGGAAATGACCATATTTTCTCTTCTCTGCATTTCCATGCCTAATCAAATCATTTAAGTAATAGTGCCACATGAATGAGGATTTCTCACCGTTAGCAGCAATACCAATAACGTTTTTACCAGTCATATTAGAATATTGCATAAGGTATTTAGTTGTAGGATTCAGAAGGGTCATTTCTGAAGCTGCTTTCTATTTTGGGCTATACCTAGATGCTGCACGGAAGTCTTCCATCTCAATAGGAGAATAAGCTCTAGTCATATTCACTAAATCTTGAACAGTATTCTATATGTGTGAAGAAATAAAGTTCTTACTTACATCCTGAGATAAGTTAGGAGGAATCTAGGTAAACTCATGTTTATTAAGATTCTTTACTACTTCTAATCCGTTAGGGTTAGTATAGGAGATATTAACAGTCTTGCTATCACCATCCTAATAAGATTCCCTATTTATCTCATTTATAAGATCCGCATATAGTCTAATCTTAGATGCTTGATCCTATTCACTACTAATTCTTTCAATCCAAGGGTCTAAATCTACTATGTGATCTAATTGCTTTAATCTATTTTCTATTACTCCCTTGCGATTTTCATCAGTAGTCTCTGTTAATTGCTTTGCAAGATTAGCTCTAGCAGCTGCTGCATCATTTATTACTGTATGTCTTATCTTCTGAGGCATTGGTAGGTATTCTGAAGCGGCAAGTGTTTCATCAGTAGAATAATCAAATAGATTACTCCATCCAACGTATTTACCATTGGTATCAAAACACAGACCCATGACATATGCTTTATCAATATCGTATATAATGTTATCTTATAGGCTCTTTATCCTATAATTCTACAATTTCATAATATTAGTTATAGTTGTAGTTCAGACTATCTCTTCATATTATTTTAGGTGTTGGCACCATAATATGTTACGCACTCTTGGATATTTTGCCTCCAACTCCACTTGCTGAGGTTACTTTATCTAGTCGTTGATCCTTCAATGTATTTCTACAAAGCTTGGATTAGGGTTTACCTCTACAGGCTCTTCCCAGATTCACGTAATTTTAATCCGACTACGATTCAGCATTAATCGGATCCTTGTAACCATGTCTACCATGCAGTTACAAAACATTGTCCAGTTTCTGTTCCAGTGAATCCTACATTTTTCATCTTCATGAATGACTGCAGTGTTTGTGCTGGAATACGAGCAACTGTAAAGCTCTATGCTTTTTTGAAAGAAGTATACTACTTGTTCTAGTTTTTAGCATCAAATGCTGCTAAAGCTTTTTTAAGTTTAATACCTGCAATCTTAAAGCGATTATTGTCATTTTTGTTTGGATTTGCTGCCTGCATTATCTTATGCAAAGATACTACATATTCTGATAAATCCTAATCATAATCTATTTCTTTACTAAAATTATATAAGGTTTCTTGGAGAATCTTTCCAGAGCCAAATGAAAGAGACTTGTTTAACTATACTCCTCCATATTCATCTGATTTATATATGTTTCCAAGAAGTCTGCTAATATACTAATTTACTTCCTAGTCAAATTTCTATTCTGGAGTTAATTTAGAAGTATGACCTTCAGCATTTGTATAGGTAAGTTCTGCGTCAGAATACTATTTCTGCTCTAAGCATTGCTTTATGGCACTTCTATTAACGTTATACAAATCATAGGATACTATTGATCCATCCTCTGCAATTTCATCAACCCTATGCTTAGATACAAATTCTATATATTGAAGTACTCTATCACCATCTCTACGGTAGGTGTTTTGATTCTCAATCTTCTTACCTCCCTTTACAAAGGCTTCCTTCTTATTATCCCACACAATATCATCTCGTACTATTTCTCTACCTATTTCAAATAGACGTACATTATCTCCTGTTATAGCATAAATCCTATTAACAACAGTTGGAGAATTTTCAGATACTTCATATTCTCTCTAATATTTTCTCTTGTTTATATTGTCCCAAGCTCTATAGAATGACATACAATTACTACTATTCTTCTAAAGAGGTTTAAAGGTAATGAATGTGTGATTTCCATTTCCTTTAGTGAATACCAAGTCGTAATTATCAGATTCAACAGATACTGTAGGAGTAGAAAAATAAGACTTTCCTTTCTTTAATACATCCACTAAAGAGTCTCCTGCCTTAATTCCAAACTTAGAGGCATATAGATTAGACATAATAATCTCCGCTGCTTCGTTTTTTAGATTAGAAATCTTTACCGGCTCAGCTCCCTATGCTAATTCATATACTCCCTTTTTAATATCATGGAAGGCTTTATCAACGTCCCACTTCTTAACTGCTTCTGCAGATAGTCTCTTCTTTTCATCTCCAGATATATTCATATCATCAATTTGAGCAAGTTCCTAAATCTATCCCTTTACTCTCCAATGATTAAAGATATTGGTATGATGTTGAACTCCAAGAGCATCTACATAATCCCAAGTGATTCTAACTGGAGCTAAATTTCTAGGTACTGTAACATCTTTTTGGAACTTCATACTAGAGATATTTGAATAACCTCTCTTTTGTAGGTATTCTTGTGGATTATCCTAGAAGTTATAGTAGTCATGAATCTTATTTAACGAAATATGTTCATAGAATGTTCCAGTTTGTCCTAATGCATTAGTTCCCTCTAAGGTTACTAGTACATTTTCAGTAGGTATGAAAGACTGTCCATCTTCATATACTGGCATACTCTACTATATAGTAGACAAGTACTATTTCACAATATCCTATTTTGCTTTAGTATTATCTAGCTCTGTTGATGAGAATCCTTTCTCTGTGGCTTCCTTTACTAAATCTTCAAACTAGTAAGTCATTCCATTTATGTCATATATCATTGACATATTATAAGAAGGAACCATCACAGTACCAAGACCTGGATACTAACGTTTAATAGATTTTTTGTTTATGTTAGATACAAACGTAGAAAGAATACTACTATATATGTTTGGGTCACTGAAAGGTATCTTTAGTTTGTCAAGAGAGTGATCTGTATTTAAATTAAATTTAGCCTTTATGTTGTTTATAATAGCTTCAGCTAGACCAATCTCTCCACTTCCAGACTTAATATTTGCCATAATAGTTCTACCTATGACATCATAGATAGCAGACATATCTCCAGACTCTCTAAACTAAGCAACTGCATCAAGCTCTACCTTAGACAGGTCTAAGGCAGTCTATCCTAACTGCTGATAAATCTGTGTAACATAATCATGCAAGTAACCTCCTGCATCTAAAGAGCTTATAACCTGAGAGAACTCTGTCATGTGTGCTTCATCAGCTGTATGGTCTGAATCTTGCTGGATACCATAGGTATCAGATCCTATAGTCATATAGGAAAATTCTGTATCGTCATACCAAGAGGAAGTAGGGTTTATATTTCCAACTCCATTCTTTACAGCAGAATTATTTGCAAGGACATGAATCATAGCTCTCTTTAAAGGCTAATCATAGCTCTTAATACTTAAATCCTTCGGATCTGCTCCTTCTTTTAAGGTTGCTACATGGTTTATGTAATTAGTTACAGCTATATTAGAACCTTCAGAGTATACAAAATTCTCTCCATTATAAGATTCCGACCATATACCTCCTAAGGCTGTATGAAGTTCAAATAATGAATCGATTGTATGATATGGAGTATTCTCTAAAATAGACTCTGAAGGAATGTGACTTCCTGTATTATCAAAATAGTGATAAACTTTCTATTCCTCTCCTATAGGTTGATTTCCCTAATCTACTGCTTGTTCAATAGTATAATACACTCCACGCTCTCTACCAAAGTCTGTAATCTTAATATGATTTCCAGCCCTATTATAGTAAAGCTGATTATTTGGATAAAGATTCTATTCCATAATATCATCTGCGAATGATATTTCATGGTCATCTTTATAACCACAACCTTTTATTAAGTCAATTTCTCCATCATTCCAAGCTCCTTCTATTGACTTTCCCTGTGCATCAACCACATGCCATCTCTTATTATGCATCTTTCTAAAGATATTATGTAAGTTGATTGCGTGTTTAGTTGAGTTCAGGTCATTTCCAACTGATTGCCTCATCCACTGATTTGTAATAGTATCTGTTGCATATTTTAACAAAGTTGCAGTCATATACCTATCATCATAATAGTGTTGAATAGGCTTCTTAATTGTTCCAACCTCATTTGGACCAAGAGATTTATTCTCAAGTATAGACCAGAAAGGACTTAGCTGAGCACTACCGTCGTGTGCATCCACTGCGTCAGTTTTTCCACTAAAATTGAACACATTTGCAGGGACATCTGAAATACATGCAACATTCATTTGTTCACATATACCTTCAAGACTTGGAACCATCTTAGTCATAGTTGCAGACATAATTACATTACGCTTAAACTGAGCATTCTGCCCTAGGTTTTCCATAGCATAAATCTAATCATTATAGGCTGCCTCTAAATCTGCGATAGTATTCTCTAGAGGAACTCCTTCAGCTTTAGCTCCATTAGCTATTAGTTCTTTACCATTATCTATCATCTTTTTTAGATCATAGAAAGTAAGAACATTTTGGTCATATTCTGGATTTAGAAAGAGAATATTTCTCTTATTGAGATTTTCATTCTTTATTTTCTTCTTTAAATCCAACTTAGCCAGAGCCTTGATTTTGTGGTTAATTTCTGAACCAGTTGTACTAAATCTAAGATTATTTCCAATAAGATTATCAATAAGAAAATAAGCATTTAGCATTGGATTTAAGGTAAAATCTGCATTATCATCTATACTTCCATATAGAATATCCTCATTTCCAGACTTTGCTAAAACTACATATTCTTCACCTCCTATTTTCTTAATCCATTGTTTAGTATTTAACCCAAAGGTTTGCTTCATAATAGACTTCATCTATTCATCTACAGGAATAGAGAATTGTTTTTCTAGAAGGTTCTTTAGAAATCTTCTTTTTTCCAAAGCGAGTCTCTAATTTAGTCTAGTAGAATCATTTAGATTATATAAGTTAGTAGCAAACTCATAAAGTAATTCATTGAATGCCAATTTTTTCCCTTTAATTTGCCTATAATGTAAATCCTTATAAAGAGTAATAGTATTATTTGGATTTGCTTTATTGTAGGAATTGACAGCATTCATTAAGTCTTTTTCAGAATTAATAGTAACCTCTTCTCCTGTTGCAAGCTTGGTTGGGATTCCTTTTAATACTTTACTTATGTCATCTATACCTTTAATTTGTGGAAATAGTCTCTTATAATCCTCGATTACTCTTTCATATACTTTATTATAGGCAGTACCTATTGTACTTTTAAGTTTAGATACTACTGCCTATTCGAGAGCAGGACTCTTTATAAGGTCAGTTAATTTCTGGTTATCAATGATGATATCTCCAAGACTTATATGGTCTGCAATAAATTTCGTTTTATCAGATTGAGTAGTAGACTGTGTGAAGATTGTTCCATCCTCATGTAAAGGAAGTAGAAATTTGTTAACCAAGGCATTGTACAAAAGCTCTCCCTCAGTCATATTCTTTATCTACTTAACTTTACCATCCTTAGTTCTAACATCAGTATCAATAGTCACATCTAACACTGCCTTTCTATTTCCTGAGAAAAGAAGGTATGCAGTTGGACCGCCTGCTTCATTTGATTTCCTCATCTGAGTTTTTATATCTCCACTTAAGAATGCAGGGCTAAAGTTTGGAATTTTATCTCCGTCTAAGTTTGAGATTACAGATTTAGAAGTATCATTAGCCAGTAATGCTCTTGTATTTGCTAACTTAACAACCCAAGGCTCATTAGAATCAACTGTAGTTAATTGATAACCATCAAAGTCAGTTCTAAAATATTCATATAGATTTCTTGCATCATAGATTCCTGGGAACTTTCCAGAATCTTTTAAGAAGGTTCTCAATTCTGTTAGTGCATAAGTAGAACTATCTTCTTTGGTAGCTTTTCTGAAATCATTATAAATATCCTGTATTACTAGGGCTCTAGCTGCAGACATAAATACATCATGTAGGAAATTAGGTCTACCTTTCATTGAAATAACTAACTCATTTAATGACTGAGTATTCTTACTGAAGTCAGTATTAAGCATATTATCTATGAAAGATAGAACGTCTGCTAGCTGAGTTTCCTAGGCAGTTAAGTTATGTCTAGACACTAAAGCATTTCTCTATTCTCTTGTGTTAAGAGATACATTTTTAAGTCCCTCTAACTCCTTAATTTGGAATCTACTAGCAGATACATTCTTCTTGGATAGTAGATTTATTCCTAATCCATTTACTTTAATTTGATAATCTTTTCCAGCAATATTGATAGAATAACTCTTTCCATCTGCCATAGGAGTTAATTTATATTCATCTAACAACTTAGCACTATCAAGTCTTTTTATAGTATTATCATTTATATCATTGATAATATCAAATTTAGTCTTAGAAATTGAATATTTATCCTTAACTGCGGTTTTTGTAGTCTAAGTGTCAAAGTCATAAACTGTCTAAAGATAATTTAGAGCAGTATTTGAACATATTAGACCATATATTGTTTCTACCAGATTATATCGAGAACGAATACCGTTTTCCTTTAAATACGCATCCTCAATCTCAAGCCATGACTTATTTTGTCTTCCGTTCTACTTGGTTTTCTTTCTGGTATCAAATACAGTTCTGTATATAGAGTACAGAACATTCATGTTGTTATAATCAAACCCTCTAGATTCCAGCTCTCTAATAATATTCTAATTCTTATCAACAAATAGTTTCTTGAATATAGTTTGTAGATTGCCGTTTCTCCTAGATTGGTCTTTAGTTAAATTTTCTACAGCGTCTTTGAACTCATTATCAGTTACTAAAGTTCCTGCTGACTTCAGCTTAACTACAGTTCCTACAAAATCTTTTGGTTCTAGACGTCCCCATTGTTCAACTTCATCCTTATAATCGTATAGAGATATTCTATTTATTAAGACTTGGCTGAATTTAGCCATTTCTTCCAAAGAGTCCTATACATCGTCTCCCCAAGTCTTTCTAGCATTGCTATTTCCTGCTGCAATCTAATACTTATATTGATAGGTAGGCGTACCATATCCGTCCAATGTAAATTGAATAGGGTTTGCCTGTGAACCTACATTGATGAATTTACTTAAGCTCTGTTTTAATACATCATCAAAGTATGTTAGATTAATAAAGGCATTGACTGCATTATACAAATCTCTATTTTGACTTGTCTACTTTACTTTATCTATGTCTTCATTCCATCCATTTTCTATTGAGTCTAAAAAGGTTCCTTCACTTTTTAAGGACTCAATAATATTATACATAGCTGTAATAGTATTGTAGTGATTTTGAGTCTTTATCTTTACTTTATTGTTCTTTGTAGAAGTTACATAGAGATTCTTAGGAAACTATTCAACGTCAGCCTCCTGAAGATGATACTTAGTTAGGTAATCTCTTATAATTTTATATTGAGATTCCTGATAGTTTATTATATTGTTATTTAACTTTCTATCGGAATCAATGATCATTCCTTCTCCTCTAGTGTCAATGATAGTAGCAAGTGCTAGGTTATCTTCGAAAATTCTACGTCTCCAGGAGTCCATTCCTGGATTAGACGTACCATAAACACTTGATAATATTGATTTATATTTTATCTACTGGATATCCTCCTCTCTAACTAGATCTGTTCCCTTAATAATTGCAGATATTTGCTATTCTGCCTTAGTTAGGGGTCTTGGTAGAAGCTTAGTTTTTAAGGATCTTGTAATGCGAGCTTTATCTTGGGTAGATAGTTCAAATGGAAGATTTGTCTTTGATAATTCTACTCCAACCTGCTTTACAAGAGCATCTATACTATCAGTATAATTTTCCTCGTCAACAGATTCGTCTATATCAGTGCTGAAGGGAAGATCCTACAGCACTGAATAAACGTCCTCTATTAACTCGTCTACATTTGATGATTCTAATTTAGAAAGATTTATCATATTTGAATGAAGATCTTTACTATAATTAGGAACTCTACATTTTTTCATATTAAATTGGGCATGAGTTTAATAAATTAGTTAAATCTCTTATAACGTCATTAGCATCATCTTCATAATTTTCTTTTAAATATCCTATCATTTTATTAACAATCATAGTGAATGTTTTCCAAGAAATATCACCTCCCTGTAAAGAATTGGAAAGTTCTTCTGTGAACATCTACAAATCGTCTTCTTCTAAATTAGAGAAGAAACTATTTGTTGTATTCAATATAGTGTTAATAGCCTCATCAGATGTTAAAGTATCCGGATGTGTTTGTTCTGCAATATCTGGAACTATTACTAGACCATCATCGTAGTGAATATTGTAATAGGACTCATTTCCATCCTAGTCTACAAAGGTTAATCTCTTAGCATTAGGTATAGAATCTGTTGCCTTCAAGGTCTTACCCCAAAACTCCTCAGAATCCTTAAGAGAAGTTATATCCCCGTTCTCTGAAAGTCCAAGCAATATATTTTCAAAAGAAACTTTTGGATTATTCTATACGAAATTTCTAAGACCCTTATCAATTCTTTTATTTACTGCCTTTACATAATCCTCTACAGTATCATAATCAGCAGGATCTATCTCTATTCCTGCTAGATTTAATGTATTACTTATTGAATTATGCATCTGCTATACAGGACTAACAACTTCTTCCTATTCTACAGGCTTCTATGTAGGTTCTTCTGTCTGTTCTACATATGGATTTATATCAACCGCAATTAGAGGTCCAGAAGAAACTGCATTAGAAGAAAATAACTTCTTATTAGTTACAGTTCTATCGATCTATCCGGACTCTTCATTCTTTCTCTCAACTAGTATTGGGTCAGAGAATATTCCGTACTTAAACTAAGCTGCAGTTGCACGTATATTATCTCTAGTAAAATCATTTTCTACAGGTGTAGAAATGACTCCATGGAACATTAAATTAAATAAATCATCCATTCTAGAATCATATACTCCAGTTCTGTTTTCCTTATTATATGGAATAACTCCAGGTGTTCCCTCAGAGAACTCTGTATCTTTATCAGTACCAACTTGATTATCAATTGGATCAATAATTCCCATCCAATTCAGAACCTTATCCTAGTACTTAATTGTATACGGAGTAGCTCCATCTTTCTATCTATCAATTATATAGTCTAGAAAGTCCTCCTTACCTGTTGCCATCTAATTGCTTATGTAATGAGCTGTCTTGATCATTACAAGTGGAAGAGTAGTTAAGTTAGTTTTATCAGAAATATGTAAAGTACTTCTAGTACTAGCATCCTATTCTTGGAAGTCCAAATCAATGTTATTGGTTTCCTCAACATTCTTAAACCAACCCTTCATATCTTTTAAGTTTGTAGTGATATAGGACTTCTTGTTCTACTCAGAAGGAGGTATAATCTAATCAACTATATTGTTAAATATATTCTCAAGTACAGCTAATTGAGTTCTAGCAATCTGAGGATTAATATAAATTCCTACAGCTTTATCAGGATTGTCATAGAATTTGCTGTCTATGTTTGTTAATTTTCTAAGGTAAGCACCATGAACAGAGTTGAACCCAAGTCTAAATTCCTTTACGTAGTCAGCCAAACTGTCGTTAAAGTCCCATAGAACCTATAGCCTTGACTATAATTCTGGGGATACCAGTTTTCTGTACTATGCCTCATCTAAATTATCCTTGTCTCCTTTCTACCTTTGGAACTCTGCATTGTCCATCTGACAAAGCTTATTCATATCTTCATCATTTAAACCATTTTCCTTACAGAATGCGTCATAACGCTCCATAAAGCGACTTAAGCCTGCTCTGTAGTTCCACATTGCTTTGTACATTCTTATGGCAAATGGCTACAGTTCCATTGGTGTGGTAAATGTACAATTTCCTACTCGATTATTGTATAATTCTACCCACTTTTTTTGATAAAGAGATTGGAATGAAACTCCGACATTATCAAGACGAATCATTCTAACCTACTTAGGCATAGTTGGATCCTATGTCTATCTTATATAAATATCCTTTAATTCTGATGGAGAAAGTAATAAGTTGCTAGAAACGAACATCACAGGTTTACCTCTCATTTCTGGACTAATTCCAGGAATGTCATCTATTACAATATTAACATCAGATTCTACCTAAATAGGTGCCTTACTTCTATAAGGACTCTAAGAGTTATTAGCTTCCTCTAACCTATAAGAAGAATCCAAAGGCATTAAACGAGTATACTGTGAGAATTTTGGAGGATTAACTCTAAATTCCTGGTTATTCTAAACCCATCCATCAACTATTGTAGAATACTTAGTTATGATATCATCATACGAATCATACAATCTTTGTAGTTCCTCTGAATTTTCTGCACCATTATCTATCTTAGATTTAATAGCTTCTTTGATAGAATTTGCATTTCTAGCCCAGGTATCTGGACTATTCAGACCTCCTAGGGACACAGAATATATATTTCCATCTTTTCCCTCCAGTTTAGCTACAAGTTTTATTACCTTTCCTCGTATTGTTCTATCTTCATTACTTAGCCCACTTCCCTTAGTTAAACCTATAAGTCTATTTGAATCAGACTCATCTTCTACTTTTATAAAGTACTATATATTATTAAAAGAATCCTTGCTAAATATTTCTCTAGTTTCAGGAGGCAATCTATCGTAGTACTCAGATCCGTATATTATTAAATTCTTTAATTGAATTACTTTACGCATTAGTTCTACTTTACCTTCCTTTACTTCTTGTCCAGGCTTTACAAAGATTCCTAAGTCACTAGTACTATTAGAATCATTTACCCAAATATCTCTAGCAGTATTAATTCCAGAGTAACTTACACTACTATAGGTAGTTACAGGACTGCTTAGAATAGTATTCTATTCCATCTCCTCTGAGGCTGATTCTGTTTCCTCTTCAGAATTATCTCCGTCCTCTTTAATAGGAGTAGTTTCTTCCTGTATCTCCTCCTAAGATACCTCCTGTCCACCTATTGTAGTTGGCTCATTTGGCTCTTCATCCTAATCAGTAGTAGGGGTTTCCTAAGGCTATTCAGACACTTCTGGATTGTCTGCAAGAGCTTTCTCAATTTCTGGGAGTCTCTTATCTCTAAATTTCTAAACAGAAGTAGATAATCCAGAATATTCTCCATTAAACTCAGATTCAGCACTCTATATTATATTAGATAATCCATTATCTATAAGGATAG
>OLYV01000016.1_pt1 | contig 187782 bp, 178 predicted proteins | sample 1644371 | NCBI WGS metagenome assembly OLYV01 (sample SAMEA103958124, study PRJEB25191) | human gut metagenome | biome: human-associated habitat [ENVO:00009003]; feature: intestine environment [ENVO:2100002]; material: feces | place: Germany | collected 2013/2015 | reverse complement strand
AGGAATTATGGGAACTTGAGCTCAATTCCTGTTGCACTTAGTTTGACAATTCACTATTGGCGAAAGCTATGTCGTTTCCACCTGTCTGCCAATACAAAAAAGCGCCGGGCCTCTCTCTTGCATGATAAGGATGTTAAATAACCAAGGGAAACCGGGCATAAGGAAAGAAAAACGGCCACTTTCATGGCCGTTTTTACCTTTATTGTAGCTGCTGGCAGTGTCAATCAGACGGTAGCCGGTTTCAATTGCTTCCAACACGGATTTTTCATATATTTCCAAATTGTTCACCTGAAATACGCCAAAACCCTCCATAGGCATTTCTATGCTGTGGATTTTCCATCAGAAGCCAAATCAATCAGCGGTGAAATTCACATTGGTGCTGGCGAGATTTGCGGTATGCGTATTGTCACAAAAGCAATAAGTGAATTACATAAATCATCCCCCGATATAAAATTTCATTTATATAGCGGTGATGATGAGATTACAACCGAACGTCTTAATAAAGGCCTGCTTGATTTTAGGATGTCTGTAGGAATAACAAATCTGCCAAATATGATTATATCAAACTCCCTGTCGTCAATCATTTTGGTTTACTGATGAGAAAAGACGATTCTTTGACTGAATTTGATAAAATATCCTCTGATACATTAAAAAAGATTCCTCTTATTGTACCCAGACAGGTCATGCTGCAAAACGACCTTGCAGACTGGTTAGGGCAAGGGCAGGCCGCCACGTTAATTGCGGCCTGCCCAACCCCGCCTGTACTGCGACCAGCCGTAATTCTGCGGGAACCTGTTCATCACATTGCGGTGCACAAACGTTCCCGGGCCTGCAAGAAAAAGTTTTCTATGCAGAAGATCAACGCGCACCTCCATTACATTGGAAAAATAGAAGAACGGAAAGTATATCCGAAGATAAACTTTCCGCTACAAATTGGTTATGCATCTTTATCACGCCGGGCATTACTGCCCGGCGTCCTTTGTTTTCCTCTTTTCGCTTTACTCATCTGCACCGCAGCACTTTTTATATTTTTTTCCGCTGCCGCACGGGCAGGGATCATTGCGGCCCACCCTGTCTTTGGCAGTTTTCCGTACAGTTTTGTTCCTTGTATCGGTTCCGTCGGCGCTTGTAGAGGTCGGCTGCGCTACCTGCTCGCGTTTGATCACCACGTTAATCGGGTTTTGTGCCGGAGCCGGCGGCATTTGGCCGGGTAAAACCACCTGATGAGCTGCCGCCGCCTGTTTGGCAATTTCCTGCCGCTTGCGTTCAAGCTCTGCATTGCGCTTTTGAATCTCCACAATACGCTTTGGCGCTGCAATCACCATCTTTACCGTGTTTTCACGGATTGCCGCGATCATTTCATCAAACATATCAAAGCCTTCAAACCGATACTCCACTACAGGGTCGCGCTGGCTGTACGCACGCAGACGAATTCCCTGTTTTAAGGCTTCCATCGCGTCAATATGCTCCATCCAATAGGTATCTACATTTTTAAGCAGATAGACGCGCTCCATTTCACGCATGGTTTCCTCTGGTAAAAGCGTTTCATTTTCTGCGTACAACTCTTTGGCTTTTTTATTAAGCGTTTCTATAAGATCCTTCTTTTCCAGATCCTCTATTTCTTCCGGTGTGTAGCGAAGCTCATCGTCGCCTACCATCCAACCGGCATAATAATCGTGCAGGCTTTCCAGGTTCCATTGATCCTTGGTGGCGCCATCGGGACAATAGGTTGCAACGGTCGAATCAATCGTCTGCTCAATCATTTTCATAATCTGGTCTTTAATATCGTCTCCATTTAGCACTTGGTCGCGCTGGCTGTAAATAATTTCGCGCTGCCGGTTCATAACGTCGTCATACTGCAACACATTTTTTCTGATCGCAAAATTCCGGCTTTCTACCTTCTGCTGCGAGTTTTCTATGATATTGGAAAGCATCTTGTTTTCTATCGGCATATCGTCCGGTGCGTTCAGGCGATCCATCACCATTTTCATCCTGTCGCCGCCAAACAGGCGCATAAGATCGTCTTCTGTAGAAAGATAAAACCGGCTCTTTCCAGGATCTCCCTGGCGCCCTGAACGTCCGCGCAGCTGGTTGTCAATTCGGCGCGACTCATGGCGCTCTGTACCCATAATACAAAGGCCGCCTGCAGCCCTTACCTCATCGGCCTCGCTTTTAATTGCTTCTTTATATTTCTCATTTAATTCCCGGAAGGTCTTTCTGGCATTTAAAATTTCCTGGTCGTCCGTATCGGCAAAACCGGTTGCTTCAGCAATCAGTTCTTCGGGAAACTGCATACGGCGCATTTCAGATTTTGCCATATACTCTGCATTACCGCCCAGCATAATATCGGTACCGCGCCCGGCCATGTTGGTTGCAATGGTAACCGCGCCCTTTTTACCGGCCTGCGCTACAATCTCGGCCTCTTTATCGTGTTGCTTTGCGTTTAGCACATTATGCTTAATTCCTTTTTTCTTAAGCATTGCGCTTAACATCTCCGACTTTTCAATGGAAATGGTGCCCACAAGCACAGGCTGTCCCTTTTCATGGCATGCAATAATATCATTGATCACCGCGGTAAATTTGCCCTGCTCCGTTTTAAAGATTACATCCGGCATATCCTGCCGGATCAGCGGCCGGTTGGTTGGAATCTCCACCACATCCAGCTTGTAAATTTCACGAAATTCTTCTTCCTCTGTCATTGCCGTACCGGTCATACCGGAAAGCTTTTTATAAAGGCGGAAATAATTCTGGAATGTAATCGTAGCAAGCGTTTTGCTTTCATTTTCCACCTTTACGCCTTCTTTGGCCTCAATCGCCTGGTGCAAGCCCTCGTTATAGCGTCTGCCGTACATCAAGCGCCCGGTAAATTCATCTACAATGATCACCTCTCCGTCCTTGACTACATAATCAATGTCGCGCTTCATAATGCCATACGCCTTAATCGCCTGGTTAACATGGTGCTGAATCGTCAGGTTATCCGGGTCGGTAAGGTTCTCTATGTTAAAATACTGCTCAACCTTTTTTACGCCAATCGAAGTCAGCGTAGCAGTTTTTGCCTTTTCATCCACAATATAGTCAATGCCCTTTTCCCTGTATATCTCATCGTTGTCTTCCTTACTGTCCAGCTCTGCAAAGCGCTCCATTTTCAAGGACCTCGCAAGCTTGTCTGCACGTTCATACAGGTCGGTCGATTTATCACCCTGTCCGGATATAATCAAAGGCGTTCTCGCTTCGTCAATCAGAATAGAGTCCACCTCGTCCACAATTGCATAGGCGTGGCCGCGCTGAACCTTACGTTCCTTATAAACTACCATGTTGTCACGCAGATAATCAAAACCCAGTTCGTTGTTGGTAGCATATGTAATGTCAGCGCCATACGCCTCTTTCCGCTGCTCCCCCTCCTGGTCATGTACAATCAGTCCAACAGTCAGCCCCAAAAAGCGGTATAGCTTGCCCATCCATTCCGAGTCTCGGCGGGCAAGATAATCATTAACCGTAACAATATGCACGCCGTCGCCCGTCAGAGCGTTTAAATAAGCGGGCAATGTTGCAACCAGCGTTTTTCCTTCACCAGTCTTCATTTCCGCAATGCGGCCCTGGTGCAGTACAATCCCGCCAATCACCTGCACAGGAAAATGGCGCATGCCCAGCACCCTGTCAGAAGCTTCCCTGCAGACAGCAAACGCGTCGGGCAAAATATCATCAGTCGTTTCCCCGCCTTTTAAACGGCTCTTTAATATATCTGTCTGTTTTTTCAACTGGCTGTCGGACATTGCCTTATATTTATCCTCCAAGGATAACACCCTGTCGCACAGCGGCTTAATCCGTTTTAATTCTCTTTTGCTATAATTACCAAACATGCTTTTCAGAATATTCATGGTAACCCTTCCTTTCCGCGGCACTTCAAAGAAAACGCAGCATCTCCTCCGCATGGGCATATTGGTATATACCCTGCGCAATCTTTCACATTATAGCATACTTTTTCTAAAAAATCATTACCTATTTGTAAAAGTCCGGCACTGTAAAAATTTTTTGTGCTTTCAGCAAATTAAAGCTTTATCGCAGCTGCTTTAACCGGTGGCTTTGTGTATAATCTTTCTTTCCCCGCTTTTTACATCCGAAAGCAGATCATCATTTCTGAAGCGCTGGCGCTGTCGTATCTTACGGCTTGCCGCACAGCATCAGGGCCGTCGTAAAACGGCGTTCCCTCTGTCATATTGTTGACCTCCACCCCACCGGTATAGGACATACCTTTTTCTGATATAAACGTATAGGAAAATGTGTACCGGCCTGCGTCTGCCGTAAGCGTACTGTCGGTCAGTTCAAACTTTGCCGCTTCAATTCCGTCAAATGCCGCCAGCGGTTGCCATTCCAGTTTATTGCCTGTTTCCGTATATACATACATTTGCAGACCGTACCGGCCGTCTATTGGAGTAAGCATCAGCACGCTGTCGCCCTTGTCTGGGCTGTGCACCGCTTCTGTGGATGGGCCGGAAGGAGCTGTAATTACTTCAATGCTTTCTGCAACTTCCGCCATATTATGCAGAATATCCTGTGCCTCCACGATATTCTGCCGGTTTACAGACAGATCCGTATTGGTTTGGAAAACTTGCATAACAACCCAGACAATTGCCGTGCTTGCCGCTGCAAAAACAGACAGCAGTGCAATGGTAATAACCAGCTCTGCCAAAGAAATCCCTTTCTTGCTTTTAAAACGTGCGCCCGCCTTCCGCATCCCTTTCCTCCTTGCCATGCTAAACATCCTTTGCTGTTATTTCCGGCGCAAATGCGTCTATTGTTACATATTTCGTGTCGCTGTAATAAACTGCAACCGTAATAGCAGTCCCCGTCACCGTTGTCTTTCCGGCCGATGCAGACTGCTCCCGGATCGTATACTGCGCTTCCCCCACCGTTTTTGTCTCTGGAAAAGCTCCCGCTTCCACATATACTGCGCCGTTTAACAGATCTGGGTTGTAACGGACAGCCTCGTCTGCGTTGTTTGCAAAACTTTTTCCGGACATCTCCTCCAACAGTGCATCCGCAATTTGCTGCGCCTGCAGCGATGCATTCTCCTGCAGGTTGTCGCCCAGCATCGCCTGCTGTGCAAGGACTACGGCCGTTACAGTTCCTATCACTACCATGGACAAAATTGCAATTGCAGCGATCAGTTCAACCAGCGTAACGCCCTTTTTTGTTTTTGCAAAATCAGTCATGGCTGTAGCTTCCCCCCGTCAGGTTCATAAAATCCACGCTTCGGACCTTCCCGTCCGTACCCTTGTTCAGCTCCTCATTAAAGGCAAACAGGTCAACCTCCCCGCGCAGCTTATACGTTCCGCTGCGAATCATAAACGATTTTTGGGTATCGACCGAACCGTCCGGCTTTATTATATGGATTTGTACATCCGTATAAAAACGGATCGTATGGTCAAAGTCTCCCGTATTTTCCGCCTTTCCCACTTTAAAAGAGCCGCGCAGCGCGCCAGACGCCGTTTCATATACAGACAGCTCTGTACAGGCAAACGTTATAGTCTCAGAATAAAATGAAACGTCTTTACCCGTTAAGTCCGGCATTTTCCCCGTAACGCCCTGCTGCACCCAGCGAAAATGGATGCTTTCGGCACGATAAGCTGCAAAAGAAGGGAACTGCCCATTGCTTCCCGTCATACTGTGTCCGGCCCCGGCCGCCTCCAGTTCCGCCGCTGTCAGTGATGCGTTGCTCAGGCCTTGCGTCGGGGTGTATGCAGCGAGCCTTCCGCCAACCAAAAAATTGACCGCTTCGTCTATATAGTCTGACGATGACGATCCTGCAGAAGTCAGCGTTCCGTCGGCTGTGACCCATCCCACATCCGCTGCAAAAGCATCCTTCCCGCCGTAGGCCATACCAAATTGTTCCGGGTTTGTAAAAAAGTCCTTGGCTTTTGCAGAAAAAAGATTGATTCCATCCGGATAATCTCTGACGCTGATCGGATATACGCCGGCAAAAATCACATAAGAAGCCCCGTCGTATGTAACCGTTGTGTCATACAGGAAAACAAGCTGAAAACTTTCCCCTGTTTTCGACTGATATAGTTTTTCCTCCCCGCGGCTGCCGCTTATGGATGAAGTATAGACCACTACAGAATCATCGCCGCCGCTTTTACTCCACGTTTCTTTTTGATTGTCATACACCCATATTTCTCCCGCCCTGATTTTATCAAGCGGAACGGACTGGTTGGCATTTACCGTAAACTGTACGTTTCTTGCCGTGTTCTGCTCTTCGGAAAACGATATATAATACAGGTAATACCCCTGGCTGTTTGTATAGATTACCTTTTCATCAAAACCTGTAACATTTGTAACGGGGGTATCCTCTCTGTATTTTTCGCCCCTTACTCTATACAAAGGAGAGGCCTCTGCGGTCCAGCCTGCCCGGTCCATCAGAGCGACAATCGCCTGAGAAGCGCCGGGCGCGCCCCCTTCCTCCGCCCCTGTCAGGAGCTGCTCCATATTGTCCATAACCCTTTGCAGCGCCAGTGCGCTGGATGCAATTTCTGTGTAAGATACGCCGCTGTCCCCATACACCAGCATAACCTCTTTATGCGCATCCCTTAACGTTTGTAAAGAATCCTGTGTAAATACAATATCATTCGCATGGTACAGCGCATATTCGTCATAGCCGGGCAGATAGGTCCGCGCCTGGTGCACCGCTTCACTGCAGGAATGAACCGCGGCAACATAGCGGTTGAGCGTTTCCGCCTGCTCCCGGTACTGTTCTGAAGTAGCCGATGTGTCCTGTAAAATTGCTTCCGCCTCCTGGATGACGCCGCTGTTGCCGTCTATTCCCTGCAATACTGTAAAGAATACTTCTTCTATCCCCTGGTTCCCGTCTGCATCCACACCCTTTACGGTAGAACGGTTCAGCTCTGCTACCGCGTCCTGTATGGCCTGCTCCAGCTGCGTTTTGGGATGTATATAGTTTTCCCATGTTGCGGTTTTATTGTCATAAAGAATTTTCCCCTCTACACCCTGCAGAGAGAGGATCCCCGTCTGCCGCGCCGTGTTGCGGTCCTGCGTTCCGTCGTTAAAAATAATAAACGGCGAGCTGCTTGCAAGCTCAATATAATACAGCCCCTCTTCCCTGTCATACTGCATTTTTGTCCCTGGCCATTCGGCGGTTTCCGTCCCCCAGCTATAGGCATATATACTGCCGCCCGGCTCTGCCCACTCCAGCGCGTCCCTGAAATACACGTTGGTCGTGCCCTGCGCATAATTTTCTTCGGGGTCAAACGTATATACAGAAAGGTCCGAAAGCTGCCCGTTTATTTCCTGGTCGGTGTCCAGCGTGATCCAAATGTTTCCCGTCATATTTTGAACAGGTACGGTTTCCTTCGCCGGAGATTGGCCGGAAAGCCCACGGAAGGCTACTGTATAGCTTTCAGTCGTAGGAATTTTAAAGCTGTACCATTCTTCATAATAACATGTTCTGCTGTTGCCTGCCCTGACCGTTTCATCTCCATAGGTTGTATAGCTCCTGCTTTGAAGCTGATTTTTACTGTCTTTATACTTTTGCATATAAACATTATAATACTGCACTTTGCCGCCCTTATTGGACGCCATTGGCTGCTCCTGGCTGGTCCACATACCGGTAAAGCCGCTGTCGTCCGGCGGTAAATAATAATCTATTTCTACCTGTGCTGCGCCGCCTTCTTCCAGCGCAAGCCCTTTTACGTTTACGGTCGTATAGTCGCCGGCCGTACTGTCTCCCCATTCCTGAAACGCCCTGTTGGCAGACGCCTCGTCATTTTCCACAGCCGCCGAGCCGTTTTTGTTGACGGCAACCCATATTTCGTGATCGGTTCCGCCGCTGACAGCACCCGCGTCAACCTGTATATTTTCACCGTTGAGGCTACCTGTCAGCGTAAAGATAAAATCGCCGTCGGTAGGAACGTTGATCCTGTACCAGCCATAGCCCTCATACTGCATGGCTCCGCCTGTATAAACCGTTTCCACCACATCCATATAGCTTGTCAGATTTTTATCCACAAGCGGGCTGCCGTCCACATTTTGTACAGCAAGTTGCGGCGCAGCAGACCAGCTGTCGGTAACCTCGCCCTGCATACGCACATGTACGGTGGTATAGTCGGCCTCTACATAAGAGGTAACATACTGCGTCAGGGAATTCGGCTGTGTTTTTCCATCCAGCGTTGTCCCGCGAAAATCCGTAAAATCATTCGTTTTATGATTGAGCGTTATATATACGTCCTGATAAGTTTCCTGCGTAACCGGTAAATTAAACATTTCGTGCGTCTGCGCATGGTTGTCGCCGCTTTCGCGCAGTGCGCCTTTTTTGGAAACGATGGCGTTAAAATAGTGAATCTGCGGATCGGTGATTTCCAGCGTATAATAGTACCAGCCGTTGCCTTCTTCATACATGGCGCCCTGCGGCCCCTGCAAATCTGTCGGCATATCGCTGTCCCCCCAGCCGCCGGAAAGCAGCGTTTCCGTACGGTCCAAATTTGGCTGCTGGTCTTCCGTACCGTCGCCGTAGGCCCATGTGTACAGATAGGGATGCAGCGCAGACCCCGGGTACGGCCGGACATGCACTGTCACATAACGAATTTCTCCGCCTGTTTCCAGCCTGCGCACGGCTGTGGTAATACGATTATCCTGATCATATCCTACATCATATGTACGGGAAAGCTGCAGGCTTTGATCCGCCGCATGTCCGTTCCCCATATATTTTGCTACAGCCGTCAGTTTCAACGCACGCGCTTCCTCTGTGTATGCGGCTTTTACATACGTCTTTTTTTCGCTTGCTTCATCAAGGCCGGCAACCTTCGTAAAGCCCTGTGCAAACGTGCCGTCGTCCGCGTCAAAAGCAAAATAGTCCGCCTCTTTCCCAACCGGCAAACCGCTGTTGTCCAGATCCTCCGGCGAAGCGTTTAAGTAGTATGCCGCAACCACGCCCAGTGCGCTTTTGGCATTCAAATAGGCCTGTCGCTGGTTAATATTCTCTGTCGTCAGCCGCATGCTTAAAACAGCGGCTGTTAAAAGTGCGGCCGTTAAAATAAAAAGTACGGCCGCTATAACAATCGTTGTAACAAGACCAAAGCCTTTTTTTGAATTTTTCAATCGTCAACACCTTTTCCCGTAAGCCGTTCTGCATTTTTTAATAATGATCACAGTCCACCTGTGCCGGAGCAACAAACGGTATTTTGCAACACGTCTTAAAAAATTCGGCATTTTATTATACAATACGCAACTATTATACCGTATCTCGTTGTATGAACCAACAAAAGGGCACACTTTTTTTACACAAATGTTCAGCATAATTTTTGTAAACATTTACAATTATTACGCTTTTTCTTTTTTGTATCATGTATTTGTTTCTTTTTACCATAAATTGTTTTCTTTTTTCTAATAATAAAATGAATTGAACAGTTTGACAACCCCCCGCACGGTAAAGTATACTATAATCAGCTGGTAAAAGCGGCCATACTTTATGGCCGCTTTTACCCAATTGGTTTTTTGTTTTGTAACGCGATGTGAAAAGAAAGAGGTTAAAGCATGCGAAAATTGGCAACAGTTTCTACAGCAATGCAAAAGCTGCAGGCAAAAAAAAGCAAAAAGGGGTTTACTCTGGTTGAACTTGTAATCGTTATCGCAATACTTGCTATTTTGGCATCCATTGCAATTCCGGTCGTTATTTCGACAATCAATTCCGCAAACGTCAGCACATTTACAAGCGATACGGCAACGATGGAAATGCTTCTGAAAGCTGCAATCAACGAGCAAATCGCAGACGTACAGACTACATACACCAACGCAGATGACAACGAGGTCACAACAGGCGGGGATGAATCTGTCTCAATTGCACAGATTGCCCATACAAACGGGTTTAACATTGAAAATCTGGAAAAGGAAATCGACGGCGTGATGTATGGCATGGTCTGGGATGAAGCAGCAGGAACATTGACTGCAACCCGCGGAACCTCGTCAACAGATCCACCGGCAGGCTCACTTCTGGCGACCACTACCATAGATCCAGACGGCAACGTCATCGGAACACAAGCGTAAACATTTTCTTCGCTTTCCAAGCCCGCCAAAGCGGGCTTTTATTTTTCTTTCATAAAAATTTGACAAATATATTTCTTTTAACTAAAAATCCTGTGCAGATTTGCCTGTAAAATATACACAGGCTTTTATAGGATTAAGCATTTTTTGTTATATGATTTATACAGGCCGTTTAACCGATTACATAAGGTGGTGCTCCACTTGAAATTTACCATATTACAGATAAGCAGCCAGTATATCTGCCTGACTTCTGCAGAAACAGTCAAGGCAAAATATACTGGAGAAAAACGCAAAAGAAGTCTTTTTGCACAGCCGGGCGGACAAACAGTATTTGGGCCTTCCCTGATTTTTGCGCTTCCACAGGAATTGAAAGACGCCCCCCTGCACAGCGGCAGCAGGTTTGCCGAATTTGTTTTAAGCTGCGGGCGGAACGCGGGCTTTTCCATGGACGATATCATCCTTTGCCCGGACCAGCAAAACATTGCCACCAAAGAATACCAGCATGCCGCCGCCAAGGAAAAGTTTGTGCATTCGTTTGCCGTGCTTGAAGCGGAATCGGTCGTTTCAGACGACGTCGCCAGTTACTCGATTATCAGTTGCGAATATGGCAGCGAACACGGAAAAACAACCAACGGCAGCGAACTCAACGCTGCACTGTTTGCCATGCCGCTTTCTCTGATTCAAGAACTCAAAAAAGCCTTTGAAGAACAGCATATGCGCATTTACAAAATCATTCCACCCGGCGCCGCCATATTGCGCGGCGCGCGCCGGATTGTCGGCAGTATCAATTTGGTTGCAGCCATTTTAAGCCTGGACGCTTGCGACATGCGGATCACCGTCGTTAAAAACGGCGCAGTCTTATACTCACAGTCATTTGAATCCCCTGTGGGGGATTTTGCACAGCTTGTCGCTAAAATCCGTGGCGTTAACCTGATCGATGCGGTACAGGCGATTAATGAAGAAGGTATTTTGGAAATTATGGAAAACCTGCAATCGCCGCAGGCGGTCCGCAGCTTGCAAACGGTTCTTGACTATGCAACGGGCGATATTTTAAGAAATCTGCGTATGGTGCTCGGAAGCCAGCGGCTTGAGCTGGATAAAATATATCTGGCGGATCATTTTGCCGGTCTTCCCAATCTGCCCAGATATTTGCGCGAACTTGGCTTTTCCATGGAAATCGACAGCGTAGATACCTCCTATACGCCTGAGAACATCCCTGTTATTACAGACGTTGCGGTAGAAAACGGGTACAGGTCGTCAAGTTATTATATGCTTTCCAACCTGGTTGCGCTTGCAACCACCGGCCAGTGTGATTTTTTAAACGGCATCCACTCTGCAAAACGCCGCAGTTCCGATATCAGCAAGTATGTTACCATTGCCCTTGGCGCCACTGTAGGCGCCGTTATGCTCACTGTCGGCGGCCTGTACGGCTTTTTCTATCTGCAGCAGGCTGTTGATTTTTCCAAACTGTCCGATCCCCAGTACGCCGAGGTCAGGGAATGGATTGCAAAGGATCAGGCGCTTTCCACCAGAATCGCCAATGTAGAAAGCGACAAATCTGCGCTTCCCCAGGCCCCCGCCGCTGTACGGGAAATTGTCAGCCAGCTGTACACGCAAATTACCGACGAGGTATTTTTTGTAAACTCCTATAGTATCAACAACGACGAAAACCTGATCACTCTGAACTTTTATGTAGACGACTTTGACGCTTATGTAAAGCTCAAAGCAGAAGTGGAACACAACGCATATTTTACAATTGCCATCCCCTTCTCTTATACAAGTAACTCTGCGCAGGGCAACGGAAGCTGCACCGTAACGCTTTCTGTAAACACGCAGCATTCCCGCAGTGAATCTGCACAATCCACACAAGGGGGGATTGGCCAATGATTGTCATGGGCAAAAAAATTCCATCTTACCTGGTTGGACTTTTTATCATCCTTTTGGCGTTGGCGCTGTTTGTACCGCTTGTTTTGATGCCATATCTTTCAAACAAGCCAATTATGGAGCAGCAGCATGCACAAGCACAGGCCACACTGCGGCTGTATGAAGCCCGGCGCAACAGCATAGAAGAATACAAAAAACACGTCAACAACCTTCAGTCGCGTTGGGACGAGCTGGAAGAGGAAATGTTTGTAACAGCCGGCAGCACAACCAACGATTTAAACCAGATGTTTTCTAACCTTGGCATTACGCCCCTGTCCATTAATATATCGGACGAGCAGGAGGTTTTGCCGGCAGAAACCTCTTCTACCGGCGACCCACTGTGTTCTATAGATATTGCGTTAAACTTCACGGCTTCTCCTGACAAGGTGCTGGATGTAATCGATTATTTTGAGCAGAAATCCGACGGCTCCTACTACATCCGTACGCTTAATTTTTCAACCGTTGCCCAGACAGACAGCCAAAACGGTGTTACTGTTGCAAGGGGCGACCTGAACACTTCTATGAATATTACACTTTATTACTTTCAGGCGGAGGCCCCCTCTGCACAGGCGCAAACGCCCTCGTCTACAGATACAGCAGCATGATGTACCGTCCATCTTCCGCCGCTTTTACCGTCGGCCTTGTACTGATCGTATTGGCTACAGCCGGGATCGTCTATCTTGCGTTTCTTTTTTGTAACCGTGCACCGGCCTCCTGGTTTTGCGACTATGGAGAATCCCCCTCTCCAAAGACTGCATGCGGCGTGCGCTTTTCCTACCGGCGCGTTGGGATTCCCTGCACGGTTTTGCTTTGTGTTTGTAACGCGTTGTGTTTTTTCATATACGGGGTATGCTTGTACAGCGTTTTTTTATGCCTGGCCATGATACTTATGCTCCTGATTGCGCTGAGCGACAGGGAATATACCATTATTCCCGATCAGTTTAACGCTGCACTTGCCCTGCTTTGTACTGTCGGCGCCGTATGCGACCTGCTCTCCGGCCAGTTTTTTATTACCAGCTGGTGGTCGCCGCTTGCAGGCAGCGTCTGTGGGGCTGCGCTTTTTCTTCTCTTAAACCTTTTCAGCCGTGCGCTTTACAAAAAGGACGGGATCGGTTTTGGTGATGTAAAGCTTTTTGGCGCGCTTGGAATTTTACTTGGCTTTCCGGCCGTCTTTCTGAGTTTTATTATTTTATTGTTCACAGCGTTTTTTCACATTCTTTTTTTACTGGCGACAAAGAAGGTCAAAAGCGGGTTTTACCTGCCCATGGGGCCGTACATTTGCGCAGGCTGCGCGTTGCTGATTCTTTTGCGCACACCTGTTTATCATTTTGTCGGATGGTATTTGCAGCTGCTTGGCCTGTAAAACGATTCCGTTGTAAAGGAGCAACAAAACCATATGAAAACATCCCATCTTAAGCTTGGTGAAATTCTGATTGCGTCCGGCGCAATCACCCCCGACATTTTACAGCGGTGCCTGGATAAACAGAAATATTCAGGAAAACGCATCGGCGAAATTCTGACAGAGGAAAAGTATATTTCTGAACAAACACTTTGCAGGGCGCTGGCCCAGCAGTTTTCCATGCCGTATATAGATCTGCAAAATGTGGAGATCGACCCGGAAATATCAGAAATCGTGCCCGAAAATATTTCTGTTTCCAATCATATTATTCCAATTGCATTTGACAACAAATCCCTGACTGTCGCCATGTCCGACCCGCTTGACTATAAGGCGATCAATACTCTGGGTAATTATACCCGTCATCGGATCCATGCCGTCCTGGCTGAGTCCTCTTCCATCCTGGAAAAACAGCGGGAACTGTACGCAGCCAAAAAAGCGTTCAGCGAAGCGCAGGAATTTGTCAGCGCGCAAATGTCAAAAGGGCAAAACGAAGAACAAAATGCCATAAATATCTTATCGGAAGACCAACCCATCATCCGTTTTGTCAACAATATGATTGAGCAGGCCGTCTACATGAAAGCCAGCGACGTTCATATTGAACCTATGGAAAAGAAAATGGTCATCCGTTTTCGCATTGACGGCAGACTGATCCAATATCTGGAAACCGGGCCGGATTTGATCCCTTCTGTAACCAGTCGTATCAAATTTATCGGCGGGATGAACATCGCCGAAAAACGTCTTCCACAAGATGGGCGTATACGTTACCGGGCCGGCAATACAGATGTAGACATGCGTATTTCCGTTTTGCCGAGCGTTTTTGGGGAAAAGGTCGTGATCCGTATCACCACGGCGCTTGGTATTACTATGGATAAACATGGCATTGGTTTTTTGCCGGAAAATCTCGCCGTTTTTGAATCTCTTCTGAAAAGCAACCGCGGCATTATTTTGCTTACAGGCGCAACAGGTTCGGGCAAGTCAACAACTCTATACACCGCACTGAAAGAAATACAGCGCGACGATATCAATATTGTCACGGTCGAAAACCCTGTCGAAATGATTCTTCCCGGCATTACCCAGGTGGATATCAACGACAAGGCCGGCCTCACCTTTGCAAACGTTTTGCGCTCTATTCTGAGACAGGACCCGGATGTCATCATGATCGGTGAAATCCGTGACCGCGAAACAGCCGAAATCGCTTCCAGTGCTGCTATTACCGGACATCTGGTTCTGTCCACTCTGCATACCTACAGTGCCGCAAGCTCCATTATACGTTTGGTGGATATGGGCGTCGCGCCTTTTATGGTGACCTCTGCAGTGCTGGGTATCGTTGCACAACGCCTTGTCCGTAAGCTGTGCCTGAACTGCCGTGAAGCCTATTATGCAAGCGAAGACGAACTTCGTTTTCTTGGTCTGCCTCCGGGAACAAAACAAAAAATTTACCGCGAGAAGGGCTGCGATAAATGCAATCGTACCGGCGTAAAGGGGCGAACCGCTGTACATGAAATTATGCGCGTTACCGCCCCAATCCGGGCTGCAATCCACGCGGGTGAAAGCACCGCGCACATTAACGAAATTGCGCTTAAAGAAGGCATGCTTCCCATGCTCGAAAATTTAAGGCGGCTTGTTCTTAACGGCACAATTTCCATTGCAACGATGCTGAACGCTGCTATAAACGACGACATTCTTTAAACAAAAAATAAGGGGGTTGCAAAGCTATGGATTTTTACGCTTTTATCCGTGAGGCTGTAATCGCCGGTGCATCAGATATCCATTGCGCCGCGGGCAACAGGCCCGCTCTGCGCATACATGGAAAAATCTGTTTTCCAGAAGGCCATCCGCTTTTAACCGATGAAGAAGTTTTGAACTGCATCCGGCAAGTGCTGCCGCCTGCATATTATACCCGCTTTCTGGAAACAGGCGATATAGACGCCGCCGCAAATATAAAAGACTTTGGCCGTTTCCGCATCAATGCGTTTCACCAGCGCAACGGCGCTACGCTTGTTATGCGCATCATTCACGTACAACCGCCCGAAATCAACACGCTGAACCTTCCTGCTTCTATTGGTAAAATATTAAATTTACAAGAAGGTCTGGTGCTTGCAACAGGCCCTGCAGGCAGCGGAAAAACCACAACGCTTGCAGCCTTGATCCACGAAATGAACAAAAAACGCTGTCTGCATATTGTTACAATTGAAGACCCCGTTGAATATATCCACACGCCAATCCGTTGTATGATTAACCAGCGTGAGGTCGGGACAGACAGTCTCAGCTATTCTACTGCACTGCGCGCAGTTCTGCGTGAAAATCCGGACGTTATTTTAATTGGCGAAATCCGGGATCTGGAATCTATGACTATGGCTCTTTCAGCCGCCGAAACAGGACACCTTGTTTTTTCCACTTTACATACGGAAGGTGCGGCAAAAGCAATCGACCGTATGATCGACCTGTTCCCGGAAAGCCGGCAGCAGCAGGTACTTGGCCAGCTTTCCACCACACTCAAAGCGGTTGTTTCACAAAGGCTCCTTCCCCGAGCGGACATTCCCGGACAGATTGGCGCATTTGAAATGATGTTTGTAAACCCTGCAGTCGCAAACCTGATCCGTGAAAATAAAACTGCGCAAATTGACCAGATCATCCAGCTTAATAAAAACACAGGGATGCTTACCAGAAATGCAAGCATCCAGCTTCTTTTGGAAAACGGCTATATTACGCCGGAAACGGCACGGCGGTACAGCCTTCATACAAACAGTCCGTCCGCCGCAGACATGCCGCCATATCCAAATATTTCACTTTATCCGGAGCAGAGGTGATCTGGCTTGAAATATACCTATATCGCCGTCAACAGCAAAAACAGAAAATACAAGGGCGAAATGACCGCCGGCTCCCGCGACGAAGTCAGGAAAAACCTGCGTTCGCGCGGCTTTACGGCCCTTTCGGTCACGCAGCTGCAGGACCCTGCCGAAATCAACGCCGGCAAAAGCATTTGGGAACGGGAGCTTAACACGAAAGACGTCCATGATACAAAAATCAGAAAAAAACGCATGCTTGCGATGATGCACCAAATGGGCCTGATGATGAAAGCAGGGATTCCTCTCTCTATGGCTATGGAGGTCATGATCGATACGGAATCAGACAAAAATCTGCGCAGGATTCTTACAGAAATTACAAAAGAACTTTACAGCGGCGTACCGTTGTCCACCGCCATGAGCAGGTTCAAAACCTTTCCCAATATCGTCGTCAACATTATACAGGCCGGCGAGGCAAACGGACGGTTAGATCTTTCTTTTTCCCAGTGCGCCTCCATCCTAGAAAAAGAAATTGCCCTTTTTGGCAAGATAAAAACCGCTTTGGCTTATCCCGTCTTTCTGCTGGGTCTTACAATTATTTTGATGATTGTCCTGTCCGTGCTGGTCATTCCTTCCTTTTCCGTTCTTTTTAGCAGCTTTGGCGCCGAACTTCCGACTATCACACAGTTTACGGTGAGCGTTTCCAATGTACTGATCAACCATTGGTACATAATTCTTCTTGTCATTGCCGCGCTCGTTATTGGGCTGCGGTGCTTATACAAATACAACGAAAGCTTTCGCATGTGGTGGAGCCGTATACAGCTAAAGATCCCATTAATCGGCAAGGTCATACGTATTTCCCATATTGCGCGCTTTTGTCGTATAATGGCTACGCTTACAGACGCGGGCATCCGCATTTTAAAAGCGCTGGAACTTGCAAGGGATGTAATTGCAAACGCATATATGAAAGACTGTATGAACCAGATTATTGAGGATGTAAAGATCGGCACACCCATCAACGTAGCCATGTCGCGGTATCCTGTGTTTGACGCTTTGCTTGTTTCCATGATCCGCGTTGGCGAAGAAAGCGGCATGCTTTCCGACTCCCTGCGCAAAATGGCGGATATGTACGAACAGCAGGCGGACGAATCCACCAAACGCCTGACAGGCGCTATAACGCCTGTTTTAACTGTACTCATAGCAATTGTAGTGGCAACCGTTGTAATTTCCATTGTTGTTCCCATGTTCGGCATGTATGATGTAATCGCTACCAGCGTAAATTCTTAAATTAAATCATCTGCAGCCATTCCTCCGCATACATTTATGTATAAGGGGGAGTCTTTATGAAATTTTTTGTTTTAACAAAGCAACGGCTTTTAATTATTGGCTGCTGTCTGCTTGTGGGAGCTCTTGCGCTGTCTGTCTGCATGTCCAGCTACAATGGCGTTATAACGGCGTCCACAACCACAAGGAAAATTCCCATATATTGTGTGGAACAGGAAGAAAAAGTTGTAAGCATATCGTTTGACGCCGCCTGGGGGAACGAGCAAACGCAGGGGCTTCTGGATACGCTGGACGAATATAACGTAAAAACCACCTTTTTTCTTGTGGGAGAATGGGTGGATAAATACCCCGATTCCGTAAAAGCAATTCACGACGCCGGGCACGACGTAGGCAATCACTCCGACACGCACGCGCATATGCCGCAGCAGAGCCGGGAGGATATGCTTAAGGAGCTCAACGGCTGCAACGACAAAATTGAAAAGATCACAGGCGTACGCCCCACCCTGTTCCGGCCGCCTTACGGCGATTACAACAACGCATTGGTCGAAACGGTCAACAGCATCCATATGTACTGCGTGCAATGGGATATCGACAGTCTCGATTGGAAAGATCCTTCGCCCCAGCAGATGGTAGACCGCATTCAGAAAAATCTTTCACCCGGAAGCATTATCCTGCTGCACAACGGTGCAAAAAACACACCACAAGCGCTCCCAATGATTATAGAAGCCATCCGCGCGCAAGGGTACGAAATCGTGCCGATCTCCCAAATCCTGTTAAAAGGCAGCTATACCACAGACCACGAGGGGCGCATGCACACAGACGCTGCGCCTTTAAGCACAAACCCCTCCGGCTCTGTTTCTTCCAAAAAGGAAAGCAGCTCCCAAAGCCATAGCAACAGATAACTGCATAAGAAAAAAGATACAAACCCGGCGGACAGATCTTCTGTCCGCCTTTTTTATAAAGATTTTTCCTTTTCCACAGCCTGCCCATCTCCCTTTTATTTAGAGTGCTGGTTTCTTCTGTAAAATACAGTAAAAAAAACCATTTTTTCTCTTTTTTGGCGTTGATGGAACAATTTTAGCAAGAGATTTGACGATTTTTAGTTGACCTGCGCCCTCCGGCAATTTATAATAAATTTATAATTGACAGAAGCTGCGGAAACAATATAGTAAAAACAGCGCCTTCCAGATAACGCGTTTGCCGTTTTTGGAAGTTTATTTTTGAAAGGAACCTTGCTATGAAACATAAGGCGGCAATTATCACCTTTATTTGCCTGGCTGTCCTTTCCCTGACAGCCGTGGGTGTTTTCCTGTTCAATCCCACGCTTGCAGGAAGGCTGATCGCTTCTGTTTCCGTTGTGCAGACCCCAACGCAGGCGCCCACCGAACCCGCCACGCAGCCGTCTGCCTCTGCAGATGTACAGGCCCTGCAGGCTGAAAAAACACCCGGCGCGCTAAAGCGGGGCGAAACACTTGCGCTCAACCCCGTTATCGTCCCTGCAAACGCCAAAAATCGGGAGCTTTCGTTTACAAGCTCCAACCCGAACGTGGCTTCTGTGGACAGCACAGGCAAAGTAACGGCTCTGTCTGCGGGCGAATGCACCATCACCGCCGTTGCATCCGCCAATAAAAAAGCCACGGCGGAATATAAGCTTACCATTACAGACGAACGAATCGACGAAATCAAACTTTTAAACGACTATCTGCTGGAAATCCCCTCCAGCCGCAAAGTTTCTTATGGCGACAAAAAAACGCAGACCGTCAATCTGGTGCAGTGCAGAATCACAAACCAGGGGACAGACGGGCATTACGTGCTGCTGCTCAAATACCAGATCGGCGCCTCCATTACCGCGGTAGAGGTCGTCACACTGCAAAACGGCAAACCCGTTTCTCTTAAAACCTTTGAAAGCTTTTCCTCGCTTTTAGAGCAGCCAAACACCTCGTACAGTGAAACCGTCTGCACAGGTGAAACATCTGCCTTCTATATAAAATCCACCGCTATCCAAAACAGCGGCACGCAAGGCAAGCGAACCGTTACGCTCTACAGCACGTCGAGCGGCACGCTTTCTTCCGTCCAAACCATGACGGACGTCTACCGCTATAAAGACGGCGAAAACGTCCCGCTTTCCGGAACCTTTTCCATAGACGGCGGCAATACAACCGAAGAAACGTACCTTTCCGCCCTTTCCGCACTGGGGGAAAATTATCCTGCGTTTACCGACTGGGCCAACCGGACGATCACCGTCGCGCAGGGCAAGTACGAAAAGGCGCAGCCTGTGGTGCGGCTTGAAGAGGTTTATTTAAACCGTATAGAATGGACAACCTCCGACAAAGCGGTGGCCGCCGTCAACAAAAACGGCGTAGTCACCGGCAAAAATGCCGGCAGCTGCGAAGTGCAGGGCGTTTTATCCTGCCTTTCCGGGGCCGTGTGCAGCGTTCAGGTGACGGTCCGGAGCAATTCAGAAGCGTTATCCCGCTATCTGGATTCCATTAAGGACCAAACCATTCAGGCCGAAAACGGCACGGCGCTTGCGTTGTATGCCAGCAAGGCCATCGATGCAGACGGCGACGGCACAAACGAGCTTTTGCTGTATTATACAGGTGGGCGCAGCTGCCAGATTGATATTGCAAAAGAAACCGGCGGCGAAATCAAACGCTCCACCGCCTTTTTTGCCGCAACCGACAGCAGCAAAACCTGCCGGCTGGATATTTATATGGACAACACCACCGGCAACGTGGTGTTATGTGAAAATTACGTGTCTGAAAACGGTGCGTCCCAAACCACGGAGTTCTCCTTTAACGCATATAAAGACGGCAAATATACGGCCGATTCCCAAACCTATAAGATTGTTGCCAACGGTAGCGGCGAAGAAAACGCCGCATATTATATAGATGGCCAAAAGGTCAAAAAAGACGCTTTTGACCTTGCAACCGGCCACTACGGCCAATATGCGCAATGGGATATTAACAAATAAGCTTATCTTACATCCGCCCGCGGCCGTTTTACGGCCGCGCAACCCGGGAGGAACGCCTTATGCCTTCAGTTATTACGCATTATCTGCTTGCGCAACGGCTGCTTGCCTATACAGAGCAGGCATATAAAGACCACAAAATACACCAAAACGCCCTGTTGTGGGGCGCGCAGGGGCCAGATTTCCTCTTTGCCGCGCAGTCGGAAAAGCTGCGGTCGCTGGCTTCGCTTTTGCACACCGCGCCGTCCGGCCAAACCCTTTCTTTTCTGTCACGCTTTGCCCGTGAAAGCAAAAACGAGATCGAGCAAAGCTATGCGCTCGGCTTTTTTGCGCATTACGCGCTGGACAGCATTGCACACCCATTTGTCCTGTCGGGCGCAGGGCAAATGGCGGCGCAGGGCAGCGGCCTTTCCGCAGACGTGGCGCATAATATGATCGAAGTCAATCTGGATGTCATTATGGTGCGTTATGAAAAAAGCGCGCTTGCAAACAGCATTCGGCTGCAAACCTGCGCGCCAAAAGATCCTGTTGTCATGCAGCACATGGCTTTGCTTTATTGTGTGCTGCTGCATTCTGTTTTGCAGGAAACCGTTTCTGCGGAGCAGGTGCTGCAAAGTGCGCAAAATTACCGCCGGTGGCTCAAAAAACACACCGACCGCACCGGCTTTAAAAAAGATTTTCTTCTGCGAAGAGAAAAGAAACGCCGGCTGCCGCCCGGCGCGTCTGTCATGTACAGAAGCATTACAGAAGATGATACATACGATTACGCAAATATAAACGGCAACGAATGGGAAGAAAACGGGCAAATACGCACCAGCACCTTTTTTGACCTGTTTGAGCAGGCAGACCATCTGGCAACCGCCATGACGGACCTCTTTTTCAGCGGCGGCGACATCTGCTCCCCCACCGGCGGCAAGCCGTTTACACCGGCAGCCGGGACCGCGGCTGTGTAACACCTTGTAACGGAGGATTTCTATGCAAAATTTCAAGCTTTTTGCCATTGCGCTTGCCTTTCTGGGCGCGATTGCCGCAGGTTTTTTTGCTACCATCCGGTATAAAAGAAAAACGCAAATGCGGTTTTTAGATTCCCTGGCTTCCCAGACCATCAGCTATTTTTGCCGAACCTCGCACATGCAAAACGGCGGGATTATTGATCTGGGACAAAAATCGGCCATGCGCCCTTCAAAATGGAAAGCGCCCAAGGGCTATACAAACCATGTCTTTACCATCAGCGACGTGCCGGCGGAGCTTTTAAAAAACAACGCCTCAAAGGGTGACAAAGCCGTTTTACAGCTGCACGGCGGCGCATATATTGTAGGCTTTTCCGATACATACAGAAGTACGGCGCTGAAGCTTTCCAAAGTCAGCGCAGGCGCGGACGTTCTTTCCATTGATTACCGCATTGCGCCCGAGCATGTACACCCCGCGGCGCTGGAAGACGCCGAAAACGCCTGGAACTGGCTTTTGAACAACGGCTATCAGCCGGAAAATATTATTTTGGTGGGCGACAGCGCCGGCGGCAACCTTGCCCTGTCTCTGACCGCCCGGCTGCGGGACGAAAACCGGGCGCTGCCAAAAGCACTCATCTGCATGTCGCCTTGGGCCGACCTTTCCGCGCAGGGGCCGTCTTTTACATATAATCTTTATAAAGACCCCATGTTTGGGCGCGCCAAAGGCGCGCAGAGCGGCAGCTGCCTGGACAATCCGGAAAAGCTGCTTGCTTACGCGGGCCAGACCGACCTGCAGGACAAATACCTTTCGCCCGTCTACGGCGATTTTCACGGCTTTCCGCCCATTTTGCTCCAGGTGGGAACCTACGAACTGCTGGAAAGCGATTCCATTACCATTCACGACAAAGCCAGCGCGGCCGGTGTGGACGTCACGCTTACGCGCTACCCCGGTATGTTCCATACGTTCCAGCTGCTGGAAGACCTTCTTCCGGCCTCCAGAAAAGCCTGGCAGGAAATCGAATATTTTTTAAAAAAGCAGTTTGGCTGCCTTTTAAGTTGCTAAACGGTTTTTTAAAGGCCCGCCCGGCATGGCGGGCCTTGCACCGTTTATGGGCAGGCTTATTCTTTTTTGTGGTTTTTTATACCTTTGCTGTAGAATTTTTAGCTGCGTTTCCAGCATGCTGGTGGCAACATTGTTAAAATTGGAATTTGGTATGCTTGCAATTTCTTCAATACCGGCGATCACCTCGTCGGCAATATAAAGGGATTTACTGCTGCATTTTTTCTTTGCCGGATCCCTGGTTCATTAAAATCAAACGCAAAGCTCATAAAGGCTGTACCTTCCCTTCAAATTTGTTTTTACGTTTTTCTTTATACAAGTTATATAAATATATAAAACCCGGTGGAATAAATACAAGCTTATATAAGGCATAATAAATAGAAAAGCCCCCCGGCAGCCACAGTGCATATACTGCCTGCGGCTGCCGGGGGATTTGTTCAAAACACAGCTTTTAGCTTCTGTTATGATTGTTATTACGCCCACCTCTGGGGCCTCTTCTATCCCTTTCGCCCGTATACGGACGTCTGGGCGGCGCCTCGTTTTCCGGCTGCAAGCCTTCCACTTCTATCAGCGCTTCTCTTCTTGAAAGGTTCAGCCTTCCCTTGTCGTCTATTTCAAGCACTTTTACCAGAACAATGTCGTCCACGTTCACTGCATCTGTTACCTTTTCAGTGCGCTTTACATCCAACTGTGAAATATGGCACAGGCCTTCTTTGCCCGGTGCAATCTCTACAAACGCGCCAAAATCCATAATCCGCGTTACCTTGCCCTTAAAGATCTCGCCCGGCTGCGGATCTTTCGCAATTGTGTCGACAATGGAAAGCGCACGTTTGCAGTTTTCCACATCCAAGCCACTGATAAACACATGCCCGTCCTCTTCAATATCAATTTTCACCTCACACTGGGCCTGAATTTCTTTAATCACCTTTCCACTCTTGCCAATTACCTCGCTGATCTTATCAACAGGGATTGTTGTGGTCAGCATCTTGGGTGCATACGGGGAAAGCTCCGGGCGCGGCTGCGCAATTGCCTTAAGCATAATTTCATCTAAAATATAAACCCTGGCCTTATGCGTCTTTTCCAGCGCTTCTTTAACCATTTCCGGCGTAAGGCCGTCTATTTTCAAATCCATCTGGATCGCCGTGATCCCCTCATGCGTGCCCGCTACCTTAAAGTCCATATCGCCAAAAAAGTCTTCCAGCCCCTGGATATCCACCATTGTCATCCAGCGCTCTCCCTCTGTGATCAGGCCGCAGGAAATACCGGCAACCGGCGCCTTAATCGGCACGCCGGCGTCCATCAGTGCCAGCGTGGAGCCGCAAATGGAGCCCTGCGAAGTAGAGCCGTTGGAGGATACAACCTCAGAAACCAGGCGGATGGCATAGGGAAATTCCTCCACAGACGGAATCACCGGCACAAGCGCCCGCTCCGCCAGCGCGCCATGGCCAATTTCCCTTCGGCCCGGCCCCCTGCTGGGGCGCGTTTCGCCAACAGAATAAGACGGAAAGTTATAATGGTGCATATAGCGCTTATATTCTTCATCGTCAATTCCGTCCAGCAGCTGTTGGTCGCTCACCGGGCCGAGCGTTGCGGCCGTAAGCACCTGCGTTTGCCCTCTTGTAAACAAGCCGGAGCCGTGTGCCCTGGGCAAAAGGCCTGTCTCTGCGGCCAACGGGCGAATTTCGTTCATCCCTCTGCCGTCCACACGTTTTTGCTCGTCAAGCAGCCAGCGGCGTACAACATACTTCTGCGTTTTGTACAGGCATTCGTCAATTTTTGCCTCCTGTTCGGGGTAGATGGCATCAAATTTCTCATGTACAGCCTCATAAACCGGCTGCAGCCTTTCGTCCCGCACCGTTTTATCGTCGGTATCAAGCGCAAGCTTAATATCCTCCAGCGCAAAATCACGGATTGTATGGAACATCTCTTCATCCGGTTCGTTGCTTGGATAAGAAAATTTTTGTTTGCCAATCTGGGCCTGAATCTCCTTAATAAAGGCAATGATTTTCTGGTTTGCCTCATGCCCGGCTATAATGCCGTTGAACATAACCTCGTCACTGACCATTTCCGCACCGGCCTCAATCATGGCAATGCGGCTGTCTGTAGAAGCAACCGTCACAGCCATTTGGGACCTTTCGCGCTGCTCCTGCGTTGGGTTGATGACAAATTCGCCGTCCACATAGCCGACAGAAACGCCCGAAATCGGCCCGTTCCACGGAATATCTGAAATAGAAAGCGCAATCGATGTACCCACCATTGCCGCAATTTCAGGCGAGCAGTCGCCGTCTACCGACATAACGGTGCAAACAACAGAGACGTCGTTGCGCATATCTTTCGGAAACAGCGGCCGGATCGGCCTGTCTATCACGCGTGACACAAGGATCGCCTTTTCAGACGGCCGCCCCTCTCTCTTCAAAAAAGAGCCGGGTATTTTTCCCACCGCATAAAGCTTTTCTTCAAAATCCACAGAAAGCGGGAAAAAGTCAATCCCCTCGCGCGGCTTTGCAGAGGCCGTTACAGCCACGTTAACCACCGTGTCGCCATAGCGCACAAAGCAAGAGCCGTTTGCCAGCTGGGCAATCTTTCCCGTTTCCACTACAAGCGGGCGGCCGGCAAAGTCCGTTTCAAATACCTTATAATTTTCAAACATATCTCTTCCTCCTGAAATTAAAATATTTATTTTACAGGGAGGCACCGCTTAGCAATAAAACCGATATTCCAAGCATGCAAAATATCCGTTTCACTGCTAACCAAATGCTTCCGCCGTAAATGCCAGCAGATGACCAACAGGGCAGACGGCACAATGCCGCCTGCCCCGAAAACATCCTTATTTACGTATGCCAAGCTTGGCGATAATCGAGCGGTAACGCTCAATATCGGTCTTAATCAGATAATTCAGCAGGCTTCTTCTCTGCCCTACCATCTTCAGCAAACCCCTGCGGGAATGGTGATCCTTCTTGTGCACTTTCAAATGCTCGGTCAAATCGTTGATCCTTTTTGTCAAAAGCGCAATCTGCACCTCAGGGGAACCCGTATCGCCTTCATGCAGGGCATACTCCTGCATAATTGCATTCTTTTCTTCTTTTAACATTGCATAATCCACCTTTTTTATCATTTTACCCACCGGATCAAAAAATATCCTTCAATCTCAGATTAAGGAAGGCGTCTTTCCCATAAATGGGCTTACTCCAAAATCCGTGAAAGGGGCGTTGCACCAGTAGATTATAGCACATGCTCCAAAAAATGTAAAGTTTTTTCTGTTTGCCCCCTTAAAAACCTTTGCAAAAAATACCCGTTTTTTCATACAGCTTGTTCAAATTCAGCTTTCTTCCTTCAGCCTGTTTCCCATTCTTTTAAGCAGCTCCCGCTGTTGGCTTTTGGGCAACATGCGATAATTGATCACAAGCTGCTGCTCATCTGCGGAAAGCTCGTATATTTTCTCTCTTTCAAAGGTTGTCCGCTTTTTTGCCGCCACGGGCCGCGCCTGTTCAGGATCTGCAAGGTTCACCGCCTCGCCGGCAAGCTCCCCGCCATTGACGCATTGCAAAAATTCAACGTATGGTATATTTAAAATTCTGATCAGCTTCATCATGGTATTGATACTCGGCGCAGTTTTTCCAATTTCATAATATGTGTATGTTGAACGGTCCACACTAAGCGCCTCGGCAACCTGCCCCTGTGACAAGCCGCAGTTTTCCCTGTAGCGCCTTAAAAGCTCCGGCAGCTTTTTTTTCACTATATTTGCCATTTTTTCAACTCCCAACGGTGTGATCCATATTTACATTTTCCGTTGAGTTTATTATAGTAAATCCATATCCGGATTATGCAATTGTGTGATAATCCATCACGCATTTTTTGTCAAAATCTGAGACAACACAAATTATTTTATATATTCGCCGCCTTATCCCCTACAGAATTGCTGTGCTTTTTGAAAGAAACACGGTAAATAAAAAACTTTGGTAAATGTCAAGAGTAAATGCGAAAAAAGTCAAAAATATTTTATAAGGCCCCGCTGAGGGCCTTTATTTCTGCCTGAAATACTTCCTCCGGGGTGTGCCAGTTGAACATTTTCCGGGGGTAGTCATTCATCCAGCCTTCTATATAGTCGGCCCGCTCATCCGTCATGTCCTCAAAGCTCGATCCCTTCGGGGCGTGGCGGCGCACGAGCTTGTTCTGGTTTTCGTTGCTGCCGCGTTCGTATGCGCTATACGGGTGACAGTAGTATAACTTCGTCCTTTTCTCGCCTTCGCGGAGACTGCTCCGTTCCATTCCTTCGCAGTTCGCAAACTCCGATCCATTGTCTACCGTTATGCTCTTGAAAATTAAAGGGAAAAGCTCGCCGTATCTCTTTTCCAGAGCGTCCAGCTCGGCCACGACATTCTCGGCTTTCTTCGCTTCCATTCTCCGTGTGATTTCCCGGCGGCTGAGCCGCTCGGTTAATACGAGCAGCGTTGTGGTGCAGCCCTTGGCGCTTTCCACGCAGTCCATTTCCCAGTGGCCGAAGGTTTCCCGGTTATTGATTTCTTCCGGGCGTTTCTCTATGCTTTCGCCTTTTGGCGCTCTGGACTGAGCTTTTGTATGCCGGTATTCTCGTTTACGGCTTCCTTTTACCGGGAGATCTTTGTTTGTGATCCGGAGAAATACGCCTTTTTCTATGTAGCTGTAAAGAGTGTTTACCGAGATCGTAGTGTTGAATTTTAAGCCCTTCGCCTTGATCCTTCCCAGCACCGCCGCGGGGCTGTATTGCTCGTCGGCGATCTTGTGCTCGATATATTCGGCGAGCTTGCGATCCTTTCCCAGTTTCAGCTCCGGCCCCTTGGCTTTCAGGTTCTCCCGGTACCGATCGTGGGCTATGTCTGGGCTGTATCGGATCTCCGTCGTCCAGTCACTATTGCGGTGCTCATACTGTCCTCGTTTTTTCTCCCGGTATATGGTGGAGATGTGGACGCCGAGATTTTCGGCAATCTCTTTTGCCCCTTTTCCGTCCTTGAGCTGCTGCTCCATACGCAGCCGATCAGTTTTTGTCAAATGCTTGAAACGCCGTGCCATTATATATCCCTCCGCATAAAAAAAAGAAGGGGCAGCCGTAGCCGCCCCTCCACTTGTTCCTTGGTGTTATTGTTCGTATTCCCTCAAAAGCTCCGCGGTTTCCTCGTCGGTTACAATGTCCGAGAGTTTACAGTTCAGAGCCTTGCAGATCCTTAGCAACGTGGAAAGCTGCGCCTTGCTTACGTCCCGGACTCCCTGCTCGTAGTTTTGGTAGACGCGGACGCCTACACCGGCCAGCTTTGCGAGCTGGGACTGGGAGAGTCCGGCGGCCTGCCTGCGTTCTTTGAGGTTGTCGTTTCTCTTTTCGATCTTTACCGTGATTTCCATATCTGGCCTCCTTCTTGACTTGTTAGGTGGCGGTGGATATAATAAAGGCGGTGGGTGGGAATTTCCCACCGCCGGAGCTTTAGGACTGCTTGGGTTTCTTGTTTGGCTTTATGGTTATTGTGATCCGTTCCACCGCTTCACTTTCTAAAGCCTTTTTAAGAACTTCGAGCAGTTCTTTTGTTTGCTTTTCTTTATCGTCCACCGGTTCGCCTCCTTTCTGTGTTTTTGTTCCTCCTTTCTGATTACTCAGGTTTTCCCTTACCTTGTGCTTTTATTATACATCTAAAGATGTATATAGTCAAGCTCATTTCCTCCGCTTTTCGCTTTTTTTCACAAGAAAATAGGGCGGTTTCCCGCCCTCATTCTTCCGCGCTGAGTAGCTGCTCAATCGGTACGCCCAGCGCCTCAGAGAAAAATATAAGTTCGTAGTCAGGGACTACTCGATCGCCGGTTTCTATCCTGCTGATCGCTTTCTGGTTCAAGTTTAGTCCGGCAAGCTGTACCTTTGCCGCGAGCTGCTCCTGAGAGAGTCCCGCAGCCTCGCGCAGCGCCTTTATTTGAGGCCCCGAAGCGTTGCACCTGCCGTCTTTGTGCTTGTAAATTTTCACTTTTTCAGTGCCTCCTTCTTATGCCAAAGATAGGTAGAACGCATATTGACATTACCATGCTTCGCCCGTTATAATTATCCCAAACATGACTAAAGGCGAAAAAACGCTAATTTCGAGCATGTGCAGGAGGTAAAAACATTATGCGGAAAAAGGACGCAGATCAGAAGCAGGCAGAGGCTCCACGGGGCAAAAAGAAGTGGATCATTATTGCGGTTGTAGCGGTCGTTTTGATTGCAGCGGCGGTCGGAGGGAATACCGAAACGCAGCAGCCGCAGGCTACGGGAACGCAGGCTACCTCAGAGGCCCCGGAGACTCAGGATCCTGCCACTGAGGCAGTGAGTGAAACGGAAGCCAAAGCGGAGCCGGAAGCAAACACAAGCGCAAAGGTGGACGCGCTGGCCTTGGCTGCAAAGCAGGATATTGAGGAAAACGGAGTTTCAGACGCGAAACGAGACGAGGCCGTGACCTTCATTGTAGAGCATTATCCTGATTTTTATGCAGATAACGAAACAATGGAGCAGGCCATTTCTTACGGTTACTGGCTTGAATACGCCTACCAAAACGACGAGGCCGCGAGGGATTATGCGGAGCTTGGCATGGACTTGGAGCAGGCCGTTAAATATGTTTACCGGGGAGCCGAGAGCGTGGAGGACGACGCCACGCAGGAAAACCTCAGCCAGATCCGGGAGTCGCTCGAAGCTATCGGTCAGACTGTTGAATAATAGAAAAAATGCCCGGCAGGATTTCTCCCGCCGGGCTTTCTCGTTGTGCGGGTTTTCCCCGCTATTATTCCGTTTTTTCTTCGGTTTCTACCGGCTCGCTTGCCGGTGTCGCTTCGGCTGCAATCTGCTGCACTGCCGTGGTGGCGATCGTGCTCGCTACGCTCGCCGCCGTCGCTGCCGCTGTGGTAGTGGCTGCTTTTTCAACCTCCGGCACTTTAATGTCCCGGCATACCTGCTCGATCTTGGTGTCCAGCCATGCGTCGAAGTCGCCGTAGATCTCCCCCAGAGCCTTCACGGTGGTATCTCCGAGGATCTCCAGCACCTTGTCCCGTGCCTTCTGAAATGCTTCCAGTTGCTTTTCTTTCGTAAAAGCACCCTCCGCTTTCAGGGCGTCAACAAAGGTCTGGGCCGTATATGTCACGGCCTGCTCCACGGCGTCCGTTGCCAGATCAATGTACTTTGAAGCGGTTTCGTTGTCCAGTTCTTCCTCGATCTGCTGAGTCTGGCGGCGCAGGAGTGCCACCAGATAGCCGCCGCCAGCCGTGATAAGCAGGCAGAGGATCGGCACAAAAGCGTCTGCGATCTGTTCTAACATTTCCATGTTCGTGTCCCTCCTTTGGTATTAAAGCATACTGTTGACAATTTTCTGAACGGCTGCGTAGTTATACCCGGCCGCTTCGAGGCGTTTCTTGCGATCCGCTCCGTTTCCCCACTTTCCTGCGATCACCTCTTTGGCGATCTCTGTGTTGGATTTCTTGGGGGTATCGCCGGAAGCCGCGGTACCGCCGCCGTTGGTCGTCACAAAGGCGTCGAAGCCTTTCGCTTTGAGCTTAGATACCTGAGCGTCAGCGTTTGCCTTTTTGGAATACGCCCCGGTCTGCACCTTGTAAAGATTTCCGACTTTCTTTATGAGCACCTCGAAGCCAGCCGCTTTGAGTCTCGCCGCCTGAGCGTCGGCATTTGCTTTCTGTGAGTACGCGCCGCTCTGGACATAGTAAAGAACGGATCCGGAGCTGGAGCTGCCGCCAGTGGATCCGCCGCCGGATCCGGAGCTGCCTCCCGTCCCCAGCAGAGCGTTGATCCTGTCGGCAAGCTCGCCATAGCGGGAGTAGAGCCAGTCACCGGGGCAGCTCTTATTTGCAAACCACCGGTGCGCGGTCAGCACCATTTCGTTGCTTTTTGGCGTGTATGCGAGAGTTTTCTCTTTGCTACCCAGCCACAAAACCTTGTTTTTCCCGTTTCTCTTGCAGATGTCCGCGCAGAGCTCGATCAGCTTTTCGTAAACGGCCGAGTTCATAGCGTAAGGATCTGTTTTGTCGCTGGCGCACTCGATCGTTACGGCCCGCTGGTCGTTGGAGTTGCTGGAGCTGCACCAGCTCCGGTTACACTCGTCTACTACGAGGACGACGCGGGCGTCCTTGCCGATCCCGTAGTTACAACTCGCTTCGCGCCCCGCCGGGAAGCAGGAGCCGATCCCTTCCGCTGTGAGCTGCCCCACAACGCAGTGGGGCGTCAGTGTGTCAATGCTGTGTGTACGTTTCCCGCTGTGGTTCGGGCTTTTTACGGTGCAGTTTACTAATGGACTATTGCTCATATTATTGCCTCCTTCTGAGGGCGTGGAAGCTGCGGCTTTCGCGTATTTGTCATAATACGTTTGCCCGTAGCTCGCCCGTTTGATTTTTACCGCTTCGGACTGATCGGCCGGTCTTTCAAAGTCGGTCAGCACCTTGTCACTTGCAGCCCTCACGCTGGTAGCTGTTTTTAAGGCTGCCAAAACAGAGGGGTAGCTTTCGCTCAGCTCTTTATACAAAAAGCCGAGCTGCGCCTCCAGATCCCCGATTGAAGCGCCGAGCGCCCTCACATAGTTGAGCAGCGCCTCCTTCCGGCTCCAGAACGTCCACTGTGCAACGCCGTAGCCTGCGGAGTCATGCACAAAGTTGGCATAGCTCCCAGAGTCTACGGCTGCGGTGTAGGTGGCGTCCGTAAAGCCGAGCTTTTTCTCGTAGGAGTTCTGGAGGTTCTGCGGGTTGAGCCCGCTCTCGGCGAACAGTTCCCCCATAAGGCCCGACACGCCGAAGTCATTCTTGATCTTGCCTTTGAGGAAGTTCCACGCCTTTTCCTCGTTGTTTTTTCCTGTTAGTCCCATGAGTCCCTCCTTTTTTTGTTAATAGGTTTCAAAGCTCGACGGCTCCGGCTTGACGCCGTTCAGGGCCATGAGCTTGATCTTGTTTTCTGCCTTTGCCTTGGTGTAATAGAAACCGGTCGCCGAGGCCATTTCTGCAAATACCGCCGGGATCAGATAGGCCAGCACGGAGGTGTCCATGGTGATCCAGATCATGCGGCAGGAAAAGACGGTGATCGCTATGGTGGCGATACTTACGCCCAGAAAAATGAGCTTTGAAAACTCAACCTTCTTTTTTGCTGCAGCGGCAGCTCGCATTTGCTGGATCTGCTCCCGGAGCTTTTTGTTTTCTTCGGCCAGTTGCCGGAGCTGCGGATCCACAACGGCGTCCGGCCCGGTGTATTCCTCGCACATGGTCGTCGCCCCCTATTCGTAAATGGAATTGATCCCCTGTTTAGCCAGAAAGTCCTTTTGTGCGTGTTTGACTTTCGAGGCATACTCCAGCGCCGCGTGCATGTCTCCGTTGCAGTGAGCGTCAGGGATCCGCTGCACCGCTTTGGCCGTGGCCTCGCCGAGCGCGATCGCAGCGTTTACGCCTTGGACGAGGTAAAACTCTTGCTGCTGCCGTAAGTTTTCGCGCCTCTCCATGTCCTCGTGTCGGGCTTCTTCCTCGGCCTCCCTCTTTTTGTCCTGTTTCTTGATGTTCCTCTCAATAAGCCAGAAGCAAAAGCCAGTTATGGCCGAGGGTATGCTCGCGGCTATGATTATTGCGGTTACGTCCATAGGTTCACCTCCTTTGCCTCTGCGGCCGGTTCTTTTCGTTTGAAAACTATATTTTTCTCGATCCACTTCTGGAGCCCGTGGGTGGAGCAGTGGCTCAGCATACCGAAGTAGCTCTGCATGGTGGCGTCCACGGCGTCGAAGTCGATCAGGCCCGCCTCGTACTCCTTGGCGATATACCGCATACGCGCCTTCATTTTCTTGACGCTCTGCTTTGTCGGCTTACGGTAGCCGGGGAAGATCCGGCAGCCCACGAAGGTGATCCCGTGCTTTACGAGTCCGATCGCGGTCTTTCCGTTGAGTTCGAGGTGCAGCACATTGTTGAGGTAGTCCTCAATTTGCACCCGCCACCGGTTCAGAGTTTTGGCGTCCGGGTGCAGCAGCACCATGTCGTCCATGTAACGCACATAAAAGCGAGCTTTCAGCTCGTGCTTGATGTACTGATCCAGTTCGTTGAGGCAGACGTTCGCAAGCATTTGGCTGGTAAGGTTTCCGATCGGCATACCTACCTCAAAGAGTCGCTCGGAAGGCGGCACCTCGTCGGCTGTTTTCCCCGGCGGCAGCCCGAAGGGCGTGTGGTCGCAGTTGATGATCGTCTCCATAAGCCAGAGAAAGCCGTCCTCGTTCGGGTATTTGCGCCGTAAAATACCGAGTAAAACCTCATGGTCTACCCGGTAAAAATACTTTGAAATATCCAGCTTTAAGTAGTGCCAGCTCGCACCCGGCTTACGGTCAACGAGAGCCGCCCAGTATTGAAGCCGATCAGCCGCCCTTGTGGTGCCTTTTCCCACCCGGCAGCCGTAACTATGGTAGATCATGCCGTTGTCGAGCTCTTTGTTGACTTGCAGATATACGGCCCACTGCACGACGCGATCCGGGAAGCTCAGCGCCATAATAAGGCGGCGCTTTGGCTCCGAAACATAAAACTCCCGGTATCAGCCCACCTTGTAAGTGCGCCAGATCAGGGAGTTTTGTATTTCAATCAGGTTTTCCTCCAGCTTTGCAGAGAAGGCCAGCACGTCGCCGCGGTACCATTTCTCGCTCGCTGCTTCGTGGTAAGCGTTCAGCAGATTTTCCCACGAGTATATTCGTTCCAGAAGGGAAGGTTTTCCGGTTTCTTTGATAGCCGTCACTCCTTCCTTGTTTTTATAAAAAGGCCCGCGTGTGGCACTCCTTGAAACGGCCGTTTTCCTACGGCCGCCACGCCGCAGGATCGCGGCCGCCCTTCACCCGCATAATGCAGGAACGGCCAGCCTGCGCGGTTTGCCCGTCGCTCCCGGTATCTTTTTACCGGCAAGCTGCGCGAGCGTTCATCTTTGGCCTTGTCGGCCGGGAAATGCGTCCCTTTTGCCTTTGTGCTCCTGCAAAGCCTTAGCTCGCAGGACATAAGCTGACAAGGCAAGAGCGGAGCGGAAGCCGATGTTCGTGTTGGAGTTGGAGCGGGAGTTGTTGCCGTTGAGGTAGAACACGCCCGCGTTCGTGCCGTTGTTCCAGTTGCCCCCGCGATACACGCAGCGCCCCCTTTTATCGCGACACATTCCCCACGGGCGTGTTACTCGTTTGACTTTTTCCAGCCTCCCAGCATACGCCCGATTTCGTTCAGTTCCTTGCTCCATACCTCATGGAGCCCCGGAGAGATCAGGCGATCCTCCGGCGAAACTGCCGTGTCTACGAGGGAGCGTAGCACGTCCAGCTTCGTGTCCATTTTGTTCTGGAGCTCCACCCGGCGTTGGCCTCTGGCCCGGTTCGCCTCAATGCAAAGCTCCAGCATGTCCATGAAAGCGGCGGTCATGTGCTTGCGGTACTCGAATTTTTCCGGCTTTCGCATGTTATTGGTGCGCTCGCCCACCCGGATCATGGATCGGACGATACGCTGCCGGAGTTGTAGGTTGTCCATGTTGTGTCTCCTTGCTGTGGTAAAGGGGCGGCTTTGGTGGGCCGCCCCTTAGCCAGATTTTCAGATTGCCAGATTACCCGATTTCCGGGATAAAAGCGGAGCGGAAGCCGATGTACGTGCTGGAGTTGGAGCGGGAGGGGTCGCCGGAGAGGTAGAACACGCCCGCGGCCGGGCCGTAGTTCCAGGCGCCCCCGCGATACACGCAGCGCTCGGCTACGCCGTTGTTCCACCAGAAGTAATCGCCTTCGTAGTCAGCTTTCTGAGCGCCTTCGTCCGGGAGAAGGGCGAGGGAGCGGAGCAGGATCTTGGCGGCGTTTCCGACTGCTGCCGCTGCGGTAACTTTACCAAAGGCGCAGCTGCGGCTTGCGTCCTGAGAGCTTGCGACGGTGGTTGTCCACTGCCATGCGCCGCTTACATAGTCCAGTTTCACGGTGCTGCCGGAGAGAGTCGCGGAGCTGTCGCCCACTTCGCACTCAGGCTCTACGAGGGAGCCGTCGGCGGCGTTGATAGCCTTCCAGCACACGCTCGTGGTGTTCTGCGGGTTGTCCGGATCCGCTGCGTCATTGTTGGCAAGGATCTGGAGCTCGCCCCACACAAGACGGATGCCGCCCTGCCATTCCCACACGTTGCCGTTCAGATCCCAGATACCGGAGAGAGTCTTGTCGTGGCTCCATGTGAGCGGGCCGGTTCCGGTTGCCACTCTGGCCGTGGTGCCTTCCGGCTGATCGCTGTCCGGGCCGTAGAAGGTCGTCGGGATTGCCTTGTAATTGCTCTCGCGGGTGTCCTTGCCGTAGTTATTGTTGCCGTAAGGCATGAAGCCGTTCTTTTTGCACCAGAGAGCGATCGCGGCCCACTCGGCGTTGGTGGAGAGGTGCCAGCCTGCGCCCTTGGCTTCGCAGCGGGAGCGAGCGGTGTCAAAGTTGATACTTGCCGTCGGATCCTCTCCCGGCAGGCTGTACGCCGCCGCGATACTGCCGTCAGTCAGCTGCGTGGTGTGTACGACGTTCTGGTACTTGGAATACCAAAAGCCGGGGATTTCCTGCCCGTTGACGATAAAAGCCGGGTGGGTGCTGTCGTTGCCGCCGGTCAGCACGTCGCTGTTCTTAAATTTCGGGATATACACCATAACGGACGGCAGATCCGCGTCGTCCACAAAGATTTCATTGTTCGGGCACACGCTTTTGAGTGCCAGACTGGAAAGATCAAAGTTTGCCATTGTTGTGTCCTCCTTTTTGATTATTCAATGCTCCAGAGTACGAGCGTAACGTCGCCCATGTCGAGCGGGTTCTGCTCTCTCAGGATATTGTCGTGGTTCATGCCGTCGTCGCCGCCCTCTGCCAGAGGCTCGGTTCCTTCCTCCGTCTGGATCGGTGTCTCGGTGTAAGTAGCCGCCGGGATCATTACCTGCGCCACATAGCGCAGCCCGGACTCGGTGCCGATCGTAAGGTTTCCGGCCTTGTCCTTGCAAATATCCACGGTCACGTCCCAGTCTTTCTGGTACTTCGCCGCGTTAATCATCAGCTCATAGTCGCCGAAGATCAGGCAGGTGCCCGTCTGCTCGTAGGCGATTTTCGGGCCTGCGTTCTTTTCAATAACCTTTACATTGTTCTGATCTGCCATGGTTACATTCCTCCTTTAATTCTCAGTTTGATAGTGGCGTTTTTGGCGCTGCCGTCATAGGCCACCTTGAAGCCGTTCAGCAGGCGGCTGAAAATCTTCACGTCTCCGACGTTTCCGTCATGCTCCAGCACTTCGGCCTCCACGGTGTAGTCCGTGAAGTTTCGGGCCGTATTCAGGGCTACGGTTTCCACCGAGTTGTTGAACGGGAAACTCTCGGAGTTTTCGAGAGTGATCGTCTGTTCTTCGGTGGCTACCTGATCGGCTGATAAGGAAGCGGAGATCAAAAGAAGGGCGGTCGCCAGATGTGCGTCGGAAATGCCTTCCTCCATGTTGTTAAAATGCCCGGCGCTCTGGTCTGTGCCTTCCTGAATGACTTCCTCTGTTTCCTCGTCCACCACTCTGTCGAGCCAGTAAGTTGCGTTATACATGCCTGTTTACCTCCTTCCTTTTAGGCTGTTACTTCGTAGATCGGGATCGTGAGCTTAATCATGGTGCCCTGTCCCTCTACCTTGTTGATCGTGCGCTGCTGATATGCAGCGACTTCCCCGCGTGTGTCAATCAGGCGCGAGGCGTCGATCGTGCAGGCCACGGAGTCCAGTGTCGGGAAGGTGGCGTAGATCACAAGCGTGTCACCTTCGACGAGCTTTTTGTTGATAGCTCCCCGGTGCCAGTTGCCGCCGCTCTGTACTTCTATCGCATGGATCGAGCGGAGCCACTGATCCCTCCGGTGCCCCATGAAGGTGTCGTAAAAGTAGCTCATGCGGGTGTCCTCCTTTCGATTTATTCACCGCAGCACCGCGTCCCGCATTTCACGAAGCCATACGCCACGCTGGAGACTTGCAGCGCTGTAGCTGCTTTGTTTGTGACGGCTGCGCCTTTTACGCCGCCGCCCGGCATGGTTCCGCATTTCTGCGTCCCCGCCTTGATAAGTTGATACAACGAAAAAGCCGCCGCCAGATTGACGCCGACTGTGTGCTGCAGCACCTTCCCCAGAGTTCCGGGCCTTGGATATGTGCCGCAAGTTTGCCCGGTGGTTTTAGGCAGTTCATAAGCCAGAGCCTTGTCTGCCTGCTCCACCTTAATTTCCTGCCTGAGTACGCGCCCCAGTGTGGCGGTGTTTGGGTAGGTTCCGGCTTCGCGGGCGAAGTTGTAGCGGATCGCCTGAGTCTCCGCTTCGGCAGTGATCCCGCTTTTTACTATCGCGCCCAGCGTCCCCGGTCGCGGGTATGTGCCACACGTCAGCTCCCCGGCCTTTGTGAAGCCGTAAAGGTGCAGTGTTTCCTCCGGATCCGTTTCAATGCTTGGCTTCACGACAAAGCCGACGGTTGCGATCCGTGGACGGGTGCCGCATTTTACGAAGTTGTACCGGTGCAGCGAGGTGTCCAGCCGGTACTCAATGCCCGGATCGGGCCCTTGCTGCCAGAAATAGAAAACGCCCGCAAGGTGCGAGCGTGCATTTTTCGCAGCCTTCACGGCCTCTACAAACTTCTCAAAGTTCTGGGCGTCCGTGTTGGTGTTTGTTGTCAGTGCCACGAAGGTGTAGGGGGAGTCGTACATTTCGTACCACTCCATAACATAGCCCTCGCCGAAGTAGGCAGAGATCAGGCGCTCGACGGCCCACTTTGTCCCGCGCTTGCGCTTGATCTGCTGGGCGAGCTTGATCGTCTCTCTCTTTTCCTCCAGACTCATGCCGGTGGAGTCGTACCAGTCAATGTCCAGCTCCCACGCCAGCTCGTCGCATTCCGGCTCGTTGAGGCTGTCGATCTCGTCCCACGTCCGGATCGTCGGGATCCTGCTGCCGGGTGGCTGTATGAGCTTATTCATAGCCTTGCTGAGTGCGATCGCTGCCTCGTCGTCGCGCATGAAGGCGGGCAGGAGCCGCACAAAGTCAAGATCTGATATTTTCATTCCTGCCATAGCCTCGCCTCCTTAGTCCTTTACTTTATGGGAAACGGTCAGCTTCCCGGAAAACTCGGCCACGGTGGTGCTTGGAAGTTCTGTATATACCGGTTTAATGATATTCACGCGGGTGGCTCCGGTCAGTCCTTCCTCCCAGTGAGGGCAGAGGATCAGCTTCCGCAAGTAGTCCGGGTTTATGTCTTGGTCGAGGCTGGAGCCTTGCCAGTAAATATACTGGTCGATTGCACCGCCGGATCCCTCCACATTCTCCACGACTTCGGACTCGCTCGCCTTCGTTGTCCAGTATTCCAGCTCAATGTCATACTTGAATGTTGTCGGAGCCTCTACCTGCACCAGATCCGTGAGCGGCCGCACGTCGTCGGCAGAACAGGCCGCCAGCACGTCGGCCAGTATGTCCTCGTCTGGGATTTCACCACCGGCGCATATAGGCACGATCTTGACGCGCCCGTACATGTTCCGGGTGATCTCGATCTTTACGGTTTCTGCCTCTGTCAGAGCCCCGGAGAGGGAGAGCGTCAGCAGTTCGTCGTTATATGTGGCGGTGTAGTCTGTTTCCGGCGCGGCTTCCGCTCCGCTTGGAAGGTACACAGTTAAGGTTTCCGGCAGGAGATTTGCACCGCCTTGGAAGGCGTGGCCGTCATATACCGGCAGTGTGCGCGTGACGGTTTCCGTCTCGGACTCTACCACCGCGTCAGTGACGAGCGGGTTTGCGGTCATGGCCCAGTATTTGTAGGCTTTGGCCGGGCCCGCTGTGCTTAGCCGGTTCTCTGCTTCCCGGATCCTTTCCCGGTATGCCTCGTCGTCCTCACGGTCGCCGCCTCCTGCCGTGGCTTCCGTGTTGGTTACATAGTCGATCAGGGGAACGTCCGAGACGTCCACAATCTGAGAGATCTCGCCGATCGCTATGTCGTTGTAGTCGGTGCCGCCGCTTTCTGCTGTGGCCGATACCTCCACATAGAGGCTACCGGCATAGAGCACGACGGTGGCGTCGGTCAGGAAGTAGTGAACGAAGTCATTCGTCACCCGGATCCCGGCCGGTATGACAATATTTGACGCTATGGCTTCGTTTATCCCGAAGCGCAGCGTTGTGGTGGCGAAGGTGGGATCGAGGCGTGGGGTGTCCCGGTTTTCTCCCAGAGCGTCCAGCACGGATCCGCGAGCGTAGCGGAGCATTTTCTGCTTGCAGGCGTCGTTGACGCTGTTATACACGGCCACAATCACCTCGGCCATAGCGTCGCCGAAGATCCGGCGCTCGTCACCCGGATAGAGCGGATCGTTGACTCCGTTTTCCAGCTCGCTGATAACAGTTTCATGCACCTGCTGGGCGCTTGTTTCTATGAATTGGAGCTCGCTCATTCGATTTCCTCGTCCTCCTTTCTTTCCGTGATATTCACGGTCATATTAAATTCACCGGATAAAACGCCGGAGGGATCCGTGACGATTTCCTCAGCGTTTACCCGTGGTTCGTAGGTTTCGAGCACCCACTCGGCGTCGGCCGCTGCCGCGTCGGTGGCGTTTGGCTGGTCGATCAGAGCACCGTCCCGGCCCCTGAGCCTGTCGTATGCTACCTCGCCCCGCACGGTTCGCAGCAGGTTGGCCGCGCACACCTGCGGGAGCCCGTTCCCTTGTGCTCTCATGGCCTCCCTCCTTTACACGAGCGTGACTTCGCTCAGATATACCCAGCTGTTGATCCCGTCCGGGTGTCCGAGCAGCACCTTGTTTTGGCTTTCCTTGATCTGGCTTACCTTATGGCTGCGCTCTTTTACCCAGTTCGGGATCTTCTGGCCGGTTGCGTACCTGCTCCCGGTTGGCTTTACATAGCAGCCGACGGTGATCGTCTTTTTTGGCGCTGCCTGCACTTGCGTGTTTGCCGGTTTGCTCTGGGATTTCGAGGCCGTGCTGGCTTTCACATTCAGGGCGGTGGTGCTTACCGGCACGCTTGTGGTGTCGGGATCGTACTCTTTAAACTCAAAGGAAAGCGTTGCCAGTCTCATGCGTCCGAGGTCGTCGATCTCGACGTTGCTCACGGACACCTTGCGGAGTTGGAGCTTCGGCCCCAGCTTCTTGCCTCCCAGATAAAAATAATTTACTTTTGTGACAAGCTCTTTCCAGCTTTCGATCTCTGCCCGAACGTCCACACCCGCGCCGCTGTGCAGCACGGTGGTGAAGCTGAGCGGGAATAGATCCGTGCCTCGCTCGTTGGTGGTTTTCTTTTCCTCTGTGCTGGTGTTGTTGTCAGCTACCTGAGAATAGGAAAAGGCCAGCCCCTCCAGAGCGACGACTTTTTTCTGAGATACGGCCCATGTTTTTGAGCCCCATTTTGCCATTGTCGCCATATTGGCCCCTCCTTATGTTGGCCTGCTGGTGGTGCCGCTGCCGGGTTCTACACCTCCATGCCTGTGCCCGGATAAGCTCACGCCGCTGGCGTTTACGTCTCCTTCCGGCACGGATATGGATCCGGCCGTCAGTCCGGGAAGGTAAGCGCCCCACTCACCGTCGGCCCGGCCGAGTAGTAGCCCGCTGGCGTCGTCAAATTCGACATACACCACCGGTGTGCCTTTGGTGAGGTTCCCTGTGCTCCCTCTGAGGTGCCACGGGATCACGATCTTAGCGGTCGGTTTGGCTCCGGCGTCGGAGGGGAGCACGCGGGCGGTGTTTCCCTCTATCCCGGCGATTGTTCCCTTGTAGATATTCCCCATTTAGTAGCCCTCCAGCAGATCCCTGAAATAGATTGTTGACTTGTTCCCTACGAAGTCATGCCGGACTTTGTACACAAAGACGGTACCGTCCCACATGCTTGCTTTTGTCGTTTTTAGAGTCAGCAGGCTGGCGGCTGCGTACCCGGTCATTAGAGCCTTGGAAAACTGCCCCGTGCGCCCGTATTTATTGGCATTTCGGAGTAGCCCCTTGGCGAAGCGGGCCGCCTCTGCGTTACTGGTGACTTGGATCGGGCTCTCCGGCCGCAGTACGGCGCTGTTTGAAGCGTCAGCCACATATTTGCCGGAGTAGCTCCCGCTTGCCACCTCGCAGGAGCCGAACATGGTGTCGCGGTTGTCCTCATAGGTAAAGACGCCGTTTTCGTCCACCGTGAGGCTGCCCGCTGGTTCCTGCTGCTCAATATAATGCTCGTTATATGCGAGCAGAGAGCCGTCAAAAATAAGCATTTGATAGCCCTCCAGCATACAAAGACGAGAAAAGAGGGAAAAATCCCCCTCATTGTCTTGCTTGATATATGGGTAAACCTGATCTTCACACCCGTAGTTTTTGAATGTGAGGCCGTGGTTCCCGGCAAATTCATTTGCCAGTTGAAGGAAGCGCACGCCCTCCCAGCTCTTTGATTTCCGGATCTTTGCCGTTTTCGGCATAGACATGGCCCGGATTGTAAAAAGCCCGTTTTCGGGTTTCATGGAGTGTATGAACATTTTTCCGGTATCGCTTGCGCTTTCTTTGAAGCGCACCGTGTCACCGGCTGCCGGTTTCCACTTGCTCCATATACCCTTGACGTCATTGAAACGGATCACAAGCGTGTCGGCCTGCTTTTCCGCGAACATTTCATGCACGCAGTAGTTCACCGACACGTCGTTGTATATGTCCGTCCCGTTATAGTAAAAATTCACGAAGCGTCCAGCTCCGGGATTTCTTCGCCCCGACGCCACGGCGGCAGAGTTTCCGGCGTCTCTGCGTCCTCTACGATCGGCAGTCGGATGGCCACGTTCGCCTCGAAGATCAGAACGTCCGCATAGTCGGGGTTAAATTCAATAATGTAATGGGCGAGGGTTTCCTCGTTATACATTTGCAGTGCCAGAGCGTCAAAGGTGTCGCCCTCGCGTGTGATGTATTCCAGATAGCCCGTTACCCTACGCATAAAGCGCCACCTCCCTTGCCTGAATAAATTCCTCCAGCCAGTCGAAAAACTCGGCCTCGTGCGCTTTGAGGCGAGCCATGAAGTCGTCGGCGTCCTCGCTGGATCCTTCCGTCTGGATCTGTGGGCTCCAAGTGAAGCAGGAAAAATCGTAGTAAATGACGGTGCTCGTGTTGTTGGCGAGGCCTCCCAAAGAGAAGTCGTCCAGAGCGAGCAACTTTCCGGCTGTATTCGTGAGTCCTGCGTTTTCCCCTGAAGAAGATCCGAGTGTTCCGAGTAGCTGCCCAGCCTTCTGCCAGATAGCAATATTTTGATCTCGGTATGCAGGATCGAAGGAGATCACGGCCTCGGTGCCAGCCTCACCAGCAAGAGAGGGGCCATCTGTAAATCCTCCCTCTGCAAAACGTGGAAGCGTTACCGATGGAATAGACGGGATTGCTGGAATTCCGATCAGCCCTGTTACGGAGTTGATTCCGGAAATAATTCCGTTTATAATAGCTATTGCTCCGTTTATTACACCTTCAACTATTGCTGGTATCAAATTAAAAATGCTCTTAAATACTCCAACAATGCCATCCCATGCTTGTGACCAATTTCCCGAAAATACTCCAGTGATAAAGTCAATTAAACTTCCAAAAACATCCATTACACCTTGAATAATTGGCATAATCGCGTTTATAGCACCTCCAAGCACTGTTGTGAACATATCAGCGATAGCTTGAATAATTGGCATAATTGGTTGTAGTATTGTGGTTATCAATGTCGAAAAGATTTCAATTAACGGAGTAATTGCCGTGGTAATTAAGTTCAGTATTGGCTCGACCAGCGTAATGATTAAATTTAGAATTGGTTGTAAAAGCGACACAATCATATTTAAAATCGGTGTAATTGCTCCAAGAATTTGAACCATTACTGGAAGCACAGCATTAATAATTTGTGTTATTATTGGTAAAATTGCATTTACAAGCTGAATTAATACTGGAAGGACGGCCTCTACTATTTGAGTAATAATAGGTAGAAGCGTCTGAATCAGTTGTACAAATACTGGAAGGACGGCCTGTACGATCTGCATTAAAACCGGAAGCAGAGCATTGATAAACTCCACCAGCACTGGTAAAACTGCCTGAATGATCTGCATTATCACCGGGAGCAGCTGGTTGATTAAGTCTATCAGGGTAGTGAGTACCGTCTGGACGATCTGCGTCAGGATCGGGAGCATTTGATTTATAAGATCAATAATCACCGGCAGGATAGCGCCGATCAGCTCCACCAGCACCGGGATCACTGCCGAGGCAATTTGTGCGAAGGCAGAGAGAACGGTCGCCGCAGTCTGTTGGATCAGCGGCATAAGCTGGTTAATCATTTGCATGATTCCGGCTCCGAGCTCCGAAAAGCTGGCTTGCAGCTCGGCCCAGATTGCTGTCACATTAGCCCGGAAGTCCTCGTTTGTCTGCCATAAATACATAAAACCGGCAGCCAGCGCGGCCACGATTGCGATCACGGCCATGACAGGCCCGGAGACTTCGCCGAGGGCGGTCGTAAATCCGGTGATCGCTCCCTTTATCTTTCCAAACTGCGCCACAAGAGAGCCCCAGTTCATAGCCACCAAAACGGCGCTGAGCGTTCCCAACGCAAGGCCGATCTCAGGAAGGTGAGACGATACCCAGTCCACCGCCGGGGCTACGTTTGCGTTCACATAGTCCACGGCCTCTTTCATGGCGGGAGTGAGTTCTTCGGCTACCGGCTGCACCACTTCGGACTTGATTGTGCGCCCCAGCTGGGAGAGTGAGCTCTCCAGCGTATCATAGGCGGCGCTGTCCAGCTGCGCCATGGCGTCGGAAGTGCTCTGGATCGCGCCCTGTGTGTCCATAAGGGACGCCACGGTGTCAACGCCCAGATCCTCCCACATAGTGCCAAACAGGCCGACGCCTGCCTGATATTGCAGCGTCGCGTCGTCGCACTCTTGCAGAGCCTCCATAATGTCGCCGATCGCAGCCTGAGCCTCTGGCCCGCCCTTGTTGAATTGAGCGATTACTTCCTCGGTATTAAGGCCGAGCTGTTCGAGGTACTCGTTTGCTGTGCCGTCGCTCATTCGTATGTTAAACTCTTTTACCGCGTCGCCCAGCTTGTCAATGCTCCATGTTCCAGTCTCGGCTCCGTTTGCCAGCATGTTGAACATGTCGTCGGCAGAATATCCGGCGTTCCGAAACTGGACGCTGTACTCGTTGATCGTGTCCAGAAGGTCGTCGTTTTGGTTCAGTCCTTTTTGTGCCCCTTGCACGATAAGGTTAAACGCTTCCTCTGCGCTTATGCCAAACTGATCCGTGAGGCTGTTCGCAGTCCTCAGGCTTTCCACTACGTCGAAGCCGAACACGTCCTCCAGCGCGATCGCGTTTTTGGTTATCTGAGCCAGCGAAGCCTTGTCCAGATTGTCGGTCATTTGAATGACGGTGGAGAGTTTTTCCGAAACGTCTCCGAGGCTGTCGCCATAGTTGGAGTTGTAAACCTCGTACATGACGTCCTCGAAGCCTTCGAGTTCTTGCGCGGTGGCTCCTGTTCTGGCGCTTAGCATAGCGAGAGAGGTGTCTCCCTCCGTTGCCAGCTCCTTGAAAGCGTCCACCGTTTTGTTGATCCCCTCGGTCACAAGGTTGGCAAGGACATTTTTCAGCACTGTGTAGCCTTCGCTGGAGCTTTCCGCGTCCTGCCCGGCGTCCTCCAGAGAGTTGCCCAGTTGATCCGCTGCCTGTTCGGCAGCACTTAGCCTCTGCCGGTTCTCGTTCAGATCGCCGGAAAGTTGGCTGATCTGGCTTGCCAGCTGCCGCGCTTCGGCCGAGGTTTCGCCCTGTTCAAGCGCTACGTTGGCATAGGAGCGGCGCAGAGTCGCAAGCTCCGCTTCCTGTTCGCCGATCTGTTTTTGCAGCTTGCTGTATGCGTCGGCGGTTTCCTGCTGGCCTCCTGCGAGCTTTTGGGCTGCCTCGTGGGCTGCTTCGAGTGCTCCCCGGTTTTCGTTCAGCTCGTTGGATAGATCCTGAATGGTGTCGGCGAGCTTTAGGGCCTCGTCGGTGCTTTCGGATCCGCTCACGATATAATCTTCGTACCCACGTTGGAGGTTTTTCAGAACAGACTCCTGCGTACTGATTTCGGCCGCCAGCTTCGCGGCAGCTCCGGCAGACTCCAGCGTCTCTTGGCTCATTTCTTCGAGCCTGTCAACGGCTTGCTTTATGGCCTGCTGTAAAGACGGGCTGAGGGTACCAGCGATCTCGATCGTAGATTGTAAGGTCTTGCCCGCCATGTCCTCACCTCCGTTTCCTTACATGTTTGGGCTTAAAGTGCGGCCGGTTCTTCTCCATGCGTTTTCTTTCCTCCGCGAGATCCTCGGCCGCCTCCGCATATTCAACGATAAAATCTGTTACTCGCTTTTTTTCGAGGTCGGACGTGCTGGTGTGGTAGACTCTGGCGTAGTCTCTGTAGGCTCGCCGGAGTCGTCGCCCGTTTGTGTTTTCTCCCCCGACGCGAGCATAAAATTTCGGCCGATCGTCATAACCTCCACGACGTCGTGCCCTTTAATCCTTTCGAGGTCGGAAAAATCATAAGAGGGGTTCACGGCCACAATGGCAGCGAAACCGAGGTAAAGGTGGAGACTAAAATCAAATTCAGCCGCCGGGGCGATAGAAATATCTTTCCGGCCTGCTGCCGCCTTCCTTCGTGACTCAGCTGTCGCAAAAAGGATCCCGTCGATCTCGTTCGAGTCGTAGGTCACTTCGGTGATTTCGTTCCCGTTAATCAGGATCGGATTTTTCAGGCGCAGCGTGCCCTTGATCGGGTTTTTGGTTACTTCTTTCATGCTTTGGCTCCTTTCACAAAATAAGCCCGCCAGAGGAAAGTCCGGCGGGCCGTTAATTCAGATATTCATACTTAGAGCAGGTTGTTGATTGCGCTCATGTAGTCCTTGCCATTCACGCGGAGGATCTGGCTCAGTCTGTCCACGCACATATACTCCGCGCCGTTTGCGTAGATCTGCATACGGGTGACAGTGTAAGTGCCTTCCGCTTCGGTCGCGGATCCGATTTCAACGCCCAGCTCCGGGAGCGCCGCGGGCATAACACGGACAAAAGCCTTGCAGCCCTCAGTCCCCTGAGTGCCGTCAGACTTGACGACGTTCTGCACCCAGCGAAACTCAAGGTTTTGCTTTTCCAGACGTCCCAGACGGCTGAGGCCCATGTCCACGCCGATCTTGGTGATTGTGAGCTCCATGTTTTCCAGAAGGCCCACGAGTGGCACGGTCATGTTACCCATGGCCATGACGTCAGCGGTCATAAATTCGAGGCCCGGAAGGGTGAAGGCTACGTCCTTAGCCACAAGCGTGTTGTCAGCGTAGACGGTATCGGCCACCACCGGCCCCTTAATATCCAGCCATTTTCCCATTTTTCTGCACCTCCTTATTCAGACTCAAAGAAGGACTGGAAGCCTTCATCGGTATAGCACACGCGAACAGTGCCGGATTTGAACGGAGGCGTAGGCGTTGCGGAAATATCCCACACGAAGTCGCCGTTCATCATGTCGCTGGTCGGGTTCGCGCTCTCCAAAAACTCCACCGTAGGCGTGCCGATCAGAGCGCCGATCCCCAGAAGGGTGTCGAGCTTCTGCTTCTCAAAGTTCAGGATCGTGTCCTTGTCCTGCGGAGTCATGGGGGAGTCGATCTCCGTTCCGTGATCCAACTGGAAACTGTTCGTGATGTGCATAAGCATACGGATATTGTTGTCGAAGATTGCGCGGGCGTCCATGCTGCCATTGTAGGTGTAGGCCGCTGTGTGCGGGCCCCAGAGCACCCACTGACCGGCCCAGAAGCAGGCCGTTGTAATGCCTTTCTCATTCAGGCTGTTGGCAGTCTGCTGATCGAAGCCGCGGCTCTTGGAGTCTGCCCCAAAATACTGAGCCGTTGCCATGATTGCCTTATTGGACGGAGACTCGAAGGGCACGCCGCCGTTCTCCAAATCCACGCGCAGCATAGTGGCGCTTCCAACGGTGGAGAGGTGGAACACACGGCCGCTGCCGTCTTTCACCTGCGGCCAGTACACTTTACTGTACTCGCTGTTGTATCCGTTTTCTTCGGCCCACTCCTGAGCCTTTGCGATCGTGTCGATCTTCTGGCTCTGGCTGTCCACCAGAGGAATGTCGGCGTTGACGAAGCCGTCCCAGTGGCCGTTGAGCTTCTGGACGGTGCTCACCATAGCCTTGTAAACTTCCGGGATATGGCTCCAGCCGGGTGCTGCCAGAATATTGAGGACGGCATTGTGGTACTGATAGAGCAGAGACATGGCGTGCAGCCCGGTGTACTGGCCGTCTGCCGTTTCCTGCCCGATAATGTCGTCAGACTCTACCGCCGAGGTGTCCACGGTGTTGTAGGTACACTCCAGACTATCAGTCTCCAGATCTTTGAGCAACTGCACCACGACGGTGCCCTTTGTAAAGTTGTAGCTGAGGGAATAGTCCACATCTTCGGCCTTGTCGGCGATCGCGAAGGTGTCCAGAATAATGTCAGAGCTCTCAAACTCCGTCCGATTATTTTTGAAGGTCAGCGTTTTTGTGGTCTTTTCCGCGTCCTTGTGCACGTCCGGATCGAGGACGTTCACGACGTAGATCGGGCCCACATTCCCGACGGTGTTGTCAAAATGCTGGGCGAAGGCTTCGCAGAGTGTGAAGTCGGCCCAATTCTGTGCATATCCGAGCTTGCTCTGGGCGTCGCCCATGTCGGTGAGCTTAATCGGCATATTGACGAGATCCATGTCGGCATAGCCCCGGATCAGGTTTACCGGTGCGGTGCCGATATAGGCGGCTACGACGTCGGCCTGTGTGGTACTCGCCACTTTGCTGTCGCCGATTTCGCCGTAGGCTCCATGTTTATAAGCCATAGTTTTGCCTCCTTATCATAAAAAATCTTCGTATTGTTTCGGGGTTGCAGTAGTTACACCCGCCTCCAGCGTGAAGGTGATCCAGTTATGCCAGTACGGGTAATAGTCCCAGATGTTCCCTTCCTCGGTAAAAAGCCCGTACTTGATCCCTTGCTCTTTTACGAGCCGGTGGCCTGCGATATACTCCGCATTTTCGACTTCCCGCAGCACCAGATCGGCAAAGTTGAACGAGTCCCTCCAGCCGTTCATGTTACGGGTGTATGTCTTTGCAGCCTCCCCCGTGGCGCGGTAGTAGGAATACCCGCCGAGTGCTGCACTGTTTTGGCGAGGGTAGTATATTTCCCCGCCATGTTCTCCGGGGTTCCAGCAGGCAAGGCAGAGCCGAAACTGGAGCCGACGCTGCCGCTTTATGAGGTCGTCGCTCCCCTCCATAAGCTGAGCGCATACCGAAGGGATCGGAGCCGGTACATTCGGCGGCAGCCTGTCCTTCCCCGGAGTGTATAAAGGGAAGGCGGCCGGGTTCACAAACTCCACGTCGTAGTCGGTGTCGTTTCGGTAGTCGTCCGGGAGCTTGAGCTGGATCTGGCTGCATACATTTTCCGCGAGCCACTTCACCAGATTGTCGATACTATCAACAAGTAACATGACGCACCTCCTTAGCCTGTTCTGTTCTGGCGTAGAGCTACCTCAATGAGTCCCATGTCGGTGCCTGAGTTTGTCACGATCATTTCCCGGCCGTCTACGTTCAGGAGCCTGCCGGGTTCCGTGTCTGCCGGAAAATCCGCCTGCTTTCCCATGAGCAGCATGTCGGCCTCTACGAGTCCGAGGATCTGCCCCTGTTTGAGCTTAACGAGCTGATCGTTGTCCACCACGACGGGGATCTGTTTGCCCTCGACGCGGCGAAGCTCTGCAAACTCATCCAGATTGAGGAATACCGTGTCGAGATCCTGCCGGATCTGCTCTTTGAAGGTCACGGGTTAGTCCTCCGGCTCTTTGGCAGCTTTCGCCTTTGCTGCCTCGATCATGGCGATTACTTCCTTTTTGCTCCGGATCTTGCTGGCGTCTACGCCATACGCTGCAGCAGCTTCCCGGAGTTCTGCCATTTTCATTTTGCTGTACGCCGGATCCTCGTCCGGCTCCTGCACATATACCGCAACGCCAGCAGCTACAAGCTCAGCCTCGCGGGCGTCGGCAAGAGAGAACGGAGCCGATCGGCTTGTCATAGCCTCAACGACTCCGTTTATTTTCAGGCCGTAAGCGCCTTTAATCATTTTTATCATGGCCGCCTCCTTACTCTGGATCTGCGACGTCCAGATCCGGCGGCAGCTCGTCGTCCTCAGCGCCTGCCTCTACTTCCTCGGCTGCGATCGCGGCGATATAGTCGGCCTTTTTATTGCCTTTGACTTCCACGCCCATTTCAGCCGCGAGCTTTTTCAGCTCGTTATAGCTCCAGCCTTCCAGATCCTCAGCACTGAGGTGTCCCTTCACTGTCTGCTCCGGTTCCTCGGTCTGATCCAGATTGGCGTCTGCCTGCTGTGCGGGTTTTTCAGCGGATCCGACATAAGCAGCCACGCCCAGACGGACGAGGCGGTCGGCCTGTTCGTCGCCGCACTCAAAAGCCCCGTTTTCCGGGGTTTTAAGTGCATGGCGTTTTACGCCGTTAGCGTCGGTGTAGCAGATCCCGCAGCCTCCGCGGGTTACTCTGATTTTCTTCATGCTGCGCTCCTTTCTGCCGTGCTTAGTCTGTCACGACTTTGGCTGTAATGAACGGGTTCTCGTTGTTCGGCATACAAAGCGGTGCGGATTTCAGAGTTACCTCGCGGACGTCGTGCGCGGCGTCGCTGAGATACTTCGGCACATTCATGCCGGTGTAAGTGTGGAACTCGCCGTCGGCCTGCTCTACCTGAGTGATCGCGCCGTACACCGTGCGGCCGGCAGCCGGAGCGCCTACTGCGATAGTGCCCGCCGGGATATAAGGCGTCACGGTTCCGTCTACTTCGGTGTAGTTGTCCTCATAGCTGAGCACGTCTACCATGTGGCCCTTGATATTCAGGCGGCAGATCTTTGTCGCACCAGCCGGAAGGGTTTCAGGATCCACGCCGCCGATCTGGTAGTTGCGGTTATCGAGCAGCTTCAGGATCCACTCGTTGCTCAGGATAATGTCGGCCACGTCAGGAGCCACCAGCACGTCCGTGGCCGGGAGCCCGCGAGAGGTCAGCATTGAGATCATGGACGCCATGTCGCTGATCATCTGCTTTCCGGACGCCTCGGTCGTTGTCCAGTCAGCGGAAGGGGTATAGATTGCCGGATTGCTTGCGCCGTCGAAGTAGCGCACCTCCCGTTCCTCGAAGTGCTCGAAGTCGTCCACATACTCGTCCATAGTGCAGGCGTTTGTAAAGATTACCTGCGCCGCCATGGCTTCCTTGCGTCGTGCGTTCATGCCGCGCAGTTCGTCCAGATCGGCCAGCATAATGACGCCCTGTCTCTGCTGAGGGGTAAGGGTAGGGTAGAGCGCCTCCCCAAAACCGCGCTTTCTCAGGTCGTCAATGGTAAGAGGGCGCTTCGGTGCGATATAGGACGGAGTGAAGCGCCTCATTTCGTAGCCGTCGCGCAGGATCGTGATCCCGCCCTTTCTGGGTGCCACGAACGGGGCCGCTTTCTTGTGTCCTTTCTTGTATTCCACCAGCACGTCGTTGGTGGCGAAAATGTCGGTCGCCGCATTGGTCGGGAAATACCGATCCAGAAGGAACGTGTGCAGAGGCGGGAGCTGCTGGACGGAAGCCAGCAGTGTGTGAGTATCATAAAAATTAAAAGCCATTTGTCTGTCCTCCTTCTTAAATTTCTACCGCGTCAGAGATCAGGATCCCCACGCCGCGCAGTGCTTCCTTGTCTGCTGCGCTGAAAGTGTGCTCAGCGTCCATAATCAGGGCGTTGCTGTTAAAGTGGCCGGTGCGGTACGCTACCGCTGTTTCGTCGTTAGCGGTTCCCACGGTGACGTCCTCGGCCAGCACGCAGTTAGCCGTCAGTGTCTCGTTGGAGGCTGCCGCCGTGCCGAGAATTACATATTTGCCGTCTCCGGCAGTTCCTTCGGACAGGGCCAGCACGGTGCCGCGCTTGTAGGTCGTCTCAGCGGATCCCTTGCGGATCACAACGGAAAACGGCTCAGCCGGAGGATATAAACCGTTAATCAGGTTATCATAGCCGACGGTGCCGAGAGTTTCGTCGAGTCTCTTACTCATTTCTGTGTACCTCCTTTACTTGCGTTATAGGCGTTTACTACCGCCTGAATGTCTGCCGCGTCCTGTTCTTCCTTGCTGGCAGGAGTGCCGCCATTGGGAGCAGCGCCTACTTTGGCAGTGCCGGACGCTGCGCCGTCTGCCGTGTAGTTTGCGAGAAAATGCTGCCCGGACGCCGCGCTCTGCTGCATTACGCGGAAACAAAGCTCCTGAGCGGTGCAAGGCTTGTCCCCGTACTTGGCGTCATGGACAAGCTGCTGATCCGGGATAGAGGCAGCGATCGAGTCAATATCCGCAAGACGCTGGCGCTCTGCGGCTACGGCGTCGGTGGTCTGAGTCTGGGCCGTGTTCCGGGCTTCCTGCTCGATCTGGCTCACCAGCTCCGGCTCCTGTGCCCTTAATTCTTCGAGTGTCATGTGGTTTTTACCTCCTTCTGTTTTTGTTGCCGCCTTGTTGGTCGGCCTCTTATTTGCCGCCGGACGTTTTGCCGGTTTGGCACTTCTCTGGATCGGGATAGTTCCCGGTACATTATGCAAGCCCTCAATGTTGTGGCTTACACCATTGACATAGAGGACTTTCCGATCTGAGCTCATGCTCATGTCCGGTTCTTCCTCGTCCTCCTTTAAGGCGTCCGCGAAGCCCTTGTCGAGAGCCTCCCGCCCAGTCATCCACGTTTCTTTTGTCATCATGCTGCGTAAGGTATCAACGCCGAGCCCGGTCTTTCCGTCGTAGATTTCGGCGACGGCCCGCTCGCTGGCGTCCATACCCTTAATGAGCTGCTTCATGTCCTGAATGTTCAGGCTGTCCCAGAGCATGACGCTGACGCCGTGGATCATAATCAGAGATCCGGGGTACACGGTCACGGTATCACCGGCGCACATAATCACGCTGGCAGCGCTGGCAGCGATCCCTTCTACGACGACGTTCACGTCGCCGCTGAGCGCTTTCAATGCGTTATGGATTGCGATCCCGGTGTAAAGGTCGCCCCCACAGCTGTTGAGTTTTACGGTGATGTGGGCTTTGTCCTTCACGGCCGCCAAATCTTCCATGAAGCCCTCCGGCGTGATATAGAGGCCGGGCTCCGGCTCGCCTGTCCACCAGTCGATCGGCTGCTGGCTCATAACGTCGCCGTAGAGGGTGATCTCGCCCTCGTCCTCGCTGACGCTTGCTACGTTCCAGAACTTTGTCGCTGTGGCTGCGGGAGCCGCTACCGGTGCCGGGCCCATGTGCAAGCTATGTGGTGCTTTCATTGGCTGTCCCTCCTTGTATGGATTGTTTGATCTGCTCGCTTATAATAAGGCCACGCAGGGCCTCAGCGCCCCGTCTGCGAGCATTTTCGGGGCTGTGTGGGTTATTGTCCCCCTCTGCCGGTTCCTCGCCTTCTTGCGGCTGCTGTGGGCCTCCTGAGCCGCTTCCGTTTTGGTGTGGATCTGGCGCGTTGCCTCCGAGCTTTTCGTTTTCCCTCTGGAGCTGTTCGACATTGGCGTCCCACTGACCGCCATTGAGTCGGATCGTGCTCTGCTCATGGGTGGAAAAGCCCTCGCTGCACGCGAGGATCTCTGCGGTGATTTCCTTCACCGGATCGAGCTGTCCCTGAGACGGGCCCAGCCACTCGCTGCCGAGATATGCAGCGCGGATCGTTGGGTTGTCGAAAAATCCCGGTGCATAGATACGCCCACGGGCCACGGCTTCGCTCATCCACACTTCATAGCACGGTCGGCAAAAGTCGTCTGCCAGCCATTCCCGGCGCATTTTGAACGCCTTCCACGCTTCCAGAAGGGCGGCGCGGCTGGCAGAATAGGAGCTATTAAACTGTTTCAGTAGAAGATCCGCGGGAACTTCCAGAGCTGCGCCTACCTGTGCGCTGATTGCTGCCACGAATTTGTCAAAACTGCCGTTCGGGTGCGTTGGGTTTGCAAACTCCACGCTTTCCCCCGGAGCCATGACATTGACTTGGCCCGGCCCCATGCTGTAGTCGTTGGGGCCTTTCGGTTCTCCCGGCACGTCCGGATCCGTCTGGTTGAACGGGTTCTCGTCGGTCGGAGCCTCTGTCTTGATGAACGCGGTATAAAAGGACTCCACCACCGCAGCCATAAGCTCGGACTCCGTGTATCTGCGGATCTGGAGCAGCGGCTCGATCACCTGTGCCAGATAGCTGACGCCACGGTACTGATCCGGGCGCTCGGTGTCAATGATGTGCAGCACGTTGGGGAGTCCGGTGTGCTCCTGATAAGCCAGCACCCGCGCCCATGTTGTCGTCGGCGCTCCGAGTTCAAACGGGTAGTTGCTGCGGATATGATAGGCTACTACCATGCCGTTGCTGTCAACCTCTACGCCGTCGTAGATCGTGTTCCCGTTGTCCGGGTTTCTTCCGGTCGTATAAGTGACAGATCCCCCGGATCCGTAGCCTCCCGGTGTTGCGATCCTGTCTGACTCAATCAGGTGGACGCGCAGTGAGTAGGGGAGCAGCCGGGTGACAGGGTACTGTTTAATCAGTCCGATACAGTCGCCGGATAGGAGCCACGACACAAGGGCGAGCTGCTGGAGCCCGTAGAAGTTGTTCATGCCGGTAGCGTCGCAGGCCCGTTTGTCTTTCGCCCAAAGGTTAAACTCCCGCTCGGTGGTTTTCTGCCATTCTTCGGCCTGCTCCGGCGTGAGTCCCAGCACCTCCCTGTCGATCCGGCTTTTCAGCCGCAGGCCGACACCCACCACATTTGTGCGGTTGGTTTTGATCGCTGAGGTGGCGACGGGGGCGGCCATGTAAAGCATACGGGAGCGTTGCCGTAGGGTGTAGTTGTTAAAGTCTATGTCCTCATGCGAGGATCCACTGGGAGCATTGAAGCCCTTCACGGCCCGCTTTCTCCAGCTGGCCCCAGCTTCCCCGTACCCTTTATTCTGTGGCCGCACGTCGTCGGGCAGATACATTCCCATTTCCTTGTGGTATCTGATTTTTCTCACCTCCTTGCATGAAATAAAAAACGGCGCAGCCGTGGAAGTAAAGGAGCGAAAACCTCCTTCGGCCGTGCCGTAGTAAAGCCGGAGAGATCTGGCGTTTACCCTTTACCAGTCGCGCGGGACAACGCCCAGCGCTCTGCGAGGGGCTCGCCCCTCCAGTTCAGCCTCCAGCTCCCGGATCCGGGCGCGGAGCTTCTCGATCATGTCCTGAATATCTTTCAGGGCGGTACTGTAATATTGGATATTGCGGGAGCCGATCCCGTAGCTTTGCACGCCGTTCTTTGCCAGCATGTCAGCCTCGCGATCCAGATAGGCGTCCAGCCTCCGGCGCGTGGTTTCGAGCTCCTGCTGTATGGTCGCTTTCGTTCGTGCCATAGTGTTGCCTCCTTACCATTCATCAAAATACTGCGCCGCATTGTTCTGGCGTCGCTGTGGTGCTGCAGCCTTTTTTGGCCGTGGATTTTCCGGCATGTTTCTGAGTCTGCGTTCCACCGCCTCCATGTCCGGGTTGAGGATCCGGAAGCCTCCGAGTGCATAGTTTCGGCAGTCGAGGGCTTCGTTTCGTTCATGTCCGGGGATCTTTACCCACGCCCAGCGGTTGCCCCGCTTGGTCTGGGTAAGCTCCAGCTTTTCAGACAGCAGGCCGTTGAAATAATAAGAGTCATACCCGTAGCTTTCGCCCCGCGGGAAATGGCAATATTTCGCTCCCGGCTCCTGCACCTTTATGTTTGACATGATCGCCTCTTTCCCGGCGTCTACACCGAAGGTATAGAGCCAGCAGGTGATCCGCTTGTTGTCCTTGATCGCCACTTTCGAGGGCGGTGTGACGAATGGGATCCCGTCGCCGCCTTTTCCCTTGATAGCAAAGACACGCTGATTTTTCCGCGCCCGGCAGCGCGTGTAAACTTCCTGCGTATAGTGGCCGCCAGAGTCCACACATGTGATCGAGATCCTGAGCCCCCGCTTGTTGTCTTTGAAGCGGTAGACATGCCCGATCACGTCGTCGAGCTGCTGCCATACGTCGTCGGTGTCCGGTTTTCCCATGATGTAGCCTTTTTTTATGCCCCATGTTTCGCCATAATAGCCGTGCCCCACAACTTCGTATTCCAGCCGGTTGTCCTGTGTATCTACGCCGCAGGTCAGCACAAGCACGCCCTCCGGCAGTTCCACCGGGGATCCGTCTGCATTGGTTCCGTAGTCCTCGCGGCGGGCCAGCATGGTGTCCTCGTCGATAATGCCGCCGCGATCCTCCCAGAGTTCGCCCAGCAGCGTGTTGTAAACAACTTTCAGCTTTTGCGGTTCGTCCTTTGCCTGCAAAAATTTGAGGACGATCTTTTCCCATGGTGTCCACGGGGACGAGAAGGCGTTCAGCCAGAAGGAACGCACTCCGGTAGCGTAGGCGTCCGGGTTTTCTGCGATCCACTTTGCAGGCTGTCGGCGCATGGTTTCCTCCGGCACGAGGCACCCGCAGTTCGGACAGGCCCATGAGATCGGCCCGTCTATGCTGTACACCTTTTTCCCGCGCACCTTTTTGACAGTGTGCTTGTAGTGGATCCGGTCGAATATGATCTCGCCATACTCGCCACACTCCGGGCACTTGTGGCACCAGCGTTCCTGTGTTCCTTGGTAGTAGCTGCTTTCAATGTTCGAGGCTCCTTTTATTGTCGGAGTTGATACCTCGACGGCCTTCGCATTATAGAAGGTGGTCTGTCTGGCTTCTGCCAGAGCCCACGGATCGCCCTCGGTTCCGGCGCTGATCGCCCAGCGGTCGCGCTCGTCGCCGATAATGTAGCGGGCAGGAGTGGAAGCAAGAGCCGACGGGCTGTTGGAGCCCGTGATTGTCAGCATACCGCCGGGGAAGGATTTCTGGAGGATCGTGTTCCCAGAGTCCTTCGCCTTAATATCCGAAACCTTGGCTTTCAGCACCTTGCTGTCTCGGATCATGGGAGCGATACGCAAGCGGGAAAACTTTCTGGCGTCGTCAAGCGTTGGCTGCACAAAAATAATAGAGCCCGGATCTTGGTCTATGATGTAGCCGATTATATTCAGCTCCAGCTCAGACTTACCTACCTGAGACGCTGCCACCATGACGATCTTGCGGATTTTGGGATCCGTGAACGCTTCCATAGGTTCCCGGAGGTATGGGGTTCGTGACGTGCGCCACGGGCCTGCCTCTGCTGAGGTTTCCGGGGAGAGTCGCCGGTGCTTGTCGGCCCACTCGGCCACCGTCAGTTCTTCCGGCGGTTTGAAGTTTTGGACTGCTGGGCCTATGGCCGCGTTCAGCCTCTTGGCGGCTTTCTTACTCGTCGGCTTCTTCATCTGCGAGCGCGTCGCTCCAGCCTTCGCGATCCCTCACGCGCCGCCGGTATGCTTCGGGATCGTATTGATAGCCCGCGAGCTCGTCCAGTATTTTGTAGCACTCAGTCCGGATCAGCGCCGAGGCTTCGTTGGCGCTGCCTGCCTGCACAACGTCCATGGCGAGGCGGCCGGGGAGTGCCATTATCATGCTGCGGGCGGTGTAAACGAGGTCGTTCGTCAGAGCCTCCACGTCCTCGCTGCGGTGCATTTTCCCTTCCAGCTCTTTAAGCTGGAGCTCGGCGATCTTGGCCTTGCTTTGTTTCAGATCCGCCTCTGCCCGTAGCTTGTCGGCCTCAGCCTTTACAGTGTCGGCCGTTTTGGCCTCTTTCCCATTTGCCCGATCTCGCAGGTAACGAATGTACGCCTTAACGGTTGGGAGAAGATCAAACTTGTAGGGCCTTTGTGACGCTGCCGGGAGAATACCCTCCTTTGCGAGCTGCTGCACTCGACGGACATCAAGATCGAAAAGTTTCGCTATAATGTCGGTGCTTTGTAGGTTCTGTTTCGGATTTTCTGCCATAGCGTCACCTCCTTTCCGTGCGGTCAGGCGAAACGAAACGGCCTGAAAAAATTTTTCTGAGTCTGCGCGTGTTTTGGGCTCGCCAGCACCGCAGGGCTTTTCGGAGTGTCACAGTACCTTCCGGGCGGCTTGCCCGGTTTTGGTTTGGCCTCGCCTTTGGGTTGGCTCGGCCTCCGGCCCGTGTGCCCTTGCCTCTTGGTGCCCCTGCGTTGTGGCCTTTTCTTTCTTTTTTCTTGGTGGCTGCGCTCGTGGACTCGGCTTTCCTTGCTGCCCGGTGCCTTGGCCTTGCCTTCCTGCTGGTTACTTCATAGCCTGCTCTATGTGGTGGTTGAAGCGTTCGCCCAGCTTCTCGTTGATTGTCTGCTCGATTGTCTCGCGAGCTCTGCCGTCAATCATCTGTGGCACGGACAAGGTACGCACTGCCTCGATAGGAGAGCGGCCCTCTCCGGTGCGCTGGTATGGAAGGACGGCCCCGCCTTTGCCAGCGGTCAGGAAGGTGTCGCTGCTCATGGCTGTACGCTGTCCTTTTATGATCGTCACTTTTACAGTGTACTTTCTGGGCGGTCTTACCATAGCAACGGGAGAGCCCCCGGCTATCAGCTGGCCCGGTATTCTGATCGGTTTCTTTTGCTGTGCAGAAGGCCGGGCTTTTGGGCTCATTTTGAAGTGGATCGGTGTCAGGGTTCTGCCCTTATATTCCAGAGTTGCCCCGTCCACGGATATGCCAGCGACACGGATCGAAGTCCTTCCGCGCTTCGGTTTCTTGGCTGCGTCCTTTATGGCCGCGGTGTCTACGCCGTAGTGCTCGCGGATCCCTTTGGACACCCAGCCGGGGCCTCTGCTCGTGAAGTCTGATACCGTTCGCTTTATCGCCACTTCGCCTCCGTCCTTTAGTTTCTGGATCCTTTTCACTATGTCGCCCGCTCCAGAGTAGGAGACAGTAAAGCTGCCGCTTGTTCTCCGGGCCGGGCCTGTCCTGAATAGGTCGCTCATGGCCCGCCTCCTTTCCTTCGGAAACGGAAAAACCGCCCGGAGACTTGCAGTGTCTCCAGACGGTTTCCGCTGTCTTATAGTGTAGCACATGGGTTTATCCCTTTTTATCCCCTTTTGTCCCCTTTTATCCCTTTTTATCCCCTTTTATCCCCTCGCCCCGGAAACACTGATAAAATGGGCGTTTGCGGCCGTTTTCAGGCGGCATTTTGGGCCCCATTATTTTGTTAATAAAAATTTAATAATTATTTTTGCCCGGTTTTCCACATTGTCCTCCTGCTGCCTGTGGACAAAAAACGCCCGCTTCCAGCCTGTTGTGGCTTTTAGCGGGCGCTGAAATATTTCTATTTCTGTGCGTATATTTTCGCCAGCGATTGCAAAGCAGAGCCGTGGATCTTAAATGTCCGCTTTAGGTACCGCTTTTCGTGTTCTTCGTAGTCCTCCATATCCCCGAACAGGGCAGCGCTTACTGCCCACCACCGTGCATGATCGAAGTATCGCATTTCAATGACGGTTTGTTCGTCCGGGTTTTTCATTTTCCCGATCAGCAGCTCCAGCTCCATGCGCTCGTCGTATTCCTCCTGCTGCATGGCATTGATCGCCTGAGTAAGTTCATCTTTTTGGACGACCTGCCTTTCCGTTTTGCTGGTTCCGTCTCCGCCGCCTCCCGGCATACCGGAGAGGTTCGGGCTGGAAGGTGAGCCCATGACGGACTCCAGATACACGAGCCGCTCGATCTTATTCTCGATCCGGCGCTGGAAGGTCGCATAGTGCTGCAGCTTCTCCTTTATTGCGTCGGTTTCCTTCGGCCGCTTTCCTCCCGCCGCCTGTTTTTTGTGCCCCATGGGCCCCGCCTCCTTTCAGTCTCATTTACTCAAATATCCCCTCGAACACCTCGCGGGGCTGTTCGGATCCTTTCCTTATGAGCCGGATCCCGGTTGTTTTCCCGGTGGTTCTTATGTAGCGCCTCACGATCGTGTCCACAAATGCGGGCTCCATTTCCATGAGGAACGCCTGCTGCCCGACGCTCTCTGCCGCGATCAACGTCGTGCCGGATCCTCCGAAGGTGTCGAGGACGCCCTCGGCCCACTGGGTATTGTCCAGCAGCTTCTCCAGTATTTCGACGGGTTTCTGCGTCGGGTGCAGTTCATTCCCGGAGCGTGTGGCCTCCAGTACGTTGCCGTAGCCTTTGTGATTATCCCACTTCGGCTTTGTGCGGTGTGCAAACATGATGAGCTCATGCTGCGCCCTCCAGCCGTTACCCATGCCGGGGCTTTGCTTATTCCACACAATCATATTTCTGACGCCCAGCCCGGAGCCTTCCACGAGGTCAAAGAGATAGATCCACATTCTCCAGTCCGTGAAGATATACGCCACTTTTATGTCCGTGGCTCCGAGGACGTTCTTCATTAGCACCTGATAGCCTCTGGTTGATAGATTGTCGGAGCTGATCGTCGGAGTTGTAAATCCGCCCTTTCCGTCGGACTGTTTGCTTCCAATGCTTCCGGTTACTCTGCCGGACTCCTGAAAGCCGCCGGAGCAGTAGGGTGGATCGGTGAGCAGGATCTCCGGGTGGGCTCCGTCAAGCAGCAGCTCCCGATCCTGTTCGTTCGTGGCGTCTCCGCAGACAACGCGGTGGCGGCCGAGGATCCAGAGGTCGCCTTTCTGAGATATGACGGCCTCTGCCTCCGGTGTTTCCGGTATGTCGTCCGGTTCGTTGAGGTCATTGTGAAGGGCTTCGGACAGGGCAGTGACGAGGCTTTCCACCTCGTCCTCTGTGTAGCCTGTCAGCTCCATGGGGATCTCCCCGGTGTCTATATCTGCGAAAATGTCAGCCAGCAGCTTATTGTCTGTCTCTGCCAGCTCTGCGATCCGGTTGTCGGCCACCAGATCAGCGTATTCCTCCGCTTCGTTGGTGTAGTTCTGGTAGTCTACGGGTGCCTGCTTCATACCTTCCAGAAGGGCAGCAGAGAGGCGTCCGTGTCCTTTTACGATAAAGCCGGAGCGTTTGCTGACTGTGATCGGCTGTCTCCACCCGGTTTGCCGGATAATGCGGCCGAGTAGCTGGATCTGGGCGTCCGGGTGCTGGTTCGGGTTCTTCGGATTAGGTACCAGCGTTGCAACGTCCACTATTTTGTCATGGGCGCAGAATACCGGCACGCCGTCAGCGTATGCTTTCGGCTCTGCCTCTGTTTTATAGTCCATTTATTTGCCCTCCTGCCTTCCGGCGCTTCCTGCCGCTTCCATGATCCTGCCGCGGAGCTGCCGGTCTGTCTCTCCAGCCTCGCGCTGGATCCCGTACTCTTTGGCGAGCAGCTCCAGAGCTCGTCCTCCTGCCGCCTGTGGTGTCCATGCCCCGATCGCTTTTGCCTGCCGGATAATTCGACGGTCTGCGACTTTGCGGCGGCGCTTTCTCTTTATGTGGGCGATCAGGATAATGAGGGCAGCCACTCCGCAGATCAGGCACATAAGCACGAGTGGGAGCCAAAACAGGCCGAGGGCTACGCCGATCCAGCTTATTCTTACCACGCCGAGCAGTTTCAGGAATATGAGAACGATCCAGAGCAGGAAAGAGGCGAGAGCGTACAAAATCCACACGCCGATCGGGTTGTTATCTTCGTGCATTTCTTTTCGCCCTCCTTCTTTGCTCCCGGTTCCCGCCGGGCTTTCTCCTGTTTCTGGGATAGTCTGACAAAAATCCCGCTTTTATGGCGCACTCCGTACAAAGATAGGTGACGTCCTGCGCCTCTTTGAGCTTGTCGGCTGCGGGCATTTTCCAGCACTTCTGGCCGCAGAGAGGGCAGTCGATCAGTTCCCAGTCCGGGTGTTTTTTCTTGGTGTCTCCGTTCAGGTTCTTGTCGAGCGGCAGGCAGAGGATCCCGCCCTTGTCGCTGTATTTTCTGGGTGTGAGATCAAAGCCGCGGGCCCGGAGTTCCTCGCGGGTTTCGTTCCTGACTTCCTCCTGCAAAACTTCCACGACGTCCACCTGCTCCAGCGTCAGGCAAAAGGCCCCTTGTGGCTCCCACTTCTTTGCCTTCCATGCCTCTGTAAAGCCTTCCAGTGTATCGTAGAGGCAGAGCCCGGCCGCTGTTTCCGTCTGGTAAGTCGTCTGCATGACGGACTCGTCGTCCGGCTCGTCCCAGCCGTAAAGGTGCCAGCTCTCCCGGTTGTCGTAGTCCCACTGGGAGAAGTAGAGTGTGTGCCCGTCAATCGGCCAGCCGGTGCCTTTTACGGTTCCTTTTATGATTTTCGGTCTATATTGCACGGTGTTGTCCTCCTTATACTTGTACTGGGAGGGCCGGAGCCCTCCCTCTGGTTTTTGGTGATATGCGGGGCTTATGCGATTATGGTTATCTGCTCCCGGTTGGGAATGTCGGCCAGCGCGTCCATAAGATAACTCTTTACATTGTCAACGGCCACCGCCTCCCAGCGCCCGCCATCGGCCGATACCAGCTTAAAGGCAGGAGCGCCGCCTCTGCCTTCGGTGATCCGAAAAACAAACTCACTTTCCGGCTGCTCTACCTCCAAAAATGTGCGGTAGGGGATAAGTCTCACCGGGTTGGGGATAATGGCGTTTTCTTTCTTTGTGACGCCGGTTTTCATTACAACTTGCTGGCTGATCCCGTCGTCCGAGAATGTGGCCTCCTGTGTGCTCACGATATTGCTCGCCACCTTCGTGACGTCCTCCCGTTCCTCGCCGGGAGCGAAACACGCCTGCATAGATACGAGGAAAGACTCCTGATCGTACTCCCGGCCATATTCAAAATGGGGCAGCAGCGCGTTGACCTCAAAGAGTGTCTCACGATCCCGCTCTGGCAGCAGGCCGGAGTAAAGCAGCACCTTGGTGGCGTTTACTACCTGAATAATCATGCGATCCCTCAGTTCCTCCCGGCTTTCCTTTATGTAGTCCACCAGAGAGGTGAGCGTGGTCGCCCGGATCGGCTCCGCTTTGTCTGCCTCGTCGTACCGTTTGAGAGATTTCGTGCAGTACGTCCGGCCGTTGATCTCTATGGTTTCCGGTTTCTCTGCCTTTACGGCCAGATCTGTGATAAATGCGATCGCTTCTCTAATTCCTTCCATGGTTTCGTCCTCCTTTTCTTATGCCTGCGCCGCGGCGCGTTCCATTACTACGATTTTTCCGTCGTTTTTCGGTTGTTCTTCGGTCTGTCCGTCGTTTGTCCGGCGGTCGTCCTCCGGTTCGTATATTTCCCCAGTTACCGGATCGAAGTCCTTACCGGGTATCAGGCGGCCTGCTGCCTCCGGATCCGGATCTGCCTCTGCCTGCTGCCGTGGCTCCGGCTTCCTGCGTCTCATATCAATGGGAGCACCGGTTGGAATGTCCTGCTCCCGCTCGGCCTCTGCCGGTTCGGCCTCCTGCTGCCCGGCGGCTTCCTCCTTCTGCGGTTCTTCCTCTGCGAAGTCGAAGAGGTTCATCTGCCCACGGATCTGGCCGTCATACTCGGCGATCTCGATCTGCCCGGTTCTGATATTGACGCCCATCACCATTTGAGTGTCGATTGCCTCCGTAGCTGCGAGCTTGGTCGTGACGGAGATCTGGGTATTGATTACTTGACGGCTCTTGTTCGGTGCGAATTTTATCGCTATGTTGATCTGTCTCTTGGTGGTGGCTTCGGTGTTCGGGTTCTGAATGTTCTCAGCCACCTGCATGAGCGCCTCGTTGAGCTTCTCAGCGAAGGCCCCGCCTGCCAGTCGTTCGAGGTTGATCTGGCTCGTTACTTTCTGCTTCTTCATGGTCGTGTCCTCCTTTTGAATTTGTCCGGGGCGTCGCATGTGCTCCAGTGTGGAACGTAGCCCCAGCCTTGTGCCTCTGCCGGATCTTTTACCGCCTCGCAGCTTATGACGTCACCGGCAGGCGTTACCAGCTTTGTGTCCCCTCCGTGTTTTATGCGGTAGTTGACCGGCTTTGTATCGCACGGCATTGAGCGCCCGGTTCGTGTCCTGATCCAGAGGATCTGTTTCCCGCAGCTTTTACATGTCCCAGTGTTCACTCCTTTGCGCCTCCTTCCTGAGCTTTCGCAGTCTCCGGCGACTCGGCCCGATATATTTCGCATGATCCCAGTATGCCGGGTTATACCGGCAGCCGGGACAAGCGTTTTCTTTTGCGCCTTGGCAGCCGGGGCACTCGTGGATCTCGCCGTACTCGTCGAAGCATGGCCCGAAGATACACCGGAGCCCGAACACGATCAGGGCCACCATGACAGCGCCGACTATGGCCGCGCTTGCTAAAATGATTATGGCGAAAACTGCTATTATTGCGTCAATCATTGAGGAAGCTCCTTCCTGCGCCATACCGCTTCGGTGGCCGTGGAGTGTGTGGAGCGTCTACGCCCGCAGGTTTCCACCACGCCCATGTCTTTGAGCTCTGAGAGTCTGGGCGCTACATAGTTGCGGTTGTAGTAGGGGATCCGGCCCGCTTTCACCAGCTCGTCCGTGATTTCGCTCACGGTCATGCTCCTGCTGCCGAGCGTTTCAAGGATCAGGCGGCTGCGTTCCTTTGCTTTGGGGATAACGGCGTCATAGCTCGCCCGCCGGGTTTCCTTTGTGGTTTGGTTTGTTCCCATGAAATACCTCCTTTTCTGCCTTCCATGCGATAGCAGAGCGCCCCGTCACGCTGCAATCACGCTTTCCGGCGTTTCTTATCAGTCCAGCCGCCTGCGCTTTGGTTAGGATCGGGCCCACGTCGCTGCGGCTTACCTGCTGCCCCCTGTCTGACAGAGTGGCGGCGATCTCGTTCGCGGTCATGTCCCTGTCCTTTATTAAATCCAGCACCATGTCCCGGAGGCTCTGGGCCATGTCCTTGCTGCGCCAGATCACGACGGCCGAAGGGAAGGGAGCGGAGCACGGCCGCCCTTTGGCGTCTTTGGTCGGGTTCCCGTCCTCGTCCGTGAATGTGAGCCTCCCGCGGATAAAGCGCACCTCGTCGGCTTTTCCGTGGAATATGTAGTCGTGGAAGTAGGACGTGTCCGTGCGGGCCGGTATGAGCATTACCACGAGAGTGCCGGGTTTCTTGCTTTCCTCGTAGCCCTTCCGCACCCAGTCTGTGATCTGGCGGCCGTAGGGCGGATTACAGAACACGCGACACCCCCCCCAGTCCGCTTTCAGGCCGTCGTCGGCCGGTGTAAAATATCTCGCGCACTTGGCGCTTTTATCGGTGGCGGCCGGATCGAGGTTAAAATGAAACTCCTGATCCAGCTCGCTGAAAAAGTCGGCCGGAGTACACCAGCCCATGTTTTTGCTGCTTAATAGTGCTCCGTTCATGTCTGTGCTCCTTTCTTATGCCTTTACGGCCGCCATGTGTACCGCCGGGCCGCATTGTGTCTCTGTTGCCTCCGCCAGCGTGAGGATCGGGCAGCCTTCGCCCAGATTTCTGCACATGTTCCGGGTGGTTTCCTTATCCATATAGGCCCGGATCGGTTCGCCGGTTTCCCGGTTTTTCAGGATCCGGCTCATAGCGCTGCAGCACGCTTTCCCTTTATGCTCCCCGAAAAGCTGGATCCCGCTGCACTCATGGCACCATTTTCTTTCAAAATTCATAGCGTTTCCTCCTGCTCCCCATATTCCAGCTCTATGCCTTCCAGCAGTTTGAGCACTCCGGCGATATACTGCACCCGGAAGGGTTCGAGCTCTGCCTTGTTCATGTGTTTATGCCCGTACAGTTTCCGCATATCCCGCCACACGCCCCACGGCACCCGGTAGAAGTCTTGAAGCTCGACGCTCACAAGGATAAAGGCGGCAGCGCCGAGGCGGTCGTGCTCTGCGAGGCTGTTCAGCTGCTCCTGCGTCAGCCTGTTATAGTCGATCCGGTCGCTGTCCGTGTGTTTTGCCTCGAATACGACGGCCCGGCCTCCCGTGAGGGTTCCCTTAAAGTCTGGCTGTCCCGCTTTGATGTAGCAGGCGAGAAACTGCCCCTGCCGGTTCGGTGGTCTGAGCGGTCGCATGGGCTCCGGCGTCTTTTCAATGAAGGCCACGCCCTTGTCCTTGTACCAGCCGAGGCTTGCGGCGATCATATTCTCGAAGTGTTCGCCCGCCCGTTTACTCTGGAGGCCCCGCTGGCTGCGCTGGACGTTTGAGAGGGCGGCGGCAGCAGTCGGATCCGGATAGCCCTCTGCATTTTTCCCCGGCACATAGTCCCAGCTCACGCCTCAGCCTCCACGGTGATGTCGTGGCCGCGGTTTCGTCTGAGCTCTGCTGCCAGCTCGACGATCACCTCTCCGCTGATCCGCACGGTGGTGGACTCAAAGGCGGCGACTCCGTTTATTGCTCCGGTATGGGTGGGAAGGACGAGAAGGGCGTCGCCCAGCTCTTTGTCCTCCTGCCGGTTTTTCTCCTGCTCCCGGAGGCGGTAGAGGTCGGCGGCGTCTTTTACCGGGATCCCGTGCTCCTTGGCGTAGGCGATTTCCTTTTTCATGCCTTCGCTCGGATTGTTTATGCCGTACACCCATAGCTCGTCGCACATGTCCAGCAGCGCGATCCCCAGCTCCATGCCCGCCTCCCGCTCCTGCGGTATGGTGTCGTCAAGAAACTGGGTGCAGTAGACATGAGGCGCGATCGGTATCACGTCCGGCCAGAGATCCACCGCCTCCCGGCAGTAGCCCTGTGCCTTCTGAATGTTCTTTTCAATGTCCCCACGGAGAGGGGAGCAGATATATATAAGCCTTTTTCTCATGGTTTGGCTCCTTTCTGGCAGCAGGCGTCAAGCCTCTGCCTGATAATTTCGCAATAGTCCGGGTTGATCTCTATCCCGATAAAGTCCCGGCCCTCCTGCTCGGCCACGGCCCCGGTGGTACCGCTTCCGGCGAAGGGATCCAGAACAGTGTCGCCGGGCCTGCTGCCCGCTAATATGCACGGCCTCGCGAGTTCCTCCGGGAATGTGGCGAAGTGTGCGCCCTTATATGGCCGGGTGGCGATTGTCCAAACACTTCGGCGGTTTCTTTTCCCGCTTTCGTTTGGGGCGAGCCCGTGGCTTTCCCGCTCCACGGTGGCACTGTTGTGCTGTGCCCGGTCATGGGTGTAAGCACCGCCTCCCCTGAATGTCCGGGAGTTTCCGCGCCTTCTGGTGTTGGGTTTTCCCGTTCCGGCGCTTCCAGCTGGCGCAGCGTTATAAAATCCCACGGCTGGCTCTTTCACTGCTTCGGCGTCGTAGTAGTAGCGGGAGCTTTTGCTCAGAAGAAAGATGTACTCATGTGCCCGTGTTGGCCTGTCTTTTACGCTTTCCGGCATGGCGTTGGGCTTCTGCCAGATAATGTCCGATCGGAGATACCAGCCGTCTGAACGGAGCGCGAAGGCCAGCAGCCACGGGATCCCGTTAAGGTTCTTCTGTGTGTAGCTGTCCCCGATATTTACCCAGAGGGTGCCGTCGTCTTTCAGGACTCTGCGGACTTCCCGGAAGATCTTCACGAGGTTCTCAATGTACTGATCCGGCGTATTTTCGAGCCCGATCTGTCCGTCTGTGCCGTAGTCTCTCAGTCCGTAGTAGGGCGGTGAGGTTATGCAGGTGCGGCAGCAGGAGTCTGGGAGCTTTCTCAGGGCGTCCAGTGCGTCAGAGTTTATGATCTTGTTCATGTGTCGCTCACCTCCCCGACTTCCAGCGCCAGCGGATCCGCAGCTTCCAGAGCCTCCCGTCGGTTCCAGCCGGAGAGTGCAGCATAATACTGTTCGCGCTTCCTTCGGTCGCTTTCCCGGTCTGCGAGCTTTTTCTGCCCTTTGTCCGGCAGAGAGGCGGCCACGGCGTCGATCTGCGTTGTAAGCTCTCCCGGTGTCATGTCTCTGGCCTTTTCCCGCTCGTACATGGGCGTGTACTGCTGCATGAAGGCCACCCGATCCATGCCGGGCTTGCCGCCTCCCCAGTGTCCCCGGTGCATTTCCCAGAGGTTGTTCCAGCCGATCGACTCCACGGCGCGGGCCACAAGGGGCGGGAGTTGCTGCTTTAGATCTCCGTGGTTAAATTCTCCCTCGGAGTAGAGTAGATCGCTGACTGCGAGCCACGCCTGATCCGGAGCTATGAGATCCGGGTGTGCAATCTCCAGAAGGATCTCCCGGAGTTCTGCCACGCTGGGCGGCCACTTGCTTGTTGCTATGTGCTTTTTGACGGCCAGCGCCACCAGAGGGGCGTCCACGTCCTCAAACATCATAGCCCAGAGGCTCACGGTGGCCTTTACGCTGTCGGCGTCCCTGAATTTGTCATAGTTCGGGTATGCGGTGACGACGATCGCCACAAGCTGAGCTGCGTCCTTTTTTGTCATAAGTCGTCGCCTCCTTCCTCGCCTGCGATAATACCGGCCAGCACGTCCATGGTATTGACTCGTCCGGGGCGATCCGGCTGCGCCTGCTGCCTTCCCGGTGTCTGCTGCCGGTTGTCGGTGTATTTGCCTTCGAGCACCTTCGCCATGTTCCCGGAGTTCATCAGCCAGTTAAAGTCAGCCGTCCAGTTCCGGTCGTTCCTGCCTTTCAGGAAGGGGGAGGCTTCGGCTTTCTCGAATAGCTCCCGGAAGATACTCAGGTCTTGCCCGTATTCCTTCCAGCGGGCAGCGATCGCCTTTTTCCGGTTTGCGCTGATTTTTCTCAAAACCGGGTAGCTTGTGCAGATTTCGTGATACATGTCAACGATCTGCTGGAAGGGAGTCGGCCCCGCAGACAAAACGCTGTCAAGCGTTTCACTTTCTTTCTCTGGTGTAGTCTGGTCTGGTGTAGTCTGGTCTACTCTGCCTGCGGTTTCTCTCTGGCTGTTTCCCGGTTTGCCCGCTGGCTGTCCTTCGGTCTGTCCGTCGGTCGTCCTGCGGTCGGCGGCAGCAGCAGCGCGGCGTCTCCGGGATCTCTGTTTCTCTGCTTCCCGCTGGTCGATCAGCTTACCGGCATACTCGTACCAGTCGTGGATCTCCAGCGTTCCGTCCTCGGTTATGTCCAGAAAACCGGCGCTTTTCATGGCTTCCACGAAGGTGTCCGGCTCCTTGTTCCATTGAGCTGCCCGCGCTATGTTCCGGTTGCTGATCCCTTCCAGCGAGCCGCTGGGTGCATTGTCCAGCGCCCAGAGCCAGAAGGAAGTCAGAAGGCCCAGCATGTGAGGCGGTTCGATCTCCAGCTCGTCGGCAGCCGCCAGCAGCTTTCTGTGATCTTTAAGTTGTTGGTGGACTTGGATCCATGCCACTGTGAGCACCTCCTTTCACGGTCGCCTTTCGGCTTGTTTCTGTATGTTCTCCGGTCTGTCCGGCGGTCGTCCTCCGGTCAATTAAACGGGAGCTCGTCGTCCACGCCGTCCGGGATCGACATGAAGCCGTCCCCGGCGTCTGTCTGCTGTGCGTTGCCATTTGTACCGCCTCCCTCGTAGTTGCTGTCTGCAAAGTAGATCCGGGAGGCCGTAACCTCTACCGCTTTGCGGTGTTTCCCGTCATTGTCCTGCCATTTCCTCGTTGTGATCCGGCCCTCGACGACTACCTGCCGCCCTTTTGTGAGGTACTTCCCGCAAAAATCGGCCCATTTATCCCAGCAGACAACGGGGATATAGTCGGGAGGCGTGTCCTTCTTTTTACTTGGCACCGGCACGGCCAGATCGAAGCGTGCTACCGGGGTGCCTCCGGTGGTGTATCTGATTTCCGGCTCCTGAGCCAGACGGCCTAAAAGGCCCACATGGTTAAACATTTTAGTTTCCTCCTTGTCCTTGCCTTCTTGCTGCGTCCAGTGAGTTGCAGATCTCGTCATACTGCGCCCGCGTCAGCAGGTGGGGATCCTGTTGTCCGTATTTCTGCCGGATCCGGTCGTCGATCTGCTGCTGGGTGTAGCCCACGTCCTCGCCCTTCCGGTACATGCGGGAGAGCTGGGCGTCGGTGAGCGGTTTCTGAGCCCCTGTTTGCCCGTTTGAGGCGGGTTTTCCTGTCTGCTGGGTATTTCTACCCGCCGGGCTGTGCTTGCTGAGCTTGCGCTGCTCCCGTGAGGTTTTTCATGTCCGGATCGTCCTCTCCTTGGTCGATCCCGAACTTCTCAAAAAGGTAGTATTTCAGGCAGTAGGTCAGAGCGCTGCCTTTGGCCTTGTCCGGGCCGCCGTCGTTGGTTCCGATCGCGTGGAGTGTAACCTCCAGAATGTCCTCCGGGTTGTCCGCATTTGTCCAGCGGATCGTGAGATCTTCCTCGTACACCCAGACAGTACGCTGGACGCCGCGCTCGTTCATGGTGTAATAGTGATAGTAAAGGGGATCTCCTTCCGGCGTGTGCCGGGTGGCGGTTTCGGCCACAATGTCAAAGTTGACGCCATGCTCATTCATGGCCGGAGTAAGCAGCCGGTACACGTCGCTGATCTTTGCAAACTTGTACTCGACGCCTTCCGAGTGCTTCGCTTTTACAATGGCCGGGATCGCCTCCCGGAGCTTGATAAACTTCTGTTGCAGAGTGAGAGCCTTCGGCCGGGGCGTTTTCTTTGCCGTCGCCTTAGTGGCCGCCGGTTTCGTTTCCGCTGCTTCCTGCGTCATGGTCTGCCTCCTTGAAAAATTTGTGATTGTTGATTGTCATTACATACGCCTGCGACTCGTGCCACTCGCTGTCGGTCAGGGCGGGAGCATAAAAGTATTTGATCGGCTCCGTTGTCGCCACATGCCCGAAGTCAAACACGGCCGCCACGGCTTCCAGAGCCTCGTCCGAGGGCTCCGGGCGTCTTTTGCTATACGAGTACATGCTGAGGACTTCGTGCGGCCGCATGTCGGTGTCCTCGCATGTCTGTAGTATGCACTGGGCCACGGCCACCTTACCGGCGAAGGGTTCGCCGTCGGCCTCTGCCGTTAGTACCTGCGCGATCTCCAGCCTCTCGTCGTCGGTCAGCTCGTAGCGCTTTTCAAATCCAGCCTCCGACGCCCATGCCGCTGTAAGCTGCTCCATGTCTACCGCGTAGCCTTCGCCGTATTTGAAAATATAGCCTTCCGGCTCCACGGCTGCCTCTGCGGCTCTGGTTTCTGCGGCTGCTTCGGTATCGCTGCCGCGGTTAAGTAAATGCGACACGCCCCATACTGTGGAGGCTGCCGCTCCGAAGATCAGGAGCGCCGCCCCGATCCGGGCCCAGTTATAACGCTTGCAAATTTTCCGCAGGCGGTATAAAATAGGCTTAGACTTTCGGCCATTTCTGGCCGGGTTTCTGGAGCGTGTACCCTGTTGCTTGGTAGGTTGAGGGTAGGCGCTCCTTTTGCTTTGTGCGTACATGTTTACCTCCTTCTTTTCACTCGTGCGGGTAGAGTGTAGTGCGGCGACTGCATATAATCGTTAAAATGCTGCGGCCAGTAGGTCACACGCGGGAGCCGGTCGCCGGTGACTCCATACTTCGGGTTATATCCGAACACATTGACATAGCTCAGCAGATCGGCCCGCTCGTTGTCCATGGCCTTGCACACTTCCAGCAGAGCCTCCACGTCGTCGATCGCCCGGTGTGAGTTCTTCACTTTGTCCTCCAGCTTATAGGCGGCGATCGCGTTCGCCAGCTTATGCGGGTATGCCCGGCGGTCTTTGTAAACTGTGAGGCTGTCCAGATAGTCGCAGGGGCTCAATATGTCGCCGCTTTCTGAAAACTCTGTGAAGCGTTTTAACATTTCGCGGGCAAACAGGAGATCAAACTGTGCATTGTGAGCCACAAGCAGCGTCCGGCCGCTGTAAATCATATTTGCGAAGGCTGCCGCGGCGTTTCCCTCTGGTATGCCTTCGGCTGCGAGCCTTTCGTCGGTGATCCCGGTCAGCTCCACGATCTTGTCCGGGATCCTTTCGCCTTCCGGCAGCTTTATGAACATGTCGGCCCGGTCGGTTTCTATGAGGGATCCGTCTGTTGCCTTCTCGATCCGGATCGCCGCCAGTTCAATGATCCGGCAGCTTTTGGCGTCGAGGCCGGTCGTTTCCGTGTCAAAGAACACGGCCGCCTCGTACCTCTGGAATATGTTGCGGAGGTTATTCATGGTCGCCCTCCTTTTTGATCGTGATCGAGGTTGTCATGGCGAGCTTTGTCTGCTCGAACGCCTGCCTCATGGCGTTGGCTGCTATGTTGAGCTGTGCCAGCTGTGAAGCGATCCGCAGCGTCTCCTTGATTTCTTCGTCGCTGGCGTTGTATGCCATTTTCTCGAATGTGAGTAGATCCTTGCCGCCTGCGGCTGTGTAGATCTCCGTCAGCACTTTGGTGAGCATGAGCTTCACGACTCCCGGAAGTGTTTCCGGCAGAGGGAAGGGCCAGCTTTTCGCCTCGTCTCTCTGGTTCAGCTTATCGGCGTTTTCTTTGATCGTGGCTTTGAGCTTATCCGGTGCGCCGCTCAGGTCGGTGGGATCGTCGTCCAGATGATCCAGATCGCCAGAGTCTCCAGAGTACCGGACTAAAGCGGAGCGGAAGCCGATGTCCGTGTGGGAGTAGGAGCGGGAGTGGAGGCCGTGGAGGGCGAACACGCCCGCGCTCGTGCCGTTGTACCAGGAGCCCCCGCGAGACACGCAGTGTTCGCCGTCGGTGTCCAGCCAGAAATATTCCTCGCTTTCATAGTCGGGCGCGGGATAGAGGCCGAGCTCGATCAGCTTGTCCGGCACTTCCATGTCTGTGCGCTCGTGGAGGTCGCAGAAGGGAACGCCGTCGTAGTCCTTTTCCTTCGGGGCGGTCGGCTGCAGCACGATCTCGCCGTCTTTTACGTTGTAGTAAACCGGATCCCCGTCTGGCGTATAGATTGCCGTCCACTCCTTTGAGTCTGGAGACTGATCCGCGCCTGCTGCCGCTTCGTTGTCCGGTATGATCTGCACCTGCCCGTTAAGGAAGCGGACGCCTCCGACGTGCTCCCAGACGTTCCCCACCATGTCAGCCACGCCTTCCGCTGTTCGGTCGTGGTTCCACTCGATCGGGCCGGAGCCTGCCAGCGTTTTTCCGTAGCTGTCTTTGTATGTAGTGCCCGTCTGCTCCGGGTGGCTGTGGCTTTTGCCGCTGTTGGTGTTTCCGGTCGGCACGGTGTCGTTCTCCCAGCTCTGGCGGCCCAGCGCCGCCCACTCGTCGTTAGTGATAAGGTGCCAGCCGGGGCCCTTTGCCTCGCAGAGCCGGATCGCCTCGTCGTGATTGACATTGACGGCCGGAGGCATGAAGGGGAGAGAGTAGGGCCTGCCGTCGATCATGGTGTTGGGGTACTTGCTGATCGCGTACTCCTTCACCTTCCTGCCTTTTAATGTGTCCGGGAGCTTTAGCTCGTCCGGTGTGAATACCACCAGAATGTCCGGGCGGCCCCGGTCGTCAAAAATAACCTCGTTTCTCATGTGTTGCTCCTTTCTATGCGTTTCCATTTGCTCCTACACCGCGGGCAGCGGTAGCCGTACCACGGTAGGGCTAAATCTTTGCTTACATTCCATTCCAGCCCGCACTCGCCGCATACCTCATAGCGTGCCCCTATGCGCCGGGCATGAGTACGGGCTCGCGCCGGTTTCCGGTTGCCAGTTGTCCGGCGCTCTGTGCTGCCGGATCCGGCTCCTGCCACCTGTCTTTGCAGTCGCAGTGCTCGCCGTGGTCTAAATGAGCGCCGCAGTTTGGGCACTCATGGTATGGCTTGCTCACGTTATCACCTCCAGAGGATCGGGCGCAGCTCTGAGGCTCTCAATGAGCTGCTGCATGAGCCGCTTCCGGTATTTTTTACGCACGCGGTACTTTTTGGCGTGCTTGTATAGGTGCCACCATTTCGGGTGGGCGTTTACTGAGTAGAGCATGGCGTCCATGAATTTGCTCAGCGACTCGGCCGCGATTTTTGCAAACTCCCCAGCTACCTGAATAGCCCAGTCTATAAACTCCCGCGCCTTTTGGGCGGCGTAGTCGATCGCGGGCTGAACGGTCTTTACTACTTCCTGAGCGATCGCCTTTGCCTGATCCGGGCTGATCGTCAGTGTCAGCTCCATGGTTTTTTCCGGCTCTGTCGGTTCGTCTGGGAGCGCGGTTGAGTCGCTCAGCAGATTGTAGCCATTTTCATAATGCCAGCGGATCCCGGCCGCGATTTCGAGCGCGTTCATGTCCTCGCCGAAGTGTCCGCAGTAGTAGCCGTTCAGCATGACGGCGTTCGGATCTTCCGCTAAAACCTCGCGGGCCTTTTCCAGATCGTCAGGCTCGAAGGTTTCCGTGTCCGGATCCAGCCATGCAGCGTACCCGTGCCAGCTGCGGTCTGTTTTCCATATAATCACCCACGCGATCCCGTCCCGGATCTCGTCAGCGAAGTAGCTCGCTACTTTGTTGAGTGCTGCCATGCCTCTGCCTCCTTTCTGATATGCACAACGGTTACAATGTCCTCAACTTCGTGCTGTGTTATGTATGTGTCGTCCGGGCTCAAGCCGATAAAATTCAGCAGCGGATCGAAGCCGTCCAACATAAGGCTGGTGACAGCTACCGCGTTGAGCCGGTAAACGGTCGTTTCTACAATGCAAGGGCGGTTTCCCGCTTCCAGTACCGCCGGGAATGACGCGCGACTCAAAAGGGTGGCGTCATATCTAAAGTCTTTTTTCATGTCTGCGCTTTCCTTTCTGAGACGTTACACCTTCACGGCTTCGGCAAGATCCGAGTGATCGGCTTCATCAGTTTTCCTCCCTCGCCTTTTGAAGTTCTCCGCGAGGCGGCGCTGGGCCAGTGTGGCGCTATACTCTCGCCGCATGTTCCGATCGAGCCCTCCAGTTTCGCCTCTTTTCAGTTCCTTATAGACGGTCGCCACATGGACGCCGATCTGGTCGGCTATATCCTGCACACGGTCGCCTTCCAGATAGAGGGCCTCCAGCGTTTGCCGGTCTGCCAGTGTCAAATATCTGTATCCGCTCACATTTTCACCTCCTTTGCGGGGCCCTTGCCGCACCCGGCCACTTTGTAAAATCTGCATTGTTGGGCGTGTGCTTTTCAACCGGCTTCCACGCGATCCGGCGGGTGCTTTTTTGTCGGGAGGCCCGAACCGTATCAGCTTTCACCTTAAAAGCTGCAAACCTGTTGAACGACATGGAGCCTTTTAGAGCGTTGCTGCTCTCCACCGCTTCCGGGTTTTCACCTTAAAAGCCCGGCAAAACCTGTCAACCTACACCGCACAATACAGACTTTATAAAGCGGCCGGGTATGGCCTTTTTCTCTGTTTCTGGGTAAAAAAATAATGCGTCGGGAGGCTTTCGCTTCCTTTCGCATTTAATGTTACATTTTTCAAAATAAAAAACTTTACACATGGCTCTTGACGAAACCCCTGTCCAATGCTATAATATTTTGGCAATAAAAAACACGCTACTGTGGCTCAGTTGGTAGAGCAGCGCATTCGTAATGCGCAGGCCGTCGGTTCGAGTCCGACCAGTAGCTCCACGTCGTCGCGGACTTTGTATCGTTCGCGACGACTTTTCTTTTTGAAAAGTCATCGGCTCACACACGCCGTCGCTCCTCCTTTCCGAAAAAGGTCACGTTTGCTGCGGCTGCTCGCTTGCAAGCGCGCTCCTGGCGCTTACGCGGCACTACCAACCATTTCGGGTTTGTTCTACGGTAACTTGTGGGAATCTTCTTTGTTAACGCTTACTGCAGGTGAGCCGCCGCGCCTGGGTGATGCGCCTCACACAAGTGGGGTACATTTTGGTGAGGTCTATATATATTGTGCAACAGTAAAAAGGCCCGGCTAAAGCCGGGCCTTTTTACTGTTGCCAAAAACAGCATACCTTTTCATTTTTTATACCATACATACAACCTAAAACAGTTTACACCGGCTGTGCACAAACGGATTTTTTAAGCGAACAAAGAATCCATGCTGTCCAGCTGCAAAGGCGTGTTTGCAGACATAATCCCGTTTAAGAACAATACCTCTGTAATATTGTTGTCCTGACAATATTGCTTCAGGTTTCCCTCATAGTAGCGGAAATCAATTACATGCACCTCGTCATAATTATAAGCCAGATACGGGGCAAATGCATTTCCGTAAGATTCCTTAATCAGCGCAATTTTCCTCCCGGACGTATTTTCCTCATTATCAATTACCGTCAACGGGTTGTCTCCCCAGATAAATACGCCATAGGCATTACTGCCCGGCTCTGCATTGGGGTAATATATATCAAGGGGTTCCTCCGAGATGGCAGGAATCGAACACGTATATTCTCCCGGAAATACATAATAGTCAACAGAATCCGGGTGCGCATTCAGTGCGCTGTCGCCCGAAATTGTATAAAGCGACCCCACAAAAGGCTCCACCGTCTGCTTCTGTGCATCCTCCAAAGACAGAGGGGTAAGCCCCGCCGTTTCTGCAAATGCCGTATAGGCATAATAGGCGCCAAGCCCCGTCCAATGATGGTCGGTATTAAAATAAATATATTCCGTTTTATGTGCATTGAGCACATCATAAATATCTACGGCTTTTACATCCTGCGTATAATTGTCAAATACAGCAGACATATTCTGCCGCTGGGATTTTGTCTCCCCCGTTTCCAAAAGCTGTTTGCTTAAACGGCTGGGCAGGCCAAATTCTGTATGATTTGGTACTACCATATTATAAACGGTAATATCATTGCCCAGCGCCTTTTTATAATCCGATATCCTCTGGGCGTACGTCTTTGCGGAATCATCCCCGCCAAAGAACAGCTCAAAGCCTTTATTGTCCCATATATAAATACCGCCGGACATGTGGCCTTCCTCGCCGTTGTCTTCAATTTCCCTAATCTGTGGCCGGCTGGGCTGCTGCGTTGCTGCCTGGGTCGGCGCAAGCGCTGCTGTCGTAGTAGGTTCTGTTTCGGCCTGTGTAGCTTCTTGCGGTCCGCCGGCGGAGGTACTGCAGCCTCTCACAATTCCTGTAATAACCAGTATCAGAACAAGCAGAATAACAAGCCCCGCGGAAACAAGCAAAATTCTGTTTCTGCGGCGGCGCTTCAGCCTCTGTTTTCTTAAATATTCCTGCCGCCTTGCATAATTTCTCTGGAACCGATCTTCACTCATATAAACTCCCCTCTCGCACTGTCTTCCCGCTGGCCTTCCACACAGGCAGGTTTCTTCAAACAACCATCTTCGTTCTTTATCTCATCGCAAAAGGCAACGTGTTTTCCATATTCAATCATATTTTCACCGCGCAACAAAACCAATCTTCTTCATTGCTTTGTCAAGCGTCCGCTGTGAAAAATGCAACGCTGTTTGCGCGCCTTTTTCATAACATTCCTTTAAATAAGCTTTATCGTTCATCAGACGTTCATATTCTTCCTGTACAGGCCGCAAACGGTCAATCACGCTCTGTGCAACAGCCTCTTTAAACTGCCCATAGCCGCTTCCTTCAAATTCCTTTTCAATCTGCCCGGTCGTTTTTCCAGTCATGGCAGAATAAATTCCAATCAAATTGTTAATACCGTCCTTGTTTTCTCCATAGCACACCTTTGCATCGGAATCTGTCACAGCGCGCTTAAATTTTTTCATAATTGTCTCCGGCTTATCCAGTACGCCAATCCATGCGTTGCTGTTTTCATCCGACTTGCTCATTTTCTTTTGCGGCTCCTGCAAAGACATAACCCTTGCTCCTACGTTTGGTATATAGGGTTCCGGTATTTTAAAGGTATTGCCATAAAGGCCGTTAAAGCGCGCCGCTATATCCCTGGAAAGCTCCAAATGCTGTTTCTGGTCGGCTCCCACTGGCACCATGTCCGCCTGGTACAGCAGAATATCAGCCGCCATCAGGCTTGGGTAGGCAAACAGCCCTACGTTTACATTATCGGCATGTTTTAAAGACTTATCTTTAAACTGCGTCATTCTGGAAAGCTCCCCAAACTGGGTGTAGCAGTTGAGCACCCACGCCAGCTGCGCATGGGTAGGCACATGGCTTTGAATAAAAAACGTGCTTTTTTTCGGGTCTATTCCGCAGGCAAGCAGCAGCGCATATGCCTGCATCGTATTTGCCCTGAATTTTTGTGGGTCCTGCCGTACTGTGATGGCGTGCAGATCGGCAAGCGCATAGACGCAATGAAACGTTTCTTGCATACTGACCCAGTTTTTGATCGCACCCAGGTAGTTTCCCAGGGTAATTGTCCCGCTGGGCTGTATCGCGCTGAAAATAATCTTCTTTTTCTCTGTTGTTTGTACATTGTTTGGTTGCATGGTAAAACCCTCTTGTTTTTATAATTACCGGATCATCTCGTCTGCAAGTTCCCCTAAAATTTGTATGCCCTTTTCCAGCTGTGCATCTGTAGGGGTGGAAAAATTAATACGAAAATTTGCACAGGGCTGCGTTTCATCCGTTAAAAACGCGCTGCCCGGCACCGTACACACTTTGCGCAGCACCGCCTGTTTGCAAAAATCCGGCATATCTACATTTTGGGGAAGCGTGCAATATGTAAATAAGCCTCCCGTAATTTTATTATAAGCAATTTTCGGCGCCAGGTAGCGGTCCATCAAATCCATGGTCAGTTTTGCTTTTTTGCTGTATAGATTGCGTAAATACTGCAAATGCGCCTGGTAATCATAGTCGCGCATAAAACGTTCGCAGACCATTTGCGACCATATATTGGTATGTACATCCTGTCCCTGCTTGCACACAACCAGCTTTTGAACGACCTCCGACGGCGCAATACACCAGCCCACGCGCATGCCTGGTGAAATCACCTTGGAAAAAGATCCCGCATAAATCACAATGCCATCCTCATCCAGAGACTTAATACACGGGATATACTCTCCTTCATACCGCAGATCTCCATAGGGGTTGTCTTCTATAATCATTACACCGTATTTTTTTGCAATCGCATACATGTCTTTCCGTTTTTTCAGGCTCATCGTAATACCGGAAGGATTTTGAAAGTTCGGAATTGTATAAATAAACCGCACATTTTTTTCCGTCTTCAGTACATGCTCCAACATATTTATATCCATACCGTCGCTTTGCAACTTTACTCCAGCCAAACGGCAATTATAAGACCGAAACGTATTTAAAGAGCCTACAAAGCTTGGGGCTTCACAAATAACGGTATCGCCCTCGTTACAAAGCGCTTTGGTCGCAAGGTCCATAATCTGCTGCGCGCCGGAAGTAATAATCAAATCGTCAAAAGCACGCCCAACAGCATGCTTTTCCCGCATATATGCTTTAAGCTCTTCCCGCAAGGGCGTATATCCCTCTGTAACGCTGTACTGCAATGCAGCAATTGGGTTGTTCTGCAAAAGATCGTGCGAAATTTCTGCAATCGCCTTAGCCGGAAAGGCCTCCGGCGCGGGGTTCCCGGCAGAAAGCGAAATCACCTGTGGATCTGCCGCATATTTAAATATTTCCCGGATAGCGGAAGGTTTTAACGTGTTTACTTTGTTTGAGAATGTATACTCCATAACGGACCTTTCCTTTCCTGCGTACAATTATTAGAATTTTAACACAAATTTACGCAATAATCAACCAATTGAAGCAAAAGTACGCTTGGGAAGATGCACAAAACATGGTTTTTAAAGACATAACAGCCTATTCGGTCATTTTCTGTATTGTAATTTTCCCTGTTTTATATTATACTGTTTGAATGAAGAAGTAGCACCATCTTTCTATTCTGTAGTTACATTTATGGCGCTCGCCTGCATTTTATGCGGTGAGAAAATGCCCGCCAGAAAGGATTGGAACGATTATGGCAGTATACAGGGCGCCCAATGGCGGGAAAAGGAAAAACCCGTCCCAGGGAAAATATTACAGATCGCCTTCCGGCAAGCGCAGTATAGACGACCGAAAAACCTACTATAAGCAAAAAGAAGCCGCACATAAAAAAAAGCGGAAATATGTGGTTGCCGTCATCGTTGTGCTTTTGCTGATTGCCGCTGTGACCTTTTCCATTATTTTAATCGGCCGCGGCTGCAGTGCAGAGCAAAAGCAAGCTGTACAACCTGCACCCACGCAGCCAACTGCAGCTCCTACGGAGCCGACTGTGCCGCTGTACACTCCCGCGCAGGTAAACCTGCCGGAGCTTGAAGACAACGGCGCCGACGGCTATATGGACGATAATATTTACATTTGGAACGCAAAGGGCTTCGATCTTTTTCTTGGAAATGAAAATTCGGCGCTGAACTATGCAAACGCCATATCCTCCTTTAAAGAAGCACTGGGTAATGCTATTACCGTATATAATATGGTTATCCCCAATCATACAGAGTTCGGCCTGCCGGCGCGTTTGTCGCAGGAAATTAATTCCAACCCGCAACGCGACAATACAACGGTGATCTACAGCAATTACAGTACCGCTGTTATCCCCGTGGACGTATATAACGCGATCGGGCAAAAGCGCAATGATTATATGTATTTCAACACCGATCCCCGCTGGACCAGCCTGGGCGCATATTATGCCTATACTGTTTTTGCTCAGACAGCCGGCTTTGAGCCTGTAAAGCTTGACCAGCTGGAGCAAAACACCCTGTCTGATTTTGCCGGTTCTTATGTGACCTCTACCTGGAACGAAGACCTGATGGAAAATCTGGACACGATAAATTACTACACACCGGCTTCCAATATTGAATGTTCGTTGTACAGAACCGACGAAGACGGCCGCACCTCCTCCTCTCCGGAAAAAGTCCCGCTTTATAAAGAGATTACAGACGGAGAAGACTACTACAGTGTGTTTCTGCACGGCGATAACGCCAGAATGGTGATCGACAATAAAGATCTGTCGGACGGCAGAAAGCTAGCGCTTGTAAAAGACGCATATGGAAACGCCATCGCGCCGTTTTTATGTGAAAATTACGATGAGGTGCATGTGATCGATTTTCGTTATTTCGACGGCAACTTAAAGGATTACTGCACACAAAATAAAATTGAAGAAGTGCTCTTTTTAAACGGTATTATGTCTGCAAACAGCGCGTTGCAGGTAGAAAACCTGTCCAGGCTCTTCCAGTAAGGCCGCAATCTTATAAATGAAGTGGAAGGAGGGAAACGATCCAATGCTCGGCACGCATGCGACAGCCGCCCTGTATGGGCAAATATCCCGCCGCGGCGTTTATTCCGGCTACCTGTGCAACGGTCCGGCCAAAGGCAAACCCGCATACATTCTTGCAAGCAAAACACCGTGTGAGCAGTTCGACTGCACTGTCATCGCGCTGGCGCCGCAACCCGGCGGAAAAGAAGTTAAAATTATTGTCGCGCCGGAAAACGATATTTTTTACGAGCCGCAAATCCGTGAAAAACTAAAAATTGTACGCAATCTGGACATTTCCCGTCTCTCCTGCTTGTACGAAAAATCCTGCGGCGCAGTGGTTTTTTACCGATCCGCGCAGGGAATACGGATTTTGTTGGTGAAAAACCATAACGGTAAATATTGGAGCTTTCCAAAAGGACATGTGGAAAAGGGTGAAAATGAAAAAGAAACCGCGCTGCGCGAAATTAAAGAAGAAACGGGCCTCAGCGTAAACATTTACGAAAATTACCGCCAGATCAGCGACTATTGCCCGTTTGGTAAAATTAAAAAACGCGTGATCTTTTTTCTTGCCGAAACCCCCACCGACCAGGTGCATATTCAGCATGACGAAATAGACAGCTATGTATGGGCAAGCTTTGCGCAGGCACAAAAAATGTGCAGTTATGAAAACGACCTGCGCGTTTTGGAAACAGCGCGGCGCTATCTGGAGGCTAACAGCAAGGTACAGGAATAAATAAGCGCAAACCCGCTGATAAAAATAAAACTGTGGGCGGCCCGTTTTCCGGTCTGCCCGTTTTTTGGCACAAAAGGATGGTACAAGAATATGATTATTGTTATGAAACGCACGGCAACACAGGACGACATTGCAAACGTAGAAAAGGTTTTAAAAAGCCACGGGTTGGGCGTACACCGGTCTGCAGGCACTGACGCGACCATCATCGGCGTAATTGGCGATAAACAGAAACTGTGCGGAACCAGTATAGAATCTATGGATGGCGTAGACAGCTGCGTTCCCATTATGCACAGCTATAAACTGGCAAGCCGGGATATCTGCCCACAGGGCAGAACGGTAAACGTAAAGGGTTTTGAAATTGGCAGCGATACGCTTGCCATGATAGCGGGGCCCTGCGCGGTAGAAAGCGAAGAGCAAATTACCAAAGCAGCCTTTGCGGTAAAAGAAGCCGGTGCACAGTTTTTGCGCGGCGGGGCGTATAAGCCGCGCACATCGCCCTACGCCTTCCAGGGATTGGAAGACCATGGCTTTAAGCTTTTAAAAATGGCAGCGGATTTAACCGGCCTGCGTGTCGTCAGTGAGGTCATCAGTGAAAATCAGCTAGAAGTTGCTGCCAAATATTGCGATATGTTTCAGATTGGCGCACGCAATATGCAAAATTTCCGCCTTTTGCGTGCAGTAGGAAAAAGCGGCGTTCCCGTTTTGCTTAAACGCGGGATCGCCTCTACAATTGAAGAATGGCTGGACGCTGCTGAGTACATTATGAGCGAAGGAAACTATAACGTCGTGCTTTGTGAACGCGGTATCCGCACATTTGAAACCGCCACCAGAAACACGCTGGATCTTTCCGCCATTGCGGTTGTCAAAGAACGCAGCTGCCTTCCCATTATTGTGGATCCGTCGCACGCGGCAGGCAAACGGGCCTATATTCCTTCTTTGTCCCTTGCGGCTGTTGCCGCAGGTGCAGACGGCCTGATTATTGAGGTACATCCAGAGCCCCAAAAAGCTTTGTCCGACGCCGCGCAGCAGCTGCCGCCACAGGCCTATAAAACACTGTCCTCACAGGTTTTTGCCGTGCATCGTGCTTTAAAAAACACATTTTAATTCCATATATCTCTGAAAAATATACCGACGCCTTGGTATATTTGCAATATTTTTACCAATCTGAAAAGCAGGAAGCGCTGTGCAGCGCCTCCTGCTTTTTGTTTCTCTTCATCACTTGGCATACAGTTTTTTATACATTGGGGTAATTGGGGAACTCATTAAGAGGGTTGTATTTCTCACCCATATATCTTGTCTCAAAGTGCAGATGCGGGCCGGTCGAATGCCCGGTTGTACCTGCATAGCCTATTACCTGCCCCTTCTGTACGGTATCGCCCGCCGATACAGCCAAAGATGAAAAATGCGCGTATAAGGTAGAATACCCATTGCCGTGATCAATCATTATGTAATTTCCATATCCGCCGCCGCAGCCGCAGCTGTAGCTCATGGGTTTGCCCCAGTTGTGCGTGCAGCCGGAATAAGCAAACGCAACCGTTCCCGATTCTGCCGCCACGACCCTGGCGCCCATGATTCCCGCGCCTGCAATATCAAGCGCGCCATGGTTGGCATAACCTCTGTCCTCATCCCACAAAGAGGTCAGCGTTAAGAAACCGGGCGCAGGCCACTGGTAACCGGAGCCTGTCGGCGTTACATCACCCGACCCGGAAGAACCTCCGGCAGACGATCCGCCGCTTTGCTGCGCCTGCTCCTGTTGTTTTTTCAACTCTTCCTGCCGCTTTTTTTCTTCTTCCGCCTTACGTTTTTGCTCCGCATAATATTCCTGTATCTCGTTTTCAAGCTTTTTGAGTTCTTCATTATTTTCATCCAGCTGGTCGCTGATCTCTATCTCTTCGTCGTGCAGCGCATTTAGGAGATCCTTGTTTTCCTCTACAAGTGCCTGGTAATTTGCCTGCTCCCGGTCCAGCGCCTGCTGCTCCTGCTCCTGCTCCGCTTTAGACTGGTCCAGTGCAGATTTTTCTTCCTGTTGCCTGGTAAGATCCTGCTTCAAACGGTCTATCAGCTGCGCGTCGTGTGCAGAAATACTTTCAACCAATTCCAGCTTGTCCAAAAAATCTGAAAAGTCGCGCGCACCCAGTATAATTTCCAGATTGGTCGCGTCTCCCGCCATATAAATGGCTCTGATCCGCTGCTGCAGTTCTTTTGTACTTTTCCTTACATCCTGGTCGGCTTGCCGGATATCCTCCTGCTTTTCTGAAATTTTTCTATCAAGCTCCAAAAGTTTGGCACGGCTTGCGCGGATTTTTTCATCAATCTCTGCAAGCTGCGCCATCAGCTCTTCCTGCCTGGCCTCTTTTTCCTCTATATCCTTTTCGTTTTCTTCCTTATCCTTCTCAAGCTGCTCAAGCTTGCTTTCCGTTTTATTTTTGTCTTCTTCCAGCTGTGAAATATCTGTGGCCGAAAACGCCACAGTCTGCATGCATAACAACATGGCAATCAAAATCCCCAAACCCTTTTTCAACAATTCACATCATCCTTCCAATTTATAGACGTCTTCCTCTTTTATATCCTTTTTTCCCAAACGCTCTAGCCCTGCTTACCAGCCAAGAATTTCATTTCCTTCTTTTTTCAGATATTTGCGGATTGATATAAATCCTCCAACTGCGCCAACCAGCATTCCCGCAATAATAAACGCTGTGGTAACCGGTACAGCCACGGTATTGTAGCTGATAGAGGTAAAGGGAATAATATGTTGTGCTGCGGACATAACCGCATTGTATAAAAACATGATTCCTGCGGAAGACAGCACGCCGGACAGCAGGCCAATGACCATTCCTTCCACTACAAACGGAATCCGTACAAATGCGTTGGTCGCACCGACCGATTTCATAATGCTGATTTCAAAACGACGGGCATACATTGTCATGCGGATGGTATTAGAAATAATAAACAGCGATATAATCCCAAGAATCACCACAATCCAAAATCCCATGGTCGCTACCAGGTTATTCAGGCTGGTCAGCTTGCTTGCTATGTCGCTTCTATTGCTAATTTTATCCACCCCGTCAATCTGCTGGATACGCGTTGCGGTATCCTCATACTGGGAAAGATCCTTCATCGACACATGGAACGCGTCCGGCAACGGATTTTGGTCACCCTGCATTTGGGAAAAAACATCACCCAACGCCTCTTCAAACTCTAGTATGGCAACATCCTTCGGGTAAAACTCGCATGTTGCTACATTTTCTATTCCGGCAATCTGGTTGCCTATCGCGTCCGCCTGTGTTTGCGTAATGTCATCCTTTAAATAAACGCTTACCATGTTCGTATCCCCTACAGATTCTACTACCGCCTGCACGTTCATACAGATCAAAACAGCCGTCCCCGTCAGAAGCAGGCAGGATATCAGAACGCCAATAGAGGCAAAGGACATCATACGGTTATGCCACACATTTTTAAAGCCCTCTTTTATCAAATAGCCAAAGCCCTTCATACATCATTTCCTTTCCCTGGCGCAGTGCGCCGCCGCATTCTTCCAAAATCAACTTTCCCGGTCGATTTCGCGAATCAGGTCTTCATATTTGGATGTGTCCAGCGCAACCTCCTCCATATCCGGACTTTCCTCGTCAGAGGCGGCCGTATCCTTTACCACCCTCCCGCGTTCAATCTCTATTACTCTTCTTCCAAACTGGGAAACCAGCTCATGCTCATGCGTTACAACTAAAATTGTTGTTCCCATTTTATTAATCTCACTGAGCAAATCAATAATTTCATACGACATCTCCGGGTCAATATTTCCCGTAGGTTCGTCGGCAATGATCATCTTTGGATTGTTGACAAGCGCTCTGGCAAGGCTCACACGCTGCTGCTCCCCTCCCGAAAGCTCGCTAGGACGGCTGTTTGCCTTATCGCGCAGTCCAACAAGGCCCAATATATAGGGCACACGCCTGGACACCGCCCGCTTGGAAGCACCAATCACACGCATAGCGAAAGCTACATTGTCAAATACCGTCATCTTGTCAATCAAGCGAAAGTCCTGAAACACAATACCCATTTTTCTGCGCAGGTATGGAACCTGTTTGCGCTTCATATGGACAATTTCCTGCCCATCTATAAAAATTTCACCCTCAGACGGCGTTTCCTCATGCATAATTAGTTTTAAAAACGTACTCTTTCCCGCGCCGGACGCACCCACAATAAAGACAAATTCCCCGTCTTTTATGGAGATATCGACATTATTCAGCGCATGTGTACCGCTCGGATACGTTTTCGATACATTTTTTAATTCTATCATACCGTAACCCTTTCCCAACTCGCAATGTTAAACACAAATCCTTACGGGCTTTCAATAAAGCCCGTCCCGCAAAGCGCCAAAGCAACTGCAAAATGAACCCTTCTTTTGCAACGGTTGCCGCTATCTGCCGGCTCTTTTCCGGCATCCATAGTAAACGGGAGTGTGCATATCAAAACACCCACTCCCGCAAACATATCCGCTTTAAAAACAATCAATACTTAATGGGGTTCGCCGTAAGATACTTTTTAACCATTAACGCCACTTTAAATACAATCGCGTCTTCAAATTCCCTCAAATCAAGGCCGGTCAGTTTTTTAATCTTCTCCAGCCTGTATACCAGTGTGTTGCGGTGTACAAACAGTTTTCTGGAGGTCTCAGAAACATTCAAATTGTTTTCAAAAAAGCGCTGAATCGTAAAGAGCGTTTCCTGATCGAGCGACTCAATCGAACCACGCTTAAATACTTCTTTTAAGAACATCTCACACAGGGTTGTCGGCAGTTGGTACACCAGTCTTGCAATCCCCAGATTGTCATAGCTGACAATCGTACGCTCCGTATCAAATACCTTTCCAACCTCCAGGGCAACCTGCGCTTCCTTAAAGGAATGCGCCAGATCCTTAATACCCGTAACTGTGGTACCAATGCCCACCACACAGTGCGTGTAAAATTCACTGGAAAGCGTATCTACAATAGAGCTTGCCAGCTTCTCCAGATCCTTGGAATCAATTCCGGAACGTATTTCTTTCACAAGCGCAATATCTGTTTCATTAATATTGATCACAAAGTCCTTGGACTTATCCGGGAAAAGATTTTGCACAATATCATATGCGGAAATGTCCGTTTTGGAAGTAATTTTAATGAGCATGCATACTCGGGTAACCTCTGAATTAAACCGGAGCTCCCGCGCTTTAAGATAAATATCCCCCGGCAAAATATTGTCCAGTATAACATTCTTAATAAAATTGCCCCTGTCATACTTTTCATCATAGTACTGCTTAATACTTGCAAGGGACACCGACAGCAGCTGTACATACTTCTGCGCCACCTCGTCATTGCCGGAAACAAACACGGCATATTCCGCGCGCGCGCTGCTGCCAAAGGACTTAAATGTCTGTCCGTTGATCACAAACGGGGCACTTGAGCTAAGTGTTTCCGACGTTACGCTTTCAATCACTTCGCCAATTCTCCCCAGCTCGCTGCAGGCAATTACTACGGAAGTTTCATCAATGACCCCAATTGTTCTGTCAATCGCATCTCTCATCTGATGGATAACACCCTGAAACAGTCTGTTTGACATTACACAATCCCTCAATTCTTTGAAAAATAAAACAGATAAAACTATCAGTTCGGGGTTAAAAGTATATTCTGCCCCATTAAGAATGTTAACATATACATTTTACACAAATTTTTTTTAAAAAGCAACCTCTAAGACGATTAAAAAATGTATTTTTTCCTAATATTTTTTACTTTTAATCTATTTTTATCTGTTTTTGAAAAAAAATTCTATTTAAAGCGTTTGGCCCGGCAGGTTCGCGCCGGGGCAAACAACATTTCTGTTTTTCAAAGCAAAATACAACTGTATTACTCCAACGGCACTAAATCCACCACCGTAATTTCAGGCGGGTTGTTAATCCGGGGCAGCCACCAGAAATTGCTCCCCAGCCCCTTTGAAATCAATATAGTCGCACTGTCCGAACTGTGCATCCCGTCGTCATATTCCGGAAAAAGACCAGCCTGGTTTGGCGCGACCATTCCGCCCAAAAACGGTATGCGCACAACGCCTCCATGCGTATGCCCGGACAGCATAAGGTCTATATCGTATTCCTGATAACGCCATATATAATGCTCAGGAAAATGGCACAGCAAAAGCTTAAAATTCTTCTCCTGCGTAAAGGCATCCAGAAAATGGCGCTGGTTGTTGTCATAGTCCGGGGCATATCCGTCATAAAATGGATATTCGCTCATACCTCCAATTGTAATCGTCTGCGCCCCAACGTGGTAATCCACCATTGCATTGTCCAAAAACACCGTTCCTGTTGCCCTGATCTGTTCAATAAAATCTTCCAGATTATCCAGCTTATATTCATGGTTGCCCAGGGAATAATAAACAGGCGCCAGGTGCACAAGCCTTTTAAGAAGCGGGAACACCACCTGCTTCTGGTTGGAATCGTCCGCGTTCATGTCGCCGGTAACCGCTATTATATCGGGCGACAATGCCTGCACCTTTTCTATAAGCGCTGCATTGTCCGGGCCAAATTCTCTATTATGCAGATCGCTTAATTGCACAATGCGGACTGGACTGTCCAGCTTTTCTGTACGGATCTCGTACTGCGTCGCCGTTAAGTTCCACTGGTCCCATACCACAAAAATACATAACGCCAAAAAGATTGCCAACGCCGCCCATATTGCCGTTCTTCTCTTTTTTCTTTTCTCCTTACACTTTTTCATACCTTTTCATTACCTTTTGCCCTCTCTGTTGAACATACGCTTAACCCTGTTTCTGACCCGGCTTACAAAATAAGCCGTTTTTTTTGCAAGCTGCACCGCTCCCGGCGACTTCAAGCACTTTTCCACCAGCACGTCAAACGGATATTTTTCAAGATTTGAAAAGAAAAAAGCTCTTCTTCTGTGTGGTGCGGAGGCCTTGACCAGCGACTGGTTAAATAAAACGGCTTTATGCATATCTGCCGGCTTCCATGCTATCGCGTCGTGTAGGCTCTCAAACAGCCTTTGCCCTTTTTCAGAATGGATAAACACCAGGGATAGCCCCTTATCGTCGTCCAGTTCCGGCTCAAGCTGTTCTGCGCCCCAGTAATCTGCAAGCGTAACATCCGCCGTCTGCTTATAGCCCTTAAAAGCGCATGCCCCGCACGACGGGCGCAAAGCCAAATTTCTGACAAACGCTTTCATATAAGGGTCTTCCCAAACTGTCGCGCTATAAGCGCCGCCCTTCTTTACAATTTTAAGCCTGTATTTTTTCCATCCGGTTTCCTTATTTCTGAACTGCACGCCTTGCACTGTATCTTCTCCGGCAATAAAGTCCAAATATTTTTTCCATACTTTCGGGGAAGGTACGCCATGGCAGATCATGCTTTGCGTTATCAAATTTTCATAATCCTTTTTTAAATAGGCCCGCAGCCCCGCAATCTGGCAGGGCGTTCCGCTATTAAAGCACCAGCCGTCCCTGCTCCAGCAGTGCGCGCGCCTGCCCGTATGTTCCGCCGGTTCTGCTTTGTACATATTTTGACGCCCGCAGCTTATAAAGCGCCTGCTGCCGTTCTACACAGATATGCTCTACACAAAACGCCCCGTCAAAGGCAGCGCCAAACACTGCGCCTCCATTCTCAAGAACCCGCCTTGCAAGCTCTGTAAAAACACCGCCGGAGGAGCTTTCCCTGCGCACTGCCTCATCCCGGCTGTATGCAGAATACGTCCCCTGTATAGGCAGGCGCTGCGGCATATGTAATACCGGGCAGACCGTCCGGCATGCCTGGCAGCTTGTACAGCGCTGTGTATCCATCTGCGGGTAAAGAAAGCCCTCTTCGTCCGGCTGCATGGTAATACAACCCTGCGGACATACTGCACCGCAGCTTCCACAGCCGCAGCATTTTTCCTTATCTATGATCATAGCCATCATACTTTTTCCTTTTTAAACAACTTGTTTTTTAATTTTATTACCGGGTCCCTGACCATATTCCTTTCATATTGGTTCATCATCAGAAAATAGGCCAGCGGCACAAACAGCAGCGTATAAACAATTGCCCCTAAAAAGAAACGCCCCCAGGAATCTATACTGAAATACCGGGTTGCAAACAGCCCTAAAAGGGTCATTCCTACCGCCACCGGGCTCATCTTTATAATATTGCGCCAAAACAGCGGGATATCAATCCCCGTCTTCTTATAATAATACCAGTTCATAATCAACCCGTTGCCCAAAATATAAGCGGCACACGAGCAGGCCGCCGCGCCAATTATTCCAAAATACTGCACTGCAAAAACGGTAGAGATCGCGTTTACAACGGCAATAACAGCATACATAACAGAGCGGAAGCGGTGCTTGTTTTGCGCAATCACAATGCTGATTCCCGTATTCTGTATCAACGGGATCAAAATCGGAACCAGCGTCAGCAATGCCACAGGGTACGCCTGTGCATACGCTTCCCCGGCCCAAAGCCGTATAAATTGCTGCCCAAAAACAATAAAGGCAGAAATAATAAACGACACAAGAATATACTGCAGCCTTCCCACCCGGATAAATATATCTGTCAATTCCTTTTTCGAGCAGTCGGTAAACACCATATTGGTAATGCGCGGCGTTAAAACACCGCTGATCGCGGAAGAAACAGACGTCACAATCGTGTTGAACGTAGCGCCCACATTATATACGGCCACCGCCGCGGTACCAATCATCGCTCCAATAATGAGCTTGTCGGTCGCCCAGTAAAGCATATCGCCCACCATGCCCAGAAAAACAAAAGCAGAAAAAGCAACCAGCTCTTTCATGATACCAAACGGCATATTTTTAAACCTGGGCCGGATTTTCAACACCCGCAGGCAGTAAAATAAATTCGAGCCATACATAAGCAAATGGACGATCGTTGTTGCAATAACCAGTCCGACCGAAGCAAACCCCATAAAGAGCATCAGCAGGTTCATGCAGGGCGCCAGTACGGTGGACAGCATTTCCGTCAGCTTTTTAAATACATACCGTTCATGCGCCAAAACCACAGAGGTAAACGCACTGAACAAAAACGTAATGGCGGTATTGATGGTCATTAAGAAAATCAGAAGCTGCATGCGGCTGAGCTCTTCCCGGGTAAGCTTTGCAGAATATACCAGGCCGCAATTTAACGCGCAGATTGTACCAACTATCAGAACAAGCAACGTCAGCGCGCTGTAAATAACAACAAAAAGGCCAAGCATTCGTTCTTCGCCTTTCCTGTCGTTTTGCGCCCGGCATTTGGTCAAATACCGCACAACTGTGCTTCCAATCCCAAAGTTTAGCAGGGAAAGATAGCCTACCACAGAATTTGCCAGGCTGTAAAGCCCATATTCGGACTGCCCAAGTATCTGCAGCATAACAGGGGTATAAAGAATCGGTATAGCACTGCTTAAAGCCAGATTAATATAAGACAGAACCACACCTGACTTCAACTGATTTTTCTTCAAAACAAATTACTCCTTAACAGGTCGATTTCTTTTCCGGCTTCCATTGCTTTTGCGCAATAAGCAGGCATTATGGTGTGCAGATGGTTCCGGATAAAATCTTCATTTTTCAAAAGCCACGCAAATGCATGAGCCATATCTTCCCTGTCTCTGATCGCCTGTACGGGGAGCACATAGTTTTCATATGTTCCAAACAGGTCCTTAGCAATACCCTTTGCTTTGACAGAGTAGCCGATCACCACTGTCGGCACACAGCAGGAATACGCCGCAATCGTTGCGTGCGTCCTGGAACCAATAAACATCCTGCACCGGGCAATGTACCCTTTAAGCTCCATACAGTTGTGGTCCTCCACACAAACAACCCGGCCCGTATCCTTAAAAATATCGTACAGCTTTCTATGAACCGTGCGGTCGTCTTTTCCTTCCCATACAACATGGGGAATCAGCGCAATCTGCATCTTGGTAGCCCGCAGAATATACTCCATCAAGGCAATTGCGCTGTCAAATGTTTTTCCTTTATTTTCTTCATAGCTGATTACCGTAGGGCTGATATTAAGCCCTACTACATTTTTTCCGTCAAAGCTGTCGGGCCAGGGCAACTCCTTTTTCTCCAGCACAAACGCAGGGTCCGGATACAACCTTGTCCGGGGGTTAATTTTTTTTAACGCCTCAAAGCTGATACTTTCCCTTGCCGTAATCAAAGAATACCCCGCAAGGTCCGCCTTCATAGAAGCGTCCATCATTTCCGGCTCTACCGAACAGCCCCACAAAACGGTTCTGACGCCCTTTTTCCGAAAACCGTCGTTCAATATCCGGTATTGCTCAAACCCGCGGTAGCAATAATTGTCTCCGCCAATCGACAGCGCAATATCCCCCCTGCCATATGTTTCAAACAGATGCTTCAGCGGAAGACGCTCTGCATAAGCCGGTCTTTTCAGCCGAACCATAAAAGACGCCCACATACGCTGCGGCGACAGTCTGCTGTATGCCCTTCTGTGGTCTTCAACCTGCAAAAGGCTCTGTAAGCCGTATCTTTCGTCCTCCTGCCTTTGCAGCGAATACAACACAAGCTTACGCTCATCTGCCTGCAGGATTTTGCATGTTCCTCTTACAATCGCTTCACAGCCGTGGTTTCCCGCGCCGCCATGCGAATAAAGAACAATTCTGCTCATAACTTTGTCCTTCTCCTTTATCCGTATACACCGTCTTTACAGGTCATAACCAATCCTTCCATCCAGCTCCCTGAACATGGTTTCCTTTTCCTGCGGCGTTTTCTCCGTAAACAGCGTATTATAAACGGGCGCTGTTTGCATCTGCGCTCGATTCTTCTCCATATATGCGTCAAATGTACAAAGCACCCGCCAGGGGTTCCCTGCAATCACCACGTTGTCCGGAACATCCTTTGCAACCACCGTGCCGGCCCCCACAATTACCTTGTTCCCAATCTTTGTATTCGGGAGGATTACGCTTCCATACCCGATAAAAACATCGTTTCCAATGGTTACACGCCCCACCTTACTGTAGCCCAGCGTTTTTTTTGTGCTGGCGTCGTGCGCAAGTACCGTGGAATTTGTAATGGTCACATTATCGCCTATTGTAATCAGAAAGGGATGGCAGGCGTCTATTTTGCTGTTTACCAGGTCTACATTTCGGCCTATCTTACATCCGTTCTCGCGCAGATACTCTATTTGGCTTTTGGGCTTTATAAACAGTCTTTTAATTCTTCCAAGCATTGTTTATCATACTTCCTTTCCCGTATTCTCCAGCAGGCTGTAAAATTTTTGCAGTACCCTTTCGGGGCTGTATGCTTCTACCGTTTCCGTCGCTTTTTTCTTTATCTTCTGCAGCAGCGCCGTATTGTGTGCAAGAGCCATAATGCCGTCGCATATGCTTTGCGCCGGTGGTTCTGTCAACAGCCCGTTTTCCCCATTGCGGATAAATTCCTCCGGCCCCAAAGACCGCACCACAACAACCGGTTTTCCAAGCGCCATCGCTTCCAGGATGGAAAGTCCCTGCGACTCCACCAAAGAAGGATGTACATAGATATCCGCCACATTTATGTACGGGTACGGGTTTTGCAAGCTGCCGGTATATACAATCTCCTGCTGCAACGCATATTTGCAAATTTTGTCTTTAAGTTCTTTTTCCTGTGTGCCGCCACCAATTATATACCATTTTACCCTGTAGCCGTGTTTCTTTAAAAGCGCGCAGACCTGCAGACATACAAGCATGTTTTTTTCCGGCGACAGCCTTCCCACGCTTACAAGCTTCAGAAAACAGCTGTTTGTGTCAACCTCCGGCTGATAAAGCCCTGCTTTTTTTTCTATTTCTCTTTTATCTACCAGGTTTGGGACGGTTATAAATTTATCCTTCAGGTCAGGAAACGCACGCGCTAAAAATGTCCGGCAGCCCTCTGAAACCACCGCTACACAGTCCATTTTCCGATAAGCGCGCTGTAAATTTTTTTTGCTTTTTTCACTCATATCCAGCGCGCCGTGATGCCACCAGCTTATTTTCTGCTCCGCCTTGACGGCGTAAGCTGCAAAATCCGTACAAAAGCCCGACCTGTACGCAATCACGCAGTCATAGCGCTTTTGCAGCCTTTTAAATAAAAAGCTGCAAAGGCGCAGGGTTTTTCCTCCAAACAGCTTTTGAAGCAATATGGCATTTCTAAACGCAAAAGTAAAACCATCCCTATGCCTGGCCGCACGCCCGATACAAGCCATATAAGAGCCAAACGCTTTTGTAATATCATAAAAAATAACGCGAACCTCGCCCGGCAGCTCCTCTGCATACGGCCCAACGTCCTCAAACAGCAAAAGATCTACGTCATATCTGGAAAAATCCATATGGCAAAGCAAATCCGCCAGGGACCGCTCACATCCCCCCGGCTTCATATGGCCATTGATAAACAAAAGCTTCTTTTTCAAAATATCACCCCAATTATCGCCAAAGCAATGTCTTTACAACGTGATAAGGAGAAAAGTCCGCCAGAGGCTTTGCCTGTAAAGAAATTTCTTTTTGCAAAAATTTTTGGATCATCTGCAAAATGGCGTCTGTTTCGTTGCTGCAAAAATAAAATCTGTCGTATGGCTTAAAATACTGTATAATCTTTTCCTGTTCCTGCGCGGTTCCGTCTAAAATAAATAAAATTGGCTTATCTGTAGCGCTGTAATGATAAATTTTTCCCGGGATCTGCCCACCCTTTAAATTGGATAAATGCACCAGTACGGAAGTTTTTTTCTGAATGGGATTGAGCTTTTCCAGCGTCAGGCGCCCAAAAATTTTCACCTGCTCCGTACTGGTAAAATGTTCATTTGTATCGCCGCATATGTATCCGGCGGCGCCCGATCTGCAAAGCGCCTGATAAAACGGGCGTAAATTTCTTACATGGGAATAATAATCTCCAAAATAACCAAACAAAATCTGCGTTGGCTGCTTTTGGTCCATTTTCTTCACGGCGTTCTGATCCGTAACAAGGTATGGCAACGGTATAAACCGCATCTTTGCAGCACAACTTTTAAAATATTTCTTCTGGTTTTCCAGCGTCAGCGGACTGACATAATAAATTTCATCCGCCTGCTCCAAAAGACGCCGTTCTTCCTGCAATATGGCTTCTTTCTTTTTCGTTGCATACAGGTCATAATACCAGGGATCTTCCCAGATTTGGATCCATTTCTTATATTTTATATGGTTTTTGCATTTTAAAACAGACACCAGCTTATGTCCGGAAGCAGGGGAGGAATTGGAAATTACAACGTCATACAGTGTATCGCTTTTAAAACGCGCGGCATTTTTCAGCCATTTTTTATCCAAAAGATAGGGGTGATCCCTGTTAAAAAAAACGGTATAAAGCTTCTTTAAAATTTTCCTGAGCCTTGCCTTAACCGCCGGCCTGTTGTCCTGCTGTTTGCCTGCCGGCGCGGCCTGCAGGCTCTGTTGTCCGGGAGCGTCCACCCTTTTTTTCACCTTGTTTTTCAGCTTACTGGAAAACGGTACGGAATTATATTCAAAATAGTTCGCCTCACGGAAAACGGGCATGGCATTGTCCACCTCGCCAAAGCTGATGTTTTCCATAATAATGTCAACTTCAAACCCGTTTTCTATCAGTCCCTGCACATAGCCGTTATGGCTCATATTTGCAGATGTATTGCATCTAAGGCAGCTTCCCACAACATACAATGCTTTCATGCGTATCTCCTTTATAATCTGGTTTCCAATATGTCCGCTATGCGCTTGCAGGCAAATCCGTCGCCATACGGATTGGAAGCGCGGCTCATCGCATGGTATGCCTGTTTGTCCTGCAGCAGGCTTTGCAGTTCACCGTAAATTGTCTGCTCCTGTGTACCTACAAGCTTTAAAGTTCCCGCTTTTACACCCTCCGGGCGCTCTGTGGTATCGCGCATAACAAGGACCGGTTTCCCAAGAGAAGGCGCTTCTTCCTGAATCCCGCCGCTGTCTGTCAAAATTAAATACGCACGGGCCAGAAAATTATGAAAATCTAAAACGTCCAACGGCTCTATGATTCGAATCCTATCACAGTCCCCCAATACGTCCTTTGCCGCCTTTCTGACCTCCGGATTCATATGAATCGGATAAATCACCTTTACATCCGGCGTTTGATCCACAATTCTTTTGATCGCACAAAACATATGAACAAGCGGCTTTCCCAGATTCTCCCGCCTGTGCGCGGTGAGCATGAGCAACCTGCTGTCAGACGCCCAGGCAAGCTGCGGGTGGGTGTAATCCTTCCTTACCGTGGTCTTTAGTGCGTCTATGGCAGTGTTCCCCGTCACAAAAATATGCGCAGCCTGCTTTCCTTCCTTCAGCAAATTTTCTCTGGCAAGCTGCGTGGGTGCAAAATGATAAGCGGCCACAATCCCCACCGCCTGCCGGTTAAATTCTTCCGGGTAAGGTGAATAAATATTATACGTGCGCAGTCCTGCCTCCACATGCCCAACGGGAATTTGCAGATAAAAGCAGCAAAGCGCCGTCACAAAGGTTGTGGATGTATCGCCATGTACAAGAACCATATCCGGTTTTTCTTTTTCCAGCACACCTCTTACGCTGTGCAGCAAATTTTCAGTAATATCAAACAGGCTTTGCTGCTCCCTCATAATATTCAGATCATAATCGGGCTCTACCTGGAAGGCAGCCAGCACCTGGTCGAGCATTTGCCTGTGCTGTCCGCTGACGCAGACCTTTACAGCAAAGGCGGCGCGCTGCTTCAATTCATTGACCAGCGGGCACATTTTAATCGCCTCCGGCCTTGTTCCAAATACCAGTAAGATCTTTTTCATAGCTACTCTCCCATGTCCTGTCGGGTCTTTTTCCTTCCCGCATAAAATGCCGGTTACAAAGCTTATTTATATGGCGTCTGCGCCTGTGGCGCAGGCACAGACGCCTTTCTATCCGCTATTCCTGCTCGTTCTGCCCCCGGAGCTTATTGCGCAGCGCAACCAGGTTCTTCTTTCCAATCCCCGCCGTAATCACCCTTTTAACCGTCTTTTTCATCTGGGTTTTCCACGGAAGCCACGTTGCATAAAAATGGTGTGCACAAACAGAATTTTCTGTTTTTTCCATAACGCAGTTACCGTAATCATAAGGCGAAAAATATTCCTTTGGATACACCGCAATTCCATCAGGCAAAAGCTGAAACGTATTATCCCGGACAAGGCCCTGTTTTTCCAGTAAAGCGGTAAGACGTTCTACATTTGTTACCATGTTCATCCCGCCGTTGGCCGTTTCAAACGTGGCGTTTTCGTATTCCTTGTCAAACACCTGCAAAATACTGTGCCCCTTTTCGCAGGCGATAAAGCTCGTAGCAACCCAGTTTCTGTACTCAAAGCCCAAAACACAGCGATGCTCCAGCACGCTGTCAAAGGGTTTAAAAACCTCTACATCCGTATCCATGTAAATTCCGCCGTATTCCTGTAACGCCTTAATTCTGGCCACATCGCTTACAAAGGCATACTTTCCGCACGCGTAAGCCTGCTTTGTATAGGAATACATATTCACATCAAAACGCTGCTCATCCCAACGCATAATCGTATAACCTGGAAGCTGCCGCTCCCAGGATTCCATACACTTTTGCAGCTTTTCCGGCATATCCGCCCCGCCAAACCAGCAATAATGAACGATCTTGGGAATCATAGCGCCTTCTCCTCCAAACGGTAAATTTTTTCTACTTCTGCGCGGTTGCTGTAATCTGCCTGCGCACAGTTTTCACCAAGGCGACGCAAGCTTTCCGGGTCGTCAAGCAGCTTTTCAAGCGCCTGGGCGCAGCCATTGTTGTCCATAGGCACAATCATGCCGTCCACACCGTCTGTTAACTGGCTTTTCGCTGTCGCAAAGTTTGCAATCGCTACCGGCTTGCAAAGCATTTGCGCTTCCCGCACCGTAACGGCCTTTCCCTCTGCGCGCGAAGGCTGCACATACAGGTCACAGCTTTCTATATAAGGGTACGGGTTGACCTTCTTTCCAAGCAATATCACATGCCGCTCTACGCCGCATTGCTTGATTTTCTCTTTTATCAGCTGCTCATCTGCACCATACCCAATGATATACCATTTTACACTGCATCCCTTTTCAAGCATGCGCCTGCATATATCGGGTACATTGTCAAAATTTTTTTCCTTTGTAAAGCGGCCGACTGAGCACAAAATTTTATACCTGCCCGAAAGATCCATTTCCTTTGAAACGTCTGCCTGCCGCGCCTGCTGCCGAACAAAAGCAGGCGACAAAATATTTTCCACCGTAATGGCTTTTTTCTTATATTGCGGATATTTCTGCACAAAAATATTTGTACATTCCTGTGACACGTTGACGATATAATCCAGCCGGTCATATACCTGCCTGTCCATTTTGGGATTCGGCGCAAGCTGGCCGTAATCGGTATGAATCCATCCAAGCTTTATTTTGGCCGTAACCTTTTTTACAAGAATATCATGTATACCCAAAAAGCCAATGGCAATATCGTATGTACCTTCAATTTTCGGAAGCAAGGGCAAAATACAGCGTGTATTATTCTGCAGGGATACCCAAACCGTTTTTTTAATAGAATGTCTTTTACAATACAGCCGGGTTTTCACCTTTGCAATCAGCCTTGCAACGCCAAACAAGAACCTTTTGCTGCACAAAAGGTTCTTGATCGGGCGGTCAAGCGTATCGTACTGCGGCATATAAGGAAGTATACGGACCTGCTTGGGAATAAAGGGCAAAAATTCCCCCTCATGCCTGTACAAAAGCAAGTCCACCTGATATTTTGTATAATCTATTGCAGAAAGCAGGCCAATCAGGCTCCTTTCCGCACCTCCAATATACATAGACGTCATGGTAACTAAAATCTTTTTCATACTACCGCCCTGCTGTAAAAATCACTGGATTTCCCTGACCCGCAGCGTTCTGTCCTGCGTAACGATCGAGCCGTCGGGGATTACGCCGCGCACTACGCAGCCTGCGCCGATCACACAGTTCTTCCCAATTTTTGTATCCTTAAGGATCACCGCATTTGCGCCAATCCAGCTGTTTTCTCCTATGTATATTTCTCCGCAGCTGTGAACGCTTGTGCATACGCCTTTCTCTTTGGAAAAGGTGTGATTATTATCTATAACCGTTACATTTGGGCCAAAAATACATCCGTCCCCAATCGTAACGCGGTTTTGGCAGCTAATATAGGCGTTCACATTAAAATATACCCGGCTGCCCAGCGTAAGGCTGCCGCTTTTCCCTACAAAAACCGTTCCATGCCGGCTGATACAGGTATTATACCCCAGTGAAACATGCGCGCCCCGTTGAGTCAAAAAGGCAACGCCCGGCCCAAGCCTTTGAATATACGCAGCCTCAAACGCCCCTTTATGCCGTATCTTTTTCCCAAGTATTTTAAAAAAGGACAAAGCCATTACAAAATATTCCCTCATAGGTTCCTCCCATTTTCATCCGCCGTATATCAACACAACGGAATATGCAGCACGTCGCTTTGATAAACATAGCCCGACGTATCCACAATAAAATAAATCAAATAACACACAATGCACAGCGCATAAAGCAGCGCGCGCTCCTTTTTTTCAAACGTCTTTTGCAACAGCCACGGCAGCAGCAGCATGCTATACATTGTAAAATAAATTGGGATCCTTCCAATATAAATCCCGCTTGTAAAAGAAGACAACAGGTAAAAGCACGTCGTCACGACCGACATATTGATGCATATATCCATAATGGGCGAATCCAGCTGTACAATCTGCCTGCGCTTCCAAAATGCAAGCACACATGGAACGGCAGATATCACCACCCGGACCAAGCTGGAACCTCCCGTTTCCCGCATGTTGTCACCGTATCCCGTTGCGTCGGCAAAAAAGTCCGTAAACTGGTCTGCAAAAAACACACAGCCCAATATAACCACAATAAAAAACAGGATCTTTTTATTCCACGGCGGCCGAAATTTGACAACAAAATAAACGGGTATCAGCACCAGAACGGAATTATGGATTGCAGATAAAATCACAATCAAAACAATATACCGAACTGTTCTTTTTTCAAACAGCCAGTCTGCAAACGCAAACAAAATGGCAACCACCAAAAATTGCCGGATGCCGTTGATCATCCATATATATGTGCTCGTCGCAGAAAAAATAAACGCCGTAAGTGGAAAATCCACAGAATACTTATATAGGGTACGCATTACGCACAAACCGCTTACAGCGGCAATGGCAAACAGCCATACCTGCGCGTCTGCAGATATAAGCGATTTAAACACACCCGACAAAAACCAAAAGCCCCATCCCTTCTCAGCCGTATCAATATTTGCAAAGGCGTCAAAAAAAGAGTTCGACAGGCTGTTAAAATGGTTGACATACACGGGCGTATCTGCAATGCCTCCGCGTAACCCGCAAATCACAATAATATACCCAAAAATCAAAAGCGCAAAAAAGAGCCTTGTGGTCTGCTGGTTGTCCGTATTTAATTTTAATTGCGGCCGGGGGAAATAATAAGACACAACTCCCAAAAAAGCCGTGACCCCCAAAATAGACCAGTAAATCGGCATAGCGCATTCTCCTGCAAAGTTATCTGGTTTTCATTTGAATATATATATACAGCGCAAGCCCAAACGGCAGTGCTAAAAACGTCAACGCCTTCTGCGGCGATTCCTTGACAAAATGCGCCTTGTGCGCCAGAATCGCGCTTGACACATAATGCACACAATTTTGGAATTTTGCCTTTGCAGATACGGCATACCGCATTTTAATCTTACGCCACTGCATCCAGCCGTTCGGGTTTCTTTTATACTGATACAGCATCGTGTTGGAAGATCCGTTGGGTTGGTATTCCACATTACAGACAATTTCGTTGAGCGCCAACATTTTATAATCCTGATCGCACAACAAATACTTATAGGAAAGGGAAAAATATTTCTCCCCCGGGTACACCGGATAAGGCGGGTACTGTTTCATAATATCCGTGCGGTAAATCAGCTTTTTATCTCCTGTTCCTCCACGGTTATAATACCCGCTTACCGTCGTTTCCTGTAAATCCCCCAGATCCTTTCCGATCACCTGGTTGCCAAAGGTTGCATCCAGCGCTATAATCCCCGCATACCTGTCGCCGCCATGCGCCTTCCAAAACGAAAGGATTTTTTCCACCGCGCCGGGCGCCATAATATCATCAGAATCTATACACACGTTCAGCGGCGTAGTTATGTTTTCATACGCCGTGTTGTGCGCTGTGTGCATGCCGCCGTTTTCCTTATAAATATATACAATTTTAAATCCGCAGTTCTCTTTTTTCCAGCCCTCTACCAGCTGCCTTGTATGGTCTGTCGACCCGTCGTCAACCACCATCCAGATAAAATCCTTATTCGACTGCGCGCAAAGGCTTTTATACGTCCTGCCCAGGGTATGCGCGCGGTTATATGCAGGGGTAAAAACGGTCAAGCTTTCCATACTGTCTCCTCTTCCATTATCCATTAATCAAAATCTTCAGCTTGGGATGGTTCATTTTTTTGACAATTATATAAAATATAACGCACAGCAGCAATTCTATAAACATCACTACCAGGCCGTTTTTCTCCAGATTTTTATCAATCAAAACCAAAAATATAAAATGCGTATAATAAATCGTCGTGCTGAGCTACCGCATGGTAAAAAATATTTTTCCAAAACGGAAAGCTTTAAACTGATTGCAATTAAAAAGAAAAAATAGCCTGTCCCACTTGAAATAACATTAACTGGTTTTCCTCAAACAGCTTTACAGAGCCCGTCTCAGCCATATGTTTTCGTTTTTTCAGCATATTTTCTTTCATCATTTAAAATTCCTATCGTAAAATGAACCGCTTTTCCTTCCTCTCAGCCGCTTAACAAGCTTATCGGAAAAAACGTGCAAGGCAACGGCAACGCCGGCCGTTACAAGCAAAAGCAGTAAAATATTCAAACCTCCCACGGGAAAAAAGCGAATCGTCAGCGGCCCTGTAATAAACATGTAGTGAACCAAATAAATTTCATAAGACACACAATCAACGGAAAGCACAATTCTTTTTACCCTGAACAGCAGCTCATGGTACTTACAGGTTAACAAAAACAGCAAACAAAAAATGGAAAGCCCCAAAAGCTGGTGCGATACCGGCGCGATCAAACGGTCATAAAGCAGCGTGCCGTCTATCACCAGGTTTGCAGATACCCGAAGTGCAACAGCTGTAAACATCGTAATTACAAAAACATAGCAGCGCAAGGAAAGCAGCGATTTCATAAACAGAAAGCCAATCATATAGGAAAACACCGTAACAATGGTTGTGCTCACAATCGCCGGCAGGCAAAATACAGAGGAAAGCAACACAGCAAAATACAAAACAATTACCAGCAACAGCCACCGCTTTTTCCTGTTTTCCAACTTTCTTTGCAAGCTATACAGCAGCGGCGTCAGCAAATAACACAACAATATATCTGTTACAAACCAAAGATGCTCCGCGCCGTTTATATAGTCTTGCGTAAATCCCTGCAGCGGCACAACGTACAAAAACCATTGGACCTGTGAAATTGAATCGATGCCAGCGCATATGACATGAACCAATAGCAACAAAAACAGAAACAAATAATAAGGCGCTAAAATACGGATTATCCTGTTTTTAAACCAGATTCTGTACGACGCAGGCGCCGGTTTAAGCGCAAACAGAAATCCGGAAAGCATCATAAACATTGGAACCCCTACATTTAATATCTGGCCGCTTTTCTGTAACAGCGCGCTGCCGGAAAGCTGCACAGCGTGACATAAAAAAATACACAGTGTTGCAAACACCCGGGTCACAGAAAGCGCGTAGCTTGTTTTTTCATTCATGGACACAATCGTATGCATGTAAATAAAACGCCTCCAGCCACTTTACGTTTTTCTGAATATCAAAACCAGCCTGCGCAACCTGTGCGCGCATATTCCGGCGTACATATCCATTTTGAAAACGCAGAATTTCTGCGGCCCAGCCCTCTGGCGGACATGTAAGCGGCATCTGCCTTACGTTTTGCGTGATTACACACTGCGCCGGGATCGAATCGGACATCATACACTGCAAGCCCGCCGCCTGCGCTTCTATCATTGTAACAGGGATTCCCTCGTTTAAAGACGGGAATACAAACACATCCATAGCCCAAAGCAGTTCGGGCACGTCGCTGCGCACGCCGGTAAAGCGCACATCTTTTTCCAGCCCAAGCGCGCGCACCTTTTCTTTTACAGGTTCCATCAAATCTCCCTCACCCACCAACAGCAGGCAGCTGTCCGGACGTTTTTGCTTCACAGCATGAAACACGTCTATTAAAAACATATGGTTCTTAACAGGGAAGAAGCGTCCTATATGCCCAATTACAAACCGGCCCTCAAGCCCCAAGTTCCGCCGCGTTTCCTGCGCCTGCCGTGCATTGTAGGCATAACGCGCCGCATCTATGGCGTTTGGCACAATCACTGCCTTTTTCTGTGCAAGCCTTTTTCCATACAGGTACAGCGCGGCCTCTTCTCCACAGGCAAAAAAGTCCGTGGCAGCCGTGCGCAGCGGTATGCGCAAAGCCTTGCGAATCATTCCGTTTATCCCGCTTTCGGCTTTGGAACTGTGCGAATGCGCAATCCGCACCGGAATATGGTTCCTTTTTGCAATTTTCAACGGAAAGTAGCTTTTGCTGGACGTATGCGAATGCACTACCCTGTATTGCGGATGGTTTTTAAAAAAACGGTCTACATCCTGCATATACTCCCAAGGGCGCGTTTTGGTAAGCGGGCGGATCCTGTTAATCCTTCCTCCCAGTTGTAAAATTTCATCCTCATAATCATACCGGCCGGGCGTAGTCAGCAAAAAGTCAAACTGTACTTTGCTTGTGTTTATATGCCTATAATAGTTCATAATCATCGCTTCTGCGCCGCCCCGGTTCATAGAAGCCAGCATATGTAAAATTCTGATTGGTTCCTGCATATTCTCACCGCTGTATTTTGTTCAATTGCGGCAAACGCCGCTCTTTATATATACTTTATATTTTACAATAAATCCGTATATCCTGCAACTGTACCCATTTTATAAAAACCATTATCAGCAATAAAACGCATATACGTCCTTTTTCGTAGAAATCCCATTGTTTTGCGGCAGCGGCAAATGCTTCAGTCCTTCTCCCGTAAACTGCCCATTTTTAAAAAACGCAACTCTTTTCAGCGCCTGATACCACAAAAGAAGCTTATCCATGCACGGCGTCTGCAACCGTGCAAGCAGGGCAAAGCTCTTTAATATACAAAGTCCGTAGGGAAAATCCTCCTCAAAATATCTGGAGTCCAGGTCGGGAATCCATTTCCCATCGTGCAAAATCATGGGTGCCTGAATGCCCTGAAAACTTTGGATACTTTTAATCTTATCCGTCATAGCCTGCACACTGTCCGCTTCATAATGCTTCCTTAACGGCACAACGCCTGACAAATCTATACCGTCAAATGCTTTACATATATTTTGCAGCTCTTGGTCGCATCGTAAAAGAATCTGAGAAGAAAAATTGTCCCACTGGTCATAAAACCCAATTGGCGCTTCCCAGCCTTTCCCTGCCTGATACGCATGAAAAAGGCCATAAAGCCTCGCTGTGTGCAACACAGGGTTTGATGGGGTAAGCGTTACCGTAAGGTAATTTGCAAGTCCCTTGCAGGGAATTTTCAGCAACTCTTCCAGCAAGGCGCATCCTTTCGGCGTCCAATCCGACGGAATCGCCGCCACCTGCAGCTGCGGCTTTGTACTCAGGCAGGCCACAGATTTCCCATATTCCTTTACTCTTGCAATATACGGAACCCTCTGCAGTCCAAACACCTTGCAGCCTTTTTCAAGCAAGCTTTGACAATAAAATTCCACCCCGCCTGTACCCGGTATAAACCCGACTGCCGCACCGGGCTTGAGCAAATGGGCATAGGCGCAAAATTTCCGGGCAACCACATTGGACGGCAGCGTTACAAAAACAACATCCGCCTCCGGTAATATTTTTTCGGGATTATCTGTAACCATCCGCACTTTTCCCATATATGTTGTACATTTTTCGGTATCTTCCACATAAACCGTATGGCCCCAGGCTCCGGGTCTGGAGGTTAGTAACGACACCACACTGCCTTTCTGCCTTCCCAGTACCCCAAGCAGCACCGTGCCAATATTGCCGCCGCCAACAACACAAATCTGCATACACTGCCCCCGTATTTATTCCATAAGCTTTTGAACCGCTTCTGCAAAACGGTCATTTTCTTCCCGGGTTTTTACTGCCACCCGTATATATCTGTTTTCTTGAAACCCATTTTTTGACGCGCAGTCCTTGATTAAAATATGATACTGATCCAGCAGCTGTTCTGTAAGCTGCGCGCTGTTATAACGGCCGTACACTTCGCACATAAAATAATTTGCTTGTGAAGGAATCACCCGGATCCCTTTTATTTGTGAAAGCTTATGCATAAAATCTTTTCTGCTTTCTTTAAAACGCCTGATTGCCAGCGCATATGTCTCTTTATATTTTTCAAAAATCTGTAAATAAAACTCTGCAAAAGAATTAATATTCCAGATCGACAGATCTTTTTTTATAAAAGCGACCAGCTCCTGATCGCCGCAGGCAAGAACCCCCAAACGCAAACCAGGTACGCCATAAGATTTTGAAATACTCTTGACAACAACCAGGTTCGGAAATGTCTGCAGTAATGCGCCGTCAAGCAGCGTTGCCGGCTCTTCTGTTTCTGCAAAATCCACAAAAGACTCGTCCACAATCAGATGGATCTTCTTTTCCTGCGCCCATTTCGCCATGCGCAGCACGTCGCTCTTCTCTATAAAATTTCCGGAGGGGTTATCCGGGTTAATCAGCAAAAGACTGCGAATATCCTTATCACTGTAAAAATCCATCAGTTCGTCGGCCCGGTACGCATAATCCGTGCGGCTCACCCAATAAGGGACAATATCCTCCTGCTTTTTTCTATGCGGATATTCTTCAAAAGTAGGGTAAATAATCCCTATTTTCCCCTGCAAATACAGCATCAGGGATTTAATCAGCTCCGCGGCACCGTTGCCCACGCAAATTTGCCGCTGCCCAACCCCAAAATATTTTGCAGCCAACAGACTGTTGACTTGCTGGCCGGAAGGATATTGCGTCAGCAGCGTTTCAAAATTCACCTTAATTTCATCCATCAGCCGCTGCTCCGGATAATACGGATTCACCAGATAGCAAAAATCCAAAATATTTGGATACCGCCAGTAGCCGCCGTAACGGCTCTGCATTTTTTGCAGCTTGTCCTTACTGTCTGTAAAAATAGACTGTGCAATGTCCAAATCCTGCAAATCGTCAATTTCATACCAGGCTTCACCGTCAAGCCGCAACGCCCAGATATCCGGCTTTTCCAAAAGCGTAATTACCTTTAAAACCTGCTCGTAATACGCATTGTTTCCAAGCGCCTTGGTATAGGCTTCTAAAAACGGAACATAATGAGTCCGAGAAAAGTACCGGCTAAATTTATAAAGGTTAACCGTTTTATAATACCCTGGTATATCCGCAAAATTAAATTTGCTGCCCGGTACAAACGACAAGATATTATCGTTTTCATCCAGCGTTACAACCGTTCCGTCCATCCAGCTTTCATATTTATCCACCAGCGCAAGCGTCTCGCGGGGATCATCCAGCAGCTTGTGCAGAACCGCGTCTTCAAAAATCAGATCAGATTCCAGTAAAAGCGTATCGTCCTGAAGCAGGCACTCTCTTGCAAGAAACAGCGAGTATATATTGTTGGTTTTATCGTAAACCGGGTTTTTTATAAATACGACAGGGGTACAAATTGAAAGCGTTCCGACATAGTCCATCAGCTTTTTCCCTTCATACCCCACAACCATTACTATTTTTTCAAGCTTCAGCGCATCCAGCTGCCGGAGCATACGTTCAATAAGCGTAACCCCGTTAACCTTCACCATACATTTTGTATTGTTCGCCGTCAGCTCCTTGAGCCTTTTTCCCATACCGGCCGCCAATATGATCGCCTGCATACCATCATCTCCGTTTTGCCTTATTCAAATTTTATAAAGATCGGGTTGTGTCCTGCTTTTCGCTGCTCCATCGGAGGCAACTGCATATAATCGCCGTAAGAAGTGGTCAGCGATACATCCCAGTCCGCAAACGCCATATAATTTGTATCTTCAAAGAAAAGCTCTGTTATATGGTCAAAAATATCATACGGCAGTATATTTTTCATTGTTCTTACAATGGAAAAATCTGCGCACGGCAGCGTTTTGCACGTGTTATACTTTGTAAACTTTTTATAGAAAAACCGTACGCATTTGGGGTACAGCCTTTTGGGCGTAATTGCCAAAATCACCTTTGTTCCCATATAGAGCAGCTTACTGTTGTTGTCTGGATAGGCGCGTACATACAGCTGGTAAAAGCAGGCGCAAAGTTTTTGCATTTTTCTTTGAAAAGAGCCGCCTGCAACTCTGTCAAATGGAAAAATGTCAATAAAAATGCCCGTATGATACCGGACGTTTGTCTCAAACGGCTGAACAAACGCTGTGTTACATTTCCTGATCTTTGTAAAAGACTGTGTAAAGTTTGCGTTGGTGTCGATATTTTCCAGCATATAATTTTCAATCTTTTGCGACTGCCATACCTTGATAAACCGGTCGTATTCCTCGCGGATCATACAAATATCCAAATCGTCGTCCCACGGGATAAACCCCTTATGGCGCACTGCGCCTAGAAGCGTCCCGCCATACAGGGAATAGGAAATCCCATTTTCCCTGCAAACCCGGTCTACCACCTTTAAAATTTCCAGTTGTGTCAGCTGCAGCCGGCGCAGCGTTTGCTCGTCCATACCTGTCCTCATTCCTTATATATCGCTTTCAGCTCATTTAAAACGCTTTGATCTTTATACGGCTCCGCGCCGGCTCTTGCATTTTCGCAAAGCTGTGTGTACAACGCCTGGTTTTCCATCAATGCAATAACCTTACCGGCATAACCTTCTATATCTTCCGGTTCTACAATATAACCCGTAAGGCCGTCTTTTACCAGCTCGCGATGGCCGCGGTTATTGGAAGCGATTACCGGCTTTGCACAAAGCATGGCCTCCATGACGTTCAGTGGCAGCCCTTCACGGAAGCTGCAGGTAACAATGATATCGGCAATATGTATATACTTCTGCAGATCCGTCCGGTAACCCAAAAACTCTACCGCGTCCTGCAGCTTCAGGTCTCGCGCCAGCTGCATAAGCTGCGGGCGGCAAGGCCCATTGCCTGCAAGCAGCAGTTTTGCCTCTGGAAAGCGCGCGGTTATGGGCTGCATCGCCCGGATAATTGCCTGTTGGTTTTTATTTTTAAGCAGCTCTCCTATGCACAAAAGCAGCGGCGTATTTCCCTTATAGCCCATTTCCTGCCTCAAATGGGTTGCCTGCGCCTGTGTAACCGGGTAATATTTCTCTGTATTTGCACCCATGCCGTGCAGACGTACAACATTTGCGCCAAGCTTTTTTCGGGCAAGTGCATAGTCTTCATCTGTTATGGTAATCAACGTGTCCGTATAGCGGGCAAGCCATTTTTCCACAGGGTAATACAACAGCCAGTTTTGTACGGGTGCGCCCTTGTAAAAATGAAAACCGTGCGCCGTATAAAACACTTTTGTACCGCTTTTGCGCGCCTTCTTTGCCGCAAGGCGCGTGACCACGCCTCCCACGGGCGTATTACAGCTGATAACCTCATACTGCATACCGCTTATAATTTCTTTTATCTGCCTGTATGCGCGAAGATTTGTCCTCCCAAACGGAGAACGGGAAAAAGGCACGTCAAATACCCGGTCTGCATATACAAGCTGCAGCCCGTTCTTTTCCGCCAGATTGTCCTTCGCGGCAACGTGCACCTCATACCCATTTTCTTTTAATAGCCGCATCAGGGGTTTATGGAACTGCGCAACATGGCTTTGCATGGTCGCTGTTATCAACGCTTTTTTCAAAACTCCCACCACTTTACCTGCTGATATATTGCAAAAGGTTGTTATAAATAAGCGCAAACAGCCGAGCGTTTACTTTGTCGGACACAAAGCTGTTATGCGGTGTAATGACCACATGGTCCATGTCCCAAAGCGGGCTGTTTTGCGTGAGAGGCTCGTCTTCAAACACATCAAGCGCCGCGCCCAGAAGCTTGCCGTTCGCAAGTGCGGTTATCAAATCCTCCTCCTTGATAACCGCGCCCCTTGCAACATTGACCAGCACCGCGGCATCCTTCATTTTTGCAAATCGCGCTCTGTCAAACAAATGCTTTGTGTCCGGCGTCAGCGGCAAAGTCAGCACTGCAATGTCGCTTTGGGCAAGCGCCGTATCCAGCTCCTGCATTGGAAAAACGTGATCAATAAAAGGGCTATGCACATCGCAAACATCCACCGCCTTCACCACAACGCCAAAAGCCTGCAGCCGTCTGGCCGCCTCCTGCCCAACGCTGCCGGCCCCTACAATGCAGGCAGTTTTTCCGTTGAGTTCCAGCAGATTTCTGTTTTTTTCCCACCGTTTTTCCTTTTGCCGTTTATAAAAGCCCTTGGAATCCTTATAAATTTCCAATATTTTCAACACAATCCATTCTGCCATGGGAACACTGTACACACCGCGCGCGTTTTGCAGCGTAATCCCATGCTCGCGTATATAGGCAAGCGGCGCCCGCTCCAGCCCTGCGCTTGTCAGCTGTATATACTGCAGCCTCTTAAACGCCGCTATGTCGTTATATAAAAACAAGCTGTTGCAAACCACTGCGTCAAATAAAGCGCAGTCTAAAGAAAGCGTTTTCCGTTCTTCCTGCACAAATTCCACAGTACAGCCAAGCTTTTCAATTTTTCTGATCTGCGCCGCATCATAGGGAAACGCTCCCGTCAGCAAAATGTTCATGGCTTTTTTCCTTCCCTTTTTCCTATCAGAACGGCAAAACAGAGTTCAATGTAAAGATAATATTCAGCATAAAGGCCCGAAAGTCGGTTTCTTTCATGTTGACCACCCGGATATGCATATCATAAAGCTCTGGATTTAAATATTTCTTCATATCCAGATGGTGCTGGTCCGATATACGTTTTTCAAGCGGCACGCGGAAAAGCGTGTCTAAAAACACACGGTTGTTATAGGCCATGGTAATATCAAAACAAAATTTCATCTCGCTGATGTTTACTCCGCCCCAGCTGCCCCAGGTAACCTCCCAATAATGCATATCGGCGGGCGGGTACGCTGCGGGTATGTTTTCATAGGCAAAATCCCTGATATATTGTGCGAAAATACGGTCTACCTTATGGGCCAGGCTACGGTTTAATATAAAAATTTTATACAGATTGCGAAACAGCTTTGGTGAAAGTTTCGGCATGGATTTTCTTCCATAGTGCTTATACCAATAACCCCGGATCGTTTCCGACGCCCAGGATTTCACCTCCACGCCCGCAGTGCATTCCCTTTGTAAAACGCACCGCTTACGCAGCTCATTTGGCTTTCCATCCGCTATATAGCCGTTATTATGGCGCAAAACCCGGACAATCTGGTCATATTTTTCAATTCCTTCGTCCGTCTGCGGCACCCTGTACAGGGTATGCTTTACGCCAAAACGCTTTGCAATCTTTTCTGCCGCCTCCACGTCCGGTATTTCCTTTTCCGCAGAAAGATAGCTGAAGGTTTCGTACTTATCGTAATTTCCATTTGCCGCGGCAAACGTGGTGTTGCTGTCAATTCCTCCCGTCAGGGAAATTTGCGGGCGCTCCCACTTGCGTGCAATCAGTTCCATGTTATTTTTTAAAATATCGGCTGCTTTTTTAATTACAGCATCATATTCCCTGCTATTTGCACACTGTGTCATCTCTTTGCGCGGGTAAAAACGGGTATGCCGTACCGCGCCGTCTTTATAACAAAAGTCAATATTCGGCACAATTCGCTTAAGTTCGGAAAATGGCGTCAAATCTCCCGGAAGGTATGGTCCCATAACCCTTCCGTACCATTTGTAGGAAACCAGCTCTTTTACCAGGCTGTCCATCGTAAGGCCGCACAGGTCGCCCACCAGCTGCGGGTGTGAAGAAATATAAAACGCACCGTCTATTCTTCCATAACAGCCCGACTGCATACCCGATGGGTCGATAATAAAGCAAATCTGCTCCCGATCCACATAGCCAAAAAGAAAAATCCCCGTAAGCTCGTCAACCGCATCGTAATAGGCCGCTTCACCCTGCACATAGGCCTGTGCAATCCGTAAAAGGATCTTTTCTTCATCTGCTTCCATTGTAAAGGGATTGTACGCATGCCCAATTAAAAAAAACGTTTTATCCCCTTCCCTGACAGAATACAGGTTTATGAGTCGATGTGTTAAAAAGAAATAGTTCTCCAGCCTTTTGCAGTTCCAATTTCCATAAAACGGGTAGCCGTCCATATTTGCAAACTTTCGATCTGTAATTAAAAATCCTCGGGTAAACAAATGGATTTGCAGTTCTTTTTCACGGTCCATCAGCGCCTTGATCATGCCTTTTCCTCCCCAGACAAATCTGCCACAATTTTGTTGACGATCTGCTCAACCGACTTATGGTTATTTGCAAAAAAGGTGTCGTCCGCGCCAAGTAGTCGTGTTTCATACTCCCTGATATCCTTAATCCCCATAAGAAAATACTCGTTGATCGCATGCAGGTCGTTAATTTTATCCGTATTGCAGAAGCTTCTGGACAGAATCGCCCTGGTCGACCCAAGCCTGTAATGTTCCGCAATTACATGCTCAGACGGCAACAGCCCCTGTCCCAGGCTTGCTATCCCGCCAAAGCCGTAAGGAATTGCCTTTTGCCGGAACTTGGTGCACAGCCGGTCCACCGTGCCGTTTGTCAAAAGCTGGAACATAAAGTGCATTTTATATCCCAAATGCATGTCGTTGAGCCCAATATATACTTCGTCAATGCCGTCAAGCGCCAATATATCATCTGCAAGCTCCACAGATTCCGGCGTTTCAAACAACAGGCAGGTTTTTGCCCTTTTTCCAACATATTCTATAAATTTTTTTGGTTCCTCCACCGTTTTAAAAAACGGCAGCATGACAATGTCCGCGCCGTTTGCAACAATCGCATTGATTTCTTCTCTGGAGCCGTCGTATATTGGATTGCTTCGCACCAGAAGCTCCGCATTTTTTATGCAGTCTTTGATTGGAGCAATATCCGCAATGCTGTGCCGGGAAATCACCGTGTCCAAATGCCCCTGGCGTTCCAGCTTACCAAGAATTTCAAGATCCACAAAAACGCGGTCTACGCCTGCTTTTTCCGCTATTTTAGCCACTTCCGGCTGGTTTGTGATATACATCAGTTTCATAGGCATTACTTCACCGCACGCTCCTTTTCTGTGGATTCTTCCTGTAGTGTGGCCGGCGCCGTTTGTGAAACATTTACGTTGTCCGCGTTTGTAAATACTTTTCCAATCGTTTTAAAAAAGATCTTCAGATCAAACAAAAAAGACATATGCTCTACATATTCTATATCATAGGCAATGCGCTGCTCCCACGGCAGCCCCTTTCTGCCGTTTACCTGCGCCCAGCCTGTCACACCGGGGCGCACCAGAAAACGCTTCTTCTGCCGGTCGGTATATTCCTCATACGGCCATGGGTGGTATGTAAGCACAGGGCGCGGGCCAATAAAACTCATTTCACCCTTTAAAATATTTACAAACTGCGGCAGCTCATCAATGCTTGTCGCACGCAGCACTCTGCCTACCTTTGTCACACGCGCATCATTCTTGCCGGAATATACACCGCTTCCCGTTTTCTCTGCACCCACGCACATGGAACGGAACTTATAAATTTCAAACACTCTGCCGTCCCTTCCAATCCTCTCCTGCTTAAAAATTGCCGGCCCTTTTGATTCCACCTTAACAGCCACTGCCGCTACAAGCAGCAGCGGAGACAAAACCAAAAGGCCCACGCAAGATAAGAGCACCTCGAAAAGCCGCTTTATTTTTTCATACATTTCCTACCAACCCTTGCAGCAGATTTTACAAAAAACCACTTTTCCTCCAAAAAACAATCCAGAAAAAACAAATATATCTCGCACTCATTATAGCATATTTTAATTCAAAATCAATAATCTTTTGCGGAATTTCTGTTTTTTTTCACATAAAATTTCGCTGATTTTGTGCTTTTTTCCCTTTGCAATCACATTTGTACCAAAATAAAGTGCCTAATTTTGTAATTTATCCCATTTCTGTTTATATTTGCTCATAAATGTGTTACAATGTAAACAAAAAACAGAAAAGGGGATGTGCAAATGGCATATACACAACAATCTTACCAACAACTGCTCTGCACGCTCAAAGAACTTGGCGAAGAAAGCTTCAAAGCATTCAACTTAAAACTCATCCCCGGTAAAACGCAGGCCTGGGGCGTGCGTGTGCCGACGCTGCGCCGCCTTGCAAAGCAAATTGCCCATGAAGACGCGCAGGGCTTTCTTTCAATTGCAAGGGAAGACACGCTGGAAGAATGCATGCTGCAGGGCATGGTGATTGGCGCGATGCGTTGTTCTCTTGCACAGCGTTTTGCACTGACAACGGAATTTGTACCCAAAATAGACAACTGGGCAGTATGCGATGTATTTTGCGGGGACCTGAAGGCAATAAAAAAGGATCTGCCCGCCGGCAGGGCCTTTTTGGAACGGTACGAATGCTCTGATAAAGAATTTGAACTGCGCTTTCTGGCCGTTATGCTTATGCAGTACTATACGGGAGATGCCTATATAGACAATACGCTCAAAGTCTATCAAACCATCCGGCACGAAGGGTATTATGTAAAGATGGCTGTAGCATGGGGTTTGTCCGTCTGCTTCATCAAGCAACGTGAAAAAACACTGCCCCTTTTGCAAAACGGAGCGTTTGATTTGTTTACGCACAACAAAGCCATACAGAAATGCTGCGAATCCCGCCGTGTTTCACCACAGGACAAGGCTCTGCTGCGGAGGCTAAAATACATAAATCCGGCGGCCAGGATAAAATCCGTATAAAATACGCCGCAGAAAGGTTGCGGAAAAAACGCGCCCGGCAACTGCCGGGCGCATCCTTTTATATAGAAAATGCATACCTTGTTTATTTTAAGAGCACGGTTGTCCTTGCCGGAATGGTCAGAGTCGTGCCCTCCAGCTTGCACTGGGGATAAATATTGTTGCCGTCCGCGTCGGTGCCGGTTGGGTCAAGCGCCGTGAGCTGTGCGCAGATCCCCTGGTAATCCAGGTAATCCTTCGATATCTCAACTACCCGCTCTTCCTCGCCAAGATTATGCATCAGCATCAGCGAAGAATCTTCATATTTTGTTACATAGCCCGCCACGTTGCCAATGTCGGTTTCCACAATTTCCTGGATCGTGCCTCTGGCGATCTCCGGGTTCTGCAGCTTAATATCAATAATTTTGCTGTAAAACTGCATCAGCGAGTTTTCATTTTTCTGCTGCTCTTCTGCACTTTCTTCAGGGCTCCACAGCTCTACATTTTCCTCAACAACACCCGGCGGCGGCTCTAAAACCGTTCCACTTCCGTCGCCCTCATACGACCACGGCATTGCAATTCTGAAAGAAGCGTCATTGTCCGTACCGCTTTCCAGCCCGACCTCTTCGCCGTAATAAATAAACGAATTACCCGGCAAAAACATATAGAGCGCCGCTGCCGTTTTCATCTCCTGCAGGTTGCCGCTAAACGCGTTTGCACTGCGCGCCATGTCGTGATTAGAAAGGAACACCGCGTCTATCGCGTTTTCGTTGCGGCCCTTGAGCAGATCGTTCCAGTTTTTCGCCGCGCTGAGTATGCTTTTCGCATTTTTGGAATTCACGCCGGAAAGAAGCCTGCCGCCCGAATTCGAAAACGTAAAGTTGAACATGCTGTCCATGCCGCTTTCATAGCTTTGGGCAATTGCGCTGTTGCCATCCCAGTCCTCGCCGACAAAGTAAATGTCCTCTTTAATTTCCCGCCCGGCTTCATTGAGCCACGTCATAAATTCCACACGGTCCGTGTCGGGCGAGTCAAAATATTTTACCGCATCCAGGCGGAAACCGGAAACGCCCTTATCCACCCAAAACTGCATAATCTTTTTAATTTCCTCCCGCACGGCTTCATTGCTTAAATTCAACTCCGGCATACCTCCGGAAAAATTACACTCATAAGAGTAATTGGTTCCCGGGAAAAACTGGTAGCTAAAGCCGGAAACCCGCGCGCCGTCCGCCGGCATGCTGTAATACCGGGCGTAACCGTCTGTCTTTCCCTGTTGCAGCTCTTCCGAGGCCGCTATAAACCAGGGATGCTCGCTGGACGTATGGTTGAGCACCAGATCAATAATTACATCAATCCCGCGCTTTTCGCATTCGGCTGTAAACCGCTCGAAATCCTCCAGCGTGCCATAGTCGGGATGAATATCATAATAATCGGTTACATCATACTTATGGTAAGAAGGTGAAGGCATTATCGGCATAAGCCAAATGCCGTCGATCCCCAGATCATCGCCTCCGTTTGGGTCACCGTCGTTTAAATAATCCAGCTTTTGCGTAATACCGTTTATATCGCCAATCCCGTCGCCGTCTGAATCACAAAACGAATAAACAAAAATCTCATAAAAGTTTCTGTACTTATCGTCTGACGCAACTGCCGTTGCCTGCTGAGGCTGCGTATTGCAGCCTGCAAGAAACGTCAGCGCGGCCATGCTGCAGGCAAGCAGCAGGCACAAAGCTTTTTTTGCCACGGTCATCCTCCTTTATATAACAAAACGGCAGGGGCGGAAGAACAAATCCGCCGCCTCTGCCAGACTGTATATTTTTGCCTTACCCTTTGACTGCGCCGCCGGTAACGCCTTCTACATAATACTTCTGCATTTTTAAGAACAAAGCCGTGATCGGGATTGCAATCACAACCGCACCCGCACAGAAGTTCAAAAAGTACTTGTCGATATACTGCTTGTCGACCATTTTCCACAGACCCAGAGCAATTGTATAGTTGTCTATATTATCGCCCATAATAACTCTTGCAAGAATAAAGTCCGCCCACGGGCCGGTAAACGAAGTCAAAACCGTATATACAACAATCGGCTTGGACATCGGCAATATAATCTTCCAGAAAATCTGATTTTTTGTGGCGCCGTCAATTGTGGCCGCCTCGTCCAGCGCTCTGGGGATCGTATCGAAAAAGCCCTTGGCGATAAAGTACCCAAGCGCGGCGCCCGCGGAATATACAATAATTAAAGACACCAAATTCTGCGTTAGGCCCATGGCCTTGAGCAGGTAATAAACGGCAATCATCGTCATAAAACCGGGGAACATTCCCAGAATCATACCGATATTCAAAAACTTTTTGCGCGACTTAAACCGCAACCGGCTGAACGTATAGCTGACCATCAAAACGGCAACGGTCGAAATCACACAGGAGCACGCCGCAACCACAAGCGTGTTCAGGAACCAGCGTGGGTAATTGACAACCGACGTATCTGTAAACAGACGGATATAGTTGTCAAACGTCCATTCCTTTGGGAAAATATAGGGAATATACACCTGTGTTTCCCCGCGGAAAGAGGTCATGACCAGCCAGGCAAGAGGCATAATCCATATAATAGCGCTGACCGTCAGAATAATATAAATAATTGTATTGCTTATATTTCTTTTTAACTTGTAGCTTTTTATCATGAAAACTCCTCCTCGCTCTTTGCAGACTTGGTAGAGTTATATGTGATAAGTGAAACCGCCGCACAAATAATAAATACCAGAATACCGATCGTTGCTGCAAGGTTGTAGTCGTTCCTGTCCATTGTGAGCTTATACAGCCACGTTACAAGCAGGTCGGTATCACCCGCGTTGTAATAGTTATTGTTTTGTGGTCCGCCGCCGGTAAGGAAGAAAATAACGTTAAAGTTATTAATATTGCCGATAAATTGCTGGATCAGATACGGAGTCGTGACAAAAAGCATATACGGCATGGTTATTTTAAAGAACGTAACCACTGGGCCTGCGCCGTCGATCCTGGCGCTTTCATACAGCTCCTCGGGAATATTCATCAAAATACCGCTCGTAATTAAAATGGTATATGGAATACCTATCCACATATTGACCACCACAACGGTGATCTTTGCAAGCCAGGGGTCTGTCAAAAATCGTACATATTCCTGCTGGCCAATAAAACCAAGCTCTCTTAAAAGCACATTGAACACACCGCTGTCCGCCAGCATCTGGCTCATCAGAAGAAGTGTTACAAACTGAGGAACCGCAACGGTCATAACAAACATGGTTCTGTAAAACGACTTGAACCGGATCCCCTTTTTATTGATCATCAGGGCAAAAATCATGCCCAGTATGTAGTTGGTAACAGTTGCCAGCACCGCCCAGATTAAGGTCCAGACCACCAGGTTCTGGAAGGTAAGCGCCTTTCTTGGCTCGTCGAAGAAAACATCGGCAAAATTGCCAAAGCCGACCCATTCAAACAACTTTGCCGGCGGCTGATGCGCGCCGTCATAGTTTGTAAAGGCAATCAATATCATAAACACCAGGGGAAGCACCGTAAATGTACACACCAAAATCGTCGGCACGGAAAGAAGCGTAACATGGTAACGGTTATCCAGCAAAGCCTTCACATCTTCTATAAACGTCATTGGTTTTTTGCCCTGCTTTTTCACTTCCTGCAGTTTCAAAGACGACTTAATATTTGCAATATACATTGCAAAGAAAATAGCCGTTACAAAAAGTGCCATAACGCTGTAAAGCAAAATCAGCATGGAGTTGTCCCCGGCTCTTACAACCTCTACACCGGTGGCATAGTCCATTTCCCTGATCTGCGAGACTGTACCCAAAGTGAAAAGCTTGGATAAATAGTTGTTCCAGGCAAAGAATACCATAAAGCATATGTATCCAACTTCCATTGCCAAAAAGAGCAGCCCTTTGATAATTTGCCCCTTTGCCAGATTTCCAAATCCCATGATTACATAAGAGATTTTTGTGGACCAGTCGCCTTTTACAAATCCCACGCCGTAATTTTTAAACCCTCTGCCAATTGCACAGAAGAACGCCGCGATTTTACATCCCAAAAATTTAAAAAACCTTACAAAGTTTGCCGGCAGATTGATAAAGAAGCATTTTATCTTATACCACATTCTTTGAAAAGGATTTAACTGGATGTAATCAATGTACTTCATAGGTTCACTCCCCTTTGTCCAAAATGTAGCAAGTATCAAATACATAAAACATTAAATATGTATAAAATACCTATCCCTTGTCGCTATTTCAAGCAGCCTGAAAACTCAGGCTGCTTGAATCAAAACATATGGATTGTAACGCTGTTAGCCCATCTCAATAACTTCAACCATGTCGTCATACTGCTGCTGCATGGTTGTTTCGTCATGCTCCTTGGTGGAATCAACCACATAAGCCGCATAGGTGCCTGTGGGAGTCCAGAAGCCGGTAACGATATTCTTCTGGGGGAGTGAATACTCTTGCTGTTCATACAGCGCTTTCAGGGCTACGTCGTTCTGTACCAGGTCAGATTCGATCAGAGACGTAATAGACGGACCCCAACGGAGTTCTTCGGTTCTTTGCTTCTGGCATTCTTCACCAGACAGGTAATAGGCCAAAGACTGCGCTGTCAGCGGGAAATCTGTCTTTGCATTTACGCCCAGGTACTTATAGCCATATATGCTGATCATCTGCTTGTCTTCGCCGTTTACATTAATGGTAGGCAGCTTTGCAACGCCCATGTTTTCGCCCAAAGCGCCTTCAATATCTGCAATTTTCCAGGCTCCTACAACGCCTGCTGCATGCGTGCCGTTTTTAAAGCCTGAAACAATTGTAGAGTTAACAGATTCATTTTTAAAGAATTTGCTTGTGGAACACAAATCGCTAAACGCCTGTGCAACCGGGCCGATCTGCGCATAATCATAATTGAGAATCTGCGTCTCCAGATCGTCTTCCAGGTCAAGCGTGCCGCCGCCTGTAAACGGGATTACACAGCCGTAATAACCGTCGCCCATTTCCATCAGGAAGTTCTTTTCTTCTGCATTGCACACTTCCATAATGCCTTCCAGCGTTTTTACATCGTCTTCTGAAAGAACTCTCTTGTCATAAAACAGCGCATAACTGTTTGCGCCCTCTTCCGGATAAGCGTAGAGGTATGCCTTATCGTCGCTTGCAGACTGGAACATTGCTGTTTCTACAGCTTCTTCCATATGCGTTTCCTGAATAGGCTCAACATATCTTAAATTCACTTTCAGCAGATATTCGTCTTTAAAAAGTGCAAGTCCCTGGTCGCTTGCAAAGCCAAATACGTCGGCCGCTGCGTCGGGATCGGTGCGAACCTGGGCCTGCGCGTCGCTTTCGCCCTGCGGGTTTACTTCGATTGTAATGGTTCTACCCTGTTCTTTAAAATTTTCTACAAAAGCGTCGCACTGCTTCTGAAAAACATCCAATGCGTCCTGCGGGCACCAAACCTTCAAGGTAACGTTATCTTCGTCGCCCATAGCGATCTGCGCATCCGCCATCATTTCATCAACCGTCACGCTCTCAATCTGTGTTGCACTCCCACCGGAGCTTGTACCGGAATCCCCGGTGCTGGAAGTCTCACCCGTGCCCCCATTACAGCCCGCAAAAACAGCGGCAAGCATCAGCACAGCTAAAAGAACGCCGACAACTCTTTTTGATTTGCTGAACATTTTGTTTCCCTCTTTCTCTGAAAAATAAAATATAAACACAAGCACGCTTGTGTTTGTGGAAGGGCACCCCCGTTTATAGGCTTTTTCCAACAAAAACAGAGGAAAATGTGCCCAAATCACTGAAACAATAATAGCATAGCCACCTATTTATTGCAACTATCTTTATTTATTTTTATTAACATTGATAGATTTATCTTTCTATTTTGTGTATTTTGCACACAAAATTTGCCATATGCTGAATTTTTACTCTTTTTTTTAAGGCTTTTCAGCATTTTTTATAAATTGGGATTGTGAATCTTTACCAATTCATTTCTGCTTTTCTTTTCTCTAAAATAAGTCTTTTCCAGCAAAGGCTTGTTTTATAATTCTTTCAAGTGTATAATAACATTGTTGTGCTCGATTTTCTCTGACTTTCTCCATAAATTGAACAAAACGTGTTTTTTGTGTTGCGCATGGCAACGGCATGGGCATAAACAGTTTGGCATACGCCATAGTATTATTGTAAGTTTTTGATCTTAGCTATACGATCTTCATACTAACAATATATTCTTTTTGTTTTAAAACATGCACAGGTTGTACAATTTGTCTGCCCATACAGATTTGGGGGTATTGTTATGAAGCTTGCAGATTTATTAAAAGACGTTGCCTTTACCTGCCTTTGCGGCAGGATCGACATCCCGGTAACAGATATTGTTTACGATTCACGCAAGGCGGCCGAAGGCTGCATATTTGTCTGTCTCAAAGGCCATGAAGCCGACGGCCACAAGTTTGCTGCGGCGGCGGTAAAGCAGGGGGCATGCGCCGTTGTTCTAAGCGACCCTATCGAGCTGCCCGGGCATGTAACCGTTGTCCGCGTGCCGGATACCCGGCAGGCGCTGGCCTTTATGTCCGCCGCTTTTTTCGGGCATCCGGCAAATGCCCTGCAGACCATTGCTTTAACCGGAACAAAGGGAAAAACCACCACGGTAAGTATGATTCGTTCCATTTTGGAAGCCGGTGACATCAAGACAGGAACAATCGGTACGCTGGGCGTCGTTATAGGCGACAAAGTGTATAAAACAAACAACACCACACCCGAATCTTATGAAATCCAGCAGGCCATGCGAAAAATGGTGGATCAGGGCTGTAAATGCATGGTGATTGAGGCTTCCTCTCTTGGCCTGAAATGGCATCGAACAGACGGGCTGGTCTATGATTACGGCATATTTACAAATTTTTCCCCCGACCACATCGGCGATGCCGAGCACGCAACGCTTGCAGAATACCTTGCCTGCAAATCACTTTTATTTCGGCAATGTAAAACAGGCATTGTCAATATAGACGACGCACACGCTGCAGGTGTTTTGGAGGGGCACACCTGTAAAGTTGAAACCTACGGTTTTGACCCGCGTGCCGATCTTATCGCCTATAACGAAGAACTTGTAAACAAACCGGGGTATCTGGGCGTGCATTTCAGCACAAAAGGCTGTATTGCGCTGGATGCCTCCGTGCCGATTCCCGGAAAGTTCAGCGTCTATAACGCGCTGGCTGCTATTGCCGTGTGCCGCCACTTTCCCATTTCCAAACAGGCCATCATAGACGGCTTAAACCAGGCGTCGGTCAAAGGGCGCGTTGAACCTGTTCCCGTACCGGGAGGCTACACGCTTTTAATTGATTACGCGCATAATGCCGTGAGTATGGAAAACGTACTGACTACGCTGCGGGAATACCACCCCAACCGCCTGGTCACTCTGTTTGGGGCAGGGGGAAACCGCCCGAAGGCCAGACGCTACGAAATGGGGGAAATCTCCGGCAAGCTTTCTGATCTTTCTGTTATTACAGAAGACAACTCACGTTTTGAAGACGTTATGGATATTATACAGGACATTGAAGCAGGTATGCATAAAACAGACGGCAAGTATGTGGTCATCCCCAACCGAAAAGAAGCCATACGGTATTGCATAGAACATGCACAGCCGGGCGATATTATTGTCTTGGCTGGAAAAGGGCATGAAGATTACCAGGAAACCAGAGGCGTAAAACGCCATTTTGACGAACGTGAGATCATTGCCGGCATTCTGCAGGAACGTCAGCCTATATAAAAAGCCTGCTGAAAGGCCGGCGCAGCGATGGCAGGCTTATAAAAAACATATTGACAGAAAAGCTTTGAAATGCTATTATATTATCTGCGCCGCAGCCGGTGCAGATCGATATAGGGGTATAGCTCAGTTGGTAGAGCAGCGGTCTCCAAAACCGCGTGCCGAGGGTTCAAGTCCTTCTGCCCCTGCCAAAGATGCCGGGTAGCATAACGGTGAACGACAAACTTTTTCATCATGCAGAAATTGCTTTTGCAGGATTGCGCGCCGTTTATTCTTCATTTTTCATCCTTCCGGCTTGTGCTGGTATAGCTCAGTAGGCAGAGCGCATCCTTGGTAAGGATGAGGTCAGCAGTTCGAATCTGCTTATCAGCTCCAAAAAAGGGACAGGGCATACGCTCTGTCCCTTTTTGTTTATAAACGCAGACCGGCATAGTCATCAGACTTGCCGGCCCTTAACTTTTCTGAAAGTTATACGGGTTTGTCAAACCCGTCGATCATATGGGCAATATACTGCTGCATACGCAGCACGTCTTCTACTTCAATCGCGCCGCTGTAATTGACGTCGCCCGCTGTAATCTGCGCCTCTGTCAAAGTACGTATTTTCGCAATATACCCCTGCAGGGCAAGCACGTCTTCTATATTGACTTCGCCGTCCCCTGTTACGTCGCCCATTTCTATCTCTTCCTCCGGGGTAATATACTGTTTATAATCCTCCCAGGTTCCATTGTAAACCATCCACTGGCCCTTTTCAATTACCAGCCCCGGTTCACCCGACGCAGGGTATTGCGCACCGTTTCCGTTGCTGAACATCACCCTGCTGTTCTCATACTCCTCTGGGAGCACCGCTGCATACATGTTTGACCCGATCGACTGCATGGGGACACCGGGCCATCCGTTGTCCATGTGCGGGTTTTCCGTGTACATATAGATATATACACTTTCCCAGTCATACTGGTTGTCAAAATAAACAACCGTTTCGCCTTCCAGCACAGGATAGGAAAGCTTCGTAAACGTATAAGCTTCTTCCGTTACGCCAAACGCATTTTCAGCACGGACTGTCACCGTCACCGTATCGCCGTCGCGCATATCAGCGCCAATCTCAAACTGCGCTTCTTCTTCAAAAGGCATTTCCGTGCCGCCAAGCGTATACGACGCGCTTTCAGCATTAACCGCCCGCACTGTTAAAGACAGAGATTCACGGAAATTACCGCCCTGCTGTGAAATAGATACATATGGCTTAGTTTGCGACTTTTCCCCTGTTAAGACCAAAATCTGGTGGGCGTCTGCCGTTCCGGTAAGTGTCCCGTTTTGAACTTCATAGGGCTCGTTTGTCACTTTGTCATAATAAATACCATCCTCAAGCTCTGTTTCCGTTTCAACGGAGGCCGCCTGATCCGTCGCGTTTACAATGACCGCTCCCAGGTTTGCACGCTCAATCATAATCACGCCGGTGTTTCCGCCCGGGTTGCGCAGCGTTTCATCCAACCCGGCCATTGTATTCCGAAAGCTGTTGACCGCCGCAATGTCAGGATTCTTAAACAGGTCGCTTCCTGCGGCTCCAATCAGGTTATCGCCCCACTGGTTTGTGGTGCTGCTGCCATGCGGACGGCTGAAAAACAACGGTGTTCCTCCGCTGCGCGCCGTGATCACAGCCCAGGCTTCCTTTACCTGCTGCTCATCCAGCATACTCCAGCTTCCGTCTCCACAGTAATTGTCGTGCGATTCCACCCAGGTAACCAGCCGGTCCTGCGGTACATTTGCATTGTAATTGTCAATCCGGCTCACTTCATAATTTGCGCTTGCCGCAGCGTTTCTGATGATTCCTCCATAATTTGACGCCGTTACATGCATGTAGTTTGCATATACATCAATCCAGTCCGCGCCGCCCTGCAAAATTTCCCCATATTGAAACTGTGCGCCGTTTTCCAGCACTACCGGCCAGAAATCACTGGCAAAAGAGGGGTCGTCTTCCGGAAGTTCTATATGCTTTGCCGCATCATACCGAAAGCCGTCTGCCCCCGCCGCTACGCATTCCTTTAAATAATTTAAAATCAGCTGCTGCACGTTTGGGTTCTGGGTGTTAAAATCCCACAGATTTAAAAGAGAATTCTGGGTAAAATCCTGTCTGTTATTATAATTGGAAATCCCATTCATCGGGTGGAACGCGCCGCCAGGGAGCTCTTTTATGGAATCTGCAATAACAGAATAATCCGAAGACATATGGTTTGCCACCACATCCACAATAATGTGAATTCCGTATGTTTCGGCTTCCTCACACAGCGCTTCAAAGTCAGCCTTCGTACCCAGCTGGTAATTGCCAATTACATAATCCGCGGGCTGATAATGGTAATACCATTTCCCGTTGCCCATCAGCTGCATGCCGCCGTTATCCCCAACCTTGCACGCGTTGATCGGCGAAGTCTGCACAGAGGTAAAGCCGGCCCGCGCAATATTTTCAAGATTCTCACGTATGGTGTCAAACGACCAGCACCAGGCATGCAAAATAGCGCCATCCTCTATATTTTCGGCAAGGCCGTAATCCTCTTTTGACAGCACCGTGTTTTCCATTGTTACCTGCCTTGCACCTGCCTGCGTAAATAAAAAGGACGAAGCCAGCAAAAGCAGGCACAATACAGCGCTGCATATTCTTTTCTTACCACTAATCATAAAAATATCTCCTTTAAAGCCATTTTCTATATCAAACACCGTGGTACTCCCGTTTAGAGCCGCACAATATTTTCCACTGCAAAAAGTATTTTTTATTTCTATGTCAAGTATATATTACAGATGTCCCAATTGCAATCTATCTTACATCTGCATAATTCACAAATTTTTATTCGTAAATATAGGTTAAATAACCAGAAATTTTTTATTTTTTCAAAAAATGTTTTTCTGTTTAATGAAGAATGATTGACAAATGCAATAAAATCTGCTACGATAGACAAACGTGATTGAGGGAGTAATTGGCGTAATCATACGCGGCAAGTCAACATTCTGGCCGTCTGGCCTGGCTTGTCTGAAATAATGAGACTCATGTACGGTGCCTGTCGCCGTGCCTGCGTCTTTTTTTATTGAAACAAAAAAGGGAAACCATCGCTTATTTTTCTGAAAGGATGTCTGAATATGGGTTTTGCCGAGCTGTTTTTTATTGCCGTCGGGCTGTCTATGGACGCTTTTGCAGTATCCTTGTGTAAAGGTTTGAACATGCGGGTATTTAATAAAAAATACACCCTTTTAATTGCGCTGTTTTTTGGAGGCTTTCAGGCGCTTATGCCGCTGATCGGCTGGCTTTTAGGCACGCAGTTCTCTCGTTATATTACAGACTTTGACCATTGGATTGCATTTGCCCTGCTATGCTTTATCGGTGGAAAAATGGTGCTTGAAGCCGTCCGTAATACACATGAGCAAGAGCCAAAGGAAGAAAGCCTGCATCTGAAAGAACTGCTTATGCTTTCCATTGCCACCAGCATTGACGCGCTCGCCGCCGGCGTTACCCTTGCGTTTTTGCAGGTTAATATTTTCTCTGCCATTTCTTTAATTGGTATCATTACCTTTACCCTGTCTCTGGCAGGCGTCGCTATCGGCAACCGGTTTGGAATACGCTTTAAAAGCAAAGCCGAGCTCATCGGCGGCATTGTTTTGATCCTGATGGGAGCAAAAATCCTTTTGGAGCATTTGGATATCCTGTAAATTTTCAAAAACAAAACAGGGGGATGAACCAGCCGGCTCATCCCCCTGTTTTCAGGGTAATGCATATTTTGTTTTAAATACATTGTACTCCTCTTTAAAATGTCCCTCTTCTGCACCGCGTACTTCATGCAGGTACTCGTGCGTTTCAAAGCTTTCCTTATTAACCTGGATCATACAAACGGCAATATTAGAGCAATGGTCGGACACCCTTTCGTAATTGGTGAGCAAATCTGAAAATATAAAGCCCAGCTCGATCGTGCATGTACCCTCCCGCAACCTTTTAATATGCCTGCGCTTGAGGTTGTCCTTGAGTCCGTCAATCACCTGCTCCAACGGCTCCACCTTATCCGCCAGCGCATAATCTTTGTTTTCAAACGCATCAATTGTAATCGCCAATATTTCCGTCAGCGCCGCTGTTATTACTTTAATTTCGTCTTTCGCCTGCGCAGAAAAAGCAATTTTCTTTTCATACATTTCTCTTGCAACATCCAGCACGTTAACTGCATGGTCGCTGATTCTTTCAAAGTCGCCTATACAGTGCAAAAGCCTTGAAACCTCTTTACTGTCGCTGATTGTAAGGCTTTTACTGCTCAGCTTTACAAGGTAAGAGCCAAGCACATCCTCGTACATATCAATTTTATTTTCATTTTCCTGTATCTTTTCTGCAGTTTTTTCATCATAACTTTCTACAAGCGCCAACGACGCAAGAAACGTTTCTCTTGAAAGGTGCGCCATCTTTACAGCCATAACGTCGCATTGCTCCACTGCAATTGCCGGTGTGTTAAGAAACCGTTCGTCCAAATGCGGCGTATCGTCGTCTTTATCTTTATCTCGCACCGTAAGGCAGGCAAGTTTTCCAAGGTATTTGGAAAACGGCAAAAGGATCGCTGTTGTCAATAAATTGAAAGAAGTATGCACAATCGCTATATCTGCAGGCGTAACAAAATCGCTTACAAAATCGAACTGAAAAATTGCGTTTAATAAGTAAAACAACGCAGACATAACGACGGTTCCTATAATATTAAAATACAAATGGACAAACGCCGCGCGTTTTGCATTTTTTTTCGCCCCAATGCAGGAAAGCATTGCGGTGACGCATGTTCCAATATTCTGGCCCATAACAATTGGAATTGCTGTAGCAAAGGTAACGCTGCCCGTGGCAGAAAGCGCCTGCAAAATACCAACCGACGCGGAAGAACTCTGGATTACCGCCGTCAGCAATGCGCCTGCCAGCACACCAAACAGCGGGTTGGAAAATACAGTAAGCAGATTTGTAAATTCCGGCACCTCTGCCAAAGGTTCAACCGCACCGCTCATGACCTCCATGCCATACATTAAAACGGCAAAGCCAACCAAAATTGTGCCTATGTCCTTTTTCTTGCCGCGCTTTGCAAACATTAAAAGCGCAATCCCAATAAACGCAAGGATCGGCGCAAAACCCGTAGGCTTTAAAAACTTTAAAATAAAGCTCTCGCCCTCAATCCCTGTAAGGCTGAGCAGCCAGGCCGTTACGGTCGTTCCTACATTTGCGCCCATAATCACACCGATTGCCTGGGCAAGCTTCATAATCCCGGAATTTACAAATCCGACCACCATAACCGTGGTGGCGGATGAACTTTGGATAACGGCCGTTACGCCCGCCCCCAGCAAAAAACCCTTAAACGTGTTATCTGTCATTTTTTCAAGCGTTCGTTCAAGTTTTCCTCCTGAAAGCTTTTCCAGTCCGTCGCCCATTGTGTTCATGCCAAATAAAAACATGGCAAGTCCGCCCAGCAATGTAAATAAGGAAAAAATATCCATATGCTTTTTCGTTCCTTTCTTCCCCCGACGCAGCTTGCAGCCAGCGCCGTCCAAAAGCCGTTTTATAAAACAGTCTTTGGGCCGCAATTTTTCACTTTGGAGTGCAAATGTATAATAGAAAAGGACAAAATGAAAGAGCGCATATAACCCCAGAGCTCAAACCGTAAAGCTGTTTTTGTTTTTATTAAATAAAACGCTACTTGGATTTCTCACATTTTTACGGTCCGAGTGGTGTATACAGCCCTCTTTTTCTAAAATATTGTATTACAAAGCGCTTACGTATATCCTGCCGGATTATTCTTTGTAAAATCTGCGCAAAAAGTATCGCCCATTTTTAAAGTCTACGTAAACAAATTGTAAATTCCCTGTATAAAATGTTATAATATTTACCCCATGGCTGTCAATACATAAATAAAATAAATTCTTGTAAAAACCAAAAAACACAGCAAAAATATTGTTTTACCACCGCCCTTCTTTCATAACAGACAAATATATAATACGGAAAAGCCCCGTGTAAATGGAAAAGCATCTACACGGGGCTTTTTTGTTTTTTCTATTGTTGTATTCAGCAAAAATTTTGATCCATTCCTTGTCCGTCAACATAATCACGCATTTTTTCCGCCGCTGCGTTTCCACACGGCCAAGCCGCTGATTATGGCCGCCGACCCAAGCAAAAGTACAAAACAAACAACCGGAATGTTGCCGCCGGTTTCCGGGAAGCCGGCGCTTCCTTCTTTCCCCGGCTGTTCGGGCGAGGTTTCCGTTTTTTCTTCTTCCCCAGACAATTTGGGCAGTACTTCGATTTTCTCCTCTCCGCAAATGCCGCACATATATTTAACATAGCCGTCCTGCTCATTTGTAGCCTCTACGCGCTCAGTCTCCGCATAGCGGTGAGCTTCCTCCGACCCTGCAACCAAAATCTTAATGCGGCCTTCTCCGTATGGATTTCCGTACAGATCAGCCGGAATCGTCCCGTCAAGATTTTCCTGCAGATACTGAATCAGCAAATCCTGATCCTTTCCGCAATCAGCCTCAACGACTCTGGCATCTTTGAACATTGTATAGCCGTCGCCGCCGCTCTGCAGGGTATAAGCGCTGCCCGCCAGGGTATAGGTGGCCTCCGGGTTAATAATTTCCCCGTTTACTCTAACGTTCTGCACCCGGCGGGGCCTGCTTTCGTCAATGCCGGTAAAAACGCCCTGGTTGTCGGTAAGAACCGGGCTTTCCTGTACATGCAGATTAATCTCATAGGTAAGGCCTGCCGTGTGCATGAAACCGCCGTTTTCCGTTAAAGCCGTTTTATCCTCGTTAAGCGGCGCATGGGCGCTCCATTCCAAAGCGTCAAGAATCTGCCGGCCGGTAACCTCCAGCACACACATGGTATTGCCAAAGGCGTTGACATCCATCAGGTCCTTGCGGGCGACGGTTCCCTCTGCTACATCCGCTCGAATACCGCCGCCATTGGCAAACGCAATATCCGCCCCAGTGGTCGCTCGGTAGGCGTCGGCCACAAAATTCCCCATATTGGTTTCCTGATTACGGATTATACGGTCGCCGGTTTCCGGGTCTACCGTGGTCAAACTGACCTCAGAGAAGCCAACCTCTTCATAAGTAAACTGCTGCAACTCTTTGTATTTGTCAATGACCTTCTGTGTCTCGTCATAGGCAAACTTTGCCGAAGCGGTAGCGTCTACGTCCACCTCTTCAGGGGTAATCAGCTCGCTTACAATTGTGCCGTCTTCAAAAATGGTCATTTTACCAAAGTTTGCAAATTTTGTGCCGGTGGAGGTGAGCACAACCTCCTCGCCGTTTTTGTTGTCCACCAGCTGTTCTTCTATTGTACTGTGGGAGTGGGCGTCTATAAACGCGTCAATTCCGATGGTGTTTGCAATTACATCAGTGGAGCGCCAGGGGCTGGAGGCAGCGTCAGTTCCCAGATGGCCTACGGCAATTACCAGATCAGCACCCTCATCCATGGCGCTGTCTACCGCCGCCTGAATTGTATCATAGAATAAAGTGTCGTCTTCGCTGCCTTCGCAGAAGCTGTAAATATAGTTGCCGTTTTCGTCCTGAAAATAGGCCGGAGTGGATTTGGTATAGGTTTCTGGAGTGGAAATCCCCACAAAGGCCACATCCTGCCCGGCTATTTTCCGAATTTCATAAGGTTCAAAAACAGTCTGGTTTGTTTTTAAATCCAAAAAGTTGGCGCTTAAATATTTGTATTCGGGCATGACGTCCGTTTTCACCTGGCCGGAAAGCGCCTTAAAGACGTCCATTCCATAGTCGAACTCATGGTTGCCAGGCACTGCATAGTCATAGTTTACCGAATTCATGATTTCCACAATCGCGGTGCCGTTGGTCAGCGTACCGATCACTTCACCCTGTACGGCGTCGCCTGCATCAACGGTAATGGTACGGTAGCCCGCGTCCAGCATCTGCTGCCGATAGGAAGCAACGGCCGCATAATCCTCCATGGCGCAATGCACATCATTGGTATAGAGGATAACCGCATCGTTTTGGATAGGGGTATATACAGGCCCTTCCGGCACCTCTCCAACAGCTTTACCGGCAAAGGAATAGGCTGCTACCGTGCCGGAAACCTCACAAGCTGCAAGAAGCAGGGGCTTGCCGTTGATTGAAAGAAAACACAATCCTTCCGGGGAAACATCTTCTTTTATCTCCTCGCTGAAATTACGGGTGTTTATATAGTTGACATAGGTTGCATTTGCCGGGTTGGTTATGTCGTACACCATCACACCGCCAATTCTCTCCAGAGCGATAAAGGCATAGGTTTTTTCACCAATCTGACCAACCGTAACGCTTTCCGCCTCAGGTCCTTTTTTTGCACTGCGGCTGTCCGGCTCAATATCATCGTTAGAACAATTAAACCAGTTCGGAAGATACGCGGCCGTTTTTTCTTCAAAATCATTTCCACTTTCATACACCAGTTCCATGGTGTCCGCGTTGTAAATGGCAAAGGAACGACCGCCGTAAAGATATTCTTTGCTTTCGTCCGGCACAGCAGTCAGATCCTTGTCCAGCACACGGACCTTTTCGGCTTCCGTATTGTCGGAGGCAAGCAAATTTTCTTTGGCTTCATTAACATAATCGCCCCACTCCCTGGCATCGCCTTCGTTGGCGGTTACCAAATAGCTGGCGCCGTTTGCTTCAAAAATGCTTAAGGCGTCCGGCATATATACCCCCAACGCGTTTGGGTAGGTCTTTGGCTGATAGGCCCCATCTTCCAACAGGTCGATCGCGTTCTTTTCATCGCTTAAATCTTTAAAGCCCATGCTTTTAACCGCGGTGATCTGTACGCTTTCTAAATCTACCGTGGCAATCGCGTTGGCCTCCTGTAAAGAAACATAAGCTTTGCTGTCATCGGCAGAAACAGCAATATATTCGGGCTCCAGATCAACGACTGCTTCGTTCATCTTCCCATTTGCTTTGCCAATCAGAACACCTTGTTCTGCAAGCTCGGCAGAGTCAAATTTTTCAAATCCTGCGGTTGTCACAGTATCTTTCATAAGATCAATTACAGAAACCGAGCCAGCAGGGTCGGTTGTACCTTCGCCATAGCCTTCCCTCGGCTCTCCTTCATTGGCGGAAAGAATGAACCGGCCGTCATGAGAGAAGGTCACCATATCCGGCTGTACGCCTGCCTCATAGACCGCCAGCAGGTTAAAATCATAGTCCAGCAGCACAATTCGGCCGTTGTCTGCATAGCCGGCAGCCTGGAGCGCTACGGCTATATGGTCGTTGACGGTGTCAACCGCCACGCTGGTCATATCTCCGTAGGTAAAACCCTCCACCATGTCGCGCATATCTTCGTTGCCGGTTTCTGTCAGACCGGTCTCCATTACAGAAAAACGGTACAGCAGGCCGTCCTGACCGTTGACCACATAGGCTTCCTGCCGGTCGGCATTATAAGTTACAATCTCCGCTACGGCTCCATCCGGGTTGGGAACCCCAATTTGTATGCTGCTTAAACGCTCCATCGTTAAGGGCGCGTTTTCCTCAAAACTGTTTTCCCGGAACGTGCCGTTTGACGGTCCTTTTGCTGCCGAAACAACAGCCATTCCGCCGGATATGGCTGTAGCCGTCATAGCGGCTGCCAATAGTCCAGACAAGAGCTTCCGTCTCCATAAATTCTTCATAAATGTATCTCCTTCCTATTGTTTTCGCTTTATTTTATCAGTTTCTCCGCTTTGCCTTCCAGCATAGTTTTGCAATATTTATGTAAAATTTAAGGCAATTTACCGCATTGCGCATACGCTCCGCAGCTTTGGTTTGTGAAACTTAATTACCCGTTATCTACAATGTAGACGGATAGGAAAGAAAAAACAATGGATCAAATGCAAATCGGCAAATTCATAGCCGGAACAAGAAAATTAAATAATTTTACCCAAAGGCAACTTGTCAAGGCACTATCTATCAGCGATAGAACAATCTCAAAATGGGAGGCGGGGGTTCACTTAGATGAATATCCCACACCACCCCCACGCTGACTTTTGTTCAACCAATACAGCCGGAGGGCTGAAAACAAGAAAAAGCGGTATGCGCCCCTGTAGGGGCGCATACCGCTTTTTCTTGTGGGGCTAAAAGGGGGCAACGCCCCCATTTGGCACACAACTTTGCTTGCAAAGTGCAGTTGTTATCCGCTCTGTCGGCATTATCGTGAAAATGCCCAGCCTGCCGGTATTCATAGACATTTGCAAGACTTTGAAAATCTCGCCGGATTATCTTCTTCAAGACGAATTGGAAGAAAATGAAATCAGTACCATCCGGGAGATAGAAGCACTCTGGGAAGATACTTCTCCCAGTAAACAGGCGCTTGTATTTGCCATGATTAAAGCGGTGTTGAAGCATAAGGAGTAACAGAACAGCCAGCCGGTTCCGGCTGGCTGAATTGCTCATGGTAACAGTCTATTCGATAAGCTGGGATTTATCACTTGGCCTTGCTTTTAATCATTTTAATAAATTTTATACTCATTACAACCATACATATAGCTAACAGGTCAGACATTACTAATTGGAGTATCGCCGCCCATGCTACAGGTTCTAATGGCCACGGTTCAATAAATGTAGCAAGTGCCGCCCGAATAAGCCAAACAATACTATAAAAGAAATATAATTCTTTTGATTCTTTATTGTCCGTAAAAACACGCTTACCCCAAAACACCAAAAGCAGGCTTCCTCCGAATAATAATGTTGAAAAGCAATAATTAGTATAGTCAATCCCCACAATCAAATTTTCATATTGCATTGGCAAATAATCATACCATTGAAACATTGTTGGGACAAAGAAATGCCATAGACCAACAAACATACTCATAACTGTTGTTAAATAATATAAGGCTTTCCATCTTTTCATTTTTGTTTTTCTCCTCCGCAAATTCCGGTTTATCACTCTGTTATCTCTGCGGTAATTTCGTCCGGCTCCAATTCAATCACATCTAAAATACCACAATTCAGGGTTTCGCAGATACGAACCAGCGTGTGCCAGAGGGGTTTATAACTTATGTGCATTTATCCTCCTGCCTTTCTCCCTGCTCCGGGGTTTCTGCTCCCATTATATCAAATTTCTTGCTAACTCACAAACATTTCTTGACACAACCGCCGGTTCCGTCTGGATTGTGCTTTTCCTTTCTTTTCTTGATTACATCTACTTAGCCATAAGCTGGTTCATCGGTGGACAGCATCTTGAAAACAAAATGTCCGGCTGGAAAGGGATGTCCGGCGTGGGAAGCGTTGATAAAAAAGACGCCGTACACAAACATGGGCTGTAAAGCAAGCCCAAATCACAAAAGGTTGCTAGCAAACCAAAGCCGCGCGTAATCTTTTTCGGAAAGGATGCGCGACGGCGCGCGTGCGCCGATGATTTTTCAAAAAAAGTCGTCGCGAACAATACAAAGTCCGCGACGAGATGGTTGCGGAGGCAGGATTTGAACCTGCGACCTTCGGGTTATGAGCCCGACGAGCTACCGAACTGCTCCACTCCGCGATATATTCTTTTATTGGAACTTTTTTATAATACCATAACTTCATGCGTTTGTCAAGGCATAAGTGAGCTTTTCTTAAAGAAGTATATGCGCACAGTTCTATATTATTCCAAGCACCCAATCATTTTCTGCTTTTATTTCACAGCATACAGTCCTGCCTGCATATATGATGCCCAAAGCAGCTCCACTGTCTTAAATCCGCATTCCTGTAAAATTGCCGTTTGTTGCTTCAATGTTATCGGAAAAACCTGTTGATTCATTCTTTGCAAATGCGCCCGTATCTCTTCTTTTTTTCTTCCTTTCTGCTGCTGAAAATATGCCCATCGCTTCAAGCCGGCCGTCTTTCCAGCTTTGCTGTTTGGCAAAACATTTTCAAAAGAAATAAACACCCCGCCTTTTTTAAGCGCGCTGCAGCAGCGGCTTACCGCCTGCTTGCGCTGTTCCAAAGACAAATAGTGGTGCGCAAAAACAGCCGTTACAATGTCAAACTCTTCTATAAAATCCATTTCCTGTGATGGTATGCAAAAAAAGCTGTAACCCTTATTTGCAAGCCTGCGCGCTGTTATACACAGCATTTCCTGCGATGGGTCGCACAATGTAAAAGACGCATCTGGAAAACGCTCTTGCGCCATTTGTACCAGTGTGCCCGTGCCGCAGCCCGTGTCCAGCCAATTTGGTTTTTCAAACGAAAAGGCAGCCGCCAGATCCAGAATCTGGGCGCACATATCCATATAGTACGGGATAACCGTCGTAATCCTCCGATCATACTCCCACGCCCCAAAAGCACTGCTGTTGTGTTGCTTCATCGTCATACTGAACCTTTCTTTTGATTTACCGGCGGATGCGCCTGTATATATTCCTCCAGAATTTCTGCCGCGTCTTTTATCAAAAGAGGGCATGGCCGTTTTTTATAATAAGCCTGCGTACGCAACGAAGGAACAGGCGATTGCGGTTTGTCTTTTGCACGGATTCCCAAAAGCTCTCTGCAAACAATCGACCCGTTTTTTTCCTTAAAACGGTTTGCAATTGCCTGCACCGTTTGGTAAAGATTCTTTTTTTCTGTGATTGCCTTTGCATCATTATAGCCGTATAAAAGGCTTATGACCAGCATCATACCTGAGACCGCGCCGCAGACCTCGCGCATTCTGCCCATACCTCCTCCAAAAGCAGACGCAAGCAGCGTTGCGTTTTCAAAGCTGTACCCTGTTTCTTCACAAAACGCGCCAAAAACCGCCTGCGCGCAATTATACCCCTGTTCAAACAACGCTTTTGCTCTTTCTCCTTTTTCGCTCATACTCTATCGCCTCTTTTTTTCTGTCTCTTCCTGTTCCGGCTCTTCCTGGCGGATATCTTCCGTTTGCTTATCCTGCTGCTCCTCTGTTCGCCCGGCGGTTTCCCCTTGGGCCTGCTCTCTTTTTCTATGCAGTCCTGCCGTATAAGCAACCGCGACGACTACAATAACAATAACAGCCGCTGCCACGCCGCAAAGAAACAGCACAAACCCACCGTTCCCAAAAACCGTTTGATCCTGTCCGCCGATTGTAAGCGTATCTGCAGGGGCATAAGAGCCATCCTCCAGCAGCTGCGGCTGCTGCGTATTGCCTTCTACCAATATACTGCCCCCGCCGCCGGACATAGAGCTGGCCGAGCTTGCAGACACCCTTCGGCCGGAGGCCGACGCAGATGAGGCTGTTTCCTTTTCCTGTAAAGTCACCTGGTACTCTACCGGGTCCTGAACCGCCATTTTTTGTTCATTTATATCCACCGCCTGCTCTGTATACAGCGTTAACGTTGTTTTGCACTGGGTAGACAACGCAGTAAAACGCAACAGAATCACAGGAGCTTCCTCCGCCGCAGGCAGGGTTGTCCCGTTTGCGTTTAAATATACAATTTTAACAAGGCCGCCGTCTTCAACGGCGCGCATCTCTCCCGGCATTCCGTCAGCTATATCCGCCTCTTTATAGGTAAGCACGTTTGGGTCGTACCGCACAGTAAAAACGGCGGCGCCCAGCTGTACGCCGGAGGGGCTTGACAGGCATAGTTCTGCCTGCGCGCTCTTTTTCAATGTAATCGCCGCAGGGATATCCATACTGTAATGAAACGGCCGGGAGGCATAAACGGTACAAACCGGCACAAGGGCCAACAATATGCACAGTGCCGCCACAGCTACCACTTTTTTCATGGCGTTGCTTCCTTTCCCCTGAGCAGCTTTGGATCTATACCGTACATTGCGCAGGCGTTTTCCGCCGTCGCCCTCAATAACGTCTCCACAGGCATCCCACGCAGCTGCGCCATTTTCTCTGCAGAATAAAGAATCATCGACGAATCGCATCGTTTGCCTCGAAACGGCACGGGGGCAAGATACGGCGCGTCTGTTTCAAGCAGCAACCGGTCCAAAGGCGCGTCCCTGACCACCTCTGTGCTGTGGCGTGCATTTTTAAATGTAACCACGCCGCCCAGACTGACAGACATGCCCAGCCTGTACAGTTCCCTTGCCATTTCCACACTGCCGGAAAAGCAGTGCACAAAACCGCGCGGCTTATACTTTTTGAGCAGCTCCATCGTGTCCTGATGGGCCTGCCTGTCGTGTACCACTACCGGCAGGTCCAACTCCAGTGCTAAAACAATCTGCTGTTCAAACACCTTTTTTTGCAGCTCGCGCGGAACGTCGTCCCAATAATAATCCAGTCCAATTTCCCCAACCGCCACGGCTTTTGGATGCCGCAGCAACTGCTCCATCTCGGTCAAATAGCCTTCTCCGGCTTTATCGGCGCATTGCGGATGATACCCTACCGTCGTCCAGAAAAACGAATATTGCTCCGCATATTTCAGTCCTTCCTGCGCTGTCTGTGCGTTGGTAGAAGCATTCACCACCGCTGCTACGCCCTTTTCGGGCAGGCTTTTTAAAAGCGTTTCGCGGTCCGGGTCAAAGGCTTCGTCGTCGTAATGCGCATGCACGTCAAAAATCATGGTTTTCCCTGCCCCCCTTTAAAACAGAATAGAAATATTCCCCATCGTGTCTGCCGACGGCAAAGCACCGTGTTTTACATGTGCTCCGCCTTCTTTTCCCCGGTATATTCTCTTTATCTGATCCGGCTGCCTGCAGGTATGTTTTCGTCTGCAAACAACACCTTTACGCCTGCATCCTGCACGTCTGCAGCCAATAGCATCCCTTGGCTTTCCACCCCGCACAAAACGGCCGGTTTTAAATTTGCAACCAAAATTACCTTTTTGCCCACAAGCTCCTCCGGTTTATAATATTGCGCAATTCCAGAAACAACCGTGCGCTGCGCCATGCCGTCGTCAAGCGTCAGCTTTAAAAGCTTCTTTGCTTTCTTTACAGGCTCGCATGTAAGAACCTCCGCCACGCGCAGCTCCACCTTTGCAAAATCCTCTATCCCAATCTGGGCAAGCCCTTCTGTCTGCGGCTTCTGTTCCCGCTTTTCATCAGCAGATGTTTCTTTCTGCTTTTTCGCTACCTGGGCAAGCATTTTTTCCGCGTCAATCCTTGAAAAAAGCGGTACGGGCGTCCCCACCTTTTCCCCTTCTTTCAGCGCACCAAACGCAGAAAGACTTTCATAGCCGGTTTGCGTACAGCGCAGCTGGGCAAAAATTTCCTTTGCTGTGTCCGGCATAAAAGGGGACAACAGCACGGCTATAAAACGGATGCTTTCCAGCAGATTGTACAGCACCGTGGCCAGCCGCTCCCTCCTGGATTCATCCCTGGCAAGGATCCAGGGCGCCGTTTCATCAATATATTTATTGCTGCGCCGCGCAAGACTCATAATAGCGTCCAGCGCGTCGCTGATACGGAACTGGGCAATCAACTCATCCACCGTTTTAACCGTTTGCAGTGCAAGGGAGGAAAGCGCCTGGTCTACCGGCTCGTTACAGGAGGGCGGCAGAATTTCCCCGTTAAAATATTTATTGCTCATGGCAATCGTACGGTTGACAAGGTTGCCAAGCGTGTTGGCAAGATCGGAATTAAAGCGTTCAATAATCGTTTCATACGTAATCGAACCGTCAGACGTATAGGGCATTTCAGAAAGCAGATAATACCGCACGGCGTCCACGCCGAGCAGCTCTACCAGATCATCGGCATAAATGACGTTCCCTCTGGATTTGCTCATCTTGTCCGTCCCAAACAGCAGCCACGGATGCCCAAACACCTGCCTGGGCAGCGGCTCCCCAAGCGCCATCAGCATAATCGGCCAGTAAATGGTGTGAAACCGCAGAATATCTTTCCCTATAATGTGTACGTCGGCAGGCCAGTATTTTTTATACAGTTCCGACGGGTTGTCCGGGTCATAGCCAAGCGCCGTAATATAGTTGGACAACGCGTCGATCCATACATAAATGACATGCCCCTGATCAAAATCCACAGGAACGCCCCATTGAAACGAAGACCTGGACACACACAGGTCCTGCAGTCCCGGTTTGATAAAATTGTTGAGCATTTCTTTTTTACGGCTTTCCGGGTAAATATAGTCGGGGTTGTCCGCAATAAACTGTTCCAGCTGCTTTTGATATTTGGACAGCCGCAGAAAATACGCCTCTTCCTTTGCTTTTTTAACTTCCCTGCCGCAGTCGGGGCATTTTCCGTCTACCAGCTGGGATTCTGTCCAAAAGCTCTCACATGGCGTGCAGTACAGGCCCTCGTATTGGCTTTTATAAATATCGCCCTGCGCATAGAGCTTTTTAAAGATTTTTTGCACCGTTTTTTCATGGTATTCGTCGGTAGTACGGATAAAACGGTCGTAGGTGGTGTTGAGCAAATCGCAGATCCGGCGGATCTCCCCGGCTATCTCATCTACATACTGCCTGGGTGTCACGCCCGCGGCCTTTGCATATTCTTCAATTTTCTGCCCGTGCTCGTCCGTACCCGTAAGGAAGAAAACATCATATCCCTGCATTCGCTTATAACGCGCGATCGCGTCTGTCAGCACAATTTCATAGCTGTTGCCGATATGCGGCTTGCGTGATGTGTAGGCAATTGCCGTGGTAATGTAATACTTCTTTTTAGACATAACCTTTCTTCCTCCAGCCTTCTATTTAACCGTATGCGGCGGTACCCGCCGGGCGCCGCTGCCGTGTCCGGTTTTATTATTATAGCATTTTGGTATGCAGCGCACAACGGCTTGCGTAAAATTTTCCCATAAAGTTTGAAAAGGGTCTTTTTTCTTTGGTGCTCACCTGCTCTGCGGCTTTGCAGCCAGATCGTCTTCTTCCACCAGCTTTTTATACTGCTCATGCTGGATATCTGCATATGCAGAAAGCATAGGTTCAATAATTCTGGGGTTTTTGCACGCCTTGCGCTTTACATAATTGACCGTAATTTTTACAACAATACCCGAAAGCGCCAAAACGCCGATCAGGTTTGGCAGGGCCATTAACCCGTTGAGCGTGTCTGCAATTCCCCAGGCCAGATCCAGGCTCATGGTAGCGCCTACCACAATAAAGGCAACAAACAAAACTTTATAAAGAATGGTCGCCCTCTCGCCAAACAGATATTCTGCCGCTTTTGTCCCATAAAATGACCAACCCAGTACGGTGGAAAAGGCAAAAAGCAATATGGCAACCGCCAGGATAATTCCGGCGAAATCTCCAAAACACTGGGAAAACGCAAAGGTAACCAGCGGTATGCCCTGCACCTTTTCTATTTTCACCGATGCGATAACCGGATTTCCGTTTTCGTCCGTCACAATCCTTCCCTGCGTGTCTGTCTGCGGAATCCCCTTTACCGACATAATGTTGGTAAAAATATAGTCTTCTGCTGTTTTATCTGCCGTGCCAGCGGTATAAATTGTAAGTTCTTGCCCATAAGCCGTCTGCACATGCAGGGGCCGTCCGCCTTCCTTGTCCGTTTGCCGGATAGCCTCGTTGTATCTTGCATCGATCAGGGGAATTTCTCCTTCATAATCGCTGCCGTTTGCAATTTGCACATACTGCGTCTGCGTGCTGACACCGGACAGCGCCTGGTCAATCGGTACTGCGTTGCCGGTTGTGCTGGAAAGTAAAATAAACGCGGTCAGTGTACAGACAATAATTGTGTCGAAAAACACTTCAAAAATACCCCACATCCCCTGAATTGCAGGCTCCTTTACGTCTGACGAGCTGTTTACCATCACGGAAGAGCCCAGCCCTGCCTCATTGGAAAAAACACCCCGTTTAAAACCTATTTCCACCGCCTGTCTGACAACGGCTCCGCCTACGCCGCCGCCAATTGCCTCAAAGCTGAAGGCGCTTGTAAAAATACTGCCGAATACATACGGTATTTGCTCAAAATTTAAGAAAAAAACAGCCAGCGCACCCAGTATGTATAAACCCGCCATAATCGGAACCAGCTTCTCTGTCACCTTGCCAATGCGCTTGATCCCGCCTATAACAACAAGGCCCGCTATAACGGCCAGAACAATGCCCGTGACAAGCGGCGGGATTTCAAACCCAAACATGGGGGTAAACGCCGTTTCCAGAGATGTGGCAATAGAATTCACCTGCGTCATATTGCCTATGCCGAAAGAGGCCAATATGCAGAAAATTGCAAAAGCAACGGCTAAAAATTTTCCTAGCCGCCTGCAGCCTTTTTTTCTGCTCAGGCCGTTTTCCAGATAATACATGGGGCCGCCGGACCATTCGTTTTTATCGTTTTTCTTGCGAAAGAAAATTCCCAGTACGTTTTCAGCATAGCTGGTCATCATGCCAAAAAAAGCCGATACCCACATCCAAAATACCGCACCCGGGCCGCCAATGGAAATAGCGGTAGCCACGCCGGCAATATTTCCTGTACCAATCGTTGCCGCAAGCGCGGTGGACAAAGCCTGAAACTGTGAAATTGCCTTTTTATCCTTTGTTTTTGTAACGGATTTTTTTCGGAATATGGCAAGAAACGTTTCCCCAATAATATGCTTTGCTTTTCTTATCTGAAAAAATCTTGTTCTGAAAGACATATAAACGCCCGTGCCCAAAATGAGCACCAGCATGGGTATCCCCCAAACCAGTCCGTTTAAAAACGCATTCCCCTGCGAAACTGCCGCTATAATCTGTTCTGCCAGCTCCAAATTTTTTCACCTTCTTATCGTAAATTTTTCCAAACAATCCCTATTATACCAATATATGATCCTATGGACAATGCATACCTGTTGTTTTTAAAAATTCATAAAAACGGGGCGCTTTTTCTCTCCCTGCATTTTCTGCAGGCCGCTTTATACGGCCTTGGTTTGCTGCAGGCTTTTACTCCTCCAGCCTTTGTCTGTCCCCGCCAAATTCTCGGTAAAAGATATCCTTTCATACATCCTGCATTTTGTCACCTTCTTATTATAAAAATTAGAATTTACTATATAAAATATAATATGTTTTTATATAAAAATATATATCAGAAACCTCTAATAGAATTTTCTGGTATTTTCTTGTTGGCCTTTTGTCAAAACAAGCCGTACCAAGCGGTGTTTGTACGCCGTTTATACTAAAAGAAGCAAAGAAAAAGAGAGGGATCCCCCCTCTTTGTGGCCTTTGGTTTATTGCTTCTATAAGAAATGAAGTAAAACTTCTTAGAAGATAATGATGCAAACGTACAAACCCGGCAAATAAGACAAAAGTTATATAAAGCGTCCCGCAAAAGCTTGGAAAAACAAAAAAGAGGGCTTGCAGCCCCTCTTTTAAGCATCGCCTGTTTGCAGGGGCTCTGCGGTCAAAAATAAAACGGATCGTTCAATTGCGTCTTTTGCATTGCCCCAGTCGCCGCCACGGTTGCGGTAATCGTACATCGAACAAAAATGCGAAATATCCTTTTTCAGTGTTTTGATGTAATTGCCTGCGAGGGCTGCGGTTTGCTGATAAAAAGCCCCCAGAGCCTTTGCGCCAATCCCGTTTTTTGCGGTTGCCGCCTGCATAAGCTGCGTATAGTGGGGCAGGCAGATGAACGGCTGCTCGCCGTACAACCGGCGGAAGGCCGGGTCGTTTTCAAAACTGTGAAAAACGGTTTCGAACATGTGAGACTGCGCCCAGGCAATTTGATCGCAGACAAAGCAGCTGTGCTGCAACCGCTGTAGCTGGGAGAGCTGCTTTTTGTCCGGCTTGCCTTTGGTTTTTTCAGGAAAGTACGCCGTAATAAGCCGCTGTAAATGAGATTCCAGAATCAATGCGTTTTGCAAACGCTTGCCGCATTGCAGCATTTTTTCATAATGCGCGTGGCAAAAGCCTCTGTCATTGGTCTGTGTACGTACATCCGGCTCCATCATGGCGGCGCCGGTAATGTATTCTACATATTTTTGTTCCAACATGTCGTGCATACGGCAGACCGGGCAGCCTTCTCTGGGGCCGAATACGTCGTTAACAGGTATAGTACAGATGGTTTCTTTCATACAGTTCTTCCTTTCGCTCGTTTCCTTTTTATATTGTAGCACAATCTTTGCAGGTATGGTATAATTACGGCAGATTCTTTAAGGGGAGCAGACTATGGAAAAGGAACGCTGCGCCGCAACGCTGGCGCTTGATGGTGTGCAGGACCTGGTGTTGTCGCAAACGCTTGACTGCGGACAGTGCTTTCGCTGGGAGGCGCAGCCGGACGGCTCGTTTTCCGGACAGGTGTTTGGCGGCACGGCGCAAGTACGGCTGGAACAGGGGACGCTTTATATAACAGACACAGCGTGCCGCCCCGGTGCAGAGCAGGCACAGGCGGCGCGGTGGCGGCGGTATTTTGACCTTGAGCTGGATTACGGCAAAATACGCGCATCGCTGTCCAGGCTGCACCCCGTTTTAAAGGCCGCAACCGATTATGCTCCCGGGATCCGGATTCTGCGGCAGGAACCATGGGAAGCTTTGTGCTCGTTTATTTTATCCCAAAACAGCCATATTCCGCGGATAAAAGGGATGATTCACCGCCTGTGCGCGCTTTTTGGAGAACAAAACGGCGGCGCACATACCTTTCCCCGGCCGGAGGCGCTGGCGCTTTGTACGGTGGAAGACCTGACCCCTATAAGGAGCGGCTTCCGGGCAAAATACCTGCTGGATGCAGCGCAAAAGGTTGCCGGCGGCCAGATCGACCTGCAGGCGGTATCTGTAATGGAACTTGAGCAGGCACGGCAGGTGTGCATGCAGATCAGGGGCGTAGGGCCAAAAGTTGCCGACTGCACGCTTCTATACGGCATGCACCGCCTTGAGTGCTTTCCCATGGATGTATGGATGAAGCGCGCCATGGAAACACTGCTGCCCGGGATGCATCCGTCTGATTTTGGGGAATATGCAGGGATTGCACAGCAATACATATTTCATTACAGCCGCACACATCCTGCGCTGTTTACACAGGCAATATAAAAATAAAATATACAACACAAAAGCGGAGGAAGCTTGTACTCCCTCCGCTTTTTGCCATGTATAAAGAGCTGTCCTTTACGCCTTGTTAACAGAGCCAAACAACTCCATTTTCTCCTTAACCGTTGCCTTAATCGCCTCAAATCCAGGTGCAAGCAGCTTTCTGGGATCAAATCCCTTGCCCTGCAGATCTTTGCCTTCTTCAATATATTTTCTGGTGGCCGCGGCAAACGAAAGCTGGCATTCTGTGTTGACATTAATCTTTGAAACGCCCAAAGAAATGGCCTTTTTAATCATATCCTCCGGAATACCCGTACCCCCGTGCAAAACCAAAGGCATAGAACCCGTAAGCTGCTGGATGGCGTCCAGCGTTTCAAAGCTGAGTCCCGCCCAGTTTTCGGGATATTTTCCGTGGATATTGCCAATCCCGGCTGCCAGCATGGTCACGCCCAGGTCAGCAATCATTTTGCATTCGTTCGGGTCGGCAACTTCGCCCGCGCCGATCACGCCGTCTTCCTCGCCGCCAATGGAACCCACCTCTGCTTCAAGCGAAAGGTTTTTGTCGGCGCAGATTTTTACAAGTTCCTTTGTTTTGGCAATGTTTTCGTCAATTGGATAATGGGAACCATCAAACATAACCGAGCTGAAGCCTGCCGCTATGCATGCCAGCGCGCCCTCATAGCTGCCATGGTCCAGATGCAGCGCAACCGGAACCGTGATATGCAGCTCCTCGAGCATGCCGTCTACCATCCCCACAACGGTTTTATACCCGCACATATATTTACCCGCGCCCTCCGACACGCCAAGAATCACCGGGGAGTTCATTTCCTGCGCAGTCAGAAGGATCGCTTTTGTCCATTCCAGATTGTTAATGTTGAACTGGCCGACTGCATAGTGGCCCGCTTTTGCTTTTGTAAGCATGTCTTTTGCATTTACCAGTGGCATATTGATCACTCCATACTATAAATTTTTCCGCATGCTCCTGTTCTTTTGGGAAACAGGGGCAATGTGATACACGCTTATTATACATGATTTGGATGAAAATATAAAGGGGGCTGTAAAAAAAAGTCAAAAAAGGAACAGCGGAGCAGGCCTTGTGTTCCCATAAAGAATATAGTATGATAAAGTTATCTTATTTTTGGGAGGTTTTTACACCATGCCTTTTATTCATGCAATGGTCAGTACAGATATTACCCCGCAGCAGGAAGCCCGGTTGAAAGACAGGCTCTATCAGGCAATCCCTCTTTTGCCCGGGAAAAGCGAAGCATATCTGATGGTTCGTATTACCCCGGGTTGCCGGCTGTATTTTCAGGGAACGAACAACGCCCCCGTGGCCTTTACCGAGGTTAAGCTTTTCGGCAAATCCACGCCGCAGGCATATCAGGCGCTCACTGCGGAGATATGCGCCATTATGCAGGACGTGTTGGGAATTACCCCAGACAGAACCTACGTGCAGTACGAAGAAACACCATACTGGGGGCACAACGGCCGCAATTTTTAGGAATTTGCCAAAACAAGTGGAAAGAAAGCCGCCGTTGGCAGCGCACACGGCCACGCGGCGTGTGCCAAAGGCCATTGTTGCCTGTCGTAAGCGGCCTACAACACAAAGTAAAGATAAAACAGGGGGCTTGTAGAGTTTATGAAATCTTACAGAAAAGAGCTTTTCTTTAACATCCCCAAGCGCCGGGGGCTTGTGAATATTACAAAAGATGTACAAAAAGCAATAGATGAAAGCGGCGTGCGCGAAGGGCTTGTACTTGTCAACGCCATGAATATTACCGCCAGCGTGTTTATCAACGATGACGAAAGCGGGCTGCACCAGGATTATGAAACATGGCTGGAAAAACTTGCGCCTGAAAAGCCCTACAGCCAGTACCGGCACAATGGCTACGAGGATAACGCCGACGCACACCTCAAACGCACCGTAATGGGGCGGGAGGTTGTTTGCGCAATCACTGAAGGAAGGCTGGATTTCGGCACATGGGAGCAGATTTTTTATTTTGAATTTGACGGGATGCGTCCCAAACATGCGCTGATCAAAATTATCGGCGAATAAAGCCACAAAATCTTTTGTGATTTCCGTATCCCTGCAAATTTGTTTTTGCGGTGTTTAGGTGTTTATAAGGGCTTGTATCTTACCTGCCGGGTAAGCTGCAAGCCCTTATAAAGTACCCCGCAAAAGGTTTGGGCAAACAAAAAAGGGGAAACACAACTGTTTCCCCTTAAAATTCCCTGTATGCCTTTATGCAAACGGATGCCCGCATTCCGGACAGAATTTTGGTGTATCGCCCTTTGGCTCATAGCCGCATTTGCTGCATTTTACCGGCTGCGTGGGTTTCGGTTTGCCGCATTCACTGCAAAATTTGCCGCTGTTTTTCGCACCACAGGCGCACATCCAGCCGTTCTCTTCCGGTCTTGGTTTGCCGCATTCGCTGCAAAATTTGCCGCTGTTTTTTGCACCGCAGGCACAGGTCCACTGTGGTTGTGCGTTTGCATTTGCCTGCTGCTGTTGCTGCTGCGCCTGCTGATAACCACCCATAATATTTCCACCCGCATTCATAGCCATGCCCATACCCAGAAAGCCCGCCATGGCTCCGTTTTGGTTTTCCCCGGCGGAGGCAATCCCTTCACCGATTTTTCCAGCCATATAGCCGGCCTGGATATTCTGGTCAGACAGCATGGCGCCTTCGTTACGCAGGTTGATCAGCCTTTGTGACTCTTCATCATAGGAAATGCTTGCAATACCGACCGCTTCCACAACAAAACCGCGCGCCTGGTTCCACTCCTCGTCCAAAATGGTGCGCATATGGCGGCTCAAAAGCGTCCCTTTTGAGGTCACAAACGAAATCCGCTCTCCGTCGGCAGAAAGCTGGTTGAGCGCCGCCTGAAACGCCTCCAAAAATTCCGCCAGATACTGACTGTTAATCTGTGAAATATCCACGCTTGTATTGGAAGTTACGGCAGCTCTTGGAATAGCTTCCGCATAAAATTTAAACGGGTCGGTAATACGGATGGAATACGTACCGTGCGCCCGCAAATGCAGCTCGGCATTATAGAAATTGTCAAAATAATTGACCGGGTTGGGCGTGCCAAATTTTATCCCCTTGATCTCCTGCGTGTTGATATAAAATACCTTTTGGGCGGTAGGCGTAATACCGCCATATTTTATACGGCTGAACGATTCCTTAAGCGTATCTTTAAACTGGCCGTTAAACATGGAAGGCAGCGCGGAGTTTTCCACTTTATAATAGCCCGGCTCAGCGGTATAGTCAACCACCTTGCCGCCGTCGAGCAAAAGCATAAGCTGGTCGTCGTACACATGTATAATCGAACCGTTGGATACAGTGTTGTCGGTCCCCTTTGTATTGCTGGTTCTGCGGCTGTCCTTGTGCACCTTCACACCCGGGACAAAAACCGTCGTGTCCTGCATATCGGACGGCTCGTATACCTCCAGCCACTGATCGGCGAGCCCGCCGCCTATAGCGCCTGCTACCGCTTTAATAATTCCCATATTGCGTCACTCCTTTGTAATCCGTAAGGCTATTCTCCATAGCCGTAGAAAGGGCCTGCTATAGCATCATTATAGCCTGTTGTACAGAAAAACACAAGAAAAATGCGCGCCGTATTTTTTACAGCGCGCATGTTTTATGCCCAAGACAAGTCTTTATTCTAAAACGGCAATACCAAGCTCGTCAAGCTGCTGCCGGTCTACACCGCTTGGCGCGTTTGTCATCAATTCGCTTGCGTTTTGCACCTTTGGAAATGCGATCACGTCGCGCAGGGTAGAAGCGCCCAGCATCTGCATAACCAGCCGGTCCAGGCCAATACCCATGCCGCCGTGCGGCGGCGCGCCATATTGAAACGCGTCGGTCAGAAAACCAAACTTTTTGTAAGCTTCTTCCTCGCTGAGACCCAGCATACGGAACATCCGCTTTTGCAGTTCCGGGTTTGTAATCCGTATGGAACCGGAGGAAAGCTCCGCGCCGTTTAATACCATATCATACGCCTTGGCATAGACCTTGCTTTTATCCCCCTCCAGGTCGTTGAGGCATTCGTCCGTTGGAGAGGTAAACGGGTGATGCATGGCGACCCACTGGCCGGTTTCCTCGTCTTTTTCAAAAAACGGGAATTCTACCACCCACAAAAATGCAAAGCCCTCCCTTGGCAGGTTTAATTTCTGCGCGGCTTCACAGCGCACGGCGCCCAGTGTAGTAAGCACCTGACGGTCGCTGGCGTCTGCAATGATCATAACCACATCGCCCGTCTGTGCGCCGGCGCGATCCAGGATCGCCTGCATCTGCGCTTTGGTCATAAACTTTGCAAAACTGCTGGAAACGCCCTCGTCTGTAAGACGGATCCACGCAAGCCCCTTGGCCCCAATTCCGCGCACAAACTCCGTAAGCTTGTCCAGCTCTTTTCTGGAATAGGTCTTTACAGCGTTCTTCGCGGTGATCCCGCGCACGCCGCCGCCGCTTTCTACAGCATTTTTAAAGACGGCAAAATCGCAGTCTTTCACAAGATCTGTCAGGTCAAACAGCTCCATACCAAAACGTATGTCCGGCTTGTCTGACCCAAAACGCTCAAGCACCTGGTTGTATGTATACCGAGGGAACGGGGTTGGAATATCGACCCCCAACGCTTCCTTAAACACCCGTTTTATATAGTCTTCGCCAATTTGTAAAACGTCTTCCATGTCCACAAAGGACATTTCCAGGTCAATCTGTGTAAATTCCGGCTGGCGGTCAGCGCGCAGGTCTTCATCGCGAAAACAGCGGGCAATCTGCATATACCGGTCGAAGCCTGCGACCATGCACAGCTGTTTGTAAATCTGCGGAGATTGCGGCAATGCGTAAAACTGTCCCTTATGAATTCGGGAGGGAACCAAAAAATCCCTGGCGCCTTCCGGCGTAGATTTTACAAGCATGGGCGTTTCAATTTCTATAAACCCCTGCTCATCAAAATAATCCCTTGTAATTTTTGCAACCCTGTGGCGAAAAAGCAGGTTGCGCTGCAGATCGGGACGGCGCAGGTCCAGGTAACGGTAGGCAAGGCGCGTGGCTTCCCCTGTGGCGCTGTTTTCCACAATTTCAAACGGAGGCGTTTCGCTTTCTCCCAAAATACGCAGCTGCTCAACCTTGATTTCCACCTCCCCTGTGGGAAGTTCCGGATTTTTTGCACTGCGCTCACAAACGGTTCCAACGGCACCAAGCACAAATTCACTGCGCGCCGACAGGGCTTTTTCAAATACTGCGGGGTCTGTTGCGCTATCAAACGCAAGCTGTATAATGCCTGTGCGGTCGCGCAGGTCTATAAAAAGAAGCTGGCCCAGGTCGCGCCTGCGCTGTACCCACCCAAATAGGGTAACCCGCCTGCCTACGTCCTGCATACGCAGTGTACCGCAATTGTCTGTCCTATGCATGCCCGTCATAAATTCTGCCATAAAATCGTCCCTTTGCTTGTGTTAAATTTCTATTTTTTCGTACGCCGTTTTATAATAGCCTCAGGTTTTCAGCTGTTCCATAAGCGCTTTGCCGTCTGCATCCAGATAGACGGCAAAAAACTTTTCAAAAAAGGTGTCGTCCAGAGGGAGCTGCGTCTGCTGGCCCGTCTGCATATTTTTCAAAACAGCGCAGTTTTGCGCAATTTCGTTGTCGCCCAACACCATACTGAATTTCGCGCCGATTTTATCTGCGTATTTCATCTGTGCGCGCAGGCTTCTTCCAACAATATCGCCCTCTGCAATCAAAGAGGAGCGGCGTACCTGCTCAATCAGAGAAAACGCCTTCATTTGGGCAGCTTCGCCCAGTCCCGCAATATAAAGGTCGCAAACAGGCGCCGGCGGAATCTCTATCTTCAGCGTTTCCATCAGGTTGAGCAGCCGCTCCATACCCAGCGCAAAGCCCAAAGAAGGCAGGTGCTGACCTCCAAGCTGCTCAATCAACCCATCGTAGCGCCCGCCTCCACAAACGGTGCCCTGTGCGCCAAGTGCGTCTGTCACAAATTCAAAAACAGTCCTTGTATAATAATCCAGGCCGCGTACAATCCTGGGGTTTACCGTATAGGCAATCCCCGCGCTGTTGAGGTATTTTTTCACGCTGTCAAAATGGATGCGGCAGTCGTCACAGATATAATCCAGCACAACCGGTGCACCCTGTGCAATTTTAGAACAAACCGGGCTTTTGCAGTCCAATATACGCATGGGGTTGCGTGAAAGTCTGGAAAGGCAGGTTTCGCAAAGCTGGTCTTTGTACTGTGAAAAATAAGCCGTCAGCGCAGTATAATAGTTTGCGCGGCATTTGGGGCAGCCTATGGAGTTAAGCTCCAGCTGCAGGTTTGTAACATGTAGGCGGTCAAAAATAGATTGCGCGGCGGTAATGAGCTCCGCGTCCGCGGTTGGGGACGCGGTACCGTACACCTCCATGCCAAACTGGTGGAATTCACGGTAGCGGTTTGCCTGCTTTTTTTCATAGCGATAGCAGGAAACAAAGTAACTGGCCTTTACAGGAAGTCCGTCGTTATAAAGCGCGTGCTCCAGAAGAGCCCTTGCCGCTCCTGCGGTGCCCTCGGGGCGCAGGGTAACAGAATCGCCACCTTTTGTTTCAAAGGTATACATTTCTTTTTGTACAACGTCGGTGGTGTCGCCCACCCCACGCTGAAAAAGCTCTGTATGCTCAAAAACAGGCGTGCGGATCTCTTTAAAGCCGTAAGAAAGCGCTTCTTTACGCATGACGTCTTCAATAAACTGCCATTTATAACTATCCCCAGGCAGAACATCCTCGGTACCGTATACTTTCTTTGTGATCAATGCCATATGCCAAACCCCTCTGTTTTTGTAAGCAGGCGCGGCCAAAACCTGCCTTTATAGATTTTTACGGGGGCAAAGCGCGCGCTTTGCCCCCACGTTTTTTCACAATCCAATTGAACGCCGGCTGTTAAAGCTTTACAATATTCCTCCAGTCCAGATCGCCGCGCTCCAGGCCATGGATCAAAACCTCGGCCGTTGCAATATTGGTCGCAACAGGAATGTTGTGCATATCGCACAGGCGCAGCAAATTGATATCGTTCGGTTCATGCGGCTTTGGATTAAGCGGGTCGCGGAAAAACAAAAGCATGTCCACCTCGTTACAGGCTATACGCGCCGCGATTTGCTGGTCGCCGCCCTGGGAACCGCTTAAAAATTTTTGAATTTCAAGACCGGTAGATTCAGAAACCATCTTGCCCGTCGTACCTGTCGCACATAAGCTGTGCCGGCTTAAAATGCCACAGTATGCAATGCAGAACTGTACCATCAACTCTTTTTTTTCATCATGCGCGATTAATGCGATATTCATACACAAGCCCTCCTAATTATATTTAGATATTCCATAACAGAAAACAGACACTCGCTATTTTTTACTCGCTTTCAATATACGGCAAGCGGCCGGGCTTCTCCGTCTATGCGTGCAGCCAGATTGTCCACAGCTTTCAGCGCCGTACATCTGCCGGTATAAGACAGCCCCTTCTGTATGGCGTACACAACCTGGCGATTTTCTGTTACAATGCCAAGCAACTGTATGCCTGTCTGGTCAATAACAGCGTCCAGATCTTCATAAACGCCCAGTTCTTTAAACCCCGTCCTGGAAAAGCGGTTAATGACCAGACGAACATTTTGCTTTCCCAGCTCTGCCAGGCGTTTCTTCACATTAGCGCAGCCACGCACGCTTGTAGGCTCGGTATTGGCGACCACCAGACAAAGCTGTGCGGGTGCAACTGCTGTTTCAAAGCCTTTGCCAACGCCGGCGGGAGAATCTATAATTATATAATCATACTCGTTTTCCAGCCTGTTTATAAACTGGGTAAAGACGCTGCTGCTGAGTTCATCCTGCGCGTTTTGCGGCGCAGGGATCAAAAACAGTCCGTCTGAATAAGGGCACGGGTAAATAATGTGCTCCGGCTGGCAGTTGCCGCTGATTGCGTCTGCAATGTCAAAAACCAGGCTTTTACTTATCCCCAGCATAATATCAAGCCCGCGCATACCGCTGTCACAGTCGATCAAAAGCACCTTTTTGTTTCGCTTTACAAGAGCGTTGCCAAGGCTTACGGCAATCGTAGATTTGCCGGTTCCGCCTTTTCCCGATGTTACAACTAAAATTTTACTCATAGTGTGACCTTTCTTCCAGACAGCGAAAAGAGCTTTTCATGTAAAAACTCTGTCCATTGTTTATATTACCATAAATTTACCAAAAGGTCAAAGTGTTTTAACACCATGTTTTAGCCAAATTTTTGTCACAATTCATAGTAATAATAACCTAAAATCTGATTTCTTTTCATAAAATTGTATAATTCATACAGTTATACACTTGTCATCAAGTGTATTTTTTATAAACAATTATAAAGTTGCAACCAGAACAACCCGGATCCATTATATTTTTCCGGTTGACCCAAACCCGCCAACACCGCGCTGTGTTTGGTCCAGACAGGTAACCTGCTCTATCACCGGACAGCAAACGGGCAAAATCACCATTTGCGCAATCCGCTCCTGTGGAACAATGGTATAAGGCGTATTCCCTACGTTGCAAAGCCCTACGCAGATTTCTCCCCGGTAGTCGCTGTCAATTACGCCGACGCCGTTTGACAGGCAAATACCATGCTTTACGCCAAGGCCGCTTCTTGCAAACAGAAAGGCCCCAAAGCCGCTGGGCGGCAAAGCCATAGCAATACCGGTGGGAATGGTTACAAGCTCCTGCGGGCAAAGCGTGACTGGCTGCTCTATACAGGCGTATAAATCCATGCCGGCCGCGCCCGGCGTCGCCCTTTTGGGTAAAACGGCGTTTTCTTTCAACTTTAAAAATTGAACAATTTCTTTCATAACAGACCTCTTTTTTGTAATTAAAATAATTACGGTTTATTGGACACCTCTGAAATAAAGCCCTCTTGTAATGGCTTTGTCAAGGTGTTTTCTCTCTTGAAAGGCGTAAAAACTTTCCTCTTTTTCCACATGGTTTTCAACAGAAAACCGCAAAACGAAAAAGTCTATGCCGGAAAAACGGTCCAGACAGTCAAACAGACATAGCGCAACGCTGTTTAGAATTTCCGTGCAGGTATACGCGCATTGTATTGGGAACCGTTGCTTTTTTCTGTCTGTCAAACAGCTTTTTCCGCCGCATGCTTTACAGGAAACACGCGCGTTTTTCTGCGGGCAATTGCGCGTAAGCATAAGGGGAAGACGCCCGTAGGCCAGTATACCGCGTTTGATTTTGCCGCCCAGCGCACCAATCTGCCGGGCAGTCAGCTCAAACGACAGCTCCGTGTCGCAAAGGCCTGTCTCCTGTGCCCAGTCAAGGGATTGCGTGTTCATAAGGTTCAGGCCAAATCCGCCGTGCAGGACAAATCCCTGCCGGGCGGCTAAATGAATTGCGCCAATGTTATTTACCAGCGCATGCGTAACGCCGCAATTGCGAACAAGCTTCAGCTGCTTTTCTACCTGTGCTTCAATCCCAAACATTCCGCGTGGAATTTCTACCGCTACGGAAAATCCGTTTTCCATCAGGCGGCGCAGCTGTTCAGGCGGAGAAAACAACGGTACATAGATCCACTCACATGCCCGGAAGCAATCCGGAATATCCGTATCTGCAAAACGCGCACGGACTGCAGGCGCAGCGGCGGCATGCGGGGCTTGTGTTTCATACCGTCCACAAGCGCAGGCCACAGCCGTACGCTTTGCTCTTTCCTGCAAAAGCCCGTCAAGCGCCAGCCTGCGCATGCGGTTCAGCGCGGCCGCAGGCATGGACAGCCCTTGCCCGATCTCACACGATACGCCCGTACAGAAAAAAGGTGTGCCGCCGGTTTTCTTAAGCTGCGTCGTGCATATGTCCGGACTTAAAGGAAAACGGCGCGCCTGTTGCGGAACTTCCCCTTTTGCAACGGCGGTGTGTCCGGTATTGTCAGATACCGTAAGAAGCGCTTCCTTGTCCGGCTGGACAGACAGCCGGAAACAGACAGGTATGTTTTGCAGCTCGTCCTTATATTGTGCGCGAATCGCAGACAGAAGCTTTTCTGTGGCCGCCGTTACGTCATTCTTTGAACGAATGCCAAACATGGCCGGTGTACGCCGCCCTGTATAATATGCATCGGTAAACCCCGAGCGGGAAAACACATCCTGCAGGCGTTTGCGCTCTTCTGGCGCTGTTTTGCCGCGGCGCAAAGTATTTTGCGCCGCGCTCACCGCACTGTATACATATTCCGGGCGCTTCATGCGTCCTTCAATTTTAAAGCTGCATACGCCCAGCCGGGCAAGCGCGTGCAGATGCGAAAGAAGGGAAAGATCCTTCAGGCTCAGGTCGTGGCCTGTACCGCCCTTTACATAAAAAGGCAGACGACAGGGCTGGGCGCAACGGCCGCGGTTTCCGCTTCTGCCGCCAAGCATGGCGCTTAAATAGCATTGGCCGGAAACGCTCATGCACAAAGCGCCGTGTATGAAAACTTCCAGTTCAACCGGGCAGCTTTTTGCAATCTGTTCAATTTCCTGTACAGACAGTTCCCTTGCAAGGACTACGCGCTTAAATCCCATTTCATACAGCAGCTTTGCCCCGCCGGGGGTATGGACAGACATCTGCGTGGAAGCATGCAGCGGCATGGAAGGGCAAATTTGCCTTATCATCCGCACAAGGCCCATGTCCTGCACGATCAGCGCATCGACCGGCAGCACACAGGCCTGTTGGATCGTCTGTATGGCGCAGGGAAAATCGCCGTCGGTCAACAGTGTGTTGACCGTAAGGTATACCCTGACGCCACGGGCATGGCAGTAAAAGACAATATCTGAAAGCTCCTGAAAAGAAAAGTTTTGGGCAAAAGCGCGCGCGCTCAGGCTTTTTGCGCCAAGGTAAACGGCGCCCGCGCCCGCGCGCACAGCTGCAACGGCAGCTTCAAAAGAGCCGGCCGGGGCCAGCACCTCCGGGTTTGTATGGAGCATATCCATCATCTGTTGTCAAAAAAGCTGAGCATTTCGTCTTCTGTGGCTGGGTCTGAAAAATCCTCCCTGCGGTACTGCTCGCTAATTTTATCGTTTTCCTGATAATTAATCTTCATCGGGTTTTGGCCGGTACGCTGTGCCGATGTTTCCTTTACAGCAGCCTGCGCGCCCGTGCCTTTTTGATAAAAAGGCTTTCCATGCCCCTGCGCGGTGTGCTGCGGCCGCTGCCTTGTCTGCTGCAACTGCGCCTTAAGCGATTCAATGCGGGCGTGTAGCCCTTTCTTTTCTTCCTTCAGCTGCTCGTTTTCCACAGAAAAGCTTTGCAGGTCGTCCTTCGCCTTTTGGGCGGCGGCTTCCAGCTCGTCGTTTTTCCTTAACAGTTCAGCCGTTATTTTTTTCTGCTTTTCCAGTTCGTCGCAATAATTCAGCGCGGCCAAAACGGTTGCCATAGAGGTTGAAAGATTTGTGTTTTCGTTTGCAAGCGACTGAATTCTTTTATCCACCATTTTGCTGATTTTAACAATATATTCCTTATCTTCTTCCGCACTGATCAAAAATTCAGAGCCGTTGATCTTAAATTTTATCTTATTCTTTTCACCCATTGTTTCCACCCTTTCTTGTCTGTTTCGCACGGCCTGCAAACAGGTAAGACTTGCGTATACAGTGTTATTATAATATATATATACGGAAGTTTAAAGGGATTTTGTTAAATTCCTATATGAATTTATATTTTCCGCTTTAAGGGTAAGGTTAAAATGCAGAAGAGAAAAACGCTTTTTCCAGACTGTGGAAAGTTGCTGCAAAAAGCCACATTTTTATTGAAAAGGCGCGGTTTTTATAGTATAATAAACAAATCGTCCGGCTATAATTGGAAGAAGGCCGGCGGCATATTGTGATTTCCATATTTTTCTGAAAAAGTTTCAGGAGGAAGAGGTATTTTTATGGTAAACTACAATTTTACGGTGGAGCAGATGCGGGAAAAAATAGAATCCAAACTCTCCCACAATTTTGGCGTTACGCCTGCAGAGGCTACAGATGAACACTTCTACAAGGCGGTTGCCCTGGTCGTACGCGACCTGCTCAGCCGTGGATACGCAGATTTTGCAAAACGGTCTGTGGAGCAGGGTAAAAAGAAGGTCTATTATCTGTGTATGGAATTTCTCATGGGACGTTCTTTGAAAAACAACCTGTATAATTTAAATTTGGAGCAGACTGTTGCCGGTGCACTTTCAAAGTTTGGAATAAAATTGGAAAATGTATATGAGCAGGAACCCGACGCCGGGCTTGGAAACGGCGGCCTGGGCAGGCTGGCGGCCTGCTTCCTGGATGGACTTGCCACACAGGCATACCCTTCTATGGGATATTCGCTGCGGTATGAATACGGAATTTTCAACCAGAAGCTGATAGACGGCTGGCAGACAGAACTGCCTGATTTCTGGCTGCCCGGCGGTTCTGTATGGCTGCATTCCCAGCCCGAAAAAGCAGTAGAGGTGCGTTTTAACGGAAAAGTATCTGAAAGCTGGCGCGACGGCTATCATAATGTAGAGCTTACCGGCGCAAACAGCGTGCTGGCCATTCCGCATGATATGTATGTTTCCGGCAAGGACGGCCGGGGACTCAGCCGTTTGCGCCTGTGGTCGGCAAAGTCTGAGGATTTTGATATGCAGCTGTTTAACGACGGCGAATATATACGGGCCATGGAGCAAAACGCCATGGCGGAAACCATTACCAAGGTTCTTTATCCCGGCGACAATCACACAGAGGGGAAAAGCCTGCGCTTAAACCAGCAGTATTTCCTTGTATCTGCAACGATACAGGACATTATAAGACGGCATTTGCGTGATAACGGCTCGCTGGATAATTTACCGGATCTGGTTTCCATTCATCTCAACGACACGCATCCCGTTCTGGCTGTCCCTGAGCTGATGCGCATTATGCTGGACGAATGCGGCTACAGCTGGGACAAGGCATGGGATATTGTAACGCGCACGGTGGCATATACAAACCATACGGTCATGCGCGAAGCGCTGGAATGCTGGAGCGAAGATATGTTCCGCCAGAAACTACCCAGAATTTACCAGATTATAGACGAACTGAATAAGCGCTTTTGTGCACAGCTGCATAATATGGGTGTTGACGGCTACAAGGTGGGCAGGATGGCTATTTTAAACGACGGCATTGTACGCATGGCAAATCTGGCTGTTATGGCAAGCTTTAGCGTCAACGGTGTGTCCGCACTGCACAGTAATATCTTAAAAGAACATGTTTTTCACGATTTTTACACGGTCATGCCGCAGAAATTTACAAACGTTACAAACGGTATTGCGCACCGCCGCTGGCTCAACCAGTCAAACCCAGGCCTTGCAAAACTGGTTACAGAGCTTATAGGGGACGCTTATGTAAACGACGCCCGGCAGCTTGAAAAACTTATGGCTTATAAAGACGACGCGCGCGTGCTGGAGCAGCTGGGGAAAATCAAGCGTGAAAACAAAATAAAAATGGCAAAATATATAAAGGACAACAACGGCGTTACGGTTAATCCGGACTCTATTTTCGACGTACAGGTCAAGCGCTTGCATGAGTACAAACGCCAGCTTCTCAACGCGCTGCATATTCTTTCCACCTATCAGTGGCTCCGTGAAAACCCAAACGCAGATTTTGTTCCCAAAACCTATATTTTTGGTGCGAAAGCCGCACCAGGCTACTATTTTGCAAAACAAATTATCCAGTTTATTGTCGCACTGGGAAATAAAATCAACCATGATCCAGCGGTCAATCAAAAGCTGTCCGTTGTATATCTGGAAGATTACAGAGTAACCGTAGCTGAAAAACTTATGCCGGCGGCAGAGATCAGCGAACAGATTTCCCTTGCCGGGACAGAAGCCTCTGGTACGGGCAATATGAAGTTTATGATCAACGGCGCCCTTACAATTGGTACGCTTGACGGCGCCAATGTTGAAATCCACGACGCAGTGGGTAAGGAAAACATGTTTCTGTTCGGCATGACAACGCCGGAAGTTGAAAATATGAAAAAAGCCGGCTATCATCCCTCCGTTTATTACCATAATAACTATGAAATTAAAAAAGCGGTGGATGAAATCAACACCACGCGCTTTACCCCGGTTTCCAATTCTTTGATCAACACAGACCCGTATATGGTACTGGCAGATTTTGCAGACTATTCCATGGCGCAGAAAAAAGCTTCACAGATATATAAAGACGCACAAAAATGGAACAGCATGTCGCTTGTCAATATTGCAAAGTCGGGCATTTTTTCTGCAGACAGAGCAATTCGCGATTATGCCTGCAATATCTGGAATTTATCCCCCGCAGAGGAGTAGGGAAAAACACAGCGCAGCAACCCGTATTGCCGGGCTTGCAGTTTAAAACACCGAAAGGGTTGAGCAGATGAACGTTCCATACGATTCAAGAAACAGCTTTTACCGCAGCCCCATGGGCGCGGTGGAAGAAAATACCCGCATCCATTTTAAGATCATCCTTCCGCGCAGCCTGGGCTGCTCAAAAGCAGAGCTGAATATTAAGCATGACTTTGACGGAGATTGGACCTATTGCAATATGTTCTGGTGCGGAATTTACAGCGAGGGCTTTGAAGTGTGGGAATGCCACTACACAACAGAAAAAATTGGCCTTTACTGGCATGGATTCCGCCTGCAAACCAACGAAGGGGAACGGTATGTCAATCCCGCAGGGCCGGAAAAGAAGAGCGAAATCTGCCGCAGCACCGGCGCCTCCTGGCAAATTACCTGCTACAAAAAGGGCTTCCAGACACCCAAATGGCCCGTTGGCGGCGTCATGTACCAGATTTTTCCCGACAGGTTTTGCTATTCGGGCAATAAAAAAGAAAACATCCCCCAAGACAGGACAATTCATGAAAACTGGCAGGAAGGGCCCCAGTGGTGGCCAAACGCGCAGGGGGAAATTACAAACTCGGACTTCTTTATGGGCGATTTGCAGGGGATTACGCAAAAACTCGATTATTTAGAAAAGCTGGGCGTTACCTGTATTTATCTCAACCCCATATTTGAAGCATATTCCAACCACAGGTACGACACGGCCGACTACAGCAAAATTGACCCATTGCTGGGTACGGAGGAAGATTTTCAAACACTTTGCAGCGAAGCAAGAAAACGTGGTATCCATGTAATCAACGACGGCGTGTTCAGCCATACCGGCAGCGACAGCGTCTATTTTAACCGTAAGGGACGGTATAACAGCGTGGGGGCGTACAACAGTCAGGAGTCGCCCTATTACAGCTGGTACCATTTCAGCCAGTGGCCAAATCAGTACAATTCTTGGTGGGGCTTTTACACACTGCCGGAGGTAAACGAAACCGACCCGCAATTTAACGAGTATATCAATGGCGAAAACGGGATTGTAAGAAAGTGGATGAAAAACGGCAACAGCGGATGGCGGCTGGACGTGGCCGACGAGCTGCCGGACACATTTTTGGAAAATCTTCGCCGCGCGGTAAAAGAAGAAGACCCGGAAGGCCTTGTGCTCGGCGAGGTCTGGGAGGATGCTTCCAATAAGGAAAGTTATGGCCACAGAAGGGCGTTTTTGCTGGGAAACCAACTTGACAGCGTAATGAACTACCCATTTCGAGCGGCAATTCTTGATTTTCTGCGCGGAGCTGACGGCAGGGATATGATGGAGCGCATTTTATGTATTGTGGAGAACTATCCCAAGCCGATACTCAACGTTTTGATGAACCTGTTGAGCACGCACGACACAGAACGTGCGCTGACCGTGCTGGCGGGCGAGCCGTTAAACGGCAGGGACAGACAGTGGCAGGCAAATACCAGACTGACACAGCAGCAATATGAACGCGGAATTAAGCTCATGAAAGTAGCGGCAGGTATGCTGTATACGCTTCCGGGCGTCCCATGCATCTATTATGGAGACGAGGTGGGCATGCAGGGATATCGGGACCCGTTTAACCGCGCCTGTTTTCCTTGGGGAAACGAAAACCAGGAACTTTTGAGCTGGTACAAGCAGCTTGGAAAGCTCAGAAAAGTATGCTCTGCGCTTAAAGAAGGAGATATTGTCAACGCATTTTCAAGCGGTAGACATATATCGTATGTGCGCCATGATAACCAGACCGCGCTGTTTTGCGCGTTTAACGCAGGTTTTCAGGATATAACAATCGACATCCCGCCGGGATATGCTCACGGCAGAGCACTGTTGGGGACGCAGATTACCGACGGAAAACTTTGGATTCCTGCACTTTCGTGCGCGTTTGTGGAAATATAAAACATGGTATTGCAGCAAACCCGCTGCAATACCATAAACGTGTTAGGGGAAGGATGATTGGCCGGTGACGAGAAACAGACAAAAAAGAATGGCTGTAATTAACGATTTTTCAGGCTTTGGAAGATGCTCCATAACAGTTTCCCTGCCGATCGTTTCGGCAATGGGCATACAATGCTGCGCCATGCCGACGGCGGTTTTTTCGAATCATACAGGGTATGCAGACTACTTTTTTGACGACTATACAGACAAAATGGAGCTGTATTTTTCCAAATGGAAAAAGCTCGGGCTTACTTTCGACGGAATTTATACGGGCTTTTTAGGGTCGGAAAAACAAATGGGGATTGTAGAGCGTTTTTTTTCGCAGTTTTGCACCGAACAGACCGAAATTATTATTGACCCCATCATGGGCGATAACGGAAAACTGTACTCCACCTATACCCGGCAAATGTGCAGGAACATGAAAAATTTGATCGGGTATGCCGACATTCTTACCCCTAATTTAACAGAAGCCTGCTTTCTGACAGACACGCCCTTTGAAAAAGGCACATACAGCAGAGAAAAACTGACGAAAATGGCAAAGCAGCTGTGCAAAACGGGCGCAAAAAAGGTCGTCATTACAGGAATATCCCGCGAAGAAGAGCTAACCAACTTTTTGTATGAAAAAGATCACGGCGCCGTCAGCTTTTGCACGGTAAGCGGCCTGAAAGTTGGAAAAGAGCGCGCCGGAACGGGCGATGTTTTTTCTTCCATTATTGCGGCAGACGCTGTAAACGGCGTGGAATTTCGGGAATCTGTCATCAAAGCGGGGCGGTTTATTGCAAAAGCAACCTTGCTTTCAGAAAAACTTGCAGTCCCCCCGCAAGACGGAATCTGTTTTGAACCGTTTTTAAAGGAATTATAAAAGTAACAAAAGGAGTCAGATATGGGTGGCAACGGTATGGTTATAAAAACTTTAAATACGCAAAGGAACTGTTCGATTGATCTTTTTCGGCTTGTGTGCGCGGTGATGGTGGTGTCAATCCATACACATCCGCTATCTGGTATAAGCGATGCGCTGACTTTCTTTATAAATGATGTTTTTCCCAGAATTGCAGTCCCGTTTTTCTTTTGTACGTCGGGCTATTATTACATACGTGCGCTCAGGGCGGGAAAAACCGTGTTTAAAAAAACGTTCTTGCACCTTTTGACCATTTATTCGGCGTGGAGCGCCATTTATTTTCTGAAGAAATTACTAGTTGTTTTTGCAAGCAACGGATCGCTGTTAGACTGGATCTTAACTTGTGTAAAAAATTATTTCATTTTTGGTTCAGAATACCATCTCTGGTTTTTCCCGGCATTGTTTTTTTGCTTATTTGTCGTAACGCTTTTTTATAAGATTAAGCAACTCAGGCTGCTTTTTTGTTTTTCACTGGCCCTCTATGCGCTGGGGTGCCTGGGCTGTTCCTATTATGCCATCGGAGAACAGATTCCCGTGGTGCAGCAGATCATTAATTTGCCGCAGTTCGAAATCATTCGGCGCGTTGTCCTGATGGGCCTGCCGTTTTATATGCTGGGTTATGCACTGGATGCAGCCTGCAGAAAAATAAGGGGAAAACGGCTTACGATGGGGCTGGTTATAAGCGTCGTTTTATTTCTAGCGGAAATTGTGCTGGTGACCGTTTTGGGCATGCAGAAAAATGTGATTATTACCTTTGGGTTATATGCGCTTTTGTTGTTTGTCATGCTGTTTTTGTTGCAGCACCCGTTTACAGTCAGGGAAAAAACGGCGCACTATGCAAGAGGCATTGCAAACTTTATGTTTTATTCCCATCCGTTGGCCATGTCCGTTATTCTCTTTTTGTCAGAGGCAATGCTTCCCGGTCAGACGGTTTCCACAACATTGCTGTTTCTTTTAACTGTGCTGTTGACATCATTGGCTGGTTTTCTCCTTGTAAAAATGGATCATACCGTTTTAAACAAATGGTTGTTTTAAAATAAAGGGGCTGACTGCGTCCCTTTTTACCTGTTCTTTATACAGGGCTGTGTATCTTATTTGCCGGGTTTCTCTACGTTTACATATCTTTCAATAAGATCTCTTCAGAACAAACCCCATAAGAATGAAACAGAAAAAGCCGGGAGCTGCATAAAGCGCTCCCGGCAGTATTTTATTCTTCGGGTTGTTTCAGTGCATGGTTTTCCAGCATTTTACAGGCCGCCTGTACGATTTGCTCCTTCACCTGCGCAAGCGTGCCTGTCATTGAACATCCGGCCGCCGCCTGATGGCCGCCGCCGCCAAACTGTGCACAAAGCGCGCCGGCGTTATAGCCTTGGGTCGTACGTACCGATATTTTATAGCCGCCGTCCTCTTTTTGCTTGACCGTAATTCCAATACACACGCCCTCCACCTGTCTGGGCAGGGAGGAAAGCCCTTCCGTTTCATCTTCTGTCGCACCGCTGTCTGTCATCATCTGGTTGGTAATGCAAACAACCGCGCACCGGCCCTGGGCATAAAATTCCATTGTTTCCAGCACGCTCTTTTCTATCCGTATGCGCCGCCTGGATTTTGTATCGAACATCACACGGTTAATATCTGCCGCACGAGCGCCACGTTCCATCATTTGCGCAGCTATATGGTGCGTTCTGGGCGTAGTGTTTGCATAACGAAAACAACCGGTATCGGTCGCAATCCCTGTAAAAATACAATCTGCCGTTTCCTGGTCGATTTCTACTCCCAGTAACTGGGCCAGCTGGTAAATAATTTCCGCTGTTGCCGCCGCAGTACTGTCCACATAAATATACTTTGCAAAGGCTTTATTGGAAGCATGATGGTCAATACACAGCTCCACACGCCCGGAAAACTGCCCTCTGTTTTCCCCCAGCAACGCTTCGTCGGCAACATCTACACTAACCACATGGCCGCCCTCAAACGGCTGGCAGGAAAGCCCCCTTGCCATATAGGCAAATTTTAGAGGAAGATCGCCACAAACCAGCACATTGGCTTTTTTTCCCATGGCGCGCAGCAGCCTGCAAAGCGCAAAGCCGCTGCCCAGTGTGTCGCCGTCCGGATACTGGTGCGTTAAGATTATAACCGCATCCATCTGTTTGAGTAAGAGCGCCGCCTTATTCAGTGTGATCATCCTGTTCATCCTTTTTGTCAAGCTCGTTGAGTATTTTGGAAATATTTGCACTGTACGCAATTGAGTCCGTCGCGCCAAACAGTAGTGTTGGCACATGCCTAAGCCTTACCCGAAGGCCCAGTGCACGGCGGATATAGCCGCTTGCCGACTTCAGCCCCTTAACCGCCTCCCTGGCCGCATCAGGACCCTCCATTGCGCTGACGTACACCTTGCAAAACGACAAATCATTTGTAAGCTCCACACGCACAATGCTGAGCATGGTGCCGCTTACCCGTGGATCCTTCAGCTCACGCAGGATTGCCGTAAGCTCACGCTTTATATCCTCTGCCGTGCGGTCAATTCTATGTCCGCTCATTTAATCATCCCTTTTGCCTGTTCCAACTGTTATTATTCCGTGTATTCCTCTATAACATACGCTTCAAAAATATCCCCTTCCTTAAGGTCATTAAAGTGCTCCAGGCCAATCCCGCATTCATAACCCGCGGCAACCTCTTTCACAGCGTCTTTAAACCGTTGCAAGGAAACCACCCTGTCTTCGGCAATCACTACGCCGTCGCGCACCACGCGCACGTTTGCGTTGCGCGCCACCTTGCCGGAAAGCACATAGCTGCCTGCAATAAATCCCACATTTTTGACCTTAATTACATTGCGGCATTCTGCGCGGCCAAGCTGTACCTCGCGCGTTTTTGGCGCAAGCAGGCCTTTCATGGCTGCCTCTATTTCTTCAATACAGTCGTAGATCACCCTGTAAAGACGCATATCTACGCCTTCTGTTTCTGCGTTCTCGGCCGCTACAGGGTCTGGCCTTACATTAAACCCTACAATAATCGCATTGGAAGCATTGGCAAGCATAACGTCAGATTCGCTGATTGCCCCAACGCCGCCATGAATTACATGAACTCTTACTTCGTCGTTTGACAACTTTTCCAAAGACTGACGAACAGCCTCTACAGATCCCTGCACATCCGCCTTGACAATCAGCTTTAATTCCTTAACGTCACCCAGCTGCATCTGATCAAACAGGTTATCAAGCGTAACCCTGGTTTGGCGGCTGAACTGCTCTTCTTTCTGCTGCGCCTTGCGCTGCTCCACAAGCTCCCTTGCCAAACGCTCGTCAGACACAGCGTTAAATATGTCGCCGCCGGACGGTACATCGTCCAGTCCGGTAATCTCCACCGGATAAGAGGGGCCGGCACTTTCCACCTTTTCCCCTTTGTCGTTTGTCATTGCGCGTACACGGCCCACCGCTGTGCCCGCCACAATTGTATCGCCCACATGCAGCGTACCGTTTTGCACAAGCATTGTCGCAACCGTGCCCCTGCCTTTATCCAGGCGCGCCTCTATAACCGTTCCCTTTGCGGCGCGGTCCGGGTTTGCTTTAAGTTCTTTCATGTCTGCAACAAGGATCACCATTTCAAGCAGGTCCTCAATGCCCTGTTTTGTCTTAGCAGAAACCGGAATACACGGGGTATCTCCACCCCATTCTTCCGGAACAAGCTCATATTCTGTAAGCTGTTGCTTTACAAGCTCCGGATTGGCGCCCTCCTTGTCTATTTTGTTAATCGCAACAATTACGGAAACGCCCGCTGCCTTTGCATGGTTAATTGCCTCAATTGTCTGCGGCATAATCCCGTCGTCCGCCGCCACCACAAGAATCGCTATATCGGTAACCTGCGCGCCCCTTGCGCGCATAGTTGTAAACGCCTCATGCCCCGGCGTGTCTAAAAACGTAATATCCCTGTCGTTGATCTTTACTCTGTAAGCGCCAATATGCTGCGTAATACCGCCCGCTTCACTTTGCGTTACGTTGGTATGGCGGATCGTATCGAGCAGCGAGGTTTTACCGTGGTCAACATGCCCCATCACCACAACAACCGGCGCTCTGGGAACAAGGTTTTCGTCATCGTCTTCGCTGTCGTCAATAATTCGCTCTTCAATGGTGACAACAACCTCTTTTTCCACCTTTGCATGGAACTCCATCGCGGCAAGGCTTGCCGTGTCAAAATCAATCACGTCGTTTACCGTTACCATCGTACCCATCAGAAACAGCTTTTTAATAACTTCCGCCGCCGTTGCCTTTAAACGCAGCGCAAGTTCGCTTACGGTAATTTCGTCGGGAATGGTAACGGTGATCGGCTTACTCTTGCGCTCGGCGGCAATTCTTTTCAGGCGTTCAGCCTCTGTTTCTTTTCTGGAATTCCTTGGCTTGCCGCGCTGCTGCGAGCGTTGTGTAATTTTTTGCTTTCTGACCGTATTTTCCGTTTTAATTTTTTCCGACGCCAAACGGTCGTATTTTTCATTATAGCGCTCCACGTCTACAACGGCTGCGCGTGTGTCTATAATCTTTTTATCGCGCTTGCCTTTCATGGGTACATCGTGGTTTGTATTTTGGCTTTTTTGTACAGCCTTCTGCTGCTTTTGCTGGGCAGACGCTTTTTTGTTCGGCTGCGGCTTTACGCCCCTTTGCTCTTCCTTTGCCTTTTCTTTTGTTTGCTCCCGCTGCTTTTTTTGTTCTTTTTCTTCAATATGCTTCTCAATTGCGCGGTCACGCACGGCAAAATACGAATCAAAGTTTTCAATTGCATTTTGCTGTGTATAAAAATCAAAAACAACATCCAGCTCTTCTTCTGTCAGCGCCGTCATATGTTTTTTTGTGTCTCCGAAATGTTTTTTCAGCAGGCTGATCACCTCTTTGCTGGGAACATTCAGATCCTTGGCGACCTCGTGTACTCTGTATTTTATCAACATAAATTACATGCCTCCCCGTTCGTTTTGCTGTTGCGGCACAAGCTGCTTGAGTTTTTTTGCAAACCCTGCGTCGTTCACTGCCATGACCGACGCATATTTTCCCAAAGCGGCGCCAAGCGCATCTTTTCCGCAGCCCGCCTGTACAAACGGCGTACCCGCCTGCTTTACATGAAACAAAACGTCCTGCTGCGTATGCTTTGATATATCCTCTGCCAAAATAACAAGCCTGGCTTCTCCTTTTAAAACAGACCCCTTTACAGCCTCACATCCAATTGTCAGCTTGCCGGCGCGCCGGCAGAGTCCCAATAGTGATAAAAAGGCGTGATTCATATGCGGCTAAGTTCCTCCTCCATTTTTTCATAAACCTGCTCCGGTATCTGGCAGGAAAATGCCCTTTCAAAACGCTTTGCCTTTCTTGCAAGCCGTAAGCATTCCGGGTTGCCGCATACATATGCACCCCGTCCAGGCTTTTTCCCGGTAAGGTCCAGGCTGATTTCCCCTTTTTTCACAATCTGCCCGTTTTCGTCTTTTTCATCGGGCCCCCTGACCACCCGTATCAATTCTTTTTTCGGCTTCATTTCGCCGCAGCCCGTGCACTTGCGCAACGGGATCTTCTTCTGACGCATAAGCCTCACCGCCTTCCCGCACCCTTCTATGCATATTTCAATAACATCATACTTTCTCTTCTGCCAATTCTTTTTCTGCATCCGCCTGCGGGGATGTTTCCTGCTCCGGCACGGGGGCTGGCTGTTCTTCCTCCTCTTCTTCTCCATAAAACCCGCTTTCCGGGCGAATATCAATCTTCCACCCCGTCAGCTTGGCTGCAAGGCGCACGTTCTGCCCCTTATTGCCAATCGCCAGAGAAAGCTGGCCGTCCGGCACCGTAACCTTGCAGACCTTTGTACCGTCGGCAGCGGGGACCACGCTGATCACATTTGCCGGTGATAAAGCTGCTGCAATAAATTTTTCAGGACTTTCGTCGTATTCTATAATATCTATTTTTTCTCCTCCAAGCTCCCCAACAATCGCGGCCACTCTTGTTCCCCGCGCGCCAATACAGGCGCCCACGGGGTCAACGTTGCTGTCACGGCTTGAAACAGCCATTTTTGTTCTGGAACCGGCCTCCCTGGATACAGACTTAATCTCTACCGTACCATCAAATATTTCCGGTACTTCCGTTTCAAACAGCCGCTTTACAAAGTCGGGGTGCGTTCGCGACAAAATCGCCCGCGGACCTTTCTCCCCGTCGCGCACGTCAACAATATATACCTTAATATGTTCACCTTCCCTGAATTCCTCTCCGTTTACCTGCTCGCTCTTTGGCAGCACAGCCTCTGCCTTGCCTATCTTCAGGGTAACGGCGCCGCTTTTCGGATCAATTCGCTCCACCGTAGCTGTAACAATTTCCTGATTGCGGCTTTGGAATTCAAGCAGCATCTGCCCTTTTTCCCCGTCGCGTATGCCCTGTCGGATAATGCTTCTGGAGGTCTGCACAGCAATTCTGCCAAACTGCTTGGGGTCCAGCTCAATCCGCACTTTTTCTTCAAGCCGGGCTGATGGATCCAGCTTTCTTGCCTGGTCGAGCATAATTTCACGGTTTGGGTCTTCTACTTCCTCCACAACCGTTTTTAAAAGATATACTTCAAACTTCCCCGTGTCCTTATCCATTATGATATCGACGTCTTCGTTGCCGCCATATGTGTTCTTGCATGCAATCACAATGGCCTTTTGTATTTGGGAAAGCATATAATCAGCCGGGATTCCCCTTTCTTTTTCCAAAAGTGCCAGTGCGTCAAAAAGCTCGCGGTTATCCATTTTCCAAATCAACCTTTCCTTATATTCTTCTTTATGCTTGTGCAATTGTAGTTTCTGCCGGCGCAATCCTATACAGAGATTCTGTCCTTACATAGCAAAATCGTCAAGCTTTACCCACGCCGCATCTTTTTTTTGTATGGTAATTTCATTTTCCCCACCGTCCGACACCGTAAACGTATGTTTATCGGCGGCTTTCAGAATTCCGCCAAATTCTTTGCCGAGCGGTTCTATGGGGCGTATCATATGAACCAGAACGTCCGCCCCTATAAATTTTTCAAAATGTTCTTCCCGTATCAGCTCACGTTCCAGGCCAGGGGAACAGACCTCCAGGCAATAGCTTTGTTCAATCAGGTCAGCTTCATCCAAAGGCTGGTCCAGCGCCCGGCTGACCGCTTCGCAGTCCTCTATGCACACACCGCCTTCTTTGTCAATAAAAATCCGTAAATACCATTGCGCGCCCTCTTTAACAAAACGCACATCCCAAAGCTGCAGCCCCATAGCAGCGACAACCGGCTGTGCAAGCAGCCAAACGGCCTCTGCCGTATTTGTACCTTTTTTCTTTGCCAAACAACATACCCCTTTTCGTTGCTCCGCCCAACCCCTGTTTTTTAAAAAGGGTTTTTCGCATACTCAAAAGAAAGGAGCGGGCTTTTTCCCACTCCTTACTCTTATCTTCTATTCAACTTTTATTAGTTTACCACGCTCTGTAAAAAAATGCAAGTTTTTTCTTCTGGTGTTTTATCCCTTGACCGCGCCGGCGACAACGCCCTTAATAATATACTTCTGGCACACAAGGTAGAACACAATGATCGGAATAATTGCAAGCACAAGCATCGCCATCATGGCGGCCATGTCAATCGCCCCATATCCGCCGCGCAAAAACTGGATCGCCATCGGGATCGTCTGCTGTTCCTTGGGCAACACGAGCGTTGGGAGCAAATAGTCGTTCCAAATCCACATTGCGTTTAAAATTGCTACCGTAATCGCCGTTGGCCGCAATATAGGGAACACAATGAAAAAGAATGTACGCATGGACCCACACCCGTCGATCATCGCCGCTTCCTCTATTTCAAGCGGGACGCTTTTGATAAAGCCCGTGAACATAAAAACAGAAAGCCCCGCGCCAAATCCCAGATAAAGTATAACAATCCCGAACATGTTGTCGATCCCCAGCCTATTTGCAACCTGCGACATGGGGTACATCACCATCTGGAACGGTACGATCATCGAAAACGCGCATAAAAGGTACAGCACCTTTGTATACCAGGCTTTTATTCTTACAATAAACCATGCGCACATGGAGGTGCAAAGGATGATAACCGCAACGGAACAGATGGTAATAAACAGAGAAACGCCAAACGCCTGGAAAAACCCAATTTTTTCAACGCCGTTTATATAATTGTTAAGCCCCACAAACGATTCTGCGTTCGGAAAGGCAAACGGCTCTGCGCTTAAATAAAGTTTCCCCTTGAAAGAATTCATTACAACCAGAAAAATCGGTGCTAAAACGGCAATGACCACAACTACCAAAATGGCAAATTTCAACCAGTCTCTTCCGCGCATCTTGGCCTTGATCTTTTGGTTGTTCCCTTTCTTTTTCTTTTTTTCAATCTGTGCAGTGGTAAGCAGTTGTTCCGCCATCAGCTTTCAACCTCCTTACGTCTTGTCAGGTAAAGCTGCGTCAAAGCAATGACCGCAACAATCACAAAGAAGATAACCGCCTTGGCTTGTCCTACGCCCTGCCATCCTACGCGTCCGTAAAACGTATTGTAAATATCCAGCGCCAGCATTTGCGTCTGCTTTCCAGGCGCGCCTGCCGTAAGCGCATAGTTTTGGTCAAACAGCTTAAACGAGTTTGTCAGCGTAAGGAACACGCAGATGGTAATAGACGGCATAACCTGCGGGATGGTAATTTTCCAAAGCTTCTGCCAGTTGTTTGCGCCGTCTATATCGGCAGCCTCCATCAGTTCGGGCGAAACGTTTTGTATGCCGGCTATATAAATAATCATCATATATCCTACAAGTTGCCAGTTCATTAAGATAACAAGCCCCCAAAAGCCATAGGCCGGGTCCGTTGTAATTGTCGCGTTTGAATAATACAGCACGCCGTTGATGATCATAAGCCAGATATACCCCAGAACAATACCGCCAATCAGGTTTGGCATAAAAAAGGTCGTTCTGAAAAGGTTTGTCCCCTTTATAGCCTTTGTTAATAATAAAGCCAAAAGGAAAGCCAGTACATTTATGGTTATGACCGATACCACGGTAAATTTAACCGTAAACCAAAGCGCGTTGATGAAATCAGCGTTTGAAAAGGCTTTAATATAGTTTTCAATGCCCACCCATTGCGCATTTTCTACTGTGCTGAACTTTGTAAACGACAGATATATTCCCATGATAAACGGGATAATAAACGCAATCAGAAAAGCGGCCAAAGTGGGCAATACCAAAACGGGAAACCATCTTTTCATCGCTTTTTGCATACAATCCCTCCTTTGATTTTATAATTAAGAAAAGCCATTTACTTAATCACACCCCGTACCCGAGGGTACGGGGTGCAAATTTTGTTTAACTGGATTTTTCGGATTTAACGCTTATACAATAACATTCTGCGCCGCCTAAACGTTTTTATGCGGTCGCTGCCTTTTCAGACGCCCAGGCGTCGATAACTGTCTGCGTTACTTCATCCCAGGTTTTCTGATCCTGTACATACTCCAGCAGCGCGGCGCCAAACAAATTCTTGAATTCTTCGCTGGGGAATGCCGTAAAGAGCCATTCCGGGTTCACAATTTCGCCGCTTTCCTTTGCTTTCCATCTTAAAACTTCCTGTGCAAGCGGGTCTGTGGGCTGTTCGTCCTCTTCAAAGGTGTTAAACGGTGTGATAAAGCCCAGGTCGTTTGTAACAGCCTTTTTACCCTCTTCGCTTGAGAAGAGCCATACTAAAAAGTCGATCGAAGCCTGCTGTTTTGCCTGGTCAACCTGGCTGTTGATGGCAAAATAGTTTTCCGTACCAATGCAAATGCCCTGTGTTTCTTCGCCCTGCATACCGGTATAGATGGGCAGGAACTTAACGTCTTCCGCCTTTGTCACATTGCCGTCTGTTCCGTTAATCTGTGCCCATCCCCAGTTTCCGTTTTGTACCATTGCGCATTTGCCCAAGGCAAATTCTGCCATAGCGTCGTCAACCGTTTTGGAAGAAAGCAGGCCCTTGTCGGTTGTAGAATTGTTAATATACAGATCAAAAATATTTTGGAATTCCTTATTGTACTTAAACGTAATTTCATTTGTGTTAAGGCCGGCAAGAATTACGTTGTCATAGTCGGTATTCTCTTTAAACTCATAGTAAAGCGGCAGGTTTGCAAGGTGCGTCTGCCATCTCCACTGGTTCCCCTCCGCCATGGAGGTGGAAGCAAACACGCCGTCTATACCAAGCTCGTCCTTAAGCTTTGTCATATCCTCTACAATTTCGCTTAACGCGGCAAAGTTTGTAATTTCCTCCACAGATGTGAAGTTGGTGCTTTTATTTTCAGAGGCAAAATACGCTTCCATGATGGCGTTATTGTAGATAATTCCATAGCCTTCCAGCGCGTACGGAATCCCATAGATCCCATCCTCATTGGAAACTGCCAAAGACTTGTTTTCATCTGTAAGCATATTATACAGCTCTGAATCCTTCAAATCTGCGCAGTAATCTTTCCAGTTCTGATAGCCAACCGGGCCGTTGATCTGGAAAATGGTGGGCGGGTCAGATTTTGCAATCTCAGACATCAGGGTTTTTTCATATTCGCCCGACGCCGCTGTTGTAATCTTAACCTTAATGCCTGTTTCTTCTTCATATTGCGCAGCAATTGCCTCATATTTGTCGGCAATCTCCGGTTTAAAGTTTAAAAAATAAATTTCGTCTACTCCCGATGTGTCTGTAGTACCTCCTCCCGACGATGTCTGGGACGAGCCATCGCCTGCGTTACATCCGGCAAAAATGCCGACTGCCATGCAAAGAACCATTAGCAGTGCCATAATTTTTGAAATCTTGCGCATTGTAATTTCTCCTTTACCCTTTATTTTTTGGTTTTTATCCCTAAAAAGCCGAGCCTTCGGCTTAATAAGCAATTTTAAAGCAATTCTTTGTTTATTTTCGACAAAATTTCAGATCATATTCTTTTCTCATAAGTTATATTAACATCTGTGTTTTTCATTTGCAACACTTTTTTCTGTAATCTCATTTAACAATATTGTAATATTTTTCCACAAAAAATTTTCTTATATCAATATATAGGTTTCTTTATTTTATTTTTTCTATATATTGTGCTTTTCATCTTTGCAAAAACAAACGGAAGCGCCGCCCCCGCAAAAGGAACGACGCTTGTATTATTTACCGTTATTTTTAAATTATTTGATTGCGTTCAAAAGGCCGCCTTTTGTAATAATATTTTGAATAAACGGCGGGAACGGTTGCGCCTGGTAGCTTTTGCCCGTTGTTTTATTTGTAATCACGCCCGTATCAAAGTCAACGCTTATCTCATCCCCGTTTTTTATATCCTTTGCCGCCTGTTCGCATTCCAAAATTGGCAGGCCGATATTGATAGCGTTCCTGTAAAAAATCCTTGCAAATGTGGAAGCGATCACACAGGAAATACCGGAAGCCTTAATGGCAATGGGCGCATGCTCCCTGGAAGAGCCGCAGCCAAAATTTTTTTCTGCGACCATAATATCGCCCTTTTTTACCTTTTTTACAAAACCCTTGTCAATATCCTCCATGCAATGCGCTGCAAGCTCTTGATGGGAAGCCGTATTCAGATACCTTGCCGGAATAATTACGTCTGTGTCTACATTGTCTCCATATTTATGGACGATGCCGTGTGCGTTCATATATATTGCGCCTCCATTCTTTCTTATTGCTCCGCACAGACCTTTTCAGGGTCCGTAATATAACCTGTCACGGCGCTTGCCGCCGCAACCGCGGGGCTTGCCAGATATACCTCAGATTCTACATGCCCCATCCTGCCGACAAAATTGCGGTTTGTCGTGGACACGGCGCGCTCTCCCCTGGCTAAAATCCCCATGTGCCCGCCCAGGCAAGGTCCGCACGTGGGCGTAGAGACAACCGCGCCCGCTTTTACAAAAACATCAAACAACCCTTCGTGCATGGCGTCCAGCCAAATCTGCTGGGTTCCGGGGAAAATAATGCAGCGCACACCCCTGGCAACTTTCTTTCCCTGCAGGATCTCAGCCGCCGCGCGCAGATCGGTCATCCTGCCGTTTGTACAGGAACCGATCACAACCTGGTCGATCGGTACTTCCTTCTCCCCAACCTGATCTATGGTTCTTGTATTTTCCGGAAGATGTGGAAACGCAACCGTGGGGCGCAGGGCAGAAAGGTCAATATTGTAAACCGCTTCGTATTCCGCGTCTTCATCCGCCGTATATTCCACAGGCACACCCCGGAACCTTCCCTGCGTGTACGCTCTTGTAATATCATCCACCGGGAAAATTCCGTTTTTCGCGCCTGCTTCGATCGCCATATTTGCAATACAAAGGCGGTCGTCTATATTCAAATACTGTAATCCATCCCCACAAAACTCCATGGATTTATACAAGGCGCCATCCACACCGATCTTCCCAATAATATGCAAAATAACGTCTTTTCCACTTACAAATTTTGCAGGCCTGCCCGTCAGGTTAAATTTCAGTGCTGCCGGCACCTTAAACCAGGCCTTGCCGCTGATCATCCCCGCCGCCATGTCTGTAGATCCCACACCTGTGGAAAACGCACCGAGCGCGCCATATGTGCAAGTGTGCGAGTCTGCGCCAATGCAGAGGCTGCCCGGCCCCACAAGCCCTTTTTCCGGAAGAAGCGCGTGTTCAATCCCCATCTGTCCTACGTCAAAATAATTTTCAATGGCATATTTGTCTGCAAACCGTCGTACCTGCAAACATTGCCCGGCCGCTTTAATGTCCTTATTCGGCGTAAAGTGGTCCATAACCATTGCAATTTTTGTATTGTCAAAAACAGTGTCTGCCTTACATTCCTCAAAAACATTAATCGCCACCGGGGAGGTAACATCGTTGCCCAAAACCATATCCAGCCTTGCTTCAATCAACTGTCCGGCCTGCACGCTGTCAAGGCCCGCGTGCGCCGCCAGAATCTTCTGCGACATTGTCATTCCCATAAAATAGCCCTCCTGTTCAATCTGGTAATATAAGTTTATTATCGCACAGCTGTTGTCAAAAGAATGTAAACTATGCTACAATTAATTTATAGAAAATTTTTGCTGGGATGTGATCCTATGGAACGCACAATGGCCTATTACGGGGACAACTATGCAAACCTTCCGCCGGAAATACGATGTCATTTTGAAAACATCAATATGGCAAGAACTTTTCACAAAAATCAAATGGTCTATACCCAGGGGGAAGCCGCAGACTGTTTTTATTATTTAAAACAAGGGCAGGTCCGTATTTTTTTCAGTTCTCCCGACGGCATGGAAAAAACGCTTACCGTAATTGGCCCCGGCGCAATCCTGGGCGAAGCCGCTTTTTTTGACGGGATGCCAAGGGTTTCCTCCGCCAAGGCGCTGCAAAGCAGTTTGCTGGTTGCCGTCACAAGGCCGCGCCTTTTAAACAAGTTCCGGCAAGAACCGGACCTTGCCCTGCAACTTTTAAATTTACAGGCGCGCTCTATACGTATGCTTTCCTCACAGGTAACCAGCATTATGTTTTTGCAGGCAGACTGCCGCATTGCACGTCTTTTGCTGCAGGCCCAAAGCAGCGCTCCCGGCAAAGAGCCCACAGTCAATATGACGCACGAGGAAATTGGAAATATTGTAGGCGTTTCACGCGTAACAGTCAGCAAAATCTTAAACGCTTTTACCCGGCGCGGTCTGGTAAAAACTGCATACCGCAGCATCCTGCTGAAGGATCCCGGCGCACTTGCGAAAATTGCGGAGTTTGACGCGCAGGCATAGATCATGGCGGCCCGGGAAAGTTCTTTCCCCGGGCCGCCTTCTGTTTTTTTACCGTCTGCATAAAAAATCCATCAGCTTTTTATACTGCTGCTGTGCGTCACAGTAGCCGTCGTGGTACAGCTGTAAAAGCTTTTGCCTGTTCTTTTCCGTCCTTGCCACTTCTACCGGCTTTTGCGGGCGGATCACAACGGCCTGGCCGCTTTCTTCCAGCTGTTCAATATATGCAAGCGTTTCATTATAGCGTACATGCCGGCTTTCTATCTGCGCAACCAGCTTCGGATACACCCTGTATTTATGCCGGATTAGCCTCAAATGCCTGCTTTTTTCCTTCCGGTACGTTTTACACTGGGTCAGGACCAAAACGTTTTTACAGTTGCCGTTTTCCACAGATCTTTTGATTGGGATAGAATCCGCCACGCCGCCGTCCAGATATTCTTTCCCATCTACTTTCACAATGTGAGAGAGCATGGGCAGCGAGCCGGATGCACGCACATAAATCATATCCTTTGCAAGATCCTTTATGGGAATATATTCCGCCTGTCCCGTTTTACAGTTTGTCACAACGGCGTACAACACAGAAGGGTTCCGCCGGAACGCCTGATAATCAATCGGATACAGTTTTTGAGGAATTTCATTATAAATAAAATCCATGCCAAACAGATCGCCTGTTTTTAAAAAGCTGTAAATCCCCGCGTACCGCTTGTCGTTGAGATAATCTATATTTACCGACAAGGCCCGGCCCTTTTGACGTGCCAGATAACTGCAGGCATGGCCCGCGCCTGCAGACACCGCGTAACATTCTTTAAACCAAAGGTCCTTCTCCATAAAAAAATCCAGCACGCCCGTCGTATATACGCCGCGCATCCCGCCGCCTTCTAAAATCAGGCCTGCATCATACATAAATATCACCCAAATTTATACAGATTGCGACAAAGAGCAGGGTTTCTCTCCCCTGCTCTTCGCTTTGTTTCAGCGCCTTTAAAAACGGCGCCGCATTTATTTATACCTGCCGCAGCTCTGGCAGCTGCGGCTTTCCACTTTGTTCAGTTCGCCGCAGTCCGGGCAAAACCATTTTCCGTCAGGCAGCGGCACAACCCTTGCCTTGTCCGCCTGCCGCACTCCCGGCTGCGCGACCTCTTTGCCCTGGTCCTCTATCACCCTTCCCGCCATCGGCGCTATAGACAATCCTCTTGTACCTATACCCGCAACATCCTTCAGGTCAAGGCTGTCCAAAAACTCCTTTGCAGAACGTTTTTGGGGCAGCTTCGCCCCGCAGCTCTGGCAAAAACGTGCCGCACTTTCATTTTCAAAGTTGCATTTTTTGCACACGGTTGCTTCTCTTTTCATTTTCGCTCCTCCATTGCACCGCTGTCTTGCGGTTTTTCAATTAAAACTCTTGCAATCCGCCTGTCTTCAATCTGTACGGCGGTAAGCCGCACGCCGCCAATCAATACGGAAGGGCGATCGTTGTCCTTCGGGATTTCTCCCAACTGCTCAAGCATTAGCCCCGCAATCGTTTCACACTCGTCATCCGGCAGCTTCACGCCAATCAGTTCGCTTACATCGTCAATTGCCGCAGCGCCGTCGACTGTAAATATATTGTCGCTTAAACGCTTGATCTCTTCCTCTTCATTGTCGTATTCATCCTGTATATTCCCCACAATGGATTCAATCAGGTCCTCCATGGTAATCAGCCCTTCTGTTCCGCCGTATTCGTCTACCACAACGGCAAGCTGCACCTTGTTGGCCGTCATTTCCGCAAACAGTTCACTGCAGTTTTTTGTTTTGGGTACATAAAAGGCATCCCTTTTTATATCTGTAAGCTTAAGCCCTTCTGGTATGTCGCCGCATACATACCGCAGCAAGTCTTTGGCATACAAAAGCCCCACAATATTGTCAATATCCTCATGATAAACAGGGATTCTGGAATAACCCGTCTCTATAAAAACATCCACCGCATCCTGCAGGGGATCGCTGTCTTCAATGGCCGTCATATCGGTCCTATGCGTCATTACCTCAGCCGCCGTAAGGTCGTCAAATTCAAAAATATTTTTTATCATGCTGTAGGTGCTGGCCTCAATCACGCCTTTTTCCTTAACGGCAAGAAGCATCAGCATTATATCCTGCTGCGTAACCTTTTCCAGCATATTATGCCCAAAAAGTTTTAAAATTCTGTTTTGTTTTTTAATATTGGCGCTCCCACCTGCGTCATCAGGCATTGGTCTTGTCCCCTTTCGCTTTTCATGCGCTTTCATTTAAGCATATTCTACGATTTTACCGTCTGTTTGTCAAATAAAGATCTGCCGTGCAGGCGCGTTTATATTTTGGCAATCCATTTTTTTAATTTTTTATTTTTAATATTGTTTTTAAAAAAACCTAAAGTTGTATTAAATTAAAAAATCAGGGAGAAAAATTTTCATGCTTTCCCACTTTACACGCGTCTTTAAACGTGATAGAATTCAAGGTGGCACATTAGAGCGTGTGCCGTCTAAACTATTTATACAATACTTGCTCCCTATTAGCAATGTATATTTTAAGGAGGAACAGTCCAATGTCCAGAAAAATGAAAACCATGGATGGCAACACTGCGGCGGCGCATACATCTTATGCGTTTACCGACGTCGCGGCAATCTATCCAATTACCCCTTCATCGGTCATGGCTGATGAAACAGACAAGTATTCTGCTGCAGGACGTAAAAACCTTTTTGGCAGGGAGGTCAAGGTCACCGAAATGCAATCTGAAGGCGGTGCCGCAGGCGCCGTACACGGCTCGCTTGCAGCCGGTGCGCTGACAACCACGTATACCGCTTCCCAGGGGCTTTTACTGATGATTCCCAACATGTACAAAATGGCCGGCGAGCTTCTGCCCAGCGTTATCCATGTATCTGCCCGCGCGCTGACAAGTCACGCTTTGTCCATCTTTGGCGACCATTCCGATATTTACGCCTGCCGCCAGACCGGGTATGCCATGCTTTGCTCCAACAGCCCGCAGGAGGTTATGGACCTTGCAGCCGTAGCACATCTTTCCGCTATTAAGGGCAGGGTTCCGTTTCTCCACTTTTTTGACGGCTTCCGCACATCCCATGAAATACAGAAAATTGAAACCTGGGATTATGAAGATCTAGGCGAGATGCTCGATTGGGATGCAGTCGATGCATTCCGTCGCCGCAGCTTGAACCCGGAGCATCCTGTGATCCGCGGTACAGCGCAAAACGACGACATTTTCTTCCAGGCCCGTGAAGCCTGCAACGTATATTATGACGCAATCCCCGAGGTTGTTGTAGAATATATGAACAAGGTCAATGAAAAATGTGGTACAGATTATAAGCCTTTTAACTATTACGGCGCACCCGACGCAGAGAGGATCATTGTTGCAATGGGTTCGGTCTGTGACTGCGCAGAAGAAGTGGTTGATTATCTCAACGCCGCAGGTGACAAGGTAGGCCTTTTAAAGGTAAGGCTGTACAGGCCTTTCGTAGCAGATTATATGCTGCGTGAGCTTCCCAAAACTGTAAAGGCCATTTCTGTCTTGGACAGAACAAAAGAACCTGGTTCTATTGGCGAACCGCTGTATCTGGATGTTCTGGCTGCAATCAACGGTTCTGATTTTGCAAATGTTTCCGTATTTACCGGCCGTTATGGACTTGGTTCAAAAGATACAACCCCCGGCGATATTGTCGCCGTTTACCGTAACATGGAAAGCGCCACCCCGAAAAAGCGCTTTACCATTGGTATTGTGGACGACGTTACAAACCTTTCCCTTGATGTGGTAGAAAACCCCGACACAACGCCCGCCTGTACAAAATCCTGCAAGTTTTGGGGCCTTGGCGCGGACGGGACCGTCGGCGCTAATAAAAACTCGATTAAGATTATCGGCGACCATACAGATATGTATGCACAGGGCTATTTCGCATACGACTCTAAAAAATCCGGCGGCCTGACCGTGTCTCACCTGCGTTTTGGCAGCCAGCCGATCAAGTCCACCTACTACATCAGCAAAGCCGACTTTGTCGCCTGCCATAACCCCTCTTATGTGGACAAATACGATATGGTGGATGACCTTAAAGAAGGCGGCAGCTTCCTGCTTAACTGTGCTTGGGATGTAGACGAGCTTGACCGCCGTCTCCCTGGAAAAATGAAAAGGCTGATCGCCCAGAAAAAAGTTCATTTTTATACAATCGACGGTATCGCCATTGGTAAGGAAATAGGCCTGGGTGGAAGAATCAACACCATTTTACAGTCTGCTTTCTTTAAAATTGCAAACGTTATTCCCGCTGAGGACGCCGTTCAGTTTATGAAGGACGCGGCGACAAAGTCCTACAGCAAAAAAGGACAGGCAATTGTCGACATGAACCATAAAGCCATTGAACGCGGTATGACAGATGTTAAAGAGGTTGTCGTTCCGGCCGCCTGGGCAGATTGTCCGGACGATATGCAGGCGCATGTCGTTACCCAGGGAAGGGAAGAGGTTGTCGATTATGTAAATACCATTCTCAACCCTGTCAATGCGTACAAAGGCAATCAGCTGCCTGTATCCGCTTTTTCCAGGCATATCGACGGTACGGCTCCGCAGGGTTCCTCCGCTTATGAAAAAAGAGGTATTGCAGTAGACGTTCCCGAGTGGCAGCCCGAAAACTGCATTCAGTGTAACTTCTGCTCTTACGTATGCCCGCACGCCGTTATCCGTCCCGCCGTTATGACGGCTGACGAACTGAAAAACGCGCCGGAAGGCACCAAGAGCGTCCCCATGACGGGTATGCCTGATTATACATTTACCATGACGGTTTCTACACTTGACTGCACCGGCTGCGGGTCGTGCGCACAGGTATGTCCTGGTAAGAAGGGACAGAAGGCGCTTATTATGAAGCCTATCGACACACAGCGCGCAGGCCAGAAGGTCTTTGATTATGGCTTTGCACTGGATCCCAAGCCGGCTGTAACAGAAAAGTTTAAAGAAACAACCGTCAAAGGCAGCCAGTTCAAACAGCCTTTGCTCGAATTTTCCGGCGCATGCGCCGGCTGCGGCGAAACGCCGTATGCCAAGCTTGCAACACAGTTGTTTGGCGACAGAATGTTTATTGCAAACGCAACCGGTTGTTCGTCTATTTGGGGCGGCAGCGCACCGGCAACGCCGTATACTGTCAACAAAAAGGGGTACGGCCCGGCGTGGGCAAACTCCCTGTTTGAAGATAACGCAGAATTTGGCTTTGGCATGGCGCTTGGCCAGAATGCAATCCGTGCAAGGCTTGCAGAGTATATAGAAAAAATAGCAGAACTTACAGATAAACCAGATGTTCAGGAAGCCTGCAAAAATTATCTGGACACCACAACCGACAGCGGCGCCAACAGAGCGGCTGCCGACACGCTGATTCAGAAACTGGAAGAGCTTGCTGGCTGTTCCTGTGAAGCAGGCCAGCTGGCAAAGAAAGCCCTTGCAGACAAAGACTGCCTCGCAAAGAAATCTATCTGGATCCTCGGCGGCGACGGCTGGGCGTATGACATTGGCTTCGGCGGTCTTGACCATGTAATTGCTTCTGGTGAAAATGTAAACATTCTGGTATTTGACACAGAAGTTTACTCCAACACCGGCGGCCAGGCATCCAAGGCAACGCCCGTAGGCTCCGTTGCACAGTTTGCCGCAACCGGTAAAGGTACAAAGAAAAAGGATCTTGCCGCAATTGCCATGAGCTACGGCTATGTATACGTAGCGCAGGTTGCAATGGGCGCAGATTATAACCAGTGCATTAAGGCATTTGTAGAAGCGGAAAGCTACAACGGCCCGTCTATTATAATTGCTTATGCCCCGTGCATTAACCACGGCATCAAGGGTGGTATGAGCATAGCCCAGGCGGAAGAGAAAAAGGCCGTGGCCGCAGGCTACTGGAACTGCTTCCGCTTTGATCCGCGACTTGCAGACCAGGGTAAAAATCCCTTTATGCTTGACAGTAAGGCGCCTACGGCAAGTTATCGCGATTTTATTATGGGCGAAGTCCGTTACAACGCTCTTACACGCGCTTTCCCGGAAAGAGCCGAGAAACTCTTTGCGCAGGCTGAAGAAGGCGCTGCAAAGAAATACCAGCATTTAAAGAGGCTGGCAGAACTGGACAGCGCAGAATAATCATCTTTCCGTTACGACGATTTTTAAACAGCAAGACCGCAGAGGCTGGCGCCATGGCGCTGCCTGTGCGGTCTGTATTTTTTCACCAGATTTTTATAACATACTTGTCTTTTCACCTGTTTTTAGGGAATTCTTTTATTCGTTTTTTGTTCTATTTTATCGTTTTTTGTAATATTTTCTTTTATAATTTATTTTATTTGTATTAACTATTCTATTATAATAAGATTATTTAATATAATTATATGCAGTATTCCTATAGACAAATATAAACATTTTTTATAAAATAATATATCATTTGTTTTTGCTGCAATTTGTACAAAAAATGAAAAAGGAGTTATTTTTATGTACCCAAGAATGAAAGAACTGCGGGAAAAGGCAGGTCTTTCACAGGAAAGTCTCACGTCTTACCTGCGAATCAACCTGCGCAAATACAAAAAGTATGAAAGCGGAAAAAAACAACCACCTTCTCAAATTTTGTTACAGCTTTCTTTATTTTATGACGTAAGCATCCCCTATATATGTGGCAATACAGACAATCCTGAAAGGCGGTATTAAGCATATTTTTTCCTTTTTATGCGCTTTCAGCCGGCTCCGTCCCCGGTGTCTGAATGGTTACGAATTTTTTATTTGTAGATCTGGTGGACATGCGCTATAGTTATGTTGGATGTTTTCAGCACCCGGCATCATTTTATTTGGAGGAACATAAATGCAGCGGGAGCAATTACGGTAACCAAGAAAGATTTGGGAACCCTTTTGCAAAAGGCAGAGGTTTATATGGAACCCTCCCGTTACACCACAGACTCCTATACATATTTTTCAGAAGCATACCTGCAGGCACAGACCGTATATAATGACGACCTTTCCACATCAGAAGACGTGGACCTTGCCTTTTCCAACCTGCTGCTCTCCATTCTTTCCCTGCAGGAAAAACCTGTCCCCACCATGTATGGCGATGTGGACGGCAACGGCGCAGTGACGGTCTCCGACACGCTTTCCCTGCAAAAAAGAATCGCACGCGTTGCACAGTTTTCTGCTGCACAGGAACAGTATGGAGATGTAAACGGGGATGGCGCCATTACCACAGCCGATGTGCTGCTTATACAAAAATACATTGCGCACAGTATTGACCGTTTTCCCGTTCAAGGCCCAGAAGACATAGAAGATACCAAGCCTGACGAACTTGCAGGCTTACTTTGATCGTAAAACAATAAAACTGTCAGAAAGAACCCGGCTCTTTTTATGAGCCGGGTTCTTTTCTTTTATCTCCCCTGTTTTTCCTGTTGTTCCGGATTTCTCCCGCCGTCTTCTTTTGTTTTAAACGCGAAAAACCGTTGCCCAATATAATTAAACATAACAAAGAAAACAGAGCCCGCCAGCATAGAAATATTGTCGGTTACCATTTTAACCAGCTGCGCTGCTGTTTTTCCTGCAAAAAAGGACATTGTTCCAAGCCATTGCGCTATAGCCGTTACAGCGCCGCCCAGCCAGTTGTGTGCAATCCAATCCACCAGAGGCTTTGCAAGCCCGTATGCCAGCAGATAACATACGGCAATATTGATTATAAACCGTATCACGGTTTTTTTGTTGCTTTCTTTGTTCTGGAATGTAAAATATTTGTTCAAAAAGTAACTTAAAATACTGGTAAGCACATAATTTGCGGCAGATCCTACCCAATAGTTGGTATTGCTGTCAAACCAGCCAAGTGACGTTGCTATATTATAATACCCAAGCATAATTCCATATCCTACCAGGGTATTCACAATTCCAACCAGAACAAATTTTAAAAACTTTTTGTCAAAAAACGTCTTCAAAAACTGCATAATTCCCGTTTTCTCCTGTTATTCCTCGGTGCGGCCGTTTTCTTTTTTTTCTATATTGGTACTCTTCAGCAAAAAAATCGGCCGCTTCTTGCTTTCCATATAAATACGCCCGATATATTCTCCCAAAATACCGACGGAAAATTCAATAATCCCGCCCATAAACAGTGTAATACAAATACTTGTTGCATAACCAGGAACATCTATCCCCGTTACAAGCGTCTTAATAAGCGTTATAATAATATAGATTAACGCAATTAAAGAGATCAATATGCCCATGCCTGCAATAATACGCAGGGGTGCAACAGAAAACGCGGTGATCCCGTCAATGGCATATTTAAACAGACCCCAAAAGCTCCATTTTGTTTTTCCAATCGCCCGCTCTATATTTTCATAAGGAAGCCATTTCGTCTCATAGCCAACCCAGCTGAAAATGCCCTTGGAAAAACGCTGCACTTCTGAAAGCTCCAGCACCGCGTCAACCATTCTTCTGGACATAATGCGAAAATCCACAGCGCCGTACGGCATTTTTACGTCGGTTATTTTATTGCTGAACCTGTAAAAATTTTTAGAAAAAAAACTTCTGATTTTTGATTCACCTTCCCGGGAGGTCCTTCTGGCCGCACAGCAGTCATAGCCTTCTTCAACGCCCCGAATCATTTCCGGGATCATTTTAGGCGGGTGCTGCAAATCTGCATCCATTACAATCACATAATCCCCGCTTGTATATTTCAGTCCGGCATACATAGCCGCTTCTTTCCCAAAATTGCGCGAAAAAGAAAGATATTTTACATTCGGGTTTTGTTCTGCAAGCAGCTTCATCTTTGAAAAAGTTGCGTCGCGGCTTCCGTCATCCACCAAAATAAACGTAAAAGCATATCCAAAAATTTCGTCCACAACCTTTGAAGTTTCCAACAGGAAAACTTCAAGCCCTTCTTCCTCATTATAGCAGGGAACAACTATATCAACCGTTTTCATGCTACCACCATTTCCTTTGTACGTATAAAAATTCTTGATGCTTTTGTACATGTAATAAGATTATAACAAACCCCATAAGAAAAAAAAAGGGCTATACGGTGAAAAACCATTATTTATAAATAAAACCTGCAAAAAGCAGGTTTTTTTCTGTAAACGGTTTACCCAATAGAAAATTAATGGTAAAATGGGGTGTATTTATATTTGCATCGGGAGGATGAAACAAAGACCATGAGCAAAAAAAAGAAAAAAAAGCCGGCCGTCAAAAAACTGCCGACCACAGCGCCCGCAACCCTTCAAACCGCAGGCAAACCGTCTAATACCAGGCTTTATCTTGTATTATCGTTTTTTCTGCCGTTTTTGCTGTTGGGAACAGCCTACGCTGTAAACGGCGTTTACCCGTTTGGCGATAAGCAAATTCTGGTAACGGACCTGTGGCAACAATATTATCCGTTTTTATCGGACTTTCAGGCAAAACTGCAGGAAGGCTCTTCCCTGCTCTATTCCTGGGATACGGGTATGGGGTCCAATTTTGTCGCACTGTCGGCATATTATCTGGCAAGCCCGCTGAACTTCTTTACTCTGTTTATCCCACAAGCTTTTCTTCGTGAAGCGCTCACGGTATTTTTATTAATTCGCATCGGCTGCTCCGGGCTGTTTTGTGCCATTTTCCTGAAATCCGTTTTTAAACGCAACGACATTACACTGCCGTTTTTCTCTGTTTTGTACGCGCTGTGCGCATACACCATGGGTTATTACTGGAATATTATCTGGTTTGATTCTTTTGCCCTGCTCCCACTGGTCGTCCTTGGCACTGTGGCGCTGGTGCGGGAAGGCAAATACAAATTATACGTAATATCCCTGGCGCTGGCCGTCCTGACCAATTATTATATGGGCTTTTTTATTTGCATATTTACGGCCATTGTGTTTTTTGGAGTATGTATTTGCAGCAAGTTATCATTAAAGGCCTTTTTCAAAAAGCTTTTAAGCATTGCAGGCTTTTCGGCGATCAGCCTGTCGTTGACCGCGTTTGTTACACTCCCGGCTTATTTGAATTTGCAGCTGACCCACAGTGCGGAAAATGCGTTCCCTTCCCCATGGAAATTTGAAAATTCTTTCGTAGACCTCTTCGGCAACTTCGCCGCTTTTGTTCCCCCTAATGTAAAAGAAGGCCTGCCAAATATTTACTGCGGCTTTTTATGCATTATGCTGGCAGTTGTATTTTTGCTGGCTAAGAAAATTTCGCTGCGCGAAAAAATTCTGCATGTTTCCGTGCTGGCGTTCCTTCTGATCAGCTGTAACGTCAACGTGCTTAATTTCATTTGGCACGGGTTCCACTCTACCAATATGATTCCTTATCGGTATTCTTTTTTAATCTCGTTTATTTTGGTCGTTATGGCATACCGTGCCTTTACACTGTTGGAGGGCATTACGCTGGTAGATATTTGCGGCATGGCGATCGCCGCCACGTTTGTCATTGTGTGCGCCGCTGTCGGCCAGCAGGACGATACCGCCGTATATGGCAGCATTGTACTTGCTGTAATCTTCCTGTTTGTTCTGTTTTTGTACGAACGGAAACTCTTTAACAAAAAAGCCGTTACCGGTATCGTCTGCGGCGTTATTTTGGTAGAAATGTGTTTTAACGTAATGATTGGCGTAAACGAAGTGCGTGTAACAGACCACACTGGTTATCCGGACCAGTTTAATAAGGTCCAGTCTGCGTTGGACACGCTGGAAGAAACCGACGACGAAGAATTTTACAGGGTAGAATTTTCTGCATACTATACACTGAACGATCCGCCGTTATACGGTTATACCGGGGTATCTCAATTTGCTTCCACCGCTAATGTAAACGTTACAAACTTTCTGGAAGGGATCGGCCTGCTTGGCTGGGATGCCGGCAACCGTTACTATTACGCGGAAACCTCGCCTTTGACCAACGCGTTTGTAAATTTAAAATATCTCATTGCCAAAAACAGCTATCTGGCAGACACGGTCAACTGGTCGCAGGCGTTCGACACAGACGGCATGAAAACCTATAAAAACAACCGTTATCTTTCTCTTGGTTTTATGACGGAAAAAAATCTGCAGACCTTCCTGCCCGATAAAACCGATCCTTTCAAGGCGCAGCAGGAGCTGTTTGAAAAAGCCACAGGCATTACCGACGAGCTCTTTACCCCGGTAAGCGTGCTAAACGTGGGGCATTCTAATCTAAACGTATATTACGACCAGGAGGGTGTTTACGGGCAGTACAACTACCGTCCGCAGGACGCCGCGCAGAGCAGCTCTTTGAAATGGAACTATGAAATGCCGGAAGACGGCGTACTATATGTGTATGCAAAAATTGACAATACGGAAAACGTTCTGGTCAGCAATGATCAAAACGGCAGCCAGCACTGGTATAATATCAAACGTCCCTATATTTTCTCTGCCGGAAAGTATAATAAGGGTGACATTGTGTCGTTTTTTTCAAACACCACAACGGGGTATTCCGGTAGTGCGGATATTTATGTTTGCGTACTAAATCAGGACGTCTTTGACAGAGGCTATGCACTGCTCAACGACGAAAAGCTGGAAATTACAAACCTGACCTCCACACAGGTAGACGGCACCATTACCGCTAAAAAGGATGGTTTGATGTATACCTCGATTCCTTATGAAAAAGGATGGACCGCATACGTAGACGGCGTAGAAACGGAAATTACGCCGATTGCAAACGCCATGTGTGCAATTCCTCTTTCGCAGGGGGAGCACCAGGTTACCTTCAAATATTCCCCCAACGGCTTTATTCCCGGTGTTCTGCTGGGTACAGCCGCTCTTGCGCTTTTTGTTTTGATTATCGCCGTGGAGCAGGTTTATAAAAGAAAACGCAAAAAAATGTTGTCTGATCCTGCAACAACCACAGTTGATACAAAACAGGTATAAACCGCTTTATTTCAAATTCCGGCCCTGCCAAATGTATTTACAGGGCCGGAATTTATTATTATTGATTCTGTCCGGATTAAAAAAAGGCTGCTGCGTAGAAAATACGCAGCAGCCTTTTTTATCCCTGCAGTAAGCTAAAAAGTTCTCAGTCCGTATCCAATTTTAAAACCGCCATAAACGCGTCCTGCGGAACCTCTACACTGCCCAGCTGCCGCATCCGCTTTTTGCCTTCCTTCTGTTTTTCCAGCAGCTTTTTCTTTCTGGTAATGTCGCCGCCATAGCATTTCGCAAGCACATCCTTGCGCATGGCCTTGACCGTTTCCCTTGCAATAATCTTTCCGCCTATACATGCCTGAATGGGAACCTCAAATAGCTGCCTTGGAATTTTCTCTTTGAGCTTCTCCGCCATCTTTCTGGCTCTTCCGTATGCCTTATCCGTGTGGATAATAAACGAAAGCGCGTCCACCACTTCTCCGTTGAGCATAATATCCAGTTTTACAAGTTTGGATTCCACATAGCCGTCAAGTTCATAATCAAAAGAGGCATAACCCCTTGTACGCGACTTCAATGTATCGAAGAAATCATAAATAATTTCTGCCAGCGGCAGCGCATAATGAATGTCTACTCTATCTGCATCTATATAGGTCATATCTTTAAAAGTCCCGCGCCTGTCCTGGCAAAGCTCCATAATATTCCCTACATATTCGCTGGGCGCATAAATATGGGCGTTGGTCATCGGCTCTTCCGCTTTTAAGATTACCGAAGGATCCGGATAATTGGTGGGGTTGTCTATCATTTCTACCGTTCCATCTGTTTTTGTAATCCGGTAAATAACGCTGGGCGCCGTTGTAATCAGATCCAGGCTATATTCTCGTTCCAGGCGCTCCTGTATAATTTCCATATGCAAAAGGCCAAGAAAACCGCAGCGGAAGCCAAACCCCAGAGCAACTGATGTTTCCGGCTCAAATGAAAGCGACGCATCGTTTAAACGCAGTTTTTCCAAGGCGTCGCGCAGATCCCCATAGCGCGCGCCGTCTGCCGGGTAGATCCCGCAGAAAACCATGGACTGTACCTCCCTGTACCCAGGCAGCGGCGCATCCGCCGGATTGCTTTCAAGTGTTACGGTATCACCCACTTGTGCGTCGCGCACCGACTTAATAGAGGCGGCAATATAGCCAACCTCCCCAGCAGACAGCTCCTGCCTTGGCTCCAGGCTTGTTGCGCGCAAAAAACCGCATTCCACTACGGTAAACACAGATCCCGTTGCCATCAGCTTAATCGCATCACCGGGCTTGACCGTCCCGTCCATAACTCTGATATAAATAATAACGCCCTTGTAGCTGTCATAATACGAATCAAAAATTAACGCCTTCAGCGGTGCATTTGCATCTCCCTGCGGAGGAGGCACGTTCTTTACTACCTGCTCCAGCACGGCGCGGATATTTGTTCCTTCTTTGGCAGACACCTGCGGTGCATCCTGGGCGGGAATTCCAATTACATCTTCAATTTCTGTAATCACACGCTGCGGGTCGGCGCTGGGAAGGTCTATCTTATTGACAACCGGTACAATTTCCAGCCCGCTGTCTACAGCAAGATAGGTATTTGCAAGCGTTTGTGCTTCAATCCCCTGCGATGCGTCCACAACCAGTACCGCGCCTTCGCATGCGGCAAGAGAACGTGATACCTCATAATTAAAATCCACGTGGCCGGGCGTATCAATCAAATTAAATATATATTCTTCACCGTCGTCCGCCTTGTATAACAGCGTAACGGCATGCGCCTTTATGGTAATGCCGCGCTCCCGTTCAAGTTCCATATTGTCAAGCAGCTGGTCCTCCATGTCTCGTAGCGCGACCGATTGCGTTTGCTCCAGAATACGGTCCGCCAGCGTACTCTTTCCGTGATCTATATGCGCAATAATGCTGAAATTCCTAATTTTATCCTTTGGAAAAGACATGCGCTTCCTCCTTTTTAACCTTTGTAGGTGAGCTTACGCTTCACCGCGCGCCGTTTTACAAAATTCCTTCATGCAGCAGACGTCGCATTTTGGTTTTCTGGCGTCGCAAACCGCCCTTCCGTGCAATACAAGACGGTGGCAAAAATCGTTAGATTCTTCCGGCGGTAAAATATCCCGCAATATTTTTTCAATCTTTGCCGCATCCTTTATCGTATGAAAGCCAAGACGCCCTGTAATACGAATACAATGCGTGTCCACTACAACCGCCGGTTTTTTGAAAATATCCCCTATAATCAAGTTTGCTGTTTTTCTTCCCACGCCTGGCAGCGTCGTAAGCTGTTCTATTGTATCCGGTACCTTCCCTCCAAAACGGTCGCGCAGCATTACACACATGTTTACAATATCTTTTGCCTTGGTTTTATACAATCCACAGCTTTTTATATATCCCTCAACCTCGGTTATATCGGCCTGTGCAAAATCGGCAACTGTTTTAAACCTGTCAAACAAAGCCGGCGTTACCATATTGACCCGCAGATCTGTACATTGCGCCGCCAGACGGGTAGCAATCAGCAGCTGTAGCGGGTCCGTATATACAAGCGAACAAATCGCGTCGGGGTATTCTTTTTTCAATGCCTCAACCGCAAGCGCGGCTCTTTTTCGGTCGGTCATACTGTTCACTCCCTTATGGTCGTCCAAAATACTGTTACTATAGTACCATAAAAAGATTTTTTTGTCAGCAATTGCCCTTCATTTTCTTTTTTGCTATAATGCACTCTGTAGATATTCCTCCCAAAGGTAAAGAAGACACGGAAAGGAGCCGTTTTTATGTATAAAAACTATTTGTTTGATCTGTACGGCACACTTGTTGATATTCGTACAGATGAAGAAAACGGGTATTTATGGGAAAAACTTTGTACCCTTTACGGATTTTATGGTGCATATTACACGCCGCCGGCGTTAAAAGACGCTTATCAAAAGGAGGTGCAGGCGGAAACGCAAGCCACCAAGGCGGCGTATCCGCAATATACCCATATAGAGGTACGGCTGGAAAACGTGTTTTTCACGCTCTATAAAAACCGCGGTGTAGTAGCTGACCGGCAACTTGTTGATTATACCGCACAATTTTTCCGGGCCATATCTACAAGCCATGTCCGCCTATACGACGGCGTTTTAGATCTGCTCGATGCACTGAACAATGCCGGCAAAAAAAAGTATTTGCTTACAAACGCACAGCGCTGCTTTACCATGCCGGAACTTACGCTTTTAAAGATTGCAGACCGGTTTGACGGGATTGTTATTTCCTCTAACGAATACACCAAGAAACCAGACAAAGCTTTTTACCACATTATATTGAAACGTTACGGCCTGAACCCGGCCGAGAGCATTATGATCGGCAACGACTGTACAACAGATATAAAAGGCGCCCATGACGCGGGGCTTGACAGCCTGTATATCCACTCAAATCTTTCGCCGGAGATTACTAAGCCATTGCCTTGCACATACCGCATAATGGACGGGGATGTCTGTCAAATTAAGAAGCTTGTTTTATAATAGAGCAGAAATGGGCTTTTGTAAATTCTGAAAGACACTTTGCTTTTTTCAAAAGACTACATCAAACAAAAAGGGCAGAGAACTTTTTGTTCTCTGCCCTGAAGGCCTGCATATCTGCCCAAAAGCAAATATGCAAAAAAAAAAAGAAAAACCGCAGATGCAGCAAAGAAAAAAAGCTGCACACTGAAAACTGAATAAAGGATAAACAGAAAAAAGGGAAAAACCAATTACCAAAGAAACCTGTGGTCAAGCCCTCGACCTATTAGTACTGCCAAGCTCAACGCCTCACGACGCTTACACACGCAGCCTATCAACCTTGTAGTCTTCAAGGGGTCTTACCCGATTAACTCGGTGGGATATCTCATCTTGGAGCCGGCTTCACGCTTAGATGCTTTCAGCGTTTATCCGTTCCGCACATAGCTGCCCAGCTGTGCCACTGGCGTGACAACTGGTGCACCAGCGGTGCGTCCATCCCGGTCCTCTCGTACTAAGGACAGAGCTCCTCAAATATCCTGCGCCCACGACAGATAGGGACCGAACTGTCTCACGACGTTCTGAACCCAGCTCGCGTACCACTTTAATCGGCGAACAGCCGAACCCTTGGGACCGAATTCAGCCCCAGGATGTGATGAGCCGACATCGAGGTGCCAAACCTCCCCGTCGATGTGGACTCTTGGGGGAGATCAGCCTGTTATCCCCAGGGTAGCTTTTATCCGTTGAGCGACGGCATTTCCATTCACATACCGCCGGATCACTAACTCCAACTTTCGTTACTGCTCGGCCCGTCAGCCTCGCAGTTAGGCTCGCTTTTGCGTTTACACTCTAAGGCATGGTTTCCGACCATGCTGAGCGAACCTTTGAGCGCCTCCGTTACTCTTTTGGAGGCGACCGCCCCAGTCAAACTGCCCGCCTGACAATGTCCCCCGACCGGATTCACGGCCGCAGGTTAGAATTTCAGTACTTTAAGAGTGGTATCCCAAGGGCGACTCCGCTAAGGCTGGCGCCTTAGTTTCATAGTCTCCCACCTATCCTGTACATAAAATACCGAAACCCAATATCAGGTTACAGTAAAGCTCCATGGGGTCTTTCCGTCTTGCCGCGGGTAACCGGCATCTTCACCGGTACTACAATTTCGCCGGGTGGGTAGTTGAGACAGTGTCCAGATCGTTACACCATTCGTGCGGGTCGGAACTTACCCGACAAGGAATTTCGCT